>OBZH01000097.1_pt1 | contig 112803 bp, 91 predicted proteins | sample 1476881 | NCBI WGS metagenome assembly OBZH01 (sample SAMEA2580230, study PRJEB22360) | human gut metagenome | biome: human gut; feature: human-associated habitat; material: faeces | place: Denmark | collected 2008/2010 | reverse complement strand
CTACTGTCTGGCCAAGGATGTTAGAAACAACAACCTTCTTACCGGCAGCATTAGCAACACGTACAGCACCCTGCTGAGCGATTACAGTTACTTCTGATGTTGCAATTTCTTCGTTGTCTGTTGCCAATTGATCATCTTCTTTGTTTTCAACGTTGAAGATCAGGGCACCGTCACCACCAGTCTTAGCGTTAGAGAAATAAGAAGGATTCTTAGTCAAGACAACGCAACCATTCTGGATCTTCAACCAAGAGCCGTTTTCAGGAGCAATCTTTTCACCATCATAGTTGTTTGATTCGAACAAGAATTTGTTAGCATTACCTTCTTCTTCCACATTACCGGCAGCTTCAGGATTCACATAACGGAATGACCAAGTATAATTTTTGTGGTTGACGCCAGTCAACACATTCTTAATCTTGGTTGCACCAGCAGCCACCAAAGAATCATTTACAGCTTGTAATCTTGCAAAATCGATCTTATCATTTGCCAAAGCCTTGAATTCGTCTGTCAAAACCCACAATGTATCAGCCTGTTTGATAGCTTCAACAAAACCTACGCGAACATAACCAGCAGTTACATCTGTGTACGGTTTCTTGTAACCATTAGCAGCAGCAGAATCAGCGAAGCTAACTACATATTTACCTCTTTCAAATGCAGCCTTACCCGGAATAGCATGGATACAGTGGTTAGCATCTACCAAGTTACCATTTTCATCACGGTGAGTTCCGTCTGCTTCCGTACAAGGAATTGTATCTGTACCCGCGAAATCATTATGAGCAACAGAAAGTAGATACTGAGGTTTGATATCACCATTGTCACGGTTGATCACAGCTGTATCGATCTGGAAGGCAAGACCTGTAGCCTTGTTAGCAGTCCACATACCTACATAATTCACGTTAGCATCCATCAAACCACCTTCGCGGTTGTTTTCATCCATCAGATATTCTTTACGAACATTTTCAAAGAATCTCAAACTGTCACGACCATCTGTTGCACTTTCACCCAGAGCCGTATTGTTGAAACGGCGATACAGAGGAGCATCGCTCTTAGCGATAGCAAATACAGAAGTTCTTGTTTCAGTCAATACCTGAGCACGCAGCAGAGCATCTTCATCGTTGTCGACAACACCAGCTTTATTCAAGCCATTGTTATTAATCAAAGCATAATAACAAGTCAGATCTTCACCCTTCGTAAATTCATTGTTTTCTTTGAAATAGAAAGAAGTTACAGCATCTGTGCTAGCCGGATTTGTCGTTGCCATGATCTGGTGTTCTTTGTTTACATAGAGCTTACGTCCGTAAGGTGCAGAAACCGTATAAAGACGTCTTTCCAACTGAGCCAATGTCGGAATATAAGTATTAGCACCACGAGCATCTACATCATAACCGAATTCAGCAGCTTGAGCAGCTTCAATTGAGAAACGGCCAGCATCTTCAGTCAATACGTTCAAAACAGAGTCTTCAGCATTCTTGTTCAGGTATTTATCAGCTGTATAAGCATGCCAGTAGTTGAATGTATAACGATTTACATCCAGATCCTGATCTTCCAAAAATTTGTATCCATTGTGTTTGTCAGCAACAGCGTCAGCAGAAACCGGTTCAAAGACAACTTCTACACCATTCAACTTGTACTGGCCGTCTTTAGTACCTTTTCTCAACTGGATCTGATAATCGTTCTGTGCATCGAACTCACGGTTAGTTACCTGAACCGGAGAAATTTCTGCACGAAGAGCAGAATGATCTTTCTTGATAACAACCCACTGGAATGCAGGGATATGGTTAAAATTCATATTCTTGATAACATCACCTCCAGTATATTCAGCTACAGAGTCTGCATCATAAATGTGAACGCCATAATATTCACCAGTTTTCACATTTTTGATCGTGTAAACACCGTCAGCGATACTTGCATAATCAGAATCGATACCGTCGGCGTAAGCCAAAAGATTTACGTGGTTTTCAACAGGTCTTCCAGCAAGCACATCGTCATCATAGAAAGTAACGACATTCTTAGCTTCGTCTACCAAAGTACAATGTGACAACACTGTAAACAGCTTCGTATTATTCTGAACACCTGGTTTAAAACCAGTTGCCATGTCACCAGAAACTCCACCATCTACACGGGCATCATCATTCAACATTGTCCAATATGTCACTTCGCTTCCTTTCTGGCTTTTCGGAGCCACGGCATTTGCCAACTCAACAAACTGAGAGAAAGATTCGACTTGCAAAGAGTCTGTCAACAGGTCCTTTGTGAATTTGAAACGGAATGCATCGTCCGGCAAATTATAGCCTAATGTATCAATCACATTATAACCATTAACCGGTGTAACCAAATTGCCTGCGGCATCTTTTTCCATGATTGCAGCCGATGTTGTCAACTGATTATACAGTTTGAAAGAAGCACCAGTACTTTCATAATAAGACGTATCAAGACGTAAATAGTTATAAGACAATTCTCCTTCGTCATTCAATTTGTTCAAAAACAGATATTCATCTTGTGCTGGTGTATATCCACCTTTTTTGTTACGCAGAACTTCATAAGGAGAAGAAGGAGTACCACTACTTCTCAGGACCTGTGCTTGATACTTATCGGCAAACGGATTTTTGTCGATATCCTCTGCAAAAGACAACTGCATGTACTTAACATCATCGCCCTTTGTGTTCAGGTCTTCAGCAGACATTACCCAAGAACCCGGAGTCAAGATCTGTAAAGCTGTACCTGATTGCAGTTTTTGTTTCGAATCTTTTGCTGCATAAATAACGTTAGTAGCAGCATCTACACGAATCACCAAAGTAGAGTCACCACCGGCAAAGTCCATAGAAACAACTTCGGAGGCTTGTAAAGAGTTAGAAACATTGTAACGGCTGTTATACCAAATCCACTGTGTCAAAGCACCACCAACTTCAGCTGCATTACCTGAAACAGCAGAAGTAGATGTACCCGTTTCTTTTACTGCATTCTTCGGATCAAAAGAAAAAGTAGCACCTGTTGCCTTGTTTGTCATAACAAAACGAGTAGCACCACCATCACCTGTCACATTAGCAGAAACCGTCCACAAAGCGGAATCAACTTTTGCCAAAGAATTCAATGAGTTTGCTGCAACCGATTTAAAAGCGAGAGTTCCATCGGCAGTTTCTGTAACGCTTACAACATTAGTTGCCCCACTTCCTACGCCTAAAGCATAATACTTGGCCTGACGAATTTCAGGTTCACTAGAAAAAACCTGAGGATTAAACGTCTGCGCAGAAGCTCCGACACCAGAAGCCAGCAGAACACCGGCTACAAGAGTAGAAAACTTTTTGTTCATAATCTAATAATTTAATTAATAATACTATATATAATGAAATTCAGTTCTATAAATCCCTCTTTGAGATCATCCTATAAAATGACTAATGAAAACGTACGTTTTTTTTAGTCATTTTGGGGGAGGGTTTAAATGGTTTGTGATAAAAAGGTGGTTTTTCGTACATGTTAAGCTATCTAATTGATAAGAAAGAATATAGAAAAAGAAAAATCTTTGAGGAAAGAATTGCAGGTTCAAAAAGTATATGTATTTTTGTAGCTGAAAAATGACGAATTTAAACGTACGTTTTTTTAGTTATTTTGGGAAAGGGGCCTATCTTGTTGATATAAAACTAATTATATCCCAATTTTTGCCTATTTTTATCCTCATAAATATACGTACGCGTGTACCTTTCAAGATCATAAGCACACCTAATAATCAATCTATTACGAAATTGCCAAACTTGCAAAAAAGAGTTTTCCCGCAAAAAGACAAAAAAAACATCACCTACGAGACAATATACACATCCTCAATATACATACAATTCCTACTTTTCATACCGAGAAAGGAGATCATTCAGCATGCACAACGCAAGAAAACTTCACAGTTGACATTGTGGCAACAAAAAAGCCTCCGATGAAAAAGATCCACCGGAAGCTTCCTATTATATTATTATATAATGTATATACGAATTAGATTCTCGCAAGCGTCGTAACAATAAAGTCCCACGTACGGGCAACAGACGGAATGCTGACACGCTCGTCAGGAGAATGCGGATGCTGCAAGTCCGGACCGATAGAGATCATGTCCATATCAGGATAGGATTCCTGAATGATACCGCATTCCAGACCGGCATGCATAACCTTAGCCTCCGGCTTCTTTCCGTACAAATCCAAATAAGCTTGCTGCATGATTTTCAGGATCGGCGAATCGATATTCGGCTGCCATCCGCCGTAACCATCCGAATATTCCACCTTCGCCCCGGCTAGAGAGAAAATACTTTCCAAACTCGAACAAACAGCTTCCTTGCGGCTCTCGGACGAACTGCGAACCAAAATCTGAATCTCGATCATTTCGTTCGAGGACTTGACGATTGCCAAGTTTGTAGACGATTCGACCGTACCCGGAAAATCGACCAGCATACTGATCACACCGTTCTGGCAACCTTCTATCGCATTGATCAGATCATCCTGAATCTCTTCCGGAATCAGAGTTGCCGGCATATCGGTCATTTCGGCCGTAAAATTAATATTGTGTTCAATGCCCTTATATTCGTAGCGGTACATTTCCTGATAATCGGACACAAGCTCCCAAAGAGCTTCCACATTATCTCCAGGAATTGTTATTACGGCAAAAGCTTCACGCGGGATAGCGTTGCGCAACGAACCGCCGTCGACAGATGACAGACGAGCCCCATAATCGCGTACGGCCTCTTTCAAAAAACGGAACATCAGCTTATTCGCATTTGCACGTCCCAAATGAATATCCACACCGGAGTGACCGCCTTTCAAGCCGGTCAGGCTGATTTTCACGGCAACATCGCCCTCCGGAATATAAGTATCTTCCTTAAATTGCATGGAGACATTCAGATCGGCGCCACCGGCACAACCGACAAACAACTCGCCTTCTTCCTCCGAATCACAGTTCAACAGGATTTCCCCTTTCAGGAAACCCGGCTTCAAACCGACTGCGCCATCCATTCCCACTTCTTCGTTAATGGTAAAAAGGGCTTCCAGAGGACCGTGCGTCAATGTCTTGTCCGCCAGGACAGCCATAGCAAAAGCAGCACCCATACCGTTATCAGCACCCAATGTCGTTTCGCGTGCTTTCACCCAATCTCCATCTATATAAGCATCGATCGGATCGGTTAGAAAATCATGTTTTACCGAAGAGTTCTTCTGCGGAACCATATCGAGGTGAGACTGCATGGTCACGGTTTTGTGTCCTTCCATTCCCGGAGAAGCCGGTTTACGAATCAAAACGTTTCCCACTTCGTCCTGCAAAGTTTCCAATCCCAATCCTTTACCAAAAGCTACCATAAAACGGGTTACAGCCTCCATATGTCCGGTCGGACGAGGGATTTGCGTAAGGTCATAGAAATAACCCCAAACTGGCTGCGGAGAAAGATTTTTGATTTCTGCGGACATAAATAAAACTGCGTTTTAATTGACAATTGACAACTTAATCAATGGACAATTGACAATTAGGTTAATAATTAATGTTATATATCGAATGGACAACCGGGCATTTAATTGTCAATTGTCAATTGTCCATTGTCAATTCCTTTGTTTACAAAAGGTAGCGCCACCACACCAAACAGTCCCGTAATTCCGAGCCAGGCAGTTTGCACCGTATGCACCACCAGAGCAAAAGCCGCAGCATCGGTTTCTTTTACTCCGAAGCACATCAAAGTGGCGATCACCATAAAATGCCACGGACCAATTCCCCCCTGCACGGGTACCGCCACAGCGATACTACTCATCGTAAAAGCGATCAGACCGACCGTCACACCCAAATCACGGGTAAAATCGAAAGCATAGAAAGTGATGTAGAAATACAGGAAATATCCTGTCCAGATCAACAGGGTTTGAATAACGAAAAGACCTTTACGCTTCATCAGCCAGATGCTCTTCATTCCATCCCAGACGTTCTGCAACATCGACTTTGCTTTCTTGACCAGCGTAAAGTTACTCATATATGTGAATATAAACCAAATTCCGGCAATAAAAATTACGCCGGCCACATAAATCCATATCGAGTTGAACATGGACTGAAAACCATCCAGCAACGCAGGGTTCTTCGCAAAGAAACTATGGAAAAAATCAAAATTGAAGATAATGATGGACATTGTGATCAGCCCAACCATGATGGTATCGCTCACACGGTCGATCAGCAGCGTCCCCAACAGGCGGGTAAACGGGATCTTGTCATATTTGGTTATCATCCCGCAACGCCAGACTTCACCGACACGTGGTAGCACAAGGTTCACAGCATAATTCCCCAACACAGCATAAATCACATTGCAGGTCTTCACCTTATCACCTAACGAACGAATCAGCAGTCCCCAACGCAATCCCCGGACAATATTGGCTCCCAAGCCAAACAAAAGGGAAAAAAGAATAATCTCATAGCGGACCCCCTTACGAATCACATTCCAGATCTCGCCAATATCCATCTTACTGTACAGATACCAAAGGAGTAAACAACCGAATGCAAGCGGGAGAATTATCTTGAGAAACGTGCGTAGAATTGCTTTAAAATCCATTATACGTAGATGACTTTAAATTATTTGTTGTATTTTTGTACGCCTGCAAAGATAAGCATTATATTTAAATACGAACACATTACACCAAAGAAGTGGATGAGATTAGTTAAGCCCAAAAAAGCATTAGGACAACATTTCCTGAAAGATCTGCAAATAGCTGAGCGTATTGCAGATACATTGTCCGATTACAAGCAGTTACCTGTACTGGAAATTGGCCCTGGGATGGGCGTCCTCACCCAATTCTTACTGGAAAAAGGACACGATCTGACAGTAGTGGAGCTGGATATGGAATCGGTCGATTACCTGGAACAGAACTTTCCCGTCTTGGAAGGCAAGATTTTGGCCGAAGACTTTCTGCGTCTGGATCTCGGCAAGTTGTTTCCGGACCAGTTTTGTGTGATTGGCAATTATCCTTATAATATATCCAGTCAGATATTTTTCAAAGTGCTCGACTACAAGGAACATATTCCCTGCTGTTCGGGTATGATACAGAAAGAGGTGGCCGAACGTCTTGCTGCCGGTCCGGGTAGTAAGACATACGGCATCCTGAGCGTCCTGCTACAGGCCTGGTACGAAGTGGAATATCTGTTTACGGTCAGCGAGAATGTATTCGATCCGCCTCCAAAGGTCAAGAGTGCGGTGATACGGATGGTGCGCAATGACCGAAAATCGTTGGGATGTGACGAGAAGCTTTTCAAGACGGTTGTCAAAACCTCGTTCAACCAACGTCGCAAAACATTGCGCAACTCCATGAAACCTCTGCTGGGTAAGGATTGTCCCGATTATTCGCTCCCGATCTTTAACAAACGACCGGAACAGCTTTCCGTAGAGCAGTTCGTGGAACTGACGCTGATAACGGAGCGAAACTTAAAAGATTTATGATTTCAGATTTATGATTTATGACTTATGGAGCTTGCATTGTTTCACAAATCATAAATCATAAATCCTAAATTCTCCAAAGCATGATTGAACTGACGAAAGAATATATAGACCATCTAAAAGACATCATCACGGAGAAGGATGATGCTAAGATTAAGGAGATACTGGACGAACTGTATCCGGCAGACATAGCCGAACTGTACCAGGAGCTTGATTTGCAAGAAGCTATCTACCTCTATCTGCTGATGGATGGTGAAAAGGCAGCGGATGTTCTGATGGAACTGGATGAAGAAGACCGTCACAAGTTGCTGAAAGAACTTCCGAACGAACTGATTGCCAAACGCTTCGTGGACAATATGGAGACCGACGACGCTGTAGACCTGATGCGTGAGTTGGACGAAGATACCCAGGAAGAGATTCTTTCGCACATCGAAGACGTAGAGCAGGCGGGTGACATCGTCGACCTCTTGAAATACGATGAAGACACTGCCGGTGGATTGATGGGTACCGAAATGATCGTGGTGAACGAGAATTGGAGTATGCCCAAATGTATCGACGAGATGCGCAAGCAAGCTGAAGACATGGATGAGATCTATTACGTCTATGTAGTTGACGATGATGAGCGCCTTCGCGGAGTCCTCCCCCTGCAGAAGCTGATCACTAATCCTTCCGTCTCGAAGATCAAGCATGTGATGAAGAAAGACCCGATCTCCGTCCGCGACAGTGACAGTATCGAAGAGGTGACCGAAACGATCGAAAAATATGACCTGGTCGCCCTACCTGTTATCGACAGCATCGGGCGTCTCGTCGGACGTATCACCATCGACGATGTCATGGATGAAGTCCGCGAACAGCACGAACGTGACTACCAGTTGGCATCCGGTATCTCGCAGGATGTGGAAACTTCGGATAATGTCTTCACCCAAACGGCCGCCCGCCTTCCCTGGCTCCTGATCGGTATGATAGGTGGTATCGGGAACTCCCTGATCTTAGGGAATTTCGAAGGGAATTTTGCCGTCAACCCCAAGATGGCGCTGTTTATTCCGTTGATTGGAGGGACAGGTGGAAATGTCGGTATCCAGTCTTCCGCCATCGTGGTACAAGGCCTGGCCAACAACAGTTTGAAGGAAGGGAACATTCTGCCTCAGATCTTGAAAGAGTCTGTCGTTTCACTGATTAACGCCAGCATCATCAGTTTAGTCGTATTTATCTATAATTTCTTTATGTTAGGCGACAGAGGCATCACCGCTTCGGTTTCCTTAAGCTTGTTTGCGGTCGTGATGTTCGCCAGTGTCTTCGGAACACTGGTCCCCATGACTCTCGATAAACTGAAGATCGACCCTGCTTTGGCCACCGGACCGTTTATCACCATCACAAACGACATTATCGGCATGATGATTTACATGTTCATTACGTCTGCACTGGCTGGATAAGCAAAAAACAATCTGTCACACAAAAGTATGTTTCAAAATAAAATCCGCTTTACTAATAAACATTATTTGACCATGGAATTTACAGCTTAACACGGGATGAATATACTTTCATTCCGTGTTAAGCTGTAAATTCCATACCCAAAAGATCGTCATAAATGTTATGACACTCTACATTTCAAATTCCAATCACCAGCCTGTAGGTTGTTTTATATTGGAATTAGCCGTTTCCTCTTGTTGTGGTAATGGCCAAGAGTCATATTTCGGAAACACACAAGCACGGGTTTCTATCAATACGAAAGCCTCATCATTCGGATTCCAAGCTCCATAAATCGGACCACTCATTGTTTCCGTCCCAATTCCCCAACGACGAATATCATCATAACGTTTGTTTTCAAAACAAAGTTCCACACGACGTTCACGACGATACAGTTCGCGCACCTTCTCCTATGTGTTATAAACAGACTTGTCCATAGCCGGTAATCCTGCACGATGACGGATCATATTGATATAAGTCTCAACATCCGGATTTTGCCAATCCCCCGTTTCAACCAAACATTCTACATAATCTAACAGCACTTCGGCATAGCGATACAGAGGAAAATCTAACGATCCATAGCCTGTAGAACGGTCATTTTCATCAATAAACTTCTTCAACATATACCCAGAACGCGAAGCACCAGTCTTGCCAACATAGTCACTACTTCCAGGATCAAACGGCGTATAGGTATAATTAGAGATAGAAGAGTTATCTCCTGGAAGTATATAAGTAGCAGCCAAACGAGGATCACGTGGTTTATACAACGGATTCTTTTCGTATTGTTGACGTTCGGATGCAGGCAAAGATTGGATCGTCTTACCATCTATTGTTTCATATGTATCCAACAGTGATTTTAAAGGAGCAGCACAACCTTGTCCTCCCAATGGCGTCCCCATATTACGGAACCATATATCGTTTGCACCATCTTTGGTAAAGAAGATACGTTCTTTATTCTGCTCTCCTTTATAGGTAAACAAGTTGCGATAATTAGCTGACAGATCCGAAGGTTCAGATTCCGTATCATAGTACAGTTCAAATGCTCTCGAATCTATTAAGCGCTTTGCTGCCGCTTTTGCCAAATCATATTTCTTGAACTGCAAGTTAATGTCCATCTTCATAGCCAAGACCACTGCCTGGCAGATACGGTCACGGCGTCCTTCGTCCCACAAGAAAGGAAAAGCCTTTTCATCTTGAACATTTAGGATCTCATCAAACTCCCGATTTAAGAAATCAAGACACTCTTCCACCGTATTACGCCCGATATACACTTCCGTAGGATCTAAAGAATTATCAACAATAGGTATACCATCATTCCGGCCATACCACCGCAACAAATTCAAATGGTACCAAGCCCGCCATGTCCGCGCTTCCACTTTCATACGTGTTCGTTCAGATTCATCCGAAAAATAGGCTGCATCCACGTGTTCCAAGAAACGGCAGCAGCGACGGATTTTCTGATAATAATAACGCCAAGTCCAAAAAGTCGATTCCCAAGAAGAAGGTGAATTATTAGATGTAGGAGGAACCAAAGAACCATTTCCCATCATGACAATACGCTGTTCAAAATTGGACAAAAAATACATATTATCTGTCATACCTTCCATACATACAAAACTTAAATCATCCCCACCATGTCCGGCTTTCGGCCATGAACGGCATTGCCCTAATGCGTTTTCACACTCATTCATCGTCTTCCAAAATTCATCGTCTGTTGTTGCCGTTGGATGGTCTTTTGTCAAAAAATCTTCACATCCAGTAGTTCCAATCAACAATATAGACGAAAGTACAGCTATTAAAAAAAAATTATATTGTTTCATAATCAAACCTTTTTATTATTAGAAATTCAAACTAAGTCCCAAAGAATAAGTTTTCACTAATGGATAAGATCCTCGTTGCCCACGGCTTTCTGGATCAACCAATTTTTCCTTGGCAAACGTAAACGGATTTTGAACATTGGCATAGATCCGGATATTAGAGATTCCTATTTTTTTCAGTCCCATTTGATCGAACAAATAGCCCAACTGAATGTATTTCACACGACAATAGCTGGCATCAAAATGCCAAAAATCAGATGTATGATGGTTACTACCATAAGAAGAGTTAGGAGCCATTCTCGGATAACGTGCAGTCGTGTTTGTCGGAGTCCAATAGTCTTTCTGGACAGCTAAAGGAGTTTGCCCGTCTCCTCCTACGTTCAAACCAAAAGAATAGGGTTCGGAATAATAAGCATCCACTCCTTGCACACCCTGAAATAACACTTCCAGATTCCAGTTTTTATAATCCAACGTAATATTGGCAAAATAATTCAAATTGGGCTGATCATCTCCCCGGATAACACGATCATCTGTCGTAATACGACCATCCCCGTTTTGATCCAAATAATGGATATCTCCCGGTTTTTGCCCGTCAAAAATAACAACGCCATCTTTCGGTTTCAAATTTCCAGAAGCATCCTTCACAAAATCATTTTCTTGCAACAAACCATCTGTCGGATAGACATAATGACTATTCAATGCATATCCTACTTGATGAATGCGATTACCATGATCATAAGGAGCACCAAACAGTTCTTCTATTTTGTTTTTATTTTGTGAAAGACCACCATGTATACTAAACCCAAAATCCTTTGTCAACTGTTTTCCATACGTAAAATCCAATTCCCACCCTCTGTTACGAACTTCACCTGAATTTAACGGTGCTGAAGAAGTACCTCCGATATATGAAGTCGGCGGTGTAATAATCATATCGGTTGTCAATTTATCATAATAATCAAAAGTAATAGATAGATCTTTGAAGAGACGAATATCCGCACCAATGTTCAGCATATGGACAGTTTCCCATGTAATATCCGGATTTCCAAATACAGTCTCATTACCATTACCTGCATCGATCAACGACTGATACTTATATAACCCAATATTTTCGTTGCCCAACAAACCATAGGAAGCTCTCACTTTAAACTCGGAAATCTGATCCTTCAATGGCTTCATAAAAGCCTCTTCATGTAAGTTCCACCCAGCTCCGACAGAGGGGAAAACCCCAAATTTGTTGCCTTTTCCAAAACGAGAAGAGCCATCCCGACGCACAGTCGCCTCCAACAAATATCGAGAATCAAACGTATAATTGGCCTTTGCAAACAAAGAAACCATGGACCAACGATCCCAATCGCCACTATTGGTTAATTCTTGATTATAACCGGCAATAGTGAACAGGCGATGCTTTCGCTTTTCAAATGTATATTCGGCTGTTCCACCCAAATAGTAATAACTTGAACGATCTTTGGAAGCTCCATAACTCGCTCCCCATGTTTGTAAAAATGCACCAGAATTGTAATCAAAAAAGTTATAGGCTTCTCGCTCATCCCGTTGTGCACTGCTACTGATTCGATATGAATATTGTCCCCGAACTATCAATTTGGGGATAATCTCCCAACGAGGCGCAATATTGATACTAATATTATCTTCCAAATTAGTTCGAATTCCACCACGTTCAATAATCGCTGCAGGATTACGCTGCTCAGGTCTATTCCCATAATAAACAATATCACTGCCTTCTTTCATTGGATAATGGATAACTGTCGTAGGTGGTGTACGATAGATATAGGTAAAAATATCCCCACCATTATCAAATAATGGTTTTTCTCTATTTGTCCGATAAGAATTGAAGTCCATATTCACAGACAAATTATCCAACAAGTTAACAGATGTATTAGCACGAATATTCAATCGATCTGAATTAGTATTTTCAACTAATCCATTATTTTTCAAATAATTCACAGTCAAAGCGAAACGAGCTAAATTACTACCTCCTGAAACAGCAACCGAATGACTTTGCAGCGAACCCGTTTTGAATAACCAATCTGCCCAATCAGTATCCGGATAATTGATCGGATCAGTATGGTTACGAGTTGCTTCTATTGCCTCTTTAGAATAAACTGCATTTCCACCTATATTCAAGTTTGCAGCATTAACCATCTCCATATATCCGGCTCCATCTATAAATTCAGGTAAATACGTTGCTTCCTGCAAGCCAAAATAGCCATTGTAAGAAACATTTACCTTTCCTGGCATACCTCGCTTCGTTTTTACGACAATCACACCATTGGCAGCACGAGCACCATAAATTGCTGCTGCAGCCGCATCTTTCAAAACCGTCACACTTTCAATCGTATTCGGATCCAATTGATTCATATCCATCGGAATGCCATCAACTAAGACTAAAGGATCATTATTGGTCTCCAATGAAGAAATACCGCGAATCTTAATTGTTGCAGCATCAGCACCCGGTAGACCAGAATTTTGTGTCACATTCAATCCCGTAATCCCTCCTTGCAGAGATTGAGAAAGGGATGTAATTGGTTTAGTCGACAGATTTTTACTGATATCTAAAGAGGATACAGACGAAATCGAGTTCAATTTCTTTTCTTCCGAGATCCCCGTCACCACAATTTCATCCAGCTTTTCCGATTCGGCATTCAAAGAAACTGTTAAGTTACTAATTGCACGTGAGACAACATATTCATAATCTTTAAAACCAATATATCGGAAAATTAAAACATCTCCTTTTTGAGCCTTAATGCTAAAATAACCATTTCCATCACTGACTGTACCCAAGGTTGTCCCTTTTACTACAATATTAACTCCAGCCAACGGAAAAGGAGGTTCTATATTTTCAAGAACCTGTCCTTGTATAGTCCAATTTCTATCGTCAGCAATATTGCTGACGATATCCGATGCATCGGATATCTCTTTTCGGGCGATTGCGATATAATCCTCAATTTGTTTAAAAGAATAACCGTCGCCCAATACAGAGCGTAATGCTGTCAAAATATCAGAAGTCTGGATATCCACCGATACCACCCGGTCCTTTTGAAGTTCATCACTACTATAGGCTATTTTCACACCCGATTGTTTCATAATAGCATCCAGAACTTGCTCCAAACGGGCGTCTTTAAAAGATAAATTCAACGTGTACTTTTGCTCTAAAAGAGTTGTTGATGCCGAAATATCCGGCGAAATACTTAATAAATTGATGAGTAAAAATAAAAATAACGAGTGCTTTAAGACTTTTTGTGCATACACAAAAGCCCCATGTCTGCTTTTTTCCATAAATTTGTATTTTACAGGTTTAAACTGAGTTATAAAAATGTTTAGTAATCTGTTACGGGAGACAGTATCTGGTACATACTGTCTCCTTTTTGTGTTTTCATGATATCTAAGTCATCATACCTCCTCTCTTCTTTGTTTAACATAAATGATATTTCCTTGGCTTCGTTCCAATTTTACATCCGACGTAAAACTGATCAACTCCAATAATTGCTCCAGACTGATTTTCCGGTCTATGACCAAAGAAAAACGCTTATCTTTCAACTGTTCATTTTGATACCGGACGGTAAAATCATACCAATGCAACAACTTATTAAAGATTTCCTCTAACGCGGCATCTTTGAAAATATATTCTCCTTTTACCCAAGATGTATATAAATCCGTGTCTACAACCCGTATCCCGGACTTACGGCTTTCCTTATTATAACAGAACTGCTCGGAGGGGACAATCCGGAATTCTTCGCCACCATTCGCTTTTACAGCCACAGAACCTCCTACCAGTGTGACACGAGCCATTTGCTCGGACTGATAAGCCGAGACATTGAAAGAGGTTCCCAAAACCTGGACTGCGACTTCATCTGTCCTCACCACAAAAGGACAGTCCGGATTCTTAGCCACATCGAAGAACGCCTCTCCTTTCAACCGGACCTCGCGCATTTCTCCTGCAAAGCGAGTCGGATAAGATAACTCTGATTCAGCATTCAGCCAAACGTGTGTTCCATCTGCCAACTCCAGTTCGTAAGCATTCCCTTTCGGTATCACCAAGTGATTCCAAGACAGCTTTTCTTCATCTGAAGGTTGCTCCCGGTCCGACTCATACGAAAGTTGTCCAACCAGATTATTCCGAATCACCATATTGCCCTGCTGAATCGAAAAACTATCCTGCTTCAACGGAATCCGTTCCCCATTATCCAACAGTAAAGTCGGTTGATTTATGTTTTTCAATACATCTGCCTCAGCAGTCCAATCCGGCTCCGCAGGTCTGTTCATAAAATAGAGCCCTATAGAAAACGCAATAGCGACCAAGGCCGCATAAGGCAACCAAGTTTTTAAGTTAAACTTTTTCTTCTTCTCTACAGTTTGGTTGCGTACCCTCATCCAAGCCTGTTCAACATCATATTCAGAATCATCCTGCTTTCCGACAGTCTCGAAACTGCGATATAGTTCACCCACTTGCTCGAACTGCTTTCTGTTGGCTTCCGAACAAGCAAGCCATTCATTCAACAGGCGATGCTCGTCTTCGGTCGCATCTTCGGACAGGACAGACAACATGATCTCATATATCGTTTCAGACTTCATTTGCAATACCTTTTATTATATGACAACAGTGGGCAGGAAAATGGGTAGGAAAAAATAAACTTTTTTCATGTATCTATGACAAATTCAGTCTGCATGTAATTTGTTTCCGGCAATGCCGAACATATATTCGTATATCTTCGACAATGTCGAACAGCTACACGACAACGTCAAAAACAGGTTTCATTAGCATAAAAAGCAAGACTGTTCCTTGTAAATCAATCAATTCTTCCCGCATAATTCGAAAAGCTTCTCCCAAATGATACTTGACAGTATTGACCGATATTCCGGACACTTCTGCTATTTCTTTATATTTCAATCCTTTTATACATTTAAGAAGAAATACTTGTTTACATTTAGAGGGTAGTTTACGAAGAGCCTCCCGCACTTCTTGTTTATACCGGAAATCATTCTCCTCTTCAGCTTGTCCATTCCACTCTTCTACAAGCGAGGCCAGAAAACTTTCTTTCGATAATTCAGCTTTATAGTAATTCAAGCAGCGGTTATAGACAGAGCGATAAGCATAAGGCAAAAAGTTATCCCCGTTGATCGTCAAACCGTCTTTTTCCCAAACGGCAATAAAAAAGCTTTGGACAATATCTTCTACAATTTGTTTATCTGACAAATAACGGGATGCATAGCGGCACAACTCCGCATAATACATCCGAAATAATTGCTCAAAAAGTAGTTCATTGACCATTTTTCCATTCAATTTTTCAATCTTATATGATAACTTAGAAGTACAAATATACGGAAAAACAAGAAACAGGAGTGAAAACCATAGTAATCCATAATGCTTTTGTTAAAATCGAAATTAAATTATATGTTGTAGAACATATTTCTTACAAAGATGTTATCTTTGCAGCGGTTATCTAAAAGACAGTAAGAATATGCTAATAGAAGCATTTTACATCCTCTTCTTCTATTTTACAGGAGAGTTTATCAGTTATTTTATCGACGGGTTTATCCCAGGTAGCGTAATTGGAATGGTGCTGTTATTCCTGGCACTGGCATTCAAAGTCGTCAAGCCGAACAAAGTGAAGAAGCTCTCCACGCTTCTGACCGAAAACATGGGGTTGTTTTTCCTGCCGGCGGGTGTGGGATTAATGAATTCGCTCGGTATCATTTCCCAGTATTGGGTTGTGATCGTAACAGCCTCCGTTGTCAGCACCATACTCGTAATTGCCAGCGTAGCACTCATCCAGCAAAAATTAGGAAAGGAAACGGACGAAAATGAATAACCTGGCACAATCGGAAGTATTTTCACTGACTCTGGTAATCGGTACTTATCTGGCTTCTTTGGCTTTGTACAGAAAGACGCGTATCAGCCTGCTGCATCCGCTTATTACCTCCATATTTGTTATTATCGTTGTCTTGAAAACGATGGATATCGAATACGAATCGTTTCAGAAAGGCAGCCACCTGATCCATTTCCTGTTGGGGCCGTCGGTCGTGGCGTTAGGATATGTATTGTATGAGCAGATCCAATACCTGAAAGGAAATGTGATTTCGATCCTGACGTCCGTCTTTGTCGGAGCAATTGTCGGGATTGTCAGCGTTATAGCGATCGGCGAACTGATGGGAGCAGATGCCGCGTTGGTCGCCACGCTCGAACCCAAGTCGGTCACGACACCGATTGCGATGGGCATTGCCGAGAAGTCAGGCGGCATTCCTTCTCTGACAGCCGTCATCGTAGTGGCGGTCGGAATATTCGGCAGTATTGTCGGGCCGTTCGTGATGAAAGTGTTAGGCATCGAAAGCCGCATAGCCAAAGGGTTGGCATTGGGCGCCTCTTCGCACGGGGTAGGTACTTCCGTTGCGATTCAGATCGGTGCGGTGGAAGGAGCTTTGAGCGGACTTGCCATCGGCCTGATGGGGATCATGACGGCTATCCTCGTTCCGGTTATCAGCTTTATTATCTCGCTTTTTTAACTTCCCGTTATCCCGGACTTGATCCGGGATCGTATTTAGCCCTTATACCCCCTCTGCATATCAAACTGATTTGCAACCTATTTCCAAATAAAATTACAGAAGTTTATTGTTACTTTAAGAGGAAAACACTACTTTTGCACCCGAAATCCATCACGAGATAAATTAACAATATAATATAAAGAACATTAGTATGATTAATTCACAGGACATCAAGAAAGGAACATGTATCCGTTTGGACGGTAAACTCTATTTCTGCGTCGATTTTCTTCATGTAAAACCGGGAAAAGGTAACACGATTATGCGTACAACCCTGAAAGACGTTGTAAAAGGCGGTCAGATCGAACGTCGTTTCAACATCGGTGAAAAACTGGAAGACGTACGCGTAGAACGTCGCCCGTACCAATATACATATCAGGAAGGCGAACACTATCATTTCATGAATCAGGAAACTTTCGACGATATCATCATCGACAAAAACCTGATCAACGGTGTGGACTTCATGATCGAAGGCCAGATTGTGGAAGTTGTTTCAGACGCTTCAACAGAAACTGTTCTGTTCGCAGATATGCCTGTAAAAGTACAGTTGAAAGTAACTTATACGGAACCGGGTATCAAAGGTGATACAGCAACCAACACTTTGAAACCTGCAACAGTAGAATCAGGTGCTGAAGTACGCGTTCCGTTGTTCATTGAAGAAGGTGAAATCATCGAAATCAATACACAGGACGGTTCTTACGTAGGACGTATCCGGTAAAATATATGATTTATGATTTATGATTTATACGTTGACAAGATAAATCATAAATCATAAATCTAAAATCATCCAAAACTTTCTTGCTATGAAAATAAAAGAATGGGCAGAAGAAGACCGCCCACGCGAAAAAATGTTATTGAAAGGTATTGCTTCCCTCAGCGATGCCGAATTACTGGCCATTCTGATCGGCTCCGGCAACAGCCGGGAAACTGCCGTCCAACTGTCACAACGTATTTTAAATTCCGTCAATAATAACCTGAATGCTTTAGGCAAATTATCCGTCAAAGAACTGATGTCTAAGTTTAAAGGCATTGGCAAAGTCAAAGCTATCACAATCAATGCAGCCCTCGAACTTGGGAAACGACGTGGCAACAGCGATCCGGTTCAACGTCCCGTTATCCACTCCAGCAGCGATGTTTACCGGATTTTCTATCCCCTGCTCTGCGATCTTCCCCACGAAGAATTATGGATCGCACTCACGAACCGTTCTTCCCTGGTGATCGAAAAGGTCAAGATTAGCCAAGGCGGGATAAGCGAGACATCAGCCGACCTGCGCATCATTCTGAAAGCCGCGATCAATGCCCTTGCGGTAGGCATCATCCTCTGTCATAACCACCCTTCGGGCAATCCCCGCCCCAGCCGGCAGGACGACCTGCTGACACAACACCTTCGGGACGCTGCCCGCTTACTCGAAATACAACTGTTAGACCATATTGTCCTGGCCGACGGCAGCTACTACAGTTATTCGGACGAAGGAACCCTGTGAGATAAAGCTATGCTTTACGAAGGGTAACTCTATGCATTAGCCATCGTAAAGCTATGGGTTACGAAGCAGAAGCCACCCTTTCCTGTTATTAATTGTCAATTGTCAATTGTCAATTGTCAATTAATTCGTACGTTTGTATTCAAATTAAAGAAATATGAACAACGAATTCCTCCAAACAGAAGAAGCGATTGTCGCCATGCTTAAAACCGTATACGACCCGGAAATCCCGGTTAACGTCTACGATCTTGGCCTGATCTATAACATAGAGGTAGACGATGAGAAGAACGTTCGCATCGACATGACCCTCACCGCCCCCAACTGTCCTGCCGCCGATTTCATTCTGGAAGATGTCCGGATGAAGATCGAATCTGTCGACGACGTGAACAACGTGGAAGTAAACCTCGTGTTCGAACCTGAATGGGATAAGGACATGATGTCCGAAGAGGCCAAACTTGAATTAGGTTTTTTATAGAGACATGGATTCCCTTCGAAAGAAAATATATTTTGCATCGGACGCCCATCTGGGTGCCCGCTTCCATAAAGACCCGCTTGCCGTCGAAAAGAGACTGGTACGCTGGCTGGACAGCATCAAAGACGAGGCGATGGCTATTTATTTCCTGGGGGATATGTTCGACTATTGGTACGAGTATAAATACGTCGTACCGAAAGGTTTCGTCCGTTTCCTCGGCAAACTGGCGGAACTATCCGATAATGGAGTGGAAATCCATATATTTATCGGCAATCACGACATCTGGATGTTCGACTATCTTCCGAAGGAGATTGGTGCGATCATCCACCGGGATGTGCTCACTGTAGACCTTTTAGGCAAACGGTTCTTCCTCGGACATGGCGACGAGGTAGACTATAGAAGCAAGGCATTCCGTTTCCTTCGCACCCTTTTCCGTAATAAATTCTGCCAATGGCTGTATGCGGGCATCCATCCCCGCTGGACGTTCGGCTTCGCTCTCGGCTGGTCGCTCAGCAGTCGTAAAAGCGGACTAAAAAAGCATAAGGCAAAAGAGGCAGCCGAATACCAGGGCGAAGATCACGAATATATGGTCCTCTTTGCCAAAGAATACCTCAAGACGCATCCGGATATCAACTTCTTCATCTTCGGGCATCGCCATATCATGCTCGACCTGATGCTTTCACGTACCGCACGGTTGCTGATTGCAGGTGACTGGATGCAATATTTCTCCTATATCGTCTGGGACGGGGAAACGCTGTATATGGAGCAGTTCGAAACAGAGTAAGAAGAGAATTAGTTTTTACTAATATTTATCGTTACATTTGTACATACCATAATAAAAAAGACGATGCAAATTGAACTCTCCAATATAAACAAAATCAAGCATGCTTCAATTGAAGTCGGCGGCTTAACAGTCATTACCGGAATCAACGATTCCGGTAAAAGTACGGCAGGTAAAGCTTTGTTCTGTGCAATCAAAGCTTTATCAAGCAGTGAAGGAGATTCTTTTGAGTACAAAACCCGTATCGTTCGAGAATGTATTAATACCCATCTTAAATCAAACAACGGAACAGCATTAATAAACGATGCATTCCAAAGAGCCATTGATTCCGAATTTATTCAGAACATTTGCACAGAAGGGGCGGAACAGTCATCTGTCATATTATCAGATGAGACGGGACAATGTCTTTTTACAATTCAAGACAATCAGGTTGTCAGATCTTTTAAAGATGAAAGTTTCTATCTACCCCTTGTTTATTGTAAAGATTTTGACCGTTTCATTTTATAAAAAAAGACCGCCCCAACCGGTGTCGGGGCAGTCTAAACACTAATCCTAATGTTTTGTAAGCTGTGAGGATTAGAATAATTATTATTTACCTAATATATCCATTGTATCGGCAGCGATCATATATTCTTCGTCTGTCGGAACCACAATGATCGTAACCTTGCTGTCCGGTGTACTGATGACCATTTCTTCACCACGCATACCTTCATTCTTTTCAACGTCAATCTTCATGCCCATGTATTCCATGTTTTCACAAACGACACGACGTGTCGCCCACTGGTTTTCACCGACACCACCGGTCCAAACCAAGATATCGCAACCACCCATGGCAGCAGCATAAGCACCGATATATTTCTTGATGCGGTAGTTGTAAACATCCAAAACCATAGTAGCACGTTCATCGCCTGCCTCTACGGCTGCTTCCAAATCACGCATATCGGAGGAACCACCGACCAAGCCGGCAACCCCACTCTTCTTGTTGATCAAGTCTGATAAACCATGACCATCCAATCCTTCTTTTTCCATGATAAAGGAAAGAGCACCAGCGTCTACGTCACCGCAACGAGTACCCATCAGCAGACCTTCAACCGGAGTCAGCCCCATAGAAGTATCAACACATTTGCCATGATCTACGGCAGCGATGGAACCACCGTTGCCTACATGAGCCGTAATGATCTTCTGTTCTTCATAAGGAACGCCCAGGATTTCGCAAGCGCGACGGGAAACATAGCGGTGGCTTGTTCCATGGAAACCGTAACGGCGCACACCGTATTTCGTATACATCTCGTAAGGCAAACCGTACATATAAGCCTTAGCCGGCATTGTCTGGTGGAAAGCCGTATCGAATACTGCTACCTGGGGAATACCCGGAATCAACGCTTCCATAGCATCGATCCCCTTCAGGTTAGCCGGGTTATGCAACGGAGCCAGATCCGAACATTCGATTACCTTGTTGATCACATCCCGGTCGATCTTCACGCTGGAAGCGAACTTTTCACCTCCATGTACCACACGGTGGCCGACAGCGTCGATTTCGTTATATTCCTTGATGCAGCCGTATGTCTTGTCAGTCAGAATACTCAGGATAAATTCGATACCTTCCTTGTGGCCGGGTATTTCTTTTTCCAAAACAACTTTCTTACCGTCTTTGTCGGTCAGTTTCAGGAATGCACCGGGCAGACCGATCTTTTCGATACCACCCTGTGCCATTACTTCACCGGATGTCATATCGAACAATTTATATTTAATAGAACTACTACCGCAGTTTAATACTAATACTTTCATGATTTAATGATTTATGAGTTGGGATTTTAGGAATTTATGAATTATGATTTATCATCGTCACATAAATCATAATTCATAAATCAAATTATTTATTTGCTTTCAAACCTATCGACTGGTTACATGCAATCGCAACCATCTTATAGATATCGTCAACAGAGCAACCGCGAGACAGGTCGTTAACCGGAGCAGCCATACCCTGCAGGATAGGACCTACAGCTTCTGCACCTCCTAAACGCTGAACCAGCTTATAAGCGATATTGCCCACTTCCAGAGTCGGGAATACCAAAACGTTAGCCTGTCCGGCAACATCGCTGCCCGGAGCCTTCAATGAAGCGACCTTTTCAACCAAAGCGGCATCGGCCTGCAATTCTCCGTCAACCTTCAGGTCGGGAGCCATTTCTTTTGCCAGACGGGTAGCTTCGACAACCTTGTCGACCATCTCGTGAGAGGCACTGCCTTTCGTAGAGAAACTCAGCATGGCGACACGCGGTTCCATTCCTACGATATCGCGGGCTGTAGCAGCTGTAGCAATAGCGATACTTGCCAATTCTGGTGCTGTCGGATTCGGCATTACGGCACAATCGGCAAATACCAAAATGCCTTCTTTACCATACTGGGGAGTCTTTGTAAACATCAGGAACGCACCTGAAACGCAACTCATACCCGGAGCAGTCTTGATAATCTGCAAAGCGGGACGCAACACATTGCCGGTCGTGTTCTGTGCACCAGCGATTTCACCGTCGGCATCACCGGATTTAATCATCAGGCAGGCAAGAAACAAAGGATCTTCTACTAAAACGGCAGCCTTTTCGGGAGTCATACCCTTTTTCTGGCGCAGCTGGAAAAGCAGGTCTGCGTAAGCGGCTTTCTTTTCGTGATTCTTCGGATCGATAATAGTAGTTTGTCCGATGTGGTTCAACCCGTACTGAGCAGCCAGACTGTTGATTTCAGCGGGGTTGCCAATCAGGATAATGTCTGCAACTTCGTCGGCCACTAAACGGTCGGCAGCTTTCAATGTTCTTTCTTCTGTTCCTTCAGGAAGAACGATACGCTGTTTGTTTGCTTTAGCGCGTGCAATAATCTCTTGCATTAAGTCCATAGCGGAAGATCTGTTTTTATTATATTGTTAGTTAGATATCACAATAATCGGGTACAAAAGTAGGCAAAATGCAATATAGAGTTTGCAAAATCAGTAAAAGATTTACATACGGACCTATCAGTTTCAGAACATTTAACAATAATTTGTTACTTCCTTCTCCCCTGACAGGATTTGTTGCAAATCCTCTGCCGTAACGTTCACTTCTATTTTACCATTATGAGCGACCGATATCTTCCCACGTTCTTCTGAAACGATGATTACCAGTGCATCCGTTTCGAGCGACATTCCCAAGCCGGAACGATGGCGTAATCCCATATCTTTCGGCAAATTAGCGTTTTGGGCAACCGGAAGAATACAGCCGGCAGCCTTGATACGGTTGTCCGCAATGATCATGGCGCCATCATGCAAAGGACTGTTTTTGAAGAATATATTTTCAATCAGGCGGGCATTGGCATCAGCGTTGAACATTTCACCGGTATGCTCATAAACGGTCAGATCGACATCCTGCTGGATGCATATCAGTGCTCCCGTCTTTTTCTTCGCCATATTCATGCAGGCCAGAACAACCGGGGCAATAAACTTCCCTTCGTTCTCCTTGTCATGGTTCTTCTTCGAAAATATTTTTCCCAGGAACTTCCATCCCCTGTGCGAACCAAGTGCCACCAGAAAACGACGTATCTCATCCTGAAACAAAATCACCAGCACAAGGAAACCGACACTGATAAACTTGTCGAGTATCGCTCCCATCAAACGCATCTCCAACACTTGGGAAACCAGAATCCAGACAATAATAAACGACACTACTCCACTAAAGATAGCCAGAGTTCCGGAATTCTTCATCAGCTTATATGTCTGGTACAAGAAGAAGGCTACCAATAAAACATCAATCAGGTCTTTTATTCCGAAATTCATCCACATAATATTAACAGTTGAAAGTTGAAAGTTGAAAATTGAAAGTTTTCGAAACGAGTTTGACTGCTTCTACTGCGGCTTTTACGTCGTGGACACGAAGGATATCCGTCCCATTCAACAAAGCAATCGTGTTCAGGACTGTCGTTCCATTCAGGCTGTCGGCTGGTGTTCCACCCAGATATTTATAAATCATGCTCTTGCGGGAAACACCGACGAGCAAAGGTAAACCGAAATCCTTAAACTCACGCAGATGTCCCATTAACGTATAATTCTGGTCTACCGTCTTACTGAAACCGAAACCGGGATCCAATATAATATCGTTCACTCCCAACAAACGGAGCTGTCGGACTTTCCGGGCAAAATAGAGCATAATCTCCTCCATTATATCTGCATAATCGGTATGTTGCTGCATCGTCTGAGGAGTTCCACGCATATGCATCATTATATAAGGTACATGCAAACGGGCGACCGTCTCAAACATTCCAGCATCCAACTCTCCTCCCGAAATATCGTTGATTATCGCGACGCCGTATTCTTCGACGCAACGACGTGCCACATCCGCCCGGAATGTATCGACAGACAGGGTCACATCCGGATAATGCGTATTCAGTATTTTCAAGGCAAAAGCCAGACGTTTCATCTCCTCTTCCGGTGAGACCTCTGCGGCATCGGGGCGGGAAGAATAACCTCCGAGATCGATGATCTGTCCTCCCTCGGATAAAATTGCCTGTATGCGTTCCTCAATTGCAACTTCCGTCTGCTTCCTACTATCGGCATAAAAAGAGTCGGGAGTGACATTCAGAATCCCCATCACCAGCGGAGTATCGAGTGAGGTAAGCGTTCCTCTAATATTGAGCGTTTTATGTAACATTCTTATTTTTCTTTCCGACAAAGATAAAGGTAAATACATTAAATCACTACATTTGCGCAAAATAACTCTCATAGAAATTATAAAGGGAAAAAGACTATGACTATTCCTGAACTATATGAATTGTTTATACACAATCCGAAAGTGACAACCGACAGCCGAAACTGCCCTCGCGGTTCGATTTTCTTTGCCTTGAAAGGGGATAAATTCGATGGTAACCAATATGCAGAAAAGGCGCTGGCATCCGGTTGCGTGTATGCGGTAATCGACAATCCGGATTATTTTATAGGAGAACGCACAATCCTTGTGGACAACGTGCTGACGACCTTGCAGCAATTAGCGCACCGCCACCGTAAAGTGATCGGCTGTCCGATTATCGGTATCACCGGAACAAACGGAAAGACAACGACCAAGGAACTGCTGGCTTCCGTCCTGTCTACCAAATACAACCTTCTCTACACCGAAGGCAACCTGAACAACCATATCGGCGTACCTCTCACCTTGCTCCGCCTGACGCACGACCACGAAATGGCTGTGATCGAAATGGGAGCCAGCCATCCGGGCGATATCAAAGAGTTGGTCGACATAGCACAGCCAAACTACGGGATTATCACCAATGTCGGGCGTGCCCATCTGGAAGGTTTCGGCTCATTCGAAGGTGTGATCAAAACAAAGGGTGAATTATACGACTATATGCGCCGCACGAAAGGTAAGATATTCATCAATCAGGATAATAAATATCTGAAAGAGATCGCCAATGGAATCGAACAGGTCACATACGGTTCCGATGAAACGGCTTTTGCCTGGGGATGTGTAGTCAGCTGTAATCCCTACCTGACTTTCGAATGGAAGCAACAGGGCAAAATCCACACAGTGGAAACCCATCTGATCGGTAACTACAATCTGGACAATGCCTTAGTTGCCGTTGCTGTTGGCCGTTTCTTCAAGATTCCGGCAGAACGCATCAGCCGTGCCATTGCCGCTTACGAGCCGACTAACAACCGTTCACAACTGAAAAAGACTGAAAATAACGAACTGATCATCGATGCCTACAACGCAAATCCGAGCAGCATGAAAGTCGCTTTAGACAATTTCGCCACAATGCCTGTCTCGCCCAAAGCTCTCATCTTAGGCGACATGCGCGAATTAGGTCCTACAAGCGACGAACTCCATACCGAAGTCGTAGCCCGGATCAAGGAAGGTAATTACGATAAAGTATTTCTGTGCGGCGAACATTTCCAAAAAGCCGCCGGAAAAGACTTCACCACCTATGCCACAACAGAGGAGCTGATCGAAGCCTTGCGCAAAAATCCCTTGGAAGGATATCATGTGCTGATAAAGGGATCGCACGGGATGGCCCTGGAGAGGGTGGTAGAGGTTTTATAAAAATCCACAAATCCGATTCACATGAAGGAGGTACATATCTCTGCAAAGAGATGAATTTCGATTGCGAAAACAACTGTCATACCATCATGCTTTGCCTTTTATATAATGAATATCAATCTCTACATAGAATGATAGCAGGCATGATGGATGTTTTTTTAACTATCATACTATCATAGATATAATAGCTTTTTCACACACAACATATAGCTTATTATCAGCAATATAGCTATATATTTTTGTCGAGATCCGGGTGTCACCCCCCTGCAGACCCAGGTCTCAAGACCGCTCACGCTCAGATGGGGGTGTAAATGGACCTGATACGCGTATTTTGAGGAAAAGAACTAACGTCTTTTGCTTTCCAAAGTACCTTATTCCGGCAAAAAAGGCTTATACATTCTCAAAAACATTCTGTTTTAACACTTCCAAAGTACATCTATTTCCGATAAAAACGACCAAAATGATGGTTAAACAGCTGATTTATGATAGTTGCATGATAGTTGAAATGAGAACTATCATAGCTGTATATCTTGATATTCAACCTTCACACAAGAAACATGATGGTATGATGGTTGTTTCTAAATCAACATTCATAGATTCAAATATTCTTATATAGAAAATACCTCTAAGATACTAGCTTAGCCTCCTACGCTGTGCTGTTTCTTAGAGGTATATCAAGTTTTTGAAAAGCTATGTTGAATAATGAATAAATATTCCTTCAGAAACCAAAATCCAATATTTCTATTTTTTAATCTTTACAGGAAATCCAATTTACTTAAAATGTAAATCACAGAAATCCATAAAGCGCTCCCAATCATAATCTGTCACATCATGTTTACCTGCCCGTATATGATAACCTACATCATTCATAATTGGTTGATGAACAGCCGGAGGAACTGGTGAGTCCAACCCTTTCATTTTGTATAATTCATAAACTTTATTGGTATAATATGCAGATAAATATTCACCTTTAGGATCAGCCCAAAGATCGCCTTCCGCACTCGCTACATAAAGGTGGCGTGGTGCTATTAAAGCCAGCATCTCATGCTGGTCAAAAGGCAAATTTTCTTCATTACCTGCATATTGACTAAATGCAGGGCAAAACCAATGAGAAAGAACAGTTGTTATGCGAGCAATATTTTCCCCATAAACTCTTTTTGACAAGGCAGCTCCTCCACAACCAGAATCATTCGATATGACCACTTTGAAACGTGAATCCTGAGCTCCAGACCAAAGCGCAGCTTTCCCCTGTCTGGAATGTCCCATTATTGCAATTTTACTCATATCTATTCTTCCCTCACGTTCCAAATAATCAACAATACGACTTGATCCCCAAGCCCAAACTCCAATTGCTTCCCACTCATCATGATTTTTGGATCCTGATATATAATCAGGGAAAAGAGAAGCTACACTATAATCTCTCAACTCTGCTCGATCCGGATAGATATCATGATAACACATAGTCGCTACAGCATATCCACGTTCTAATATTTTATCATAACACCAACGGTTTTTCTGCGCTCCTCTTGTCCATACGGGACTATCTTTGCCATGTACAAACCTTAATCCTGGAGAATAGTAAATCGATGGTTCTAATGTTGTCGTTTGATTCCCCATAAAATTATATCCAACAAACACAGGTACTCTTCCTTGTACATGGTTAGGAATATATAATAATAGAATTGCATCTATTGTTTTCTTCCCATTTGTAAAAGTGAACAATATTTGTTTACAAGTTGCTTTACCATCCATTGCTTTAGGATCACAAGCCAATAAGGTATAAGACACATCGATTTTATCAGTCGGTGTCCGTCCATAGACCTTAGACATAAATATCTCTAAAATTTCCGGTCTTCTTACCTTTTCCCATTCATCCGCAGTGGTTACTTGCTGTCCGTCATTACAAATAAGAGGATCCGGCAGCACAAAATCAGGGACTTTACTTTCATCATAATTTATTCCTTTTATGATCGCTTGACCATAAGCAAAATTACAAATCAAAGAAAGAAATAATATATAAGAAAATGATCTCATGATTCATTCTATTTTTAATAAAACATCCATTTGTTATAATTGACCAACTTTCAGTGGCTCTACATTTTTCTCTGCACCAGGATAACCGATATTCTGATTTATAACCCCTTTCGTATTCGCATTAATAGCTGATGCAGGAACAGGCCATAACAGATGATGGACACTGATTTTATATTCAGCCCAACGATGCTTGATGCCTTTATTATAAAAATTATTCTTAGCATTTACCCAATCATACCAAAAATTGATTCCCTCTTGTTTAATATTAGAACCAGCACCTCCGGGTCCCGATATATTATCAAGACTATAACTTCTTCCAAAATATTCACAATTTCTACCAGTACGAGCATAAGTAAAAGCTATACGAGTAATTTCTACGTGCCTATTTTCTTCATAATACAGCTCACGCGCCCGTTCATCTAAAATTGAACCGATATTAATATCTGAAGCGGTCAAAGATTCTGCTCCAGCTCGATTACGTACGACATTCAACATCTCTGCAACTTTAGCTGGTTGTTCTTTCCAATAATAAGCTTCTGCCATCAATAGATAAACTTCCGCCGAGCGATAAATATACATAGGAGTTTCACCTCCCCAATACCAACTCGAAGAAAGTGGATCAGGTACATATAGTTTATAATGAGGCCATTGATACCAAGCTCGAATAGAATCTTCTACAGACATTGCTGGGTTTTTCACCAAATGTGTACCATAATAAATGTTTCCACTTGTTTTTAACGTCGGATCATTATAATACAAATCAGATGGACTTATCCAACTATCACGATTATAAACACCTCTTAAATCGTTTTTCTCCTTTTCCGTCCATATTGTGTACTGATAATAATTAGTACAACGGGCTCTACCAATACCTCTTCCATACGTTTTATTTATTTCATATTGAGATTCCACATTATCAGTATAAACAATTCCAGACATTCCGTCTGGGGTCGTAACTCCAACTACACGTGGAATTGTATTTCTCATCAATTGAGATCTTACAGATCCTTGAGCATTAGGGTATGATACAATATACATCAACCCCTCGGTATTTGATATATCCATTTTTGCTTCAACACTGTGCAGATCATGCATTAAATTGGTTTTAGGTTTGTTTTGATTTGATGTAAAACGAGTTGTCATTAATGGATGTTCGGCTACTATAGATTGTCCTATTTGTATTGCTTCGTCAAAATATCCCAAGCATATATTTATTTTCATCAACAAAACCCCACAAGCACTTTTTGAAACTTTCCCACGATTGACATTATCAGGTACATTTTGATAAGAATATTCCAAATTTCTTTTTAATTCTTCCAAAATACTCCATCTGTCGTAAGAATAAAAATCGGTCTTAGGTTCTGCCAATTCGTAATCTAACCAAGGGATATCGCCGAATTGATGAACTAATTTATAATACCAATAAGCCCTATGAAAATAAGCCTGTCCCAAAATCCGACTCTTATCTTCTTCATTTGCAAATTTTCCTTCATCAATACGAGCAATGATTATATTTGCAGATTTAATGGCTTTGTAACCATGTGTCCAATACCATCCGACACGAGTATAATCCATATTGTCCAAAGGCATATCAGGTAATAAAGATTTATCCATATCCATTTGAGGCCCAGCTTTATCAGTAGTTCCTTCCACACAAATATCCGATTGTATCATCTCTGTAAGGATGGCACATCCATCTCCATTATACTCATCGTGCATTTCAGCTTCGCATGCAGACAAAGTAGCTTCAAACCCATCAACTCCAACATAAGTATCTTCTGGAGTATGAAAAGATAATGGCTTAGGCTCTAACCAACTATCTGTACAAGAATTGAGCGATAAAAAAGCTACAGCAACGCATATATATATATTCCTACTTTTCATAATCTAATTTTTACAATGTAACATTAATACCTAAATTAAACGTACGAGGAGTAACAGAGCCGCTCTCTGGATCCCAGAAATTCCAATGAGGAGCAAAAACTGCAGCATTCTGAATACTACCCGATAAACGTAAAGACTGTATAGCAAATTTATTTATCCACTCTTTCGGAAAATGATAAGATAACGTCACATTTTCCAAACGTACAAATGACTTATTTACATAATTAGTTCCTATGTTCTTTGAGCCAATACGTGCATAATCATTTATTGGATTTGTAGCCGTCCATCTTGGGAAATCATAGTCCGAAGTTCTATCTGGAAACGAATAATTATTGGCAGCCCTTTGAAAAGCGCCGTAATGTCCTAAATAAGAATATAAGACAGCCGATAATGAGAGATTTTTATAAGTCCATTCATTCCTCAAAGTCCAACGAAAACGAGGAGTTGTATATCCTTGAAAAACTTTATCTTTATTATTCATGATACCGTCTCCGTTTTGGTCGACATATTTAAAATCACCAGGTTGACACCCATAAATCGCAGCTTCTTCACGTTCATCTTTTTGCCAGACTCCAGCTCTCTCATAATCCCAAATACGATCCGGATCTTGACCAATAAACCATTTATTGGTTTCATCATCCGACTCTTTTTGTCCAATAACATTTCCATTCTCATCCAAAACATCGACCATATCACCATAAAGGCTATTTATTTTTCTTCTATTTAAAGAAAAATTACCAGAAGCGAACCATTTGAAATCTTTTGAATTAATAATATTTGCATTTAAAGTTAATTCAAATCCTTTATTCTGTAACTGCCCCAAATTGGCAGTTACACTATTAAAACCAGTAACATCGGGTAATGCTCGTTTTACTAACAAATCATTTGTCTTAGATACGTAAGTTTCAATGGAACCACTCAACAATTCATCGAATAAAGAGAAATCCAAACCAAAATTAAACGCAGCAGTTCTTTCCCATTTTAAATTATGGTTTGCCATCGTATTTACAAACATCTGAGAAATTGTATAAATATTGCCTGTTTGGTCAATATAAGGTCTCAAACTTGATTTCATTTGAGCCAATGCTGCATACTGGCCAATATCTCTATTTCCATTTTCTCCCCAAGAAATTCTCAATTTTGCATAATTCAGCCACGAATTTGCTTGTTGCATAAATTGTTCTTGAGTAAAAACCCATCCTAAAGCGACAGAAGGAAATGTTGCTCGAGGGTTTTTCTTTCCAAATGCAGAATATCCGTCACGTCGGATAGAAGTTGTCAACATATATTTGTTATTAAACGAATAAAATAGACGAGCCATTAAAGCATCCCCTGTTTGATACGTATCATCACTTGATACTTTTTGTACTGATCCCGATTGCAACTGATGATATCCCAAAACATCATTAGGCGTATATCCTTGAGCCTCTGCCGTAGTGGACCAATACTGAGCTTTTTCTGCATTCGCTAACAGTGTGACTTCTACTTTATGCTTCTGAGCAAATTCTCTCTTCCAGCGAATGATATTATCTATTTGCCAACTGAACTGTTTAGTATTCGTTCTAACTGAAGCTCCTCCTATAGCTTCCCATTTTTCTCCTTCAGATGAATAATGATTATAATAATCATGCCAACTATAGTAAGGAGTGAAATTCAAAGTATATTCGATTCCAAATGGAAGTTTAACTTCTGCATACAGTTTTGCATTTAAATTCTGATACAAATCTTTCCTTTCTGTATACATATTATCATAGAAAGGATTGACAGGGTCCATTCCTGTCGGATTTCGTCTATAAGGGCTTTCTAAATTATCCACCTCATTTGCTCCATAAGGTGAAATCATAGTCATTTGCTCCCAAAGACACTTCAAAAAGCCTTCATTTCGAGAGGAAAATTGAGCATTCATACCTACAGAAAGGAATGATGTGATTTCTGTTTTCACATTCATTCTTGCTCTAAAATTTGTATATTTATCTCCGGTAATAATACCTTCCCTATCCGCCCAGTTCAATGAGTAATATTGCGAAGTCCTTTCTGTAGCATTCGATACACTAACTGTATAATCTTGTTGTAATCCCGTTTGAAATACAAGATCATCCCATTTCGTAATTCTACCTGCAAAATAATTATCAATTTCAGGAGTCAGTAAATTCAGACGGGATAACCATTGAGTTTCCAATTGTTTATCAGTGACAGATGTGGCAGGTACACTTTGGTCATAATTATACCAAACAAGCGGATCGACACCTTGTAGCTTAAATGGATTTACAAATATTTGAGGATATTTAGCCAAATATTCATCCGAATTTCTCCCTTCATTATAATCCTGCCTAAATTTCAAGAATCCCTCAGCATCCAATATTTTAGGTTGATTCGCAGATTTTGCAAAAGAGATATTTGCATTGAAATTAATCACAGGTTTCCCTTGAATTCCTTTTTTTGTTGTAATTGCAATAACTCCATTTGCGGCTTTTGCTCCATATACGGCAGACGAACTCGCATCTTTCAAAACATCTACACTTGCAATATCTTCAGGAGTTATATCTGACAAATTTCCTTCATAAATCACTCCATCTAAAACAATAAGAGGTGAACTGCCCGCAGATAAAGTACCTTTACCCCGAACAGATAAATCAGCCTCAGCTTTAGCATCAGTAGCTATACCAATATTCAAACCAGCGGCATTCGAACGTAAAATATCTTGTACATTTCGAGGAGCCTGAGCTGATAATTTTTCGGCTTTTACACTAGAAACAGCTCCTGTAAGATCCTTTTTCTTCGCTGTTCCATAACCTACCACTACAACCTCATCCAAAACTTCGGTATCTTCTTTCAATTTAATACTAAAATTTGATTTATTTGCTACGATTATTTCTTGTGGAGTATACCCAATATAGCTTACAACCAACGTGCTGTTTTCATCGACTTCCAAAGAAAAATTTCCGTCTACATCCGTTATCGTACCATTCGTCGTTCCCTTTTCTACAACATTTGCCCCTATAACCGCTAAACCGTAAGTATCAACTATTTGTCCACTTATTTTTTTCTTTTTCTCTTGATTTACAGATTTAGAAGAGGTAGACAATAACGTAATATAGTTATTTTCAAACTGATAACTAATACCTGTGTTTTTAGTAATCATTTCTAGATAGTCTGCAACTGTAGCTGTTTTTGTGTTAAAAGAAACAGTCTTGTTGACATCCACATCCTGATCCCGAAACACAACCAAATAGTCAGTTTGCGCCTCAATCTCTTTGACCAATTGTTTTATTGTCATGCTATTCTGGCTAAGTTTGATCTCTGCATTTTGTGCATCTGCTTCTTCTGCCATCAATTGAAACACACATACAAACAATAGGAAAAGTGATATTCTCATAATCCTAAAAAAATATTTAATGTTACTATTATAGATAATAAAAGGCAACAACAAAGTTTTTCTTTTCATATCTTTGTTCTAAATTTAAAGTGAATACTAAAAAATTACGACTTGTGTTTGCTTTAACTTCTGCGGCAGTTGTTGGTAGCTTCTGCCGCTTTTGTTTTTCTACTGTTCTTTCATCATAGGCTATACATTTTTATGTTTGACATGTTCTTATTTTAAGGTCACTATGTTCCGCTCTGTGTCTTTCTCTACTTTGAATTTGCGGATTTGCTGCAATACGCGGAAAACATCGTCGAGACTGTCGCGCTGCCTGAATTTTCCCGTATAAGTATCTTTGAATAAAGATGTGTCTTTTACTACGATCTTTACGTCATAGTAAGGTTCCATTTTTTCCAGAATATTGATCAAAGGTTCATTTTCAAAGGCATATATACCGTCAAGCCATAAAAAATGAGCTTTCAGGCGAATCGGTTCTACCTTCATCTTTCCGTTCGAGACAGTCACTTGTTGATCCGGTTCCAAAATGATCCCGTCAGATTCCTTATTCCGGAAAAAGACGCGTACGGAACCTTCCAACAAACTGGTTTGTACATAGCCGGTCGCAGGATAGCTGCACACGTTAAATTGGGTGCCTAAAACTTCCATATCGACATCATACGTAGAAACAATGAAAGGGCGGGAAGGGTCTTTCGCCACTTTGAAGAAGGCTTCTCCTTCGATCGTAACATTCCTTTTATCATCGGTAAAACTGGCTGGATAGATCAACTTCGACTTCGCATTCAGCCAAACTTCCGTCCCATCCTGCAAGACCAGTTGTGCCCGCTGTCCGGCAGGAGTGTACAGAGTATTCATCACATTCTCCGATAAAAACTCCGCTTGCTCAGGCTGTGCATACCAATATGTCAATATACTTGTTGAAACGACTAATATCAGGATAGCAGCCGCATACCCGATCCGGCGTGTCCAACGCTTCCACATCACGGAGTGTTGCTTTTGCAAAATAAAGCAGTCGTATTTCTGTTTGCCGATTGTTTTATCCTGCACCTGATGTCCTAAGTTCAACAAGGCATATAGATTTTGATACTCTACAAATTCTTTTTTGAGTTCTTCACTCGCCTCGACATCGCGCAGCAGGGATAGTCGCTCTTCCGTGGAAAGTTCCTCATAAAAGTATTTATGTATCCGTTCGTTCATATTTTCCGCTTTTGTTCTTAATAAACGGATCAGGGAACCAAAACCCCCAAGAGGATAAACGGATTTTTTTAATTAGCGAGTAAAAATATTAATAAAGGGAGATAGTCTTTCAATTCGCTTTTAATTTTCTTATAGGCGATAGCCATCTGATTTTCAACAGTTTTAAGGGAAATATTCAATTCAGCAGCTATGTCTTTCTGTTTTTTCCCCTCTATTTTGCTTTTGATAAAAATTTCCCGACATTTTTCAGGCAAAGAGTCTACCACTTCAGTAATGATCCGTTCGATATCCTGCTCGGAGAGTAGAGACTGATCGAATAATTCCAAGGAGGCAAGTTTCATCCGCAAAGTAGCCTGATACTCTTCCTGTATCAGGTTGACAGCTTCCTTTACAACAATGCGGTGACGTAAAAGGTCGATACAACGGTTTTTGATCGAAGTAAAAAGCAGGGCAACCAGATTCACATCATAAGCCAAGATCTCTTTTCTTTCCCACAATTCGGTAAATACGTCCTGGACGATATTTTCTGCGTCTTCTTCTGACACGACATACTCCAGAGCGAAATATTTCATCCGGGAAAACCAAGAGACATATATTTCTTCAAAATGGTCGGATAGTATTTTCTTTTCAACCAGCATCTTTCTTCTGTGTGAATAAAATCACGGCGTTCTCGATCTCCAAACTTTAATCTTTAAATTATTATATAGAGTGTGAGAGCTGTGACTTATCTATCAAATAGGGCTCTGGAAAACCTTTGGGAGTAAATAAGCAACATACTCCCACACCATACTTACGGATACGATGCGGGATATGCTAACCCATTCTTCCCCCTTTCAAATTTTCCAGATTTTTATTTGAAAGAATCAGTTAAACAACGCAATTGTGCTATTTGCACAATGCAAATATAGTAATAGTTATTGGTTAGACAAGTAAACTGTATATTGTATTCAAGACAAACGTATCTAATTTTTAGTCGATAGCAGTGTATAAAGTACAAGAACTTCCGAGAGAAGGAACCTATAAGTTCTCCAAACAGCGTTTCTCGGATCTAGTGGAAACAATTCGCATGATAGGGCATGAGTTATCAGAAATTTCCATTGTTTGAGCCTATGACAAACTATTAATGGCAAGTTTCATTATTCAAACTGGCGAAGGAAGAGCTAAAAATATTCATAGCAACAATTTATTTCTTGTTTTTATATACTTTTGCAGCCTGATTAAATAAGTAATATGAATACACATAATCTTTGTTGCATCGGCCACATTACGTTGGATAAGATTGTAACGCCGAAAAGGACACTGCATATGCCGGGAGGAACATCTTTCTATTTCGCGCATGGAATGAGCAAATTAGATACTTCCGACTTCCTGTTGGTAACAGCTCTTGCTGTCAGTGAGATGGACGCGGTGGAAGAAATACGCAGGAAAGGGATCGATGTAAAGGTTTTGCCCAGTACCCATTCCGTCTATTTTGAAAATACATATGGCGAGAACCAGAACAACCGGACGCAGCGGGTATTGGCAAAAGCCGATCCGTTCACAGTTGAAGGGTTACAGGATGTCGATGCCCGCATCTATCATTTGGGAAGTTTGCTGGCGGACGATTTTTCTTTAGATGTAATCAAATATTTATCGACCAAAGGGATGTTATCGGTCGATGCCCAAGGCTACCTGCGTGAAGTTCGCGGTGAGAATGTTTTCGCCGTAGACTGGCCGGAAAAGGAAGAGGCACTGAAATACATCCATATCCTGAAAGCCAACGAACACGAAACGGAAGTTCTCACCGGATGCAAAAATCCGCGTGAAGCTGCTCTGAAATTAGCCAACTGGGGCGTTAAGGAGGTTTTGCTGACATTAGGAAGCATGGGATCTGTCATTTATGCCGACGGCGAATTTCATGAAATACCCGCATACCCTCCAACAGAGATTGTGGACGCTACGGGATGTGGCGATACCTATATGGCCGGCTATCTGTACATGCGAAACAAAGGAGCTTCATACAAAGAAGCAGGATGTTTTGCCGCCGCCATGTGTACAATCAAGCTGGAAGCCTCGGGACCTTTCGGGGGAACAGAGAAGGATGTTTGGGATATTATCGAAAGGTATAAGTGAAACGATTTATGATTTCAGATTTATGATTTATGAGCTATGTATCACTGATAAATCATAAATCTGAAATCATAAATCAACGCAATTTCTTAGCCATCACCATATAGGAATAAATAAGGACTACGGCATACCCGAATAGCGGTACGACGAACGAAAACGACATTGTCGAGATATCGGCTACATAGCCCATCAATAACGGTCCGACAGCACCTCCTATCGGAGACATCATCAAGAAGGACGAAGCACGCTTGGTATAGTCACCCAATCCCCTCAGCGAGATAGCAAAAATCGTCGGGAACATAATAGCCTCGAAGATATAGCAGGCAAATAGAGCACCTTTCGACAGAGTACCTAAATTCAGGGTAACGAACAGAGCACCCAAAACGGTAAAGATCGCACAGATAAACAAGACTTTCTCTGCCCGGATATAACTCATAATCCAACTACCGATAATACGCCCGATCATAAACAAGCCCAATCCACCGAAGGAAAGAACGATCGCTGCCTCATGCGCATCCATCCACCCATCGTCAGTCACATAATTAATAAAGAAACTGTTAATCGATATTTCCGCTATTTCGTAGCAGAACAAGGCCATCACCCCCCAGGTAAAACAACGATGTTTCCACAATCCTTTCAACCCGGCTTTAGCCTCAGCAGTCGTATCTTCGCAATCGTCATGGTTGATCTCCGGCAAGCGGATGCGGAAGAAAATAAGAGCAACAGACAGGACGATAACGCCCATCACGGTATAGGGCAAAGCAATGTTAGCATCTCCGTTGCCGGAAAACAACAGCATCCCACCGATTACAGGTGCACAGATACAACCTAACCCGTTGAAGGATTGTGCCAGATTCAAACGACTGGCTGCCGTCTCGCGATCCCCAAGCTCTGTCACGTAAGGATTGGCTGCCGTCTCCAAGAACGTCAGTCCGCAACCGATCACAAACAGGGAAAAGAGAAAGAAGTTGAATGACATCAACTGTTCGCTCGGAATGAAAAGCAACGATCCGATCCCGTAAAGGATCAGACCGAACACCACCCCCTGGCGGTATCCGTATTTATTAATAAAAAGTCCGGCTGGGATAGCCATTGTGAAATAACCAGTGTACATCGTTGCCTGGATCAAAGCAGAATGAGCCTTCGTCATGACAAGCGCCTCCTGGAAATGCTTGTTCAGCACATCTAAAATAGCATGTGCAAAACCCCATAAGAAAAACAGAGATGTGACTAATACAAAAGGAACCAGATACTCTTTCTTTACCAACGATTTCTTTACTTTTTCCATTTTATTGTTATTTGTTTTATACTCATCTTATTCATTTACCGGATTGTAGGGAATCGTGAACCAGAAAGTCGAGCCTTTACCCAACTCCGAATCCACACCGATCTTGCCATCCAAAGACTGTATGATGGACTCGCAGATGGAAAGCCCCAACCCCGTTCCCTGGACAAAGCTGTCAAATTTAGCAAAACGTTCAAAAACATGCGGAATATTCTCCTCGGCAAGTCCTTTGCCGGTGTCCGCCACATAAAAGCGCAGGATAGCGCCTATCCTCTCATATCCCATCGTAATAGAACCCTCCGAAGTGTATTTGCAAGCATTACTGAGGAAATTGGAGAGAACCTGTGTCAGCCGATTCTTTTCCGAATGGATCACACAAGCGACAGACGGCAGATGGCAAACCAAATCGACACCATCCTTCACACGCGACTTATAGACCTGCTGCAAGTTATTGAATATCTCGGACAAGTCGACTGCCGAATAATTGAAATCCATCTGCCCGGCTTCGATCTTCGAAAGGTCGAGAATATCATTGACCAACTGGAGCAAAAGCTCATTATTCGTCTCGATGATCTTGACATATTCACCGATCTCATCCGGCTCTTCCGCCATCGCAATCAGATTCGAGAAGCCGACAATCGCGTTCAGGGGCGTTCGTATCTCATGGCTCATATTGGCTAGGAAAGCGCTTTTCAACCGATTGCCCTCCTCCGCCTTATTACGCAGGCGGATCAGTTCGTTCGTCATCTTCAAGTCCGTAATATCGCGCCTCAACCCGATGAGTTTACGTATCTTTCCATTTTCATTCCGTCCATAGGGAACGGCATGCATCTCGAACCAGCGATCTCCCAGTGCTGGGACCATTGTCCTGATCTGGACCTCCATCACATGGATCTTTCCACAGGCAAGGTCTTCCAAACCTTTCCGAAGCAAATCACGGTCTTCGAGATCTACGAACGAAAGATACTCATCCAACGAAATTGTCATTCCTTCGAACACGGTAGACCGCGGCGAGTAGAAAATCCGAGTATCCGGATTGTACTCCCACGAAATAATCTGAGCAGCATCAAGAGTGAAGTCCAACTGTAGTTTGTTCTCTTCAAGTTCCTGCCGTCTCTTCATCTCACCCGTTATATTTCTTTCCGTCCCGATAATCTGTTCGACTTCGCCAGTCTTTTCCGACTTCAACCCGATTGCATAGGTTTCGAACCAATCATAGCCTTCACCCCGCCGGAAGCGAAACACTTCCCTCAGTTTGTTTTCTACTCCCCTGGACAGGCGGGACATAAACCGACTGTATTTTTCTTTGTCGTCCGGATGCAATAAATCCAGTGCACCTTTATTGCTCAAACCATCGTTGGCAAGCGTCTTCCGGTAAAGAGAGGTGAATGTATCCTTCTGCACATCATAGCACCAAGCCGACAGGGAACCGGCATCAAGGGCAACGGACAATTCCCGGCGTATATCATCAAGCTCGAGTTCATTCCTACGAATATCCGTCGTATCAACCATTGTAGCAACAATATATAGGTTTCCCTCTTTATCTTCCAAGCGCGTCTTAGTAGTAACAGCCCAACGGACAGGTAACCCGGTTTCTTCATCAAACAATACCCGGTTAAAAGAAATCGGCTTGTCGCTTTGTAACACCCGGTTATCTTCTTCCCTGAAAAGAGAAGCTTTCAAATCGTTCACTTCAAAATCATTCTTCCCCAACATACAATCAAAGGCCTCTTTATAAAATTCGGAGACTTTGTTGTTGTAGAACAGATAGCGGTACTCATTACTCACATCCTTGATAAACAATCCTACCGGCAGATTATCCATGATCGATTGCAGGAATGTTTTCAAACGCAGGATTTCCTTTTCGGCAACAACATAAGGAGTCACGTCATGGGTAAAGCAGATAACCGAATTATTCTCAAACGGCACAACACGTGCCTTTGTATATTTGATCCGATCCTTTTTCCCGTACTTGCAATTAAAGACAGTCACCTCACCCGTTTCGACCGTCCGTTTCACATGCAAGATAATTTCATCCAGCATCTCTTTAGCCTGCGGATATTCAAGATGAAGATCCTTCAGATTCTTCCCTATCTGGCATCTCGTGTCGACATCTTTCCAATTGTGATTATCAGGGTTCACGATATCCACTATATTCAGATCGGAGTCATAGATGGTCGCCATGTCCGGCATCCGACTCAAGAGTTCCATCATTTTGGTATTTGCCGTCTTGTAAGCGTCTTCCTTTCGTTTCCTGTAATTTAAGATACCAATAAAAATAACCACCATCAAAATAACCAAACAGACAAACAGGATCACTTCTACCGGATGTTCTTGCCATAATGAAGGTTCTTCGTTATAGAACACCGTATTTTCAGGCAACAACGAGGGGTCGATCCCTGAAGCTACGAGCGTCGGATAGTTGATATAGTAATTGGGAAGTGAAGGAGTGAACTGAAAAGCCGGACTATTTTCGAATCCTTTCGTCAGAACACAATGAGTCAGCAATGCCAAGTCCTTACCCAAATCCTCTCCGGAAATAAAATAGCCACCAATGTAATTCATGTTCGACGTGCCCTGATCCAAAACCTGATAAACCGGCTTGGACGTATAACGTGCCAGCTCATTGTGGAGCATCGAATGTGCATGGGGATATTGAAGGGCATCGGTATACCATCCCGCCGATAAGATGGCATAGGAATCATCCATACAGGCAATCGAATCGAGTAGTTGGGGAGTAGACAGCTTACAGCCATCCATATAGCGAAGGTCGAGCGAATCGATCTGCTCGAAAAGATCGTTGATATAAGACTCGAAAAACGCCATATTATAACGATTGTCATAACAAAACGCCACTTTGCGGATATGTGGCTGAAGTTGTTTTATCAGCGACAGGTTCTCAATGACAAAATCCTTATAGGAATATCCCGTTATTCTGAAATCGCCGAACGACTCTTTCATCGGCATCATATCGGCAACCGAAAACAGCTTCTTGTCTTTATTCTCATAATCAATGAAGGCTCCTTTCACATAACCCAACACGACAGGAATCTCATGCCAGCTATCCACACAAGTGACCCGATAGGAAGACCAAGCCTCATTGCCTAGCAGCACGACCACATCCGGCTTTACCTTATAGGCAGCAAAAAGCTGCCGCATCCATCCTACCCAGGTTTCAAAGACGGGAGAAGCCTCGCAGTCCATATACTCAACAAATATTTTCGCTTCCGAATCTACCTGCATCTGATCTATGAAAGACGCAATCAGATGGTTTCCCTCTTCCTTGATCGGAGAATAAGAGCTAATGACCAAAACCTTCTGACCATTGCCGCTTGTCGTCCTTGCCTCCACAGGGAAAAGAGAAAGAGTAAAAACAAATAAAATTATCAGCAGTTCGTCGATTATCAACTTGCCATTTAGCATCATTATCCCGTTGTTATTAGACTATACCTGCAAATGTACAGCATTTTTTCATTTCAAGAACCTAATATGCTTGTATTTGAGCCACATTATGGCAAAAACGTCCCATTAGCCAGGATACGATCATTGACATCAAGCCAATGCTAAGACGGATAATAAGGGAGTGTCAACCAGAAAATCGAGCATTTTTTCTTCTGACTTAACTTTGAGCTCCCCCCAAGCATTCGACGACCATCTGAGAAGATGCTGTTCAAAAATTACCCACACATCCTTCCTGACACATAGGCACATCGACTTGAATAGCTTTACTTTATTACAGTATAAAGTTACCCTACTACATACCTGGCATTCTTCCCCATCAATCGATAAATGGAAGCTACGATCAACCAGGAAATGGCAAATGCGACAACCGCGGCGGCAGGTATCTGTAAAGCCACCGGTACATGCAAGGCACGCATCAGAACGACACCCGGACCGGTAAAGAAATAATGCACCATATAGATTCCGAACCCACAAGTCGTCAGGTTTGCCAGCAAACTCTTGATCTTTTCGGATCGCACATCCACCTTTTTCATCAATAGGAAAACGGGGACCGTCATCATCACGACGTTAAGAGAACAATAGGTAAAGAAAAGTTCCAGCAATTCTTCGCTGTATTCCGGCAGAGCGGTTACATAGCGGAAACCGAAAAAAGTTACGACATAGCCGATCAAAAACATCGGGATCCCGACCAACAAGATTTTATTCAGACTCCAGTCGTGATTGCGCAGGTAATGTCCTAAAAGCAGATAGCCGTTGAACCCGGCAAAATAATACAACATATTGAAGGAGTTCCAGGAACAGCCTCCCCATACATAAGGTGAAACGAACTGATAGTAATAAGGCAACAGTGTCGACACGCCCCAGGCCAGCAAAAACCATAGCTTGGCCTTTTCAGAGGCTTTTTCCACCCAGGCAGAGAAAACAGGCAAGTACAAGTATAACCCGATCAATAGATAGATATACCACATATGCACATCTACAATCGAGAAATTCAATGGGATCTCCGCAATATATCTCAAGGAAACATCCAATGACTGACGAGCCACTTCTTCGCCCGAATAGGGAAAAAAGTCCAAGATCACCTCCGGTGACAAGCCTAGCTGTCCGGTTATCCAAGGGAACAGGTTATAAAGCACAGACCAAATCAGGAAAGGCCAAAAGACACGGCTGATCCTTTTTTTATAAAAGACGGAAGTATCGTCCTTCAATGGCAACAGCAAGGCTCCCGTAATCATCACAAACAGGGGGACACAAGGACGGAGAAACGATCCATAAGCTGCTCCCCAGAACTTAATCTGATCGATATTAGCTGGTGGTTCACCCGGATAAAAGTTAAACGGATCTGCACTATGGCAACAAACCACGGTAAACATGGCAACAAAACGTACCACATCCAGCCAAACAACATGCGATCGGCCAATTGCCGAATTCTGACTCTTCATCATAATATTAGCATCTTACTAAGTTTATATTCCAAGCTAAGAACCGCCCGCCGTGCAAACGGAACCAGAAAAGCTTTCATTGCTTTATCAAACTATTAAAGGATTTGTCCGCTCTATAAAAGAGAAAATCCTGACAATCAATATTGTCAGGATCTCTTGTACCCAGACCTGATACAAACCATAGAAATCACAGGAAAACAAAAAGAGTTTATTCTACTCATTATCAACCATTTGCACATCTCCTGTTTTCTCCATTTTTGCCCTATTTTGCCCGTTTTCTGTTATTCAGTACACTTTTAGTACACTTTGAAATATCATTTTCTTTTGCACCTTTGCAATATCAGAAAACAAAAGAAAATCAACCATTTAGCGTAATCACCCGGTTATGGTACCTAAATCGGGATAAAACCTCTAAACAATGGCAAAGTTAGAAAATAAAACGAAAGAAAACCCCAAGTTAGAGCAAAATAAGCTCTCGGATGGTAGAATTAGCCTTTACTTAGAGTATTATTTAGGTAGAGAGGAAAAGCCCGTATTGGATGAAAACGGTAATCAGGTGTATTACGATAGTGGGAAAATGCAAGGCAAACCCAAGTTTGCAGTAAAGCATAACAGGCGAAAAGAAAACCTTAGCCTGTATCTGATAGACAAACCCCGTACTCCTGCGGAACGGCAAGAGAACAAGGAAACTTTGGAACTCGCCATGCGCATACGTGCAGAGCGTGAACAGGAGTTTAAAGAAAGCATGTTGGGTTACCGCTTAAAGAAAGACAGGGCTGTTAATTTCTTGGACTACTTTCAAGCCTATATCAATAGCTATACCAAGAAAGATATTCGCATGGTGCAAATTGCGCTTAGCCGTTTCAAAGACTTCTTGAAAGAGAAGTACCCCATGAATGTTGCAGGCACAAGCCGCACACGCTGTAAACCTTGCCCTTACTTCCCGTAACTGGCTTATGGGTTGCTATATCGTAGAGTTTGAGCAGAACGGAGAAGACCGTGCCGCATACGGTGAACAACTGTTGAAAAAGCTGGAACAACGGCTGAAAACAAAAGGTCTGAATGAACGTAGATTCCGTGAATTTAGGCGGCTGTACCTTGTTTATCCACAACTGAAAGAACAAGTATTACACTACATCATGGCAGGAAATGAAATTCGGCACACGCTGTCCGCCGAATTCACGGAACCAATTCGGCACTCAGTGTGTGCCGAATTACAAACATCAGAAATACAATATAATAAGTGGAGTATTCCTGCTGAAAGGTTGTTCAATAAATTACCTTATTCTCACTTAAAGTTCATCTCCAAAATCGAAAATCCGACAAAGCGTGCTTTCTATGAAATGGAAGCAATACGTGGCTGTTGGTCTGCAAGAGAACTGGAACGGCAAATAGCGTCTTTATACTATGAACGTAGCGGACTATCCAAGAACAAAGAAGCCCTCTCCGCTTTAGTCCAGCAACAAGCAACCCTATTACAACCTAAAGATGTTATCAACACCCCTGTTACTTTAGAGTTCTTAGGATTGAATGAACGAGCCTTAGTAACAGAAAACGACTTGGAGCAATCCATTCTTGACAACCTACAACACTTCCTGCTGGAAATGGGGCATGGATTCTGTTTTGAAGCTCGGCAAAAGCGTATCTTGATTGATGAGGACTATTTCTTTGCCGACCTTGTGTTCTATCACCGCATCTTGAAGTGCCATGTTATTGTGGAATTGAAGATAGACAAGTTCCGCCATGAGTATGCTTCGCAACTGAATATGTATCTGAACTATTTCAAGGCGGAAGTGATGCAGCCGGATGATAATCCGCCTATCGGTATTCTGCTTTGCACAGAAAAGGGAGATACATTGGTTAAGTATGCCACTGCCGGATTAGACCCGAATATCTTCGTACAGAAGTACATGATAGAACTTCCAAGCGAGGAAGAAATAAAGGAGTTCATTGCTTCCTCAAATTACTAACCTATCATAAAAAGTAATACTGGCGAAAAGAAGAATACTGTTTTTCTTTTCGCCAGCAACATATAATCTGCCGACAAAAAATAGGTTTTGTCCGTTTTGGATATATAAACAAAGGTATGAACTAAACTTGTAAATGTACTGATTTTTACTTGAGTATTAAAAGTTAATTTATTCAAATACAGGAAGAAATAAATTATTTAATACGCTATTCTATTACTCATTTACATTATATTTGGATGTTGTTTATATAACCAAGCGACACAAGGAGCAACAGGTAAGCCTTGCCGAACAGGAACTCAAACAGGTAAAAGCGGAGATACGCACGGACAAACTCAAAAGTGCAGCTACCGATGTAGCCACTGCCATAACCAGCAGTGTAGGTTCTCTTTTCGGAAGTGGTAAATTAAAAGATTTGGAACAAACCAATGAAAGTTTACGGCATGAAATTGCCAAACGTGACAAGGGCATTGATGAATTAAGAGCCAAGATGCAACAAATGCAGGAACAGCATGGTAAGCAGATTCATAACATACAAGGAATACATAATCAAGAGCTTGAAGCCAAAGCCAGGGAAATATCACGATTGAACACCATTCTTGAAAAAGCATTCTGCAAGTTCCCATTGCTCAAAGAAATGTTAAGAATGGAAAAGCTCTGCTATGCCATCGGATTTACCAAAGATATGGTAAACAGTCTTTTGACCAAAAAGGAAGCTATCAGATGCAATGGTAAGATTTATTCCGAGGAACACAGAAGAAAGTTTGAAATCAAAAACGACATCTTCAAGATAGAGAAAAATCCGACCGATGATAGCAAACTTGTACTGACCATAAACAGGCAACCGATAGGCGAATGGTTCAAGGAGCAATGGGAGAAATTAAGACATGGTTTGCAACAATCAGCAGAAGAACCAAGAAAAAGTAGAGGATTCAGAATGTAATCTTGATAGTATTTGATTGTACCTCAATAAAATTGCATATCTTTGTAAGCGGATTGAGGCTACTCTTTCCAAGACATATTAGAATTTAGAAGAAGCGTTATGCTTATTTCTTGCGAATGAAAACCTGAGAAACTTTCAAACGTGTACAAGAATAGCATAGTGGTTCTCACGCTATAGCGTGGGCTGCTATTGTTACATCTGTACACAAAGGTTTTCTCAGGACCTTCATTCAAAGAGGTGGCATTACAGTTCCACGCTTCGTGATATTATAAAGTCCTTGTGGTAGCTGGAGGTGTATAATTAAAACAGTTAGTTGATATGAAACAGAATATATGTGTAGTTATATTTTTATTGCTTTCAACCACATGTAAAGCCCAAACATTCATATACCCCCAAAACGATTCTATCCTGACAGAATATAATGATGGAAAATTTTGGGCTTATTTAAACAAAAATAATTTTGTTGTAGGTCTTTCATGCTTTGAGGAAAAAGATGATTATGGAAAATACTATCACTTGGATATTTTTATCAAGAATTTAAGTGAAACCCCAATTGTATTCCAACCTGACAGCGTACACGCTAATCTACTAACAAAAAAAGACGATACTTTAAAACTTGAAGTATACACAAATGAAGAATATCAAAAAAAAATAAAACGCTCACAAGCATGGGCTATGGCATTATATGGAATCTCTGCTGGCATTAATGCAGGAACTGCAGGATACTCAACATCCTATTCTACGTCTTATTCTTCTAATGGTTATGCTTACACTACCATAACCAATCATTATGACGCTAATGCAGCATATCAAGCAAATGTCGCATCTACCAATCAAATGCTTACATTAGGACAAATGATGGATAATGACCGAACTATACGTGAACAAGGATATTTAAAAACCACTACTATTTATCCCGATGAAGCTATTATTGGCTATATGAATATTAAAAGGAAAAAAGGTAAGATTTTGATTGTAAACATTCCTATCGGAGATTATATTTATACTTTTAAATGGGATGTAAATAGGAAGAAATAAATACAATATTAGCTATACTGTTACACTTAATTTTAATCGCTTAAATAATTTACCTATGAAGAAGCTTATAATTATTTTTTATCTATTCTTGATTCCGCTATGTACCTTTGCACAAAACGAAAGTACCACTCCGCAAGCCAAAACGGCTAATGATTCTACTTTGATAAAAATTCATGCACTTTTGGAAGATATTAATTTTCGTATGCATGGACTTGACAGATATAAACTATATCCAACAGAAAATATGTATAATTTTCTACAACTGGATACTAAAACTGGGAAAATAGACGTTGTACAATGGTCTTTAGATGACGAGGAGGAATTTTCCGTAACACTTAATGGCGAAGATTTATCTTATGATACCGGATGTGGAACATTTGAATTATATCCTACAAAAAATATATATCAATTTCTTTTGTTAGATAAAGTAACAGGAAGAAGATGGCATGTTCAATGGGGATTTGAATCAAGTAAAAGATGGATAAAAAGAATCTATTAAATCAGTAATATGCATATTGTCATCATCGTTATCTTTTTTGCAGTGGCAATCTTTATTAAATTGAAGATGCCAATGTGGAAAGGCAAGTATTCAGAAAAGCTTGTGAATAACAAGATTCAAGAGTTACCAGAAGAGTATGTTGTTTTTAATGATACTATTCGAGAGTAACGGATATTCAACGCAAATTGACCATATTGTAGTTTCACCTTATGGTGTATTTGTAATTGAAACAAAGGGATATAAAGGTTGGATTTTAGGCGGAGAGAACAGTGAATACTGGACGCAAACCATCTATAAAAGTAAACATCAATTTTACAATCCGATAAAACAAAACGCTGGACATGTAAGATTTTTGCATCATTTGCTCAAATGTTCAACGGATATACTTTTTATTCCAATTGTCGTTTTCAATAACAGTGCGGAATTAAAAGTGCATGCTGACAATAACATAGTTGTAAACAGATATAATCTAAAACGTGCTATATTACAATACAGAACTGCTGTTCTTAATCAGGAGACCATAAATTGGATAATACAGACAATTAACCAGAATCGCATAATCGCTGATAAAGAGAAACTAAAACAGCATAAGCATAACGCAAAGGCTCGGCAATACAGAAGTTCACGCCTAATAAATCAAGGTGTTTGTCCTCAATGCGGAGGACATCTCATTTTGAGGAAAGGCAAGTACGGCACTTTCTATGGATGTTCAAACTTTCCCACATGCAAGTTTACCATAAACTCATAAATAGCAATCCTTGTTTTATATAGTATCAGAACATAAAACTAAACCCTTTCTTTCGTGATACATTGAATCGTTCAATTTCTATAAAAAGTGATTTCTTCAACTGCCTTGCCATAAAGTCTAAAAACGGCTGATTAGTTTCTTCATTCTGACATTGGCGCAGGGAAAGAATATATTCTTCTCTATCTTCTTTAAATATTTTGGTCGGAAAAAGGTGATAGCAAAATTGGATGTAGTTCATCAGTAATCGAGCCGTTCTTCCGTTGCCATCCACCCACGGATGTATGGTCACTAAATTAAGGTGGGCATTAAAGCTTAATTCATATTGTCCCCGAAATGTTCCCACAGTCTTTTGCTTCTCTTGCAGTAGAGCGCAAAGTTCATCTACCTTAGCAGGAACTTTCAAATAGTTCATATAAGAATGTCCGCCAACACCAGCCGTAACACCACATAAACGGAAATCTCCTTTTGAAGAATCGAAAGAACCGCCCATTACACTGTGAACGCTGCCGGTAGTACGCATCAGCATTGCATTCAACCTTTTCAGAAAAGCAGGAGTTATAGGCACAAGGCTATCTGATTCAGTTTTGGCAAGTTCATACGCTTGCTTCAAATCTTCATTCATCAGATGATGCACAAGCGGTTTCCCTTTCGCTGTTACTCCCTCGTCAAAGAGAAGCTGTGTATCAAGTTCAGTCAATGTGGAGCCTTCTATGGCTGTGGAATGGGTAATGAGAGAATAAAGGTAGTACTTGTCATAGTCCACCGCTTCACTGATACCAAGTTTTTGAAACTTCTGGTACAACAGTTCTATTTCTTGCCAAACACCTTGTTCCATTACTTTTATTTAATAGGCTTTATTTCTTTTCAAAGGTAACTTATTTACTACGTTCAACCAAAAGAAATAATGACTTACTGCTATATTTTTTGCACGTGTGGGGAAAATGTGGGGAAAATTCAAGCAAAAAAGCTAAGTAATTGATTTCTCAATACTTAGCTTTTATCTTCGTACCCAGACCCGGTACAAGCCATAGAAATAATAGGAAAATAAAAGAATTTATTTTCCTTATTATCAGTTATTTGCATATTTCCTATTTTCTCCATTTTTGCCCTATTTTGCCCATTTTCTGTTATTCAGTACACTTTTAGTACACTTTGAAATATCATTTTCTTTTGCACCTTTGCAATATCAGAAAACAAAAGAAAATCAACCATTTAGCGTAATCACCCGGTTATGGTACCTAAATCGGGATAAAACCTCTAAACAATGGCAAAGTTAGAAAATAAAACGAAAGAAAACCCCAAGTTAGAGCAAAATAAGCTCTCGGATGGTAGAATTAGCCTTTACTTAGAGTATTATTTAGGTAGAGAGGAAAAGCCCGTATTGGATGAAAACGGTAATCAGGTGTATTACGATAGTGGGAAAATGCAAGGCAAACCCAAGTTTGCAGTAAAGCATAACAGGCGAAAAGAAAACCTTAGCCTGTATCTGATAGACAAACCCCGTACTCCTGCGGAACGGCAAGAGAACAAGGAAACTTTGGAACTCGCCATGCGCATACGTGCAGAGCGTGAACAGGAGTTTAAAGAAAGCATGTTGGGTTACCGCTTAAAGAAAGACAGGGCTGTTAATTTCTTGGACTACTTTCAAGCCTATATCAATAGCTATACCAAGAAAGATATTCGCATGGTGCAAATTGCGCTTAGCCGTTTTAAGGACTTCTTAAAAGAGCAATACCCCATGAATGAGTTTAGTATCAAACCGGAACTTATCACCAAAGAAATGATGGAGCAGTTTGTAGCCCATTTGCAATCCCGAAGTGTGGGTGAAGGTGCTAAAAGCATTTACCAGCGTTTCAAGAAAGTTATTCGATATGCGATTGACCATGATGTAATGTTGAAAGACCCATGTAAAAGTGTTACCTGTAAAGTGGATAGCCAAATGCTTCGAAAAGATGTGCTTTCTCCCGAAGAAATACAAAAGCTGATAGCTTGTCATTATGACAACGAAAACCCCACAATCAGACGAGCGTTTATCTTTTGTCTGTATTGCGGTCTGCGCTTCTGTGATGTAAAAGACCTTACTTATAAAAATGTGGATTATGCCAACCGATTATTGAAATTCGAGCAAAGCAAGACCAAGGGACATTCAGCCAGTAGCGGTGTGGTTATCCCCTTGAATGACGGTCTATTATCCATTATTGGCGAAGCTCCGGCAGATAAGAACTGTTTGATATTCGATTTGCCTACATACGAAAGCTGCTGCAAATCAGTAAAACGTTGGGTAAAGAGAGCCGGAATAGACAAGCATATAAGCTGGCATTGCGCCCGCCATTCGTTTGCCGTGAACATTCTGAACAATGGGGCAAATATCAAGACGGTAGCCAGTCTTTTAGGACATAGCGGATTGAAGCATACCGAGAAATACACCCGTGCCGTGGATAAATTGAAAGAGGAAGCAATAAACAGCCTACCCGAACTAAAGTTTTAACCACAAAAGACTTATCTTTGTAACTATGGACTTTGAAGCATTAGTAAAACATATCTGTACGATACAGAACACGTTGCAGGCACAAGCCGCACACGCTGTAAACCTTGCACTTACTTCCCGTAACTGGCTTATGGGGTGCTATATCGTAGAGTTTGAGCAGAACGGAGAAGACCGTGCCGCATACGGTGAACAACTGTTGAAAAAGCTGGAACAACGGCTGAAAACAAAAGGTCTGAATGAACGTAGATTCCGTGAATTTAGGCGGCTGTACCTTGTTTATCCACAACTGAAAGAACAAGTATTACACTACATCATGGCAGGAAATGAAATTCGGCACACGCTGTCCGCCGAATTCACGGAACCAATTCGGCACTCAGTGTGTGCCGAATTACAAACATCAGAAATACAATATAATAAGTGGAGTATTCCTGCTGAAAGGTTGTTCAATAAATTACCTTATTCTCACTTAAAGTTCATCTCCAAAATCGAAAATCCGACAAAGCGTGCTTTCTATGAAATGGAAGCAATACGTGGCTGTTGGTCTGCAAGAGAACTGGAACGGCAAATAGCGTCTTTATACTATGAACGTAGCGGACTATCCAAGAACAAAGAAGCCCTCTCCGCTTTAGTCCAGCAACAAGCAACCCTATTACAACCTAAAGATGTTATCAACACCCCTGTTACTTTAGAGTTCTTAGGATTGAATGAACGAGCCTTAGTAACAGAAAACGACTTGGAGCAATCCATTCTTGACAACCTACAACACTTCCTGCTGGAAATGGGGCATGGATTCTGTTTTGAAGCTCGGCAAAAGCGTATCTTGATTGATGAGGACTATTTCTTTGCCGACCTTGTGTTCTATCACCGCATCTTGAAGTGCCATGTTATTGTGGAATTGAAGATAGACAAGTTCCGCCATGAGTATGCTTCGCAACTGAATATGTATCTGAACTATTTCAAGGCGGAAGTGATGCAGCCGGATGATAATCCGCCTATCGGTATTCTGCTTTGCACAGAAAAGGGAGATACATTGGTTAAGTATGCCACTGCCGGATTAGACCCGAATATCTTCGTACAGAAGTACATGATAGAACTTCCAAGCGAGGAAGAAATAAAGGAGTTCATTGCTTCCTCAAATTACTAACCTATCATAAAAAGTAATACTGGCGAAAAGAAGAATACTGTTTTTCTTTTCGCCAGCAACATATAATCTGCCGACAAAAAATAGGTTTTGTCCGTTTTGGATATATAAACAAAGGTATGAACTAAACTTGTAAATGTACTGATTTTTACTTGAGTATTAAAAGTTAATTTATTCAAATACAGGAAGAAATAAATTATTTAATACGCTATTCTATTACTCATTTACATTATATTTGGATGTTGTTTATATAATTGGTTGAATGAAATATTTTCTATCCATATTATTTATATTTTCTCTCAATCTTGTCAGCCCACTTTTAGCCCAAGACAAGAATTCGGCAGATATGTCTGCTTTATTAGAGAATAAAATATGGAAAGTGCAACTTCCCAAAGACAAACACTATGCTATGGAAATGGAATTCCGCAGCGCTGGATGGAAACAGACCTTTCTATATGATGAAAAACAAACTGAAATATGCGATTCTTACTCTTTGCATGGAGATACAATAAAATCTTTTCAAAAGAATTACATTATTCAAGAACTGACAGATAGTACGTTGGTTCTCCAATATCTGCCGGAAAGTTTGACAATCGGAGTTACACCTGTCAGATGTACAACAGATAACAGTGTTCAAGGACAAAGGCAGAACGAAGAACGCTTGGATAGTATTTGGCGTAAAGAGGATATTTGGAATAAAGGTGTTGCTAAAATAACCGGAGAACCAATTAAAGATTTATCCACGATAGAACCTCCCCGATGGGCGGTATGGGATTACGATTTGACAAAATACTATGTTTCCCAAATGAAATACCCAGAAGAGTTGCTAAAAAAGAATGTGGCAGGTTATTCCGTAGTGATGTTTGCTCTTGACACATTAGGGCTACCACGCTGGAATACCATTTTGACGACCATCCATGAAGATTTTGACAAAGAGGTCATCAGACTGACCAAAGAACTTCCACACTGCCTGCCTTGCAGGAACAAAAACGGCAAACGAATGGAGTGTCTTTATACGGTATATGTCCCTTTCCTGCCCCAGCATTATAGGGATAGGGTAAAGGCGGACAGCGTTAGGGAAGAAGAATTGAAACAAAGTTTTGTGGAATGGGAAGCTGTGTCTTATTTTGAAAAAGCAAATCCGTATGCAATTACCGACTACATTAATGAACGCCTAACATACGATTCCAATCTATTAAACGGTAAAAAAGAAATCAAAGGGATTTATACGATACGCATTGATTCTTACGGAGAAATAATAAAGGTAGAGACCTTACGAGGTTGTGGCATACAAGAATGGGACAACCAAGTATTGCAAATCATAAAAGGTATGCCACGGTGGACTCCTACCATCAATTTTCATGGTAAAGGTGAATATCGGAACTCTGTTTGGACTGTACCTGTTTTATTCAAGAATGATAGTCCAACAAAAAATGAAGTTAATAACTATAATTGGCTTATCAAAACTCTAAGCAAATCATGTAAGTATCCACCTAAATTACAGAAAAAGAATCGAGAAGGAATGGTCTATGTTACATATAAATTAGATGGTAACGGATATATTACCAACCCCCAAGTTATTTCGTGTAACAACCGAAAATTCAAAAGAGCTGCACTAAATGCATTCAATGCTGTAACGGGTATTTCTATAACTTTACCAGCCCCAAAGGACACTCTTGTTTTTCAATTTAAATTGGATAGACCGACAACTCCTATCAACCCTCATACTGATGTTTTGATAATCAGCTACAGTTCTTGTGACACTCCAATTCTGATGCGATATGACGCCACACTGACTGCCCATACCACAGAGCCTTATTTGGAGGTGGGTGTTCCGGTCTGTTATCTGAATGAACGGGGCGATACCATTGTGCCATACGGCAAGTACAGATACTGTCAAACAGATACTATCAAAAAAATAGGTTTTGTTTATGAGAACAAGCCAAAGGACGCTCGAATAATCTGCATCAATGATGCGGGCAAAGAACTTTTCTATGTATTCAAATATGATAATGGTCCCGATTACACACAAGAAGGGCTTTTCCGTATAATGGACGAGGATGGATTGATAGGTTTTGCCGATTCATTGGGTAATGTAATAATTGAACCTCAATTTAAGTTTGCCTACCCATTTAAAGGAGGAAAAACCAAAGTAACTTTAGAAGGTGAACAAAAGGAAGTTCCCAAATCAGAGGGAGAAAAACATTATTGGGAAAGTGGTACTTGGTTTTATATAGATAAGAGAAACAAACATTTGACTGATTAAAAAATATTTTACCATGAAATTTGCGATACATTTTTTTCTCTTGCTGTGTCTGATTTTGTGCGGAAGTTGTTCAAACAAACAGAAGAAATTCCAACCGGAAGCGACCAACGACCATGAGGTTGCAATTATTGGTAGTGCGGATGGTCCTACAGAAATTGTTATTGGTGAGGATAGTTACAAACAAGATAGAGATACAGTGATTTATGAAATTCCCCAATGTAGGCTTTGGTACACAAAGGGACTATCCGAAGCGGATAAAGGAAAAGAAATCCGTATGTGGACGGAGCGCAAGGAATATTGGAAAGACGTACAAGTGATAAATGTGTTTGTAGCAAATCCGACAGACGCTCCAATCAACTTCGGACGACATTGGAATATTTATATTTGGAATGGGGAAAAATGGGTTTGCCCGGAGTTAAAAGTCTCTTATATTGCATGGGAAGATGATTTATTTGTACAACATCGGGGAATGTTGTTGTATTGTTTTCGCTTTCCCGTTGGAGAGTATTATCATTTGCCCAAAGGCAAATATCGTTTGACCAAGACATTCAAAACAAATGATAAGGAAATAACACTTACAGCAAATTTTAATATTCATGATGCTGATATTATACAGGTCAAGCCACTTGGAAAAAACGGAGGTGGAAGAGTGGAATCAAAGTAAATTTTATTATGATGCGTGATGGAACAAAAAATAAAACAGTTGAAGCAAATCATCCCCTACTTAATGTTTTTGGGGTTGTTATTTTATTTGTCTCCAATGTTAATCAGTGACACAGGTTCCGCCATGTTTTTCTTATTAGGCGTGTTTCCTGCTATGTGCTTCGGATGTTCGTTTGTCTGTGGTCTCAAACACATATCCTTTTGGTATATATTGTCTGTACCTATTCTATTTATTCCATCAGGACTTATCTTTTACCAATGGTCGTTTGATGTAGGAATATTCTATGCGTTAGGATATACGTTGATTGCATTAATCGGGCAAATAGTGGGGATTGGCATTTCTTTATATAGCAAACGTAACAAATATTTGTAAAGATGAAAAAAGGAATATTATTATTATCAATGTTGATGCTGGTAACACTTTCGTTGCAAGCACAGACAAGCGAACACTACATTGAAGTGACAGGTACATCGGAAATAGAAATCATGCCGGACAAAATTCACTACATCATTGAAATTCGTGAATACTTTAAAGAGGAATTTGAAGAGTGGGCGAAGCCGGAGGAATATCGCACGAAAGTGCCATTGAGCCAAATAGAAAAGGATTTGAGGAAGGTGCTGAAAGAGGTGGGTGTGTTAGATAGTGCCGTCCGTACACAAGAGATTGGCGATTATTGGCGAAAGCAAGGACAGGATTTTTTAATATCCAAACAATTTGATATTACATTGACTGATTTCAAACAGATAGATGAAATAATCAAGCACATAGATACGAAAGGCATTAATACGATGCGCATCGGTGAATTGGAAAATAAAGATATGTTGGCATATCACCAAAAAGGAAAAACAGAAGCACTAAAAGCTGCACAGCGAAAAGCTACTTATTTGGTTGAAGCCTTGGGTAAAAGATTAGGCAATGTCATACGCATTGTGGAAAAAGATAGCGGTAATGCTTTTCCGCTTGCGCAAAGCAATGTCCTATCATCCGATGTTGCCTCATTCGACAATTTCCGCACCATCAAGAAGAACTATTCCATGCTGGTGCGTTTTGAAATTGTTGATTAGTAAACTAAGAACAAAATTACATATCAAAAACGAAATAGCCGGAGTAAGAAGGTTTTCATTTCATCACTCCGGCTTTACTTCGTTTATGGCTTACCCAGCTTATCAGCTTCCTTTCTCAACAGCTCGGCTTGCTCATTGAGTAGCCTTGCACGCTCCAACGCTTCCGCCTGTTTCTTACTGCGATATTCAAAATCTATCACAGAATCGGTCAGAATTTGAATGAAATCATTATCCCTCTGCCAGTTGAATTTGGTTTCCAGTATATCAAGGACTTCTCCGTTTGCCCAACCCTGCATCAGCAAATAACGGTATTTCATATCATTGTCCTGTAACTGCTGCATCCGAGTAGCCAAACGGATATTCAACCATATGGAAGCGGAACAGAGAACCAGCACTGCCGAAAAAATAAACAATCCCGGACGAATCCAAGAAGTAACCTTGTTGTAAATCCGTTGATAGAACGGCAAAGGGGCAACTTCCTCTTTATCCGTCTTGTAGGAATTCAAGGTATCAACCATTATTTTAAAATTACGATAGATTTCCAATGATATTTCTTGGTGTCCTCGATATGCTGCTGCTGACCTTGCATCTTGTTCCGTACATCGTCAAGTTGACTTTGGATAGTCTGCAACTTCTCCACAGGAACAGCCGGGTTACTGTGCAGTCTCGACAATGCCTGCTCAATTGCTCCAAACCGTTCGAGAGTTTCCTCCCGGCTGGTTGGTGTTACCTGCGCTTCCAGCTTCTCTTTCAGTTCTGTTACCATAGAGAGAAGCCCCTCTAAAATCAAGTTGTCTTCCATTTCTTTACAATTTAAGTCGTTTTTTCTTTTTCTTCTTCTTTCTCAAATTCAAGTTCGGCTCTTCATCCACCGGGGACGATGATGCAAAAAACAGACCGAGCGAACCGCTTATAAACGGACTTTCTGCGTTACTCCGTGTGGGTATTTGTTCCCGGATGGGTGCGAAAGCTGTTTGCCGTTGACTTTCGGCAACATTCAAACCTGTATCTCCGAAATATCTATCCAGTTTGGAAAAACTGAAACTGCGGTCTATCTCCGAGCCTTTGAACGTGTATTCTCCTTTGGAAAAGGATATGCCCTGTATTTCATCGGTCTGTCCCTTTCGTTTGAACTGGATAGTGATACCCTTTTCCGCTAACCCGTGCTGCAACTGCTGCCAGTTGCGGGATTTGCCGATTTCATTTTTCACAGCCGTGTAAATCTCGTATTTCGACTTGTCCGGCTCTTTCAATCGGTGCTGTTTCACCTGCTCTTTCCCCTTGGCGAAATAAAGCCCATGTTTGGCTTTCAGCTTCTTGCATACCTGTTCGTTACGGTACATATCGTTCCTGTCCGAAATAGTCTTGCCGTTGTTGTCTATACGGTTGAACACGATATGCACGTGTGGATGCTCCCGGTCTTGATGGAGCACGATGATGTACTGCGTATCGGTGATTTTCATTTCACGCATATACTCCTGTGCAAGCTGTATCATCTTCTCATCCGTCAGTTTGGGTGCGTCCACCGCCGAATAGCTTAACGCAATGTGTCCGACTGGCTTCTTTAAGTCGGGATTCATCCCAGTCTGCATACAGAAGCTGCGGATTATATTACTCCGGCTCTCGGTAAGAACTCCGTCCGCATGAAGCAAAACCGCCTGCTCCTTGCCAAGCACATAGTTCACACAGCCCTTAAAACCGCTTCCTTTTTTTATTTTTCCAATCATCCGACAAATGATTTATGATTTCAACAATCCTATTTTTGAGCTTCACCAGTTCCACCGCCACCAATGCGAAACCTCCGGCATTTGCCCGATGCGCCAACTGGTTGATGTTGTTGGCTTCTCCTACCAGTTTGCGGATAGCATCTGCATCCTGCCTGTTCAGCCGGGGTATGACCTCTGCCGAAACAACTGCTTGCCGGACATATTCACTGATGCGCAACCCGGCTTCCCCGGCTCGCTTCCTGATGGCGTAATACTGCAACTCGGTCAGCTTCGTACTGACTACCTTTTTCTGCTTTTCCGTCCGTTTCTTTGCCGGACGACCGCCCGGCTTGTCCTGTATCTTTTTCATGCCTTTTTACTTTTTGATGATGTCTTAGAAATTGCGACCAACGGGAGCGGTTTCCTTTGCGGTGAGCAAAGCAAGGTGGTTTCGGTCTACCGAAACATAACCTTGCTCTCCCTATGAAACCGCCAGCCGCTGGCAATCCTGCCGGATTAAATGCCCCTGCCTCTCTTTTGTTTTTGGGCGGCACGTTGTCCGGTTTTCTGCTTCGTTTCCTGTACTTGGCTGGCTGCGTTTTTCTGTTCCTGCTTCCTGCCGCACAGATAATCGTTCAAGTCCGAATACCCTCTGTAATTGTGCGAGAAGTCACGCACACGGTAGGAGTATTCCAATTCGATAGCCCGTGTCGCCTTATATCCCGTCTCGTCATTGTCAAGCATACAGTGGATGCGTTCATACGGGTATAGCACATCAATGGCTTTCGGTACATTGACAGTCGAGTTAAGAATAACATAGTCCTGCCTGTCAAGGTCAGGCATGGTCGGACAGTTCTTCATCCGGAGCGTAAGGAAAGAGAGGTAGTCCATGAATCCCTCGAATACCAGACACTTCTCTCTCGGCTCTCCCTGCTGCCGTATATGGGTGATGTCTTTCGGGGCAATGCAGCCTTTGAAAAAGGAATTGCGAACCTCGTAACCTCCTGCCATGTTCGGAAACCCGATAGCAAAGAACGGCTTCCCGTTATTGGTAAAATGAAGTTCCTTACATTCTCTTTTTGCCAGCTCAATATTGATACCCCGTCCCTGCAAATAACGGAGCAATGCCGGATGAGTTAAGTCCCGGACTTCCAAATGTTGGAAACTTGGTTCTGTCCTACACTGGGGAAAAGAAAAACTGACTGGGCGAACATTCGGGGTCTGCTCTTCTATCCTTTTTAAAAGGTAGGGCAGACTGTCGGAAAAGTAAAGTTCCTTTGCCAGGGCGATGATGTTGCCGCCTTTCCCTGCGCCAAAGTCATACCAAAGGTTGCGGTCTGTATTCACCTTAAAGGACGCTTCGTGTTCCTCTCTCAGTGGTGATTTATACCATAAGCCGTTACCCTGCTGCTTGACGGGCGAATAACCTAAACTATGCAGATAGTCTGCAATGGGTATTTGTTTCACATCTTCGATGTTCATAACATTTTCTTTTTGGGGATTAAAAAATAGTTGAAAAGTGCACCAGTCCTGTTTAGTCCGTCATATATATACCCGTACCATACTAAACCTGCCTGCTGTCGATACCGGGAAACAGACAGTCCGTTCCGCTTATATATACACCCGGACTAAACCAAACCGACTTTTAATAATGAAAATCAGGATTGTAGCGATAGCCCTTACCCTCTTTCACAATCATGCGCTTGTTCACAAGGAACTTGTTAAGCGACACAAGGACATTGCGTCCACGCTCGTAACCTATACTTGCGTAACCTTGTTTCAATGCCGCTATCACATTGGAATAGCCTTGTACAACCTGCTTACCGAAACCGTTCTCCAATGCTTCCCGGTGCTGCTGTTCCGTCAGCTCTGTAAGCGGAAAGCTTCTGTCCTGCTTGGATTGCTGGAATACATAACCGTTCATGACTTCGGGCAAAGCGTTATCATTGATGCGAAATGCGAACGGGTCAAACTCCCGGTCACGTATGTGCATCGCCTTTACTTCACTTATATTGCCGTCCTGCGTGCTTTTCGTGATTTGCAGGACGGTTTCAGCTTTGTTGTTCAGCTCTGTACCGATATGTCCTCTTGTGTTATCATCCCCCTTGTTCAAATGCAGTACGGTATGGATATGCAGATTATACCCACTTGACCAGCGCATCAAAAGGTTGATTAGGTCGGTCGATTCGCTCGGACTGTTGATGTCGTACATCAAATCACGGATTCCGTCAATAATGAGCAACCCCACATCGGGCATATTCTCTAACATATAGCCAATTATCTGCTTACGTTTGTCGGGGGTCTGCTCCCTTAACACAATGAAAACAAAATCGTCCACATCTTTATCGGTCGGCAGTCCGGCAAGGCGCAAAATACGTTCCATGACCTTATGGCAATGGTACTTGCTCTGCTCGGTATCAACATAGAGAATTTTGCGCTTGTTCGGTGGCAGATATGCCGAATACTTCAAAACCTCGTCATTCTTCAATGCAGCCGCAACAATGGCGGAAATGTTGAATGTCTTTTTGCTCTTGGCTTTGCCTGTGGATGCACTGAAATTGCCCAACGTGCCGATAGTAGAACCGTTCACCCAAAGAATTTCGGGCGGTACTTCATAAGTGTCCGTCACCTTTAGACGAATGGTTTTCCAAAGGGCTGCAAAATCTTCTTTCGTCATGGCTGTACCTTGTCCGATTTCCTCTTTCGTCTTGTTTTCCATAGCCATTATTTCTTTAGAGGACGGTTAAGGATATACTTCTGCGCTTCCTGCTCTATCTGCGCCTGCGTCTTCACCGGGTTCTGACGCAACCATGCTTCCTGCTCTATCTGCGCCTGCGTCTTCACCGGGTTCTGACGCAACCATGCTTCCAGCTCAGCCTTTTCAAAATAAAGCATTTTGCCTTGCGGCTTGTAATGGGGTATCAAGTTACCCGAAGTCAGCTTGTACAGGTAACTTTTAGAAAGGTTCAAGAACCTGCTCGCTTCATCGAAGCTAAGCACGTTCTTTGAAAGGAACAACATCTTTTCGAGTTCGGAAACTCTTAACTCCAAGTCTTTTTCCATATCGTTTGGGATTTTAGGTGAAACAATATGAAGGTGCGCACCCTCGTCTTTTGTGTTAACGGGGGCAAAGTTAAGAGGTTGAAAATGAAGTCTAATTGACCTTTGTTTGAGCGTTCAATCTATGCTCAACCTTTTTGCAGTTGTTTGATGTATTTGTCTATGATTTCATATCCTTTCGGATAGATGTTCTTCGCCTGGTCTGTCGCACTCGACAAGTCAGTACGTGTAAGCGGTTCTCCTTTTATCTTCTTCAATATCAACTTGTTGTTTGCTATAACTGACTGCCACTCATAAACGATGTAGTTATAACAGCTGAGTTGCATCATTAGATAAGCCAACAGACGGGTATTATTAACTTTCAATACACCATCCAACTTACAGTTGAAAAAATCGGTAAGTATTTTGGTGCTGACAGTAGTAGTAAACATATTCGCTTCGTTCACACATTCAGTCAGAAGTTTGATTTCATTGGCTTTCAAAGTGGATTTGAAGGGATTGCTTTTACCCACAATCTTGGCTGGAGTGGTTTCTACACTTTCATCTTTTTCTTTTGGCAAGACTTGTTCTTGGGAGGCAATAGAATCTGTATAGTATTTGCTTTCCTGTTCTTGCAGAAAGTACAAATACTTGGAAAGTACCACAAGGCTAACAATGATGGAAAAATAAGGAAGTCGTTCATCATAGCAAGACGGTTCATGCAAATATGCGTCCATATCAAAATCAGAACAGCGGAAAACGATGTACTTTTTCCTCTCATTAGAGTTTAAGTCCTCAAAATAACCGCTTTCCCACAAAAAATCGGGAACATCCATATCCTGTACAATATCACGCACGACACGGTATTTTTGCTGAATGGCTACTATATTTTCGGTAACACGGAAAATTTCCTGTCGCAAATAATCCTTTAGCTGAGCCTGTGTCAGATATTCACGCTTTAAAAATAGTGCATCAACCTTAGTTTTATAGCCATGCGATACGCAACTATCTAATATCTTCTGTATCTCTCTGAAATTGGTTTCTATATGATTTTCCATAACTGTACCTTATATAAATTTGTTCTCAGATACAAATATAAGGTGGAAATTGCATTTTCCGAGAAAACATCAGCAATAATAAGACAGAAAAGAATGCATAAGAGTTAAGAAATCATAAAGATGAGAGGATGAAAACCACAAAAGTACACTCTATTCTTGTTTTTGTCGCTCAGTACACATTTAGTACGCCTTACAGAAAGGAAAAACCCTGATAACCAGTCGATTATCAGGGTTTATTAGTACCCAGACCCGGGATCGAACCGGGATGGAAGTGAATCCATTGGTGTTTGAGACCAACGCGTCTACCAATTCCGCCATCTGGGCATTTGCTTTGAGTAAATTTGTTTCTCAATTGCGTTGCAAAGGTAGACATTATTTTTAAACCTGCAAACATTTTCCTCTTTTTTTTCATTTTATATCTTCTTAGGATTTATGGGTTAATGAAATCCCGAATATTTCGTTAACTTTGTAAGAGTATAATTAAAAACAACCTGGATCATCATGAAAGATAATTATTGCGTTATCATGGGCGGTGGGATCGGAAGCCGTTTCTGGCCTTTCAGCAGAGAAAGTTACCCTAAACAGTTTCTTGACTTTTTCGGTACAGGCCGGTCGCTACTACAGATGACATTCGATCGTTTCTCCAAGATTATTCCGATCGAAAATATCTATATTGTAACAAATGAGCAATACGCTTCACTTGTAAAAGAGCAACTGCCAGAGTTGGGAAAATCGCAGATATTATTGGAACCGGCACGTCGTAATACAGCTCCTTGCATCGCTTATGCGGCATATCATATCAAAGCTTGCAACCCGAATGCAAATATTGTTGTCGCACCTTCCGATCATCTGATTCTGAAAGAGGACATTTTCCTGAAAGATGTGCAGAAAAGCCTCGACTTCGTAAAAGATAACAATGCACTAGTTACGTTAGGCATTAAACCGAGCCGTCCTGAAACAGGCTACGGATATATCCAAAGCAGCGATATCATGCTGGGCGAATTCACGAAAGTGAAAACTTTTACTGAAAAGCCGGATTTAGAACTGGCAAAAGTATTCATGGAGAGCGGCGAGTTTTTCTGGAATTCCGGTCTTTTCGTCTGGAACGTCAACACCATTTTAGAAGCATTCTCCAAATTTCTCCCCGATATCTCCCTCCGTTTCGATTTGGGCAAAGAAAAATTCAACACAGCGGAAGAACGAGATTTCATCGCCGAGAACTTCCCTTACTGCCTGAATATCTCCATCGACTACGGGATCATGGAAAAAGCGGACAACGTATATATGCTCTGTGTTGACTTCGGCTGGGCCGACCTCGGGACATGGGGATCGCTGTTTGACCTGGCAAAGAAAGACGAACAAAACAATGCGCTCCTAAAAAGTGAAGCGATAATGTACGAAAGCAACGGCAATATCGTTGCCCTCGACAATCCGAAACGCCTCACCGTCATACAGGGCATCAATGATTGCATCGTGGCCGAATCCGGCAATGTTCTCCTGATCTGCAAGAAAGAGGACGAACAACGCATCAAACAATTCGTTGCCGATGCACAGATGAAATATGGCAAAGAGTTTAATTAACTGATAATCGCCAATTAATCAAGCATCTGATAATGATCAAAAAAAATGACAATTGACAATCAAAGGCCTGCCTTTTAGTTGTCAATTGTCATTTTTTATTTCTTTCCACCTGTAAAAAGCCAAATTTGCGATTATATGTGTTTAAACCAAAAGTGTCGAAGTCCGAAACAATGACAGCTTATGCTCACAGATAAATATCCAACTCGAAAAGGAGATAAAATTTACCTATTTGAAAAAAGTTGCATAAACTTGTAAAGGAAGTGATTGAAAAACGAATAAATATATGGCAATTAAATACAATATGGAATTTTACACCCACATCACAATCCCCAAAACCCCATTTACATTTTCCTATACGGTGCAAACGGTTCTGCTTGGTTCCTGCTTTGCCGAGAATATAGGAAAAAAATTGGAGGGAAACAAGTTCAAGACCGATTTGAACCCATTCGGTACGCTTTATAATCCTTCGTCCATAGCCGAAGCGATTCGCATGTTACTTCAGCCGGAACAGTTCACAGGAGATGATCTTTTTCAGCATGAAGGGATTTATCATAGCTTCAGCCATCACAGCCGTTTTTCCTCACCTTCGGAAACGGAATGCTTAGCCAACATCAATAGGCGACTGTTCAGTTCCGCTGACACGATACTGAAAGCCCAACGGATGATCCTTACTTTCGGCACGGCATGGGTCTACAAGCTGAAAAGTTCGGGAAAGGTCGTATCCAATTGCCATAGGCTGCCAGAAAAGATGTTCGACCGACAGTTACTTACCGTAGGAGAAATCGTAGCGGAATGGAAAAGTCTGCTTCTATCGCTTTGGAAACAGAATCCAGAGCTGAAGATACTTTTCACCGTCAGTCCGATCCGCCATTGGAAAGACGGAGCACACGGCAACCAGCTTAGCAAAGCCACCCTCCTGCTAGCCATCGACGCTCTGCAAAAGGAATTCCCGGAACACACCGCCTATTTCCCAGCTTACGAAATCATGATGGACGAATTGAGGGAGTACCGTTTCTATGCCGACGATATGCTGCATCCATCCACCACGGCGATCGAATATATCTGGGAACGGTTCACAGGCAGCATGCTTTCACCTGATTCGCTGTCAATTCTTAAAGAATGGAAGGATATCCAAAAGGCCATTAACCACAAGCCGTTTCAACCGGAAAGCGAAGCCTATAAACGATTCATCTCGCAAACTTTGTTAAAGATGGAACGACTTAACGAGAAATTCCCTTACTTTGATATGACAAATGAAGTCGAAATGATTAAAAAGAAGTTCTAAACTTAATTATAGAGAAAAGAATGGAATATTCAATTAAAGAAATCGCCGGGATAATTGGAGCTGACGCCCCCAAATTATATGACGCTCCTGTCAGTATATTGCTTACCGACAGCCGCCGTCTTTCATTCCCCGAACAAAGTCTATTCTTTGCCCTCCAGACAAAGACCAACGACGGACATAATTATATACAAGGATTATATAAATTACGTGTACGCAACTTCGTAGTCAGCACTTTTTTACCGGAGTTCGAATCGATGCCTGAAGCAAACTTCCTTGTTGTCAAGGATACACTGAAAGCACTCCAGAAGTTAGCGGCCCATCACCGGAAACGTTTCAATATTCCGGTAATCGGCATTACGGGAAGCAACGGGAAAACGATTGTAAAAGAGTTTCTCTATCAATTATTGCACAACGAGTTCAACATCGTCCGCTCCCCCCGGAGCTACAACTCGCAATTGGGGGTTCCGCTGTCGGTATGGCAGATGAGCGACAAGAATACATTAGGCATCTTCGAAGCAGGCATTTCCCAGCCGGACGAAATGGAACGCCTTCAACCGATCATCGCACCAACCATCGGCGTAATCACAAACATAGGGGAAGCGCATCAGGAGAACTTTATCTCTTCCACGCAGAAATGTCTAGAAAAGCTGACGTTGTTCAACGACTGCGAAGCAATCATCTATGACGGCGACGATGCTTTTATCGCCAACTGCATCGAGTCGGCCTGCCTGTCCCACAAAGCAATCACTTGGAGTCGGACAGACTCGGAAGCCCCTTTGTATATCGAATCGATCAAGAAACTGGATTCCGAAACCATTATCCGCTGCACGCTTTTAGGTTTCGACCGGACATACACGATTCCTTTTACGGACGATGCTTCTATCGAAAACGTCATCCACTGTATGGCCGTGATGTTGTATCTGAAACCGACAAGCGTAAACGATATCGAAAAATTCAAACGCCTCGAACCGGTTGCCATGCGCTTGGACATAAAGCAGGGTATCAACAACTGCCTATTGATAAACGACACCTACAATTCGGATATCAATTCTTTGGATATCGCCCTCGACTTCCAACAGAGCCGCCGCGTAGAGAAGAATTTAAAATGCACACTAATCCTTTCAGACATCCTGCAATCGGGAACGTTGCCGAAGTCTCTTTATAAGAAAGTTGCGGACTTGGTGCGCAGAAAGAAGATCGATCGCATTATCGGTATCGGCCGTGACTTGAAAGAGTACGGAGGTGCTTTCGATATCGAAAAAGAATTTTACCTGACAACGGATGAATTCATCAAGTCTCCGTCTTTCAAAAAGTTCAAAGACGAATTGATCCTGATAAAAGGCTCCCGCCAATTTCATTTCGAACGTATATCCGAGCTGCTGGAAAAGAAAGTGCATGAGACGATCTTGGAAGTGAACCTGGATGCCGTTGTCCATAACTTCAACTATTACCGCTCAAAGCTGAAGCCAGAAACTAAAATGGTCTGCATGGTCAAGGCTTTCGGATACGGAGCCGGTTCCTATGAACTGGCAAAGACACTGCAAGAACATCGTTGCGACTACCTGGCTGTTGCCGTTGCCGACGAAGGAGAAGAACTGCGCAAGGAGGGCATCTCGATCCCGCTTATCGTCATGAATCCGGAATTCAGCAGCTTCAATGTCTTGTTTGAAAACCAGCTGGAGCCGGAAGTGTACAGTTTCCGTCTGCTCGACGCAATGATAAAAGAGACGGAACGCAGGGGCATCACCTCTTATCCGATCCATATCAAGATCGACACGGGAATGCACCGTTTAGGCTTCCAGCCGGAAGATGTACCAGAGGTTTGCCGTCGCCTGAAAGAACAGAGCGGCGTAGTAGCTCGCTCCGTATTCTCGCATCTCGTAGGCAGCGACTCCTATATCTTCGACGATTTCACAAAAAAGCAACTGGATACGTTCACCCGCGTGGCAGCAGAACTGGAAGCCGGGTTGGAATACAAGGTGATCAAGCATATCCTGAACTCGGCCGGAATAGAACGGTTCACCGATTATCAGATGGATATGGTACGTCTCGGCATCGGCCTGTATGGAGTCAGTGCCTCCGGTCAGAAAGGGCTGCGTAACATCAGCACGCTGAAGACGACTATCTTGCAGATACAAAACGTTCCGGCAGGCGATTCCATCGGCTACAGCCGGATGAGCTATGTAAAGCGCGATTCCCGCATCGCGATTATCCCGATCGGTTATGCCGACGGCTTGGACCGTCATTTCAGCAATGGTGGTGGCGAGGTCGTGATTAATGGCCACCGTTGCCCGATCATTGGCAATATCTGTATGGATGCCTGCATGATCGATGTCACTGATACCGACGCACACGAAGGTGACTCCGTCATCATTTTCGGCGAAGAACTCCCTGTCAGCGAACTTTCGGACAAACTAAAGACCATCCCATACGAGATACTTACCTCTATCTCGCCGAGGGTAAAAAGAGTATACTACAGGGAATAAATATCCGGGGGCCCTATCCTGCCCCAGACTTGAAGGGGTTTCATGTAAGCGATTGCGTATCTTGCACATTTTCCGTATCTTTGTGCCGTAACATATTAAAATAAAAGGTATGAGTCATAATTTATTGAAAGGCAAGCGAGGCATTATATTCGGTGCGCTGAATGACATGTCCATCGCCTGGAAGGTGGCTGAAAAAGCCGTAGAAGAAGGAGCAACGATCACACTGAGCAATACACCTATCGCCGTTCGTATGGGACAGGTGGATGCTCTGGCTGAGAAGTTGCACGCCGAAGTTATTCCGGCGGATGCTACGAGCGTGGAAGATTTGGAAACAGTTTTCTCTAAATCAGTAGAAATATTAGGGGGTAAGATAGATTTCGTTTTACATTCCATCGGCATGAGCCCGAACGTGCGCAAGAAGCGTACTTACGATGATTTGGACTACAGCATGTTGGAAAAGACACTGGATATCTCCGCAATCTCTTTTCACAAGATGTTGCAGGTTGCCAAAAAGCAGGATGCCATTGCCGAATACGGTTCAGTGATCGCCCTCTCATATGTGGCAGCACAACGTACATTCTTCGGATATAACGACATGGCAGATGCCAAGAGCCTACTGGAATCCATTGCCCGCAGTTTCGGCTACATCTATGGCCGTGAAAAGAACGTGCGTATCAATACCATTTCCCAGTCACCGACATTGACTACAGCCGGTAGTGGCGTGAAAGGCATGGATCATTTGATGGATTTCGCCGAAAAAATGAGCCCGCTGGGCAATGCCACAGCCGACGAATGTGCAGACTATTGCGTTATGATGTTCTCCGACCTCACCCGCAAAGTCACAATGCAGAACCTCTACCACGACGGTGGCTTCTCAAGCATGGGTATGAGCCTTCGTGCCATGAACCAGTACAGCAAAGGTCTGGAAGAATATACCGACGAAAACGGACACATCATTTACGGTTAAGACGTAAATCAGGTGAAAGCGGAAAGGTGAAAGTGGAAAGTTTACTTCGTGTTTTCTCAAACTTTCAGCTTTCAACTTTCAATTTTCAACTCATAACGCTATGCTCGTAAAAATATACCCCGAAAACCCCAATCTCAGGGAGATAGACAAGGTGGTCAATATCATGCGCGACGGTGGCCTCGTGATTTACCCGACCGACACCGTTTATGCCATCGGTTGTGACGCGTTGAATGTGCGTGCAGTCGAAAAGATCTGCCAAATGAAAGGCGTCAACCCGCAGAAAAGTAACCTGTCCATTATCTGTTATGATCTTTCCAATCTGAGCGAATACGCCAAAGTGAGCAACGCTGCTTTCAAGTTGATGAAGAAAAACCTACCGGGCGCCTTTACCTTCATCTTGCCGACCAGCAGTGAGCTACCAAAAATCTACAAGAACAGAAAAGAGGTAGGGATCCGCGTGCCGGACAATAATATCATCCGTACACTTGTACGGGAACTCGGAAATCCGATTTTGACCATGTCTTTGCATGACAAAGACGAGATCATCGAATACAGTACCGACCCCGAACTGATCGAGGAGAAGTATGAAAACCTAGTGGACATCGTCATCGACGGCGGTTACGGAGGTACGGAAGCCTCGACCGTCATCAACTGCACAACAGACTACTTTGAAATCATCCGCCAAGGAAAAGGAGAATTAATCTATTAAGCAAACAAGACAAGATGAACTGGAATCAATTACTCTCCGGCAAACGTTTCGGAATGGAAGAATATCACGAACGCAAACATGAACGCACCGATTTTCAGCGAGACTACGACCGCCTGATCTTTTCCTCCCCTTTCCGCCGTTTACAGAACAAGACTCAGGTATTCCCCCTACCGGGCAGTATATTCGTGCACAACCGTTTGACACATAGCTTAGAGGTCTCCTGTGTAGGACGCTCATTAGGCAACAATGTCGCCAAAGGCCTGATGCTGAAATATCCCGACGGAAGCGTCAATTTCCCGGAAATAGGTTCCATCGTCTCAGCCGCCTGTCTTGCCCACGACATGGGCAACCCGCCATTCGGACATTCAGGAGAACGGGCGATCTCCGCTTACTTTGCTGAAGGTAACGGAAAAAAGTTACAGGAAAAGATTCTCAACGAAGGAGGGCGCTATGAAGACTTTCTTCATTTCGAAGGGAATGCGAACGCCATGCGTCTGCTCACCCACCAGTTCATCGGGCGCCGCAAAGGGGGCTTTGCCCTGACATACAGCACGCTTGCCTCCATCATCAAATATCCGTATTCTTCCGTTTACGCAGGGAAGAAAGGAAAATTCGGTTTCTTCCAGTCGGAAGAGGAGGCTTACCTGCGCATTGCCAACGAATTAGGCATTAGCCGGAACCCGGAAGACGCAAATAGGTTCGTCCGCTATCCGCTTGTTTATTTGGTGGAAGCAGCTGACGACATCTGCTACCAGATCATGGATATCGAGGATGCCTACAAACTGCATATCCTAACAACGGAAGAAGCCATCCGGTTGCTCCTCAATTTTTTCGAAGGGGAACGCCTCGACCATATTGTCCGTGTCATGAAGATGGTAGACGATACCAACGAGCAGATCGCCTACTTACGTTCCTGTATCATCGGCCTCTTGGTTGACGAATGTTCCCGCATCTTCCTCGAAAACGAAGAGGACATCCTCAGCGGAACATACAACACTCCGCTTATCGATAACATTTGCGATCAGGCAAAAGCCGCATACGACACCTGCTCAAAAACCGCTTACAAAAAGATATACCGCGCTAAAGAAGTTTTAGACATTGAACTAGCAGGTTACCATATCTTCAGTCATTTGATCGACACGCTAACAGAAGCTGTCATGAACCAAAATCATGCCTACAGCAAACTTCTGTTGCAACGCATCCCAGAACAGTATGACACGGATGCACCAACTGTCTACGGTAAAGTACAATGCGTCCTCGATTATATCTCCGGCATGACAGATGTATATGCATTGGATTTATACCGCAAGATCACAGGGATGAGCTTGCCGGCAGTCTAATATTCTTCCCTGTACTTGCTCTCCTGCTTATCATCCAGAATGCTCAGGTAGCTTTTATATCGCGATTCGCTGATGCAATGTTCTTCTACGGCACGCAACACGGCACAGCCCGGCTCGTGGCGATGAGAGCAGTTGTTGAATCTGCAATCGGCAGAGAATTTGAATATTTCCGGGAAGTAATGTGCGATTTCCGCACCTTCCATTTCGATCGTACCAAAACCTTTGATACCCGGAGTGTCAATCAGGTAACCACCATCCAACAAAGGAATCATCTCAGAAAAGGTGGTAGTATGCATTCCCTTGTTATGGTATTCGGAGATATCGCCGGTACGGAGATTGACACCTGGGATCAGTTTATTGATAATAGTTGATTTCCCCACACCTGAATGACCCGACAATAAAGTGATTCTCCCTTTAAGATCTTCTTTCAACACATCCAAGCCCTCTTCGGTACGGGCACAAAGCATAGAGCAAGGATAGCCGATCGTCGTATACAGATTGACCAAATCGTCCAACAATTCCCGGTCACCGCCATGATAGCGATCTATTTTGTTGAAGACTAACTTCACCGGCACACGATAGGCCTCGGCTGTAGCAAGAAAACGGTCGATAAAAACGGTAGTGGTAATCGGATAGTTGACTGTCACGATCAACATCGCCTGGTCTACATTCGCGGCGATAATATGCGACTGCTTGGAAAGATTGGAAGCGCGGCGGATGATGTAATTCTTCCGGTCTTCGATCTTGGTGATGAAGGCGGTCCCTTCGGCATTGATATCGATATCGACCCGGTCTCCGACCGCAACAGGATTGGTGGTACGGATTTCTTTCAGGCGGAAATTCCCTTTGATCTTACTTTCTACATCGCGACCATCATCGGTTCGTACAGTATACCAGCTACCCGTATTCTTAATAACCAATCCTCTCATGTTAATTGAAAGTTGAAAGTTGAAAATTGAAAGAAAGGATCTATTCCGTCACTTTCAACTCTCAACTTTCAACTTCGTTATACTGTCATTATTTCTTTTTCTTTTGCAGCGTAGAGTTCATCTACTTTCTTGATATACTTGTCATGGACCTTCTGAACTTCTGCTTCCGCATCTTTCTCGACATCCTCAGGAGTTCCGTCAGTCTTAATGCTCTTCTTCAATTGCTCGATCGCATCACGGCGAGCGTTACGAATACTGATTTTAGCAGTTTCCGCTTCCTGCTTAGACTGTTTAGCCAACAGACGACGACGTTCTTCCGTCAGAGGAGGAATACCCAAACGAATCACTTCACCATTGTTTTCAGGAGTGATACCGACTTCGGAATCCATAATTCCTTTTTCAATATCCTTTATAATCTTCTTCTCCCAAGGAGTGATCATGATCGTTCTTGCATCCGGAACAGTTACGGTAGCTACATTTGTCAAAGGGACAGGAGCACCGTAATACATGACTCTCACACAATCCAAAATTTTCGGATTCGCCTTTCCGGCACGGATATGAGACAACTGTTCGTCCAAATATTCAATTGCGAAAGTCATCTTCTCTTCTGCCGCCTTTACATACTGCTTTATATCTGCCATAAGTGATTGTATATTTTTGTTTTCTTTGTTATTAGGCAAACAAAAATAGTAAAATTTTTCTTTTTGGCAAACTGTTTATAGAAATATGTTATTCCCGAACTGCCGGGACTACCTCAACTTCGTAAAAAGGAAGAGCAGATAAAACACTCCAACTACCAAGACCAACAAGGCACCTGTCTGCGAATGAAGGGCATCAGAAGCAAAGCCCATCAAGAGCGGAAAAACCGTTCCACCGAAAAGTCCCATAATCATCAAGCCGGATACTTCATTTTGCCGTTGAGGCATCGACAACAAAGCCTGGGAGAAAAGGATAGAGAAGACGTTTGAATTGCCATATCCGACCAAAGCAATGCTGACGTATAGCAGGACCTTACTGTCAAACAAAAGGAAACCTGCCATCGAAGCAACCATCAGTACGACACTGACGACAAAAAACTTCTTCGCCGCCCAATGAGCTAAGACCAACGAACCGGTCAGGCAACCGATCGTACGAAAAATGAAATAGAGGCTCGTTGCAAATGCCGCCACATGTATATCCACCCCCAACCTTTCCATCAGGATCTTTGGGGCGGTAGTATTCGTACCAACATCTATGCCGACATGGCACATGATACCTACAAACATCAACAAGATAAACGGGTTACCCAACAAGGCTATGCATTCGGCAAATGTGGACGGTCTACCTTCCGGCGCCTCTTCCTTAATAGAAGCCGCCCCCAACAGTAAAATTGCCACAATCGCTATTGCCATATAGACCGGGAACAGTACACGCCAGCCCAATCCCAGCGAAGGGATCGCCGCCGTCGCCCCCCACATGGCGATATAAGGTGCCAGAAAAGAAGCGATCGCCTTGACAAACTGCCCGAAAGTCAAACTACTCGCCAACTTATCTTCAGTAATAATATTAGAGAGAAGCGGGTTCAGAGAGGTCTGCATCAAAGCATTCCCGATCCCTAATAAAGAAAAAGAGACCAACATCACCATATAGCCATCGCCGAAACATGGGATCAGCAACGACACGAAGGTAACGACTAGGCTCAGCATGACCGTCTTTTTCCGCCCGATCTTATTCATCAACATTCCCGTCGGGACAGAAAAGATCAGAAACCAGAAGAACACTAAAGAAGGAAAGATATTCGCTTCGGAATCCGTCAATCCTAAATCCAACTTCACATAGTTGGAGGCAATTCCTACCAAATCCACAAATCCCATCGTGAAGAAAACTAACATCACTGGGATCAGCCTTATATACAAGCTTTTCTCTTTCATAATCAGTCTTTATATAGGATAAGCAGGCCATGCACCCTCTTTCGTACAAACAAAAGCTGCTGTCCCGACAGCTGTTTGATGGGCTTCGCGCAAGGATTTACCGGCTAATATAGAATAAACGAATGCTCCAGAGAAAGAATCTCCCGCCCCGACCGTATCAGCCACCTCGACTTTGGGAGTAAGAATTGTCGACTTGTCGGCAGCCGTATAGACAGAACTGTAGCGACTGCCGGCAGTCAAAATCATATAGCGCAGGCTGTAACGCTCAACCAATTGGCGGCAAGCTGTATCTTCATCCTCCGAAAGGGAGAACATTTCACGTATCAGGTCGAGTTCCTCGTCATTGATCTTAAATACATTCGCCTCTTCCAGCAGACTGGCGATCAACTCCTTCGAGTAGTAAGACTGGCGGATATTGACATCGAAAAACCGAAGCGCCTCTTTACGGGCATAGGAAAGTAACGCATGAATCGTCGCACACGATTCGGGCGAACGCTGCGCCAACGTACCGAAGCAGATGGCATCCGCTTCTTTCACCAGATCGATGGCTTCCTGAGTCAAAGGTATATGATCCCAGGCAACACCTTCTATAATCGTATAGGTCGGGATACCGTCTTTCAACTCCACCATCACGCTTCCGGTAGGATATTCGACTGTCCCCAGCAAATGGCAGATACCGTTCTTATCCAACTCCTGGACGATCTCCGTCCCAAACACGTCATTCCCGACCGCGCTAATCGCATACCCTTCGGCCCCCAATTGGGTAGCATGGTATACAAAATTGATCGGAGCGCCTCCGGCACGCTTCCCCGTTGGCAACACATCCCAAAGGAGTTCGCCTATACCGACAACAACAGGTTTACTATCTTTCATTAATTTACTTATTTTATATTTTCTAAATTACTCCCAGATGGATCGGAACGTGTATATTTCCATTTCTTTTACTTCGATATTATTTCCAAAAAAATGAAATCCTTCCCTGTTTTTCAAGTCCGGCCGACGCTCCATCGAATAAGAATAAGCCCCATCATCAATATAAACTTCAATAGAAGTTTTATCCAAGATAATATCGGCCGTGATTTCCATGCTTGTCATGTCCTCGGGCGAATAAAACACACCATTGATCCGATTGTAATTCATATCGTAATCCAGTAATGACTGCCCGAACAGGTTCAGGCCGGCATTCGTGGCATGAGACAATTTGAGGGTTGTACGGATACGCAATGTACTTGCATCCTTATACTGCCGAAGCAGTTCATCAGCTTTATCTGCCGTCAGCGCTCTCCACTTTCCGACTGATGTCTGCAAGCGGTCAAGTTCGTCGATCGGTTTACTAAACAGGCGAATGCCGTCTTTCGTCGTTCTCAAAGACAACTCCGTCGGGAATAACATCATCCCATTAAAAGGCATTCCCGGATGAGAGATATGCCCCCAACCGATCTGAATACGACGGCCATCCGACTCAGGTATATTCGTAAACGTCTGGGCAGCATAGATAGAACCGGTCGAATAGTAATATTTGCCGGATTCAGGTGTAAATTTCTTTCCGTCAAACACACCCAACATATAAGTCCCGGAAGCACCATACATCACCCATTTAGTATTGTCCTTATTCCCATCGACAGGGAGTTCGAACAATTCAGGGCACTCCCAAAAACCGGTAATATGGCTTTCGAACGTCCAGTCTTTCAAGTTGTCAGAGTTGTATATGGAATGTCCATCGCGCTCATTCAGCACCATGACCCATTTACCTGATGGTTTATGCCAAAAGACTTTCGGATCGCGAGTATCCTTACTGTTCCATTTGGCCTTAGAATCGATCACCGGATTGCCCTTATATTTTGTCCAAGTGCGTCCTTTATCCAGGCTATAGGCTATACATTGCACCTGCTTTTCCGGGTTGTCAGCTGTATAAATAGCCACCATCGCCGGAATACCATTCTTTCCGAAGCCGGAAGTATTGTCATAGTCGACCACTGCCGAACCGGAAAACACCGTACCGTGTTCGTCGGGATACAGGGCGATCGGTAGCTCTTCCCAATGTATCAAATCATTGCTTACTGCATGCCCCCAATGCATATTCCCCCAGTCGCGTTCATACGGATTATGTTGGTAGAACAAGTGATATTCACCGTCATAATACAGCAATCCATTAGGATCATTGTTCCATCCTCTACGTTGAGTATAGTGGATTTGCGGACGGTTGGTTTCTTTATACAAGCTATCTTGTCCGGTTATTTCATCTGCTTGATAAATCTTGTTTATACCTGTTTTATTCCCAGTATAAGATATTTTTATCTCTTTGTTCTTCAAGGCGGACATATCGCAAAACACCCAATAGTCCGGTTTTCCCGAGGCCAAACGAATCTCAAACACCCGCTCTTGCCGCCCTCCCACATCAAATGTCATCAGAGCCCGGTCTACCTGATGCGAAACCGGCAGATTGAGGTATCTCTTCGTTATTTTCATTGTCAGGTCTTGCGCACTCAAGGTGAAGATACAACCCACCAGGGCACTCGCAAGCACCCCTATACGTTTGTTATTCATTTCAGCATTAATTATGCACCAGCGTTCCGATGTTTTCACCGCTCATCACCTTTTTCAGATTACCGTTGGTGTCCATGTCGAAGACGATGATCGGAAGATTGTTTTCCTTACACATCGTGGTGGCTGTCAGGTCCATCACCTTGAGGCCGCGCGTATAGATTTCGTCGTAGGTGATGTCCGAGAACTTGGTAGCAGTCGGATCCTTTTCCGGATCGGCAGTATAGATACCATCTACACGGGTTCCTTTCAGCATCACATCCGCTTCGATCTCGATACCACGCAGGGAAGAACCTGTGTCAGTCGTAAAAAACGGATTGCCAGTACCGCCCGACATAATCACAACATGGCCCTGTTCAAGCAATTCGATCGCACGCCATTTGTTATAAAACTCGCCGATCGGTTCCATACGGATAGCAGTCAGCACTTTGGCTTTCACGCCCTGAGCGACGAGGGCAGAACTCAAGGCCAAACTGTTGATGACCGTTGCCAGCATCCCCATCTGGTCGCCTTTCACACGGTCGAAGCCTTTGGAAGCCCCGCTCAGGCCGCGAAAGATGTTGCCGCCACCAATCACAATTCCAATCTGGACACCCATTTCGGCAATTTCCTTGATCTGCGTCGCATATTCGTTCAGACGAACTTCGTCTATACCATATTGTTTACCTCCCATAAGCGATTCTCCGCTTAATTTCAACAGGATACGTTTGTACTGAGCCATATTGTCTTGATTTATTTGATTGTTATACCCACAAAAATACAGTATTTCAATGACCCAGCAATAGCAGTCCTTTATTTTAGTAAAACATTTTAACGAGACTGTACACCCACTGTAACAATTTTGTAACATCCCCCTTCTACCTTTGTCTGTAAAAAAGAGAAACACACACTTATATTACTTATTTTGAAGACGCGAAGAAATCACCAAGACCTTATTCCTAACTTTTATACGGCAATCCTCTTTCAGCGGAAAGAAACGGGTTGCCGTATATTTTCCCGCAATACCTATAAATACTTTAAAAACCGAAACAATACGGATTTACCTCTTGTTTTGAGGGAACAAAACTAAAAAACTGTTTTGATTTTTTCGCCTCATGACTTGAGATGTATTTTGGATCAGATTCATCGCTCTGATGAAGAAGATAGCGAGCTATCTGACGAAGAAGAGCGACGGATATGGCCAAAAAGACACTCAAAGCATAGGTAAAAAAACAGCAAAATAATAAAGCAGGCTGTTTGTAAAAAATCAAAACAGTTTCTAAAGTAGTAATCATTTAAAAACGTAATGGTATGAAAGATTTATTAATCGGTATGGTAGTCGGAGTTGTCACAGGTTATGTACTCCGCAAAATGGAAGATGATGGAAAATTCCGTTGCCTCCACGCAAACCTCCACCACCTCGCTTCAAAGGCAAAAGAAGAAGCGATGAACCTGAAAGACGCAGGCTTGGACAAAGTAGAATATGTTGCCGACCGCGTTCATCAGGTTGCAGAGCAGGAAAAGAGCAAAAAATAAAATAGTCGAAACAAAATCCTGCTCACTAATTCAGACATAGTTTGAGAAAGGTGTGTCAAATATCGGTATTCATGGGACACAAACAACGAAGACGAGCGCAGATCAACGCAGATATTATTAATTATCAGCAAAATAAACCTACGTCTATCTGTGTATTCTGCGTCATCTGCGTCCAGTGATATCAAATTGGCACACCTTCCTCGAATTATCGTGACAGACGTGTTTTACTAACGCGCCTCTCCATTTTTATCAGAGTTTATCCTTTAAATATTTTCCCGTATAAGATGCCTCGCACATGGCCACCTCCTCCGGCGTTCCGGTGCAAACCAGATTTCCTCCGGCATTCCCACCTTCAGGGCCGAGATCTACCAGATAGTCGGCACATTTGATCACATCCATGTTATGTTCGATAATGACAACCGTATGACCTTTATCGATCAGGGCATTGAAAGCCTTTAACAACGTCTTGATATCATGGAAATGCAGGCCAGTCGTCGGCTCGTCAAAGACGAAAAGTGTCGGTTCCTGCTTCTCTTGACCCAAATAGTAAGCAAGTTTCACACGCTGGTTTTCACCACCGGACAAAGTGGATGAAGTCTGTCCGAGTTTAATATACCCCAACCCAACATCCTGGAGGGGTTTCAACTTTTTGACGATCTTCTTTTCCTGTGATCCCGGATATTGTCCAAAGAACTCAATCGCCTGGTTTACGGTCATTTCCAGCATATTATAGATACTCGCACCGTGATATTCGACATCGAGCACATCCTGTTTGAAGCGCTTGCCGTGGCAGGTTTCGCATTCAAGGGTGATATCGGCCATGAACTGCATTTCGACCGTAATCTTTCCTTCTCCCTTACATTCTTCACATCGTCCGCCTTCCTTATTAAAAGAGAAATAAGCAGCCGAATAGCCCATCTGTTTGGCAAGAGGCTGTTCGCCGTAAAGCTTACGGATCTCGTCGTAGGCTCCGATATAGGTCACGGGGTTGGAACGGGAACTCTTTCCGATGGAGTTCTGGTCGACAAACTCGATACTTTTGATCATGTGCATATCGCCTTCCAAGCCGGAACAGTCAACCATCAAGCGGGCAGCCTCGTCCAAATAATGCTTGACACCTTCGTAGAAAATATCACGCACGAGCGAACTTTTACCCGAACCGCTGACGCCTGTTACGACTGTCATCACATTCAGGGGGAACTTCACATCGATCCCTTTCAAATTGTTTTTACGGGCACCTTTCACCTCGATATAATTATTCCAGGGACGGCGATAAAGGGGCACTTCTATCTGGTCCTCTCCCGTCAGATACCGGACGGTATAGCTGTTGCTACTGGTTTTCAAATCGTCCACATCACCCTGATAGACCACTTCCCCACCCAGGCGACCGGCCTTCGGACCGATGTCGATAATGTAATCGGCCGCACGGATAATCTCTTCGTCATGCTCCACCACAACAACCGTATTACCTAATGCTTGCAATTGCCGGAGCACCTTGATCAGCAAATCGGTGTCACGAGAATGGAGCCCGATACTCGGCTCGTCCAATATATAAAGAGACCCGACCAAGCTACTCCCCAAAGAGGTCGCCAAATTGATACGCTGGCTTTCTCCTCCGGAAAGAGAGGAAGACAGGCGGTCAAGCGTCAGATAACCCAACCCCACATCCAACAGGAATTGCAGGCGGTTAGTGATCTCCGTCAGCAAACGTTTGGCAATGGATGCCTCGTTCTCGTCAAGTTGAAGGTGATCGAAAAAGGCTTTTGCTTCCGTGATCGGAAGGGTAACCAGTTCCGCAATATCCTTTCCCCCTACCTTTACATAAAGGGCTTCGGAACGCAGACGGGACCCTTTGCAAGTCGGGCAAACGGTCTTTCCACGATAACGCGCTAACATCACACGGTACTGTATCTTATACAGGTTCTCTTCCACAAATTTAAAAAAGTCATCGATGCCGTGCAGTCCGCGGGCACCGTGCCAAAGCAAGTCTTTCTCCTTTTGCGTCAGATCGTAATAAGGACGATGGATCGGGAAGTTATATTTCTCGCTCTTCACTATAAACTCTTTCAGCCATTCTCCCATCACATCGCCTTTCCAGCAGACTACCGCTCCCTGGAAAACAGACAAGCTTTTATCCGGCACGACCAAATTTTCATCGATACCGAGCACCTTCCCGAAACCTTCGCAAGTCGGGCAGGCGCCTAACGGGTTATTAAAACTGAACATCATATCGGTCGGTTCCTCGAACACCATACCATCGGCCTCGAATTTCTTGGAATATTCTTTTACAACCGTTCCTTCGGATGTGTAGATACGGATGATACAAGTATCGTGCCCTTCAAAAAATGCCGTTTCGGCAGAATCAGCAAGACGGCTTTTCAATGTCTTGTCATCCGATACGACCAGACGGTCTATCAACAGTTCAATCACCGGGTAGGAAAGCAATGCGTCATCCGCCAATACTTCACCGATACGGTAAACGGTCTCATTGATAGACAAACGGGTGTAACCTTCTTTTTGCAGGATTTCCAATTGTTCCTTGATACTGCGCCCATCCGGCAGGACGACAGGGGCGTATACGGCAAAACGAGTCCCGGCGGGATAACCCAAAACTTCTTTCACGATATCGCTCACCTGATGTTTCTTCACCTCCTTCCCCGACACGGGAGAGATGGTTTTCCCGATACGGGCATACAGGAGCCGAAGGTATTCGTATATCTCCGTAGAGGTTCCCACCGTCGAACGCGGGTTACGGGTGTTCACCTTTTGTTCGATGGCAATGGCAGGGGGAATACCTTTGATATAGTCGCATTCCGGCTTGCTCATACGCCCCAGGAACTGACGAGCATAGGCCGAAAGGCTCTCCACATAGCGGCGCTGCCCCTCCGCATACAACGTATCAAATGCCAATGATGATTTTCCACTACCGGAAAGGCCGGTTATAACGACCAGTTTATCTCTGGGGATCTCGACATCGATATTTTTCAGGTTATTGATTCGAGCTCCTTTGATGAATATAGAATTGTTTTCGGACATAATGATGATTTATCAGCCTGACATATAGACACGGATTACACAGATGTGTAATCCGTACCCAATATAAACAACGCAAAGGTAAAAAAGGATTGCCGTTTTGCCAAGTAAACGACTGACATTCACATTCGGAAACAATCAATTTACACATTCTATACAAACGGGGCCGACCAAGCCGGATTTCTGCAACATATCGGTTGGTTTCCAGCTATTGCAGGGTGTCCAGGTTTTCCGTTCGGATTCCGGCAAACCGCTGTCGCCGATCAAACGGTTCATCCAAGTGGTAACGACCTCTATCTCGACTTTATTCTTTCCTTTACGAACCAAATCCGTGACATTTACCCGGTAGGGAGCCGTCCAGACACCACCGGCATACTGACCGTTGATCTTCACTTTTGCCATCACACCGACATCGTTCAGATTCAGATACAATTCGCCCTCAGGCTTCTTTTTCAACTTAAATTCCGTTTCGTACCAAATCGTACCGGAATAATAGCGGATATCGGGGTTCTCGTTCTTACTGATATCTTCCAGGCGGGCAAAGGTCTGGCTTGCGGGGCCTCTTCTCTTTTCCTCAAAGGACACTTTCCAGGGAGCATCCAGGCGGACGAGCGTCTGCAGAACCGGATAGTTTAGTTGTAACCCTGTCCCCTCTGCTTTTGTGGCCGGCCGACGGAACACGACGAAAGCACTCTCATAAGGATACAACTTCAATGGAACGACTGTCCCCGCAGCTGTCTCCTCATAGGCCGGAAGCGTACGAATACGGCCTGTTGTCGCATCCCACAATTCCGGTTGCCTTGAACGGATACGAAATTCCGGACGGATCTCAATCATCTCGTCTTTCTGGTTGGAGATAAAATAGATATCGGCATCTCCGGCAGAACGATGTCCATAGAGAACCGGAGCATCTGCCGGCAATCCGCAATCCGGCACACAACCGATATACTTCAAGGCCTCCTCCATTGTCATACCGAACAGCAATTCGCCCTTTCCTCTTTTGACAGCCTTCACACTTCGCCCGTCCAGACCTGACCATAATTCGCCGGCCAACTTTTCAACCTGCCTGTCAGCCGTCGGGAATGATTCTCCACTCGGCGAACGTTTCGGAGCCGGACCTAAGACAACTGCGCCGTCTTCGATCAGTTTCTTGATCTTGGCAAGCAGTTCGGGACGCATGGTTTCAAGCTTCGGAAGTACCAGTATCCGGTATTGAGTGCCGTGAGGCAACGTCAGTAAACCGTCCTTGACAAAGAGGTCGCGCTCGATCACCTCGGCATTGATATAATCGAACTGGTAGCCTTTCAGCAGTTCAGGGTCTACGATACCGGTCATCTTGGGAGCATCTTCGCCGATGAAATAAGCGACATCGGCAATATTCAAGCCTTGTTGCAACATATAGTTGACTCGTTTCAGATAGGATGTAAACAAATCCATCTGCGGATACCAAGTGTTCAGCCGGTTGAATTCGCTGCTGAACCAGGCGTTCATCCCCGGCTCCCGTTCTTCCGAAGGCTGCGAGATATAGACATGCAACAACGTATTATTGATTCCTTCCGTAAAGAAACGGTCGCCACGCTGTTTCATCATGGCAGGATAACAGCTGAAAGGCGTCCCTCCGCTGGTGAACGATTCGGCCGAAATCTTCTGCTTTCCATAGATATGTCCACAGGAAGAGGCGGCACGGTTCTCGATATTCCCCAAATCGCCAAAACTCCAGAACTCTCCTCCTATCTCGTCCGATTGTCCGCCATATTGCAGGAACTCACCGGGGAACCCCCAGTGCCCGTAGTTTTCCAACCAGGTCGTCAAGCCATATTTATGGCACACCTCCCGTAAGCCGCCAACATAATCGTATGCGACCTTATCTGCGATCAGACGGCGCAAATCCCAAAGGAAACGGTCGGAACGATCCTCGCTCCCGACCACATATCCTTCATAAGCGGGAAGAAACGGTAACGGGTCATAGCCGTAACGCGCCTGGAATTCCGACAAGAAATCGTCGGTAAAGTTTTGTCCACCCGTTTCGTAACTATCTTGTACGACTACTTTCCAACAAGCACGGTCTTCAGCCGGAATACGACGGTAGATTTCACCCATGAAAGCCTCGAAATGCGCTTCTACATGCTTGCGGCTCATCTTATCTATCTCCAGTCCGGTCGCTTCGGGATCAGCCGGGCTGTTCGTCACGCCCGTCGGGAGCATACCGGTACGCAGGATCGTCCATTCTCCCGCCGGAGCTTTCCAGATAAGGCGGTCTCCTTGCAAGAAAGCTGAAATATCCAATACTTTCCCCGGATCAATAACCAGAGAGGGATCACCCACTTCCGGTTGTACCGGCCACTGGTATTCATGCCAATAAGGAAGCGGAGTCTGAAACATCTTGGCTAATGTCTTTTCGGGATAACGTTCCACAGCAGGAAGGGACAAGAATTCCACCTCTCCCAATCCCATACCAGATGCCGTGTTAGCCAGTTCCAACCGGAACTCGCTTGCCGTCGTCTCCGGGACAGAGATAACAACCGGAGCATACGGATCGAAGCCGACATTCAAATTCGCATTGAAACGGTCGATCTTAAATTCGGACAGCATCCGATAGCCTCCGTTCTCTTTTACTAATAAACGGGCATTGGTTTGAATCGGCTGACGGGCAGGGAAGATTTGCAAACTGCGTAAAGTAAACGGTTGGTCCGTCCTGAAATCAATCGCCACCGGCTTTTCGCTTTTTTCCGTAAAAAGCACGGCAGTCTCCTTATCTCCGTCAATCAGGCTGTTCAGGTTTTGCAAAGACATAGCAGATGTCACTTTTGCATTTGCCGCCGACAATCGGGTCGCTTTCTTTTCGACAGAGGGAAAAGCGATCACCCTCACATCCTGAAAGTCTTTATCGGGTTTCGCCAAAACCACTTCTACCTGTTTTCCTCCACTGACTTCCGCCTTTACCGATGCCAGATAACGCATCGCCTGCTCCGGTTTCACCCACGGACCGCCCGACTGGCTCCATCCGGGTGAATTAAAGATACCGATCTCTATCCCTAACTCCGTCGCTGTTTTAAGGGCTGCATGCAATATCTTCCACCATTCTTCACTATAAAACGGAACGGTCTTATAGGGCGTATGAATCCCTTCCAAGCCGATATTCCCGATAAAAGCCCGGTTGATCCCAGCTTCTTTCATCGAATACAGGTCCTTCTTCACTCCTTCTTCCGAGATATTCCCGGAGATCCAATACCAATAAACGGAAGTTTGTACCTTTTCAGCCGGATTCATAAAACCGGCCTCAAGTGCATTTTTATCTTGCCCATTTCCCGTAAAAGGGACCAACAACGAAAGGCAAAGCAATGTTTTAAACAGAGGTTTTCTCATGATCTGTTCTTTTTAAGATTCCGACGGTAAAAGTAGCAAGATTATCTTTCACCTCTGGTTTCTATATTGATTTATATCTTTTCAAAAATGCTTTTTCAAACAAGTTTTTATCCAGCATTATTTCCAAAACCATTGTTTATAACATAAAAAACGATAGAGACTTTTAAACTTTTGCTATCTTTGTGTCGGCTTGTACAAAGTATATAAGACAACAAACAAAAGAATCTCAAATCACAGACTTCATGATGGCAAAACACCTCCGTCTGTTACTGATCTTGTTGCTTGGAGCAGTAACATCCTGTAAGACGACACAACAAATACCGCAGCAACCGACTGGAAAAGAAGCGAAACGAGAATTTCGCGGAGCTTGGATACAGACAGCTTTCCAGGGAGAATATAAGGATATGACACCCGCACAAATGCGGAAAGACTTTATCCGCAAGCTCAACTATCTGCAAAAATGCGGGATCAACGCTATCATCTTCCAGGTACGCCCGGAAGCCGACGCCTTCTATAAATCCGACATCGAACCCTGGAGCCGTTTCTATACCGGCAGGCAGGGACTCGCCCCGGCCGGAGACTTCGATGTGACGGCCTTCCTGATCGAAGAATGCCACAAACGGAATATGGAATTCCACGCCTGGCTGAACCCTTATCGGGCAAGCACAGCCGGGAATACCCGTTTTGCCGATTCACATATATATAATAAGCATCCGGAATGGTTCGTGACCTACAACAAGCAAATCCTGTTTGACCCGGGACTACCGGAAAGCCGGCAGTTCATCTGCCGAGTGGTACGGGATATCGTGAGCCGTTACGATATAGACGCGATCCATATGGATGACTATTTCTACCCCTATCCGGTAGCGGGCATGCCTTTCCCGGACGACAAAAGTTTTCAAAAATACGGATTGAACAAAGGATATAAAGTATCACAACGTGCAGAATGGCGAAGGGAAAATGTGAACAAGCTGATTCGTGAGATCAAGCGTACCATCCTATTATCCAAACCGTGGGTAAGATTCGGCATCAGTCCGTTCGGCATCTACCGCAACAAAAAAAGCACACCCGACGGTTCAGGCAGCAACACCAACGGATTGCAAAACTACGACGACCTGTATGCCGATGTGGCACGCTGGGTAAAAGAGGGTTGGATAGACTATAACATTCCACAGATATATTGGGAGATCGGACATCCGGCTGCCGACTATATCACGCTGATCCAATGGTGGAACAAAAACGCGACGCGGGAAGGCACGCATCTGTATATCGGCCAAAACGTAGCACGTACCATGAAAGCAGACCAGCTCACCCGCAAAATGCTTTACGAACGTTCACTCTCGAAAGTAAAAGGCAATTGCTTTTGGCCTGCAAACGAAATACTCTGGAATAACAAAGGGGTGGCCGACAGCCTGAAACAGAACTACCACCGTTATCCGGCATTAATCCCGGCCTACACCCATCTGCACAACCGGGCTCCGCAAGAGGTCAAGAAACTGAAAGCCGAATGGACTGCCCAGGGCTATATGTTGCACTGGCAGGCGGAACAGAGCAAGACCAATCCCGAATTGGCAAGCTATTTCGTCATTTACCGCTTCGAAAACAAGGAATCGGTCAATCTGGACGATCCTTCTAAGATCGTAGCGGTCACACGCGAGACGAACTATCTGCTACCCTACGACAACGGAAAGCGCAAATACCGTTATGTAGTCACAGCCGTAGATCGTTTCCATAATGAAAATCAAGGTAAAAGCAAAAAGGTAAAACTTTAAATTCAGCCACGGATGTCAGATTTTATCTGTCAGAAATATACAGACTGTTCTTCTTGCTCCCACTATCAGAAACAGATATTCAAATACCGTTCTTTCCCGAAAGGAATGATGATCCCGAAAGAACGGTGTTCACAAAATACGATCTATTTTCTGATATCCGGCTCCGTTCGGGTAACCAGCGACGAGCATCCGGATACGGTATTTCACGACGGGCAGTTCATCATGCAGCCGATCGGTTCACGTGTAGAGTTCCACATCCTGGAATCCACGGAATGCATCCTTTACCTGTTCGAGACTCCGCAAAACATTTGTACCGACCGTTTCAACAAAGGACTGGAACTGGCGAAAGAGTCTCCCATGCTCCCTGTCGTCATGGATATGTGTTTCCCTTTGCGCCTTTTTATCAACGGGCTCAAAATGTACCTCAACAACGAACTCCTGTGTGTGGAATTCCTGAAAGCCAAGCAGACGGAGTTGTATTTCCTGCTCAACTGCTATTATACATTGAAAGAGATCGCCAATTTTTATGCACCCATATATAGGTATAGCCAAACATTCCGCTACTTTGTCATGCAAAATTACCTGAAAGCGAAAGATGTCGAGTCTTTTGCTCAATTAGGAGGATACAGCACTACCACCTTCCGGCGTTTATTCAAAGATACGTTCGGAGAGCCTGCTTACCAATGGATGACCAAAAAGAAATGCCTGGATATACAAAACGACCTGATAACCACGAATGCAAGCATATCCGAGATCTGCTATAAGTACGGTTTCGAATCCTTGTCTAACTTTTCCCATTTCTGCCGGGCCAACTTCGGCAAATCTCCACGCGCCATCCGCAACGAAAGAGACGAAAACGTGTAGAAATCAATCTATTTCATATATTCCAACCTTTTGATTAAAAAAGCAATTCATCCGGAATCTCCCACCCTCGCGGAACAACTAATCCGAAACATACCCTAAACTAACTCGGAAGTCATAGTAAACTAAATCAAGACATACAGTATATTATTTATATGTAGTACTACTTATCGCAAATAGGTAGCACTACATATCGTCTATAGGTAGTACTACATATAGGCAATAGATAGTGACTACCAACAGATACTTTACTATATGTTATGAATTAGTTCTTGGGGTGTTTTGATTTAGTTGATGGTATGAAACGGATTAATTTACCGGTCATCCCAGGCCGATCTCTCAGAGTGCCGCATATCGGAACCGACACCTATTTAAATATGTAAAATCTATATATTTATAAACAGAATCGATACTGAATACACATTCGGACAGATTTATTGCATATCTTTGTAGAATAAACTATTTAGTATTGGGGGTATATGAAATTTAAACTTATCACTCTGTTTATCATCCTTTGCCTAGGATTCACAAGCTGCTCCGAGAACGAGACTCCGGAACCCCGGACAACCCGCACCATATTAGTCTATATGATGGCCAATAACAGCCTCAACAGCTTCGCCTCGAAAAACATAGAAAGCATGATAGAAGGGGCGACCAGCAAAAATCTCAACGGAGGAAACCTGATCGTTTATTATGCTCCCGCCGGTTCGCCCCCGGAACTTCTCCGGATAAAAGAAGAAAACGGTGTTGTCAAGAAAATCCATCTGAAGGACTATGAAAAGCAGAATTCGGCTGATCCGGACGTGATGCGGAGCGTGATCGGCGAAGTGGTTTCACAATATCCGGCAGACAGTTACGGGTTGGTGTTATGGAGCCATGGGACAGCCTGGCTTCCTTCCGACTACCAGAATAAGCTGAAAGCGTTCGGACAGGACGGCAACAACTGGATGGAGATCGACGATCTGGCAAAGGGACTGCCAGATGATCTATTTGATTTTATCCTGTTCGATGCCTGCTACATGGCAAGCGTCGAATGCACTTATGAGCTTAGAAACAAAGCTGAATATATCTTAGCTTCTCCCACCGAAACAATGGCGGACGGATGGCCTTATGAAGAGATGATGCCGCAACTGTTCGCTACTGATCTGCAACTGGAAAAGGTTGGTGAAACATTCTACAACCATTACTTGAACAATACCTATCCGTATGCGACCGTATCGCTCACGAAAACAAGCGAACTGGATAATCTGAAAAGCGTAACACATGATATCTTGGCAGATAAGACCGAAAGCGATATTTACAGTCTCGATCCAAAGAAAATGCAAAGACTGGAATATTTATACCGTAGCCCAGGAATGCTTTATGACTTCAATGATTATATCAAGCAGTTGGCGACAGCCGAACAATACGATCGTTTCATCAGTTGCCTGGATAAAGCAGTCGTCTACAAGGCCCATACGCCCAAATCCTACTACGCCGCCATAGGAAATGCGTTGCCGATCAAAAGCTATTGCGGCCTGACCATTTTCGTTCCGCAAGAATCTCTACCCAAAATGCTCGAATGGTATAAACAAAGAGTCGGCTGGTATAAGGCAGTTTATGAATAAATCCTCTATCACCGGATCAAGAAAGCCTTTTTAAAGCGTTTCACCGTACCTTCGGGGTGGTATATTTCAGCATAAAAGATATAGACACCTGTTTGTAGCGGACTTCCGTTGTTGGCTACGCCACTCCATGTGATCTTACCGGAAATGCCTAACAACTCATGATTGGATATATCAGCTACACGCAGGCCGGAGGTATTGAAAACGAAAGCGCGACAGCTATATCCCGGACGGTCGAGCAGGTAGGACACCGTGTAACTACCGGACTCTTCTATCCACACAGGAGGTTCTATACCCGTGGCATCGCCCGATGAAGCGTCTTTGTATTGGGAGTTCTGATAGCCAGGTGTGCCATAGCCAACTGTTTCGGAAGCGGAGGTCCAGTTTGCCGCGTCTTGCGTAGCGGCATCCGGATCAATACGCTCAAGGGCAACTCCTTTTTTATTTTTGACTGAATGAGCATGCCATTTAGACGAATAGGCAACTTCATCTATTATTATTTCATCCGCTGTACGAAACAACACCAAGGTCGAAGATGTATTGGCAAGAATAGGAAGCTTTGCCAATCCGCAAAGAGCAGACGGATCGGCTATATCATAAAAAGAAGTCACACCTTCCAAGTTCTTGGTCAAGAGGAGGTAACTCTTTGCCTTCAGATTATGCAGGACGGAAGTCAAAGGATAGCGAGTGCTAAGTGTTCCGTCCGATTTACGAATGGCGACAGAAAGGGCGGACAAAGACAAGGAATGCTCCGAACGATTATACAATTCGATATATTCGCTGCCTCCGACATATGGGTCGGGGAGCAACTCGTTAATGATGATTTCTCCGGGTTGGATCGGTTCTGTGACTCCCGGAATGTTGGGATCATCCGGATTATCCGGGACATCGGGTCGGTCTGGATCTACCGGCGGATCTTCCTCCTTATCGGGAGAAGAATTAACGGCACCGGGAGTTCCACCACGTGGATCAGTAGAAAGATGCCAGCCTGAAGTGCCTCGTTCCCACGACACTCCGGAGGTAGCCGCTTCATACGCCACTTCTTCTATCTTGCCCCCGGCAGCATCCCACAATTGCAATACAGCTCCTTTGTCATTCAAAGCCGGAAACTTCTCGATAGGAATCAGCAACGTTTGGACAGGGAAGGACAACGCATCCTCCTGGTCCAGTAAAACTGCATATCCGCCAGCAGGCAAATCCATCTCTGGCAGGGCTTTCGTCTTCTTCCCCGTCACATTCTTGTACACCCATCCGTCCAACGAGACGGTAGCAGCAGTCGTATTATGTAATTCGATATATTCCACCATTCTTCCATCTCCCGGCTTTGCCATGACTTCATTGATAACGACCGAACCTACTGGATAGCTCTCCGGTTCATCCGGATCAGGCTTCGGTTCCGGCTTATCCGGTCCAGGTTCTTCTTCCCCTCTCAACACGACTTCGACAGCTTCATCCGGCATCGCCTTTCCCGACAAAGAGCGAAGACCGGCATAAGAGATCGTGTATGAATGGTCCAACTGCATCTCTTGATCGAAAAAAGTGCTTACGAATTGCTTCGTCCCTGCATCTACATACCTTTTGAGGTAAGCGTCTCCAATATCCGAAATACTGAAGACAGCCTTATCAATATCAACCGGCTTATCAAAAGCGAACAGCAAGTTGGAGGCCGATAGTGGCTCGACCTCAAGCAACTTTGGCGGACTTTCTGATTCTCCCGGTTCTTCTTCAGGCTTGTCCGGCTCGATCGGTGTCTCCGTCACCCGATTAAGCACACACACATTATCTATGCTGAAAAGAGAACTTCGTGTCTTCGTGTAATAAAACGTAAATACCAAGTTGCCTCTCTCAACCGGCTCTTCGATCGTGTACATGGCTGAACCTTCAAGGCGGTATCCCTCCATATCGTCTGTCTTGTAATACAAACTCCACCGGAGATTGTCTTCAAGCGTCACTTTCACATGTAACAACAATGGCGACTCTTCAAAATCGGTCTGTGGCAGAATCAAATTCCCGTTTCCGTTACGCTTCAGTCCTAGTTCCTTGTTGCCGGTATTCCCGAGACGTACATAATAATAACGTTCTTGATTTTCCTGATACAAATAGATGCATAATTTGTTCTCGTCGCTCGGTTGGTTTTGCATATAAACATCGAACTCCCATTGCATATCGGGCGAATAGGCGATTTCTTTGCCTATGGAAGCAGTACCTGACTCTGTCGGTTCGATATTCAACTGAAGCCTGCCATCGGCATTGACTACAAACTGCCCTCTGTCTTTGCCGATCCAGTCGGCCCCCAACATCGGGCCGTCAAACGTCTCATTCACCTGTGAATTCACACAAAAAGGAAGTAATATGAAGAGATAAAGAATAAATTGTTTCATAGCATTCTAGTTTTGTTTATAATTTGCATATCTTTGCACCCCAAAACGTTGTAATGAAGGAAATGCAAAGCTTTCCGTAAACGTTGTAAAGTTATACTATTTTTTTTATAAACAAATTAATTAGTGCTCAAAATGAAAGTAGCAATTGTTGGAGTGAGTGGAGCGGTAGGACAGGAATTCCTGCGCGTACTCGACGAGAGAAACTTCCCAATGGATGAGCTTGTGCTTTTTGGCTCATCTCGCAGTGCCGGACGTGTTTATACTTTCCGTGGTAAACAAATTACCGTCAAGGAGCTTAAGCATAACGACGACTTCAAGGGAATCGATGTTGCTTTTGTTTCGGCCGGTGGCGGTACTTCTATCGAATTCGCAGAAACCATTACGAAATATGGTACTGTGATGATCGACAATTCCAGCGCATTCCGCATGGACAACGATGTACCTTTGGTAGTTCCCGAAGTGAACCCGGAAGATGCACTGAATCGTCCGCGCGGTATCATTGCCAATCCGAACTGTACCACCATCCAGATGGTCGTTGCATTGAAGGCAATCGAAGGCCTGTCGCACATCAAGCGTGTACACGTATCGACCTACCAGGCTGCCAGCGGTGCAGGCGCAACAGCAATGGCCGAACTGGTAAAACAATATGAACAACTGCTGAAAGGCGAAGAACCGACTGTGGAAAAGTTCGCTTATCAACTGGCTTACAATGTCATCCCTCACGTAGACGTATTTACGGATAACGGCTACACGAAGGAAGAGATGAAGATGTATAACGAAACACGCAAGATCATGCACTCTGACATCGAGGTGAGCGCAACTTGTGTACGTGTTCCGGTTATGCGTGCCCACAGCGAAGCGACTTGGGTAGAGACAGAACGACCGGTCAGCGTAGAAGAAGCTCGTAAGGCGTTCGCCGAAGCCGAAGGTGTCGTTCTGCAGGACGAACCAGCGAAGAAAGACTATCCGATGCCGTTGTTCATCGCTGGAAAAGACCCAGTTTATGTGGGCCGTATCCGTAAGGATATCACGAACCCGAACGGCTTGACATTCTGGACGGTAAGCGACCAGATCAAAAAAGGGGCAGCCCTGAATGCTGTACAGATTGCAGAATATCTGTTGAAAGTAAAGAATATCGGATAAACGATATACGATATTTGGATATAAAGAGAAGGAGATGTCAAAACTCCTTTATCAGGATCTTTTAGGCACGGATTTACACGGATAAATTTATTTTCTTTCCGTGTAATCCGTGCCTAAATTATATCTTCATTTCTTTCAGTCCTTCTTCCAGCGTATGCGGGCGATAGCCCAATTCGCGTTTTGCTTTTTCGATGGACAGTCCGCTATTGCGTGGACGTGGCGTTGCCTCCTTCATCTCTTCCGTTGTGACCGGACAGATCAGTGAACGATCCAGTCCGAAATAATCGGCTACACGGTATGCCATTTCTGCGATAGAAAGATATTCCGCGCCACAGATATGATAAATACCGGAATCATCGGTATGCACAAGCCGTTCCACTCCATCGGCAATATCCTCTACCCAAGTCGGTGTGCGATATTGATCGGCGACGACACGGATCTCTTGCCCTGCTTCCAAGCGGTTCTTGACTAATTGAAGGACATTGCCATGCTGTCCCGGCAACGCTTTCCCATAGACGACAACCACACGGACAATAGCATAGTTGCGACAAATACTCGCTACCGCCTGTTCTCCCTGATACTTGGTCACGCCATAGTAATTGAGCGGAGCGGGCAGATCTTCTTCCGTATAAAGACGGTCACTTCTCCCGTCAAACACAAAGTCTGTCGACAAATGGATCAATCGGCTCCCCTGATGCTCGCAACAATACGCCAAGTTCTCTACCGCCGACACGTTAATGGCATACGCCTCCTCACGGTGCTGCTCGCAATAATCCGGGACGGAAAGAGCCGAACAATTGACAACGACATCAGGACAGATATGGTCGAACAAAGCCTCCACCGCCGGATAGTCGTTGATGTCCAACCGAACGAAAGTATGGGTCCCTTCCGGACGGATATCCGGATGAAGGGAACAGCCGAATACTTCGCAGGCCCCGTTCTCCGAAAGGTTATCCAGGATTCTTCTCCCGACAAACCCATTAGCACCTATAACCAATATCTTTTTCATCAAAACATATAGATCAGAACACCCAACACACGGTGGTTCGTCACCGAATGCGTGTTTTCTATTTTACCATTTTCTGCATTCATATCTCCATACCAGGCAAGAGAAGGACTGTATTCCACTCCCAGCTTCCAGTGGGGCAGATTATAAGAGAGTTGGAGGTTAGTAGTAAACACCTGATCCACCTCCAATCCGACACCATAGGTCGGCCCGGCAATCGTCTTTCCCGTTCCTAAGTTCTTCAGATAGCCGACAAAGATTCCCGGTTTCCATTTCTTGCCATAGACTATATTCAGCCAAGTCATGGAATGACGGTAAGGCGTATACTCCTGTTCACCTGTACGCGGATCGACAGAGGTAACCGCATAACCACCCAACATACAGGCTTGCGTCAGATTGGAAGCCAGCAACGTCTTACCTGCAATCACCCAATCCTGAGTCATATATTTGGCATGTGCCTCAAAAGACAACGAAGTGACCCGCTCGTTCACTTTATACACCCGGTCGTCCACCGTCGTTTGCTGTCGGGGTTTCAAGGACAGCACTTCCATGCCGACGCCGGCAATCAAACCATCAACCTTATAATCAGCCGAGACGTAGACTTCCGGGATGCAGCTGTTCTTGATATATTCCTCGCTTTTTCCGTTCGGACCGGCAGACAAATACTGCAACTGCCACAACACGGCTCCTGTCAGCTGCAACCCTTTGCCCGACGTGTACCGGTAACGGATCTGAGGGCTACGGTTAAACGGTTGGAAAGGCGCACCGGTCGAAAGGTTCAACATTTGCGGAGATACATCGCCGAACAACGGATGCCAGGTTTGTCCTACCAATACCGCCGATTTTCCCCAATCTAAGTTGACATAAGCATGGCGAATACGCAAGACCGCCCAGTTGCTTCCGGAGCCGCGAAAATCCGCCTCTAACTTGGCTGTTGTCACGGCTTTCCCGATATTCGGTCCCGTCACGTCTACTCCCAAACGGGAATAGAGCAGATAGAAACTCCCATTTGCCGTGGCATTCAGGTCATTACCTTCGGCATCCAAATTCTTGTCTTTAGGATAAAGGTGGAATAGCCCATCCACAATTTCAGCATTGGCACGTGAATTATAAAACAGGTCGCCACGCACCTGTCCATAAAATTTATAAGAAAAATTCTTTTTCTGAGCATGACCGGCCGTAACCATGCATAAGGCCGCGAAGAGTAGCAAATATCTTTTCATTTCTGTCTTTTCAAATTGATTGCAAAGGTAAGGAAGTTTGGGATTACTGCAAAACAGGAAGAGTCTTACTACACCTTAACCTTATCCGAAAAACAGGAAATATCCTGGTAAAAGCACCCCTGACACCCATACAAAAAACGGAGAGGATAACATTATTAATACATCCACACCAAGCAAGTCATAGTTCCTATTTTAGGAACCATAGTTTTATTCAAGGATAATTCTTAGAGCTCTGAAAAACGCTTGGAAAAAGGAACAGGGAAATTCTTCGAACCTTTAAAAGTAATACATCACAAGTCCCAATATACGATGGTTCGTGACACTATGCGTATTTACGGTCTTGCCGAAGGCTTTGTCCGTATCACCATACCAAGCTGTCGTCGGCATATATTCCATACCGATTTGCCAATGGGGCAGATTGTAGGAGAAAGCGATATTGGTAGAGAAAACCTGGTCTATATCCAATACCATACTCGGTGGCGGAAACTAATACGTCGGCCGTTCCCAAGTTCTTGGTATAACCGGCAAAGAAGTGCCCCTTCCATTTCGTCCCGCAGGTGAAATTAATCCAAGATGTGGAATGCCGGAAAGGCCATGCAGATGCCGGCCAGCAGTAATATCAGCTTTTTCATTCTTATAGTTTGTTACCAGTTTAACAGAGTTGAGCCACAAAGATATATATTTTCCTGTATTTCATTTGAAGAACGAAATATTATTTGTTACTTTGCTTCCAAGTTGTAAGCCTTAAAGGCCAAATCGATTAATAATGTAAACTACATAACAACATCATGGAAAGTAAGAAATTTTTACTGCAGGAGAAAGATATTCCTACAGCCTGGTACAACATCGTAGCAGACATGGAGAATAAACCGCTTCCTCCGCTCAACCCCAAAACAAAGGAACCGCTCAAGCCTGAAGATCTCTATCCTCTATTTGCCAAAGGATTGGTAGACCAGGAGATGAACCAGACGGATGCCTGGATCGAAATCCCGGAAGAAGTTCGCGACATGTATAAAATCTGGCGTCCGACTCCGTTGGTCCGCGCTTACGGACTTGAAAAAGCACTCGACACGCCGGCTCACATCTACTTCAAGAACGAAAGTGTCAGCCCTGTCGGATCTCATAAACTGAATTCCGCTATTCCGCAGGCCTATTTCTGCAAAAAGGAAGGCGTGACCAATGTCACGACCGAAACAGGCGCCGGACAATGGGGAGCTTCCATGGCTATGGCCGCCAAACATTTCGGATTGGAACTGGCTGTCTATATGGTAAAGGTCAGCTACAACCAGAAACCCTACCGCCGTTCTATCATGCAGACGTTCGGAGCCGAGGTGATCGCCTCGCCCAGTATGAGTACACGTGCGGGCCGCGACATTATCACCAAGCACCCGAATTATCAGGGAAGCCTGGGAACAGCCATCTCCGAAGCGGTCGAGTTGGCTATGCAGACGCCCAATTGCAAATATGTATTGGGTAGCGTGCTGAACCATGTGATGCTCCACCAGACAGTTATCGGCCTGGAAGCTGAAAAACAAATGGAGATGGCAGGAGAATACCCGGACGTAGTTATCGCTTGTTTCGGTGGTGGTTCAAACTTCTCCGGTATTGCATTCCCATTCCTGCGTCATAAGCTGACACAAGGAAAAAATATCCGTATCGTGGCTGCCGAACCGGCCTCCTGCCCGAAACTGACACGTGGACAATTCCAGTACGACTTCGGTGACGAAGCCGGCTACACGCCACTGCTTCCGATGTTCACTTTAGGGCATAACTTCGCCCCGGCCAATATACACGCAGGCGGTCTGCGTTATCACGGTGCAGGTTCTATCGTCAGCCAATTAAAGAAAGACGGCCTGATGGATGCTGTAGATATCCAGCAGCTTGAAACATTCAAAGCTGCCACGTTATTCGCTCAGAGCGAAGGCATTATACCGGCACCCGAATCTTCCCACGCTATCGCTGCCGCTATTCGCGAAGCAGAGCAGGCTAAAATCGAAGGCAAACCACGTACGATCCTGTTCAACCTGTCCGGTCACGGCTTGATCGACATGGCCGCTTACGACCAGTATCTGGCAGGCGACCTGACAAACTACGAAGTCACAGACGCCGATGTAGAGAAGAATCTTTCGGAAATAGAGAAGATCATTAAATAAAAACAAGATAAACTCCGATCATTTTCGTGAGATCACGAAAATGATCGGAGCAAATGAAAATGGCGCTAATAACAGGGACTCACGTCTTTTGTTATTCGCGCCATTTTCGGTTGTGTCTATGAAATATTCTAAAATAGGTATTATGAGAAAATGTCGTTATAACTTGTTGCCGGAGCAACCATATTCTGGACATTTAAGCTAAAACTTTTCTTCTTTTTATCCCACATTCCGTATGTGGTGTTGATTTCCCCTGTTTCTGCATCGTATGAATAAGTCGTCAGATAATAGGGAACCCACTCATCCTTACTCTTATTCCAGCGATATGCCTTCTTTTCTGACACTTTGCCGTTTTCATTGTAAGAAAATTCATATTTAACTTCTTTATTCAAAAGCCCATTGTCATTTAAGAAAATGACTTTTGAAATAACCTTACCATTCTCTTCCTTCGTATCATACATGTACTCTCTGGGAGAGGCTGCGCTCATTGCAAGATTACACAAGAACATAACTGCAAGAACAAGAATGCTTTTACTTAAAATCGAAGTCTTCATATAATTATTACTTTAAGATTACTTTCAAATTGCGGTGCAAATGTAGGTACTATTCCATAACCAACCAAACTTTTGCTTACATATTGTCAGCATACACATCTAATTTAACAATATTAAGCACTTCATCCGCCTTTATATAGCCTGGCATACTTACATATTGTAAGAAAACAATCATTCATATCCAAGACTTCACGTTTCATCTTCCTTAAATTCGAGTATATCCGCCGGTTGGCAATCGAGCTCCTTACAAATTGCCTCAAGAGTAGAAAAGCGTATAGCTTTGGCTTTACCCGTCTTTAAGATCGAAAGATTTGCCGGGGTAATACCGATACGATCGGCCAAATCACCCAAAGTGATCTTTCTTTTTGCCATCATCACATCCAAATTCACTATTATAGCCATATCTTACTCCTCTGATTATTCGTCAATTACGACATTATGAATTTCACTACCCGCATCTCCAGATGTTTGCCAAGCTGGAATACTCAAACTCCGATTCAAGCAATAAATACAGGCAGCAGATAATATTATACTAAGAACGGAGAACCCAGTAAAGGACATTCCCCCATTATTTCATATACGGAACAGACATTCGGGTAATAAATTATAAGCAAGACCGCAATTCCATTCACAATCATATCCGAAAGAATACATAGACTCAAACTGCCGGAACAATAAAAAAGACATCGCTTGTGTCTTATTTATCATGATCAGATTCTTAAATTGTCAACTCCTGTTCCTCTTTCATCTGCAGACCGATTGCAAAAATACGGCCTACCAATAAAGCAATCAGGCCCATTATCAATGTCATCGGCTGAAAGTCACACCAGAAATTATGTTCATAACCTTCCAACTCGAATAATCGGGTTGCCTCCCAGTAATTCGTTATCATATAAGCTTGTGTCAGTATGAAAGAGATCAGCAGATTGCGTCCGATGCGATTCAAACGGCGTACATTCATCCAATCGAATATCACCTCGTGATTAATCGCATTGATAAGCTTATAGAATTGGATGATCGCTTTTATAATAAAGAACAGACCGATCAGCATAAGGAAACTTACATATCTTGCAATTCCAACATCTTTGGATTTCGCCCAGACCAATGTCTTGATATGTGAAGCCGGATACCACTCCTGATCCTTCTGATTGAATAGCTTATCTGAAGTGGCAGCCAAAGATTTCGGCCATAAACTAAGAGTCATCGGGCTTAATATTCCCGCACTAATGTTTGTTGTTCCCTGCTCATGCGCTTCTTCAGCCTGTGACATTCCTTCTTTGAAACCGTCCACAAATGCATTACCCATCGAATAGATGCTCGGAACCAAAGACAAACCGACAAAGAAAAATATCAAAACACAGATTAAATTCAATTGCTTTTTCATAACCTATAGCATTCTTGCTTAAGAAGAAGGGCGGGCAAACCCCGCCCTACCTTCCATTATAAACCTTTTATATCAAACGGCATACGGGCAATAATACCGGATTCCGTTTCAGCCCGGCGGATCGTTGAGAACAGTTTGAATTGCTCTTCGCCCATTACAGATTTGGCGATGGAGACTTTTACTTCATCCATCTGCTTCTCCATGAATTTGGTAAAGAAATCTTTCGGGCCATCTGCTACTATTACAGAATAATCAGTCAATTCCGCTAAAGTCGCAGCCTCTTTGATCGCATCATCCATGCCGCCCAACTGGTCGACCAAACCTCTTTCCAATGCCTGTTCGCCTGTCCATACACGTCCTTGTCCGATCGAATCGATCTCAGCTTTTGTCATGCCGCGGCCATCTGCGCAACGAGTCAGGAATAAATCATATGTTTGTTCTACACCACGCTGGATCAACGCCTTTTCATCTTCACGCATCGGACGACTGATGTCCCCCAAATCAGCGAATGTATTTGTCTTTACGATATCCGTAGTTACACCTACCTTATCAAATGTTCCGGTAAAATTACGGACGACACCGAATACACCGATTGAACCTGTCAAAGTCGTACGTTCGGCGACAATCTTGTTTGCGGCACAAGAGATGTAATAGCCACCAGAAGCGGCATAATTGCCCATTGAAACAACGATCGGCTTTTTAGCTTTTAACTCAACCACTTCTTTCCATATCTGTTCGGAGATATAAGCGCTACCGCCCGGAGAGTTCACACGAAAGACCACGGCTTTTACATCATCGTCATCTTTCAGCTTACGTAGCTTATTCGCCATTTCTTCCGAAATAACCTGTTCATCGGCGCTGAAAGGAGAAGAAGAATCGTCGTCTCTGATTTCACCTTCCGCATACAGGACTGCGATCTTATTCCCACTGTCTTTTTCTTTTACTTTGATAGAAGCGACTTTATCGACACCGGCAGTTTTCAGCTTGCCCTTCACATCCTGTCCGGCCATTTCTTTCACACAGTTTTCCACCTCATACCGATAACGAAGCCCGTCCGCCAATTTATAATCGACAGCATTGGAAGCCTGGCCCATTGCAAGACCTTCGTTCAGGTAACGATCCAATTCGTCGGAAGAGATATTACGGCTTTTCTCGATAGCGGTTGTCAAGTTCCCCCATACGCTGCCCAAGAAAGAAGTCAACTGTTCACGATTGGCATCGCTAAACTTTTTCAGGAAAAACGGCTCTACGGCACTCTTATAAGTTCCAACCTTAAAGATATAATGTTCCACTCCGATTTTCTCAGCCAACCCGGTAAAAAACAACCCCTGTGATGCAAGACCAACCAACGAGACGCTACCTTGCGGATTTAGGAAAACAGAGTCAGCTACGCTACACAGGTAATAAGCCCCCTGCGTATAATAATCGCCGTATGACACGATAAACTTACCGCTATCCTTAAAGTCCTCCAACTCGCGGCGGATCGCCTCAATCCCTGCAAAGCCTGTAGAAAGCGAACCGGCTTCCAGATAAATACCTTTAATATTATCGTTTGCCTTTGCACGGCGGATCGCTTTGATCACATCCGACACAGCCATTTGATTGCTACTTTCTCCCATCAGTTCCGAAAAAGGATTCTTCACAGCCTGATCGACCAAGACACCATCCAAAGACAATTTGAACACCGTATTCTTATCCGGTTTGTACTCGGAAGAACCGTCAGCACTGGCGGCTACTCCTATGATGAAAAAAATGGAACCCATTGTTACGATTCCCAAAGCAACCAACACTCCCAGCGTGGATGCAAATACCGTTTTGAAGAATTGTTTCATAATGTTTTATGTAATTGTTGTTCGTTTTTCAAATAATATTTATCGTTTTTCGATATGCAAAAGAATATATTATTTCTGACTCCACCAAATATTTTTATTGTTTTTCGATAAAAATATTACGAAACACAGAAAATATATATTAAAAGTAAGCGTCAACCTTCATCAGAGACCAAGTCAGCTCCGGAAGGCTCTATTTAAATGACAATCGCCATGCTACTATTGTCAAACAGCCTGCTCATAGACCTTTTGCCTTTAGTCGAAAGCCTTTTCGCCCTTGGTCAAAAGCCCTTTCGACACTGGTCAAAAACCTTTTCGACTAAGGGCGAAAAGCAAAGGAGTGGTAGTAATAGTTGTTAATACCTGTGTATTTGTTGATTAATTGATATTGTAACGTCTTTGTTTTTCACTTAAATATATAGAGGTGAAACCGAAGAGGCATGGCCAACCTATTTCAGGACGAGACAATCAGACTCTTCCTAAATACTCATCCACCGTATAATTCAAGAATTGGTTGAACGGATATAAAAGTTTGAAATCTTCAACAGCCTTATCCATCCAATCCGGTTCGAAAAAGAATTCATCCGGTTTATAGGAGACGACACTGAAATCTTTGTGACGTAGGATTTCGGCATATTTGAAATCGGAAGGATAGCCGGCAGGCATACGTTTCAGGACTTCACCCTCCATTGTCGGATATGTCTTCTTGAAAGCCGGCTTTTCCATGATGGCGACAAAATCTTCTATATTTTCATAAATGTCTTTACGGAGTGCTTTCAGCAAGGCAGGCGGCGGACACCAAACACCACCCGAAAGCAGGCAGCCACCCGGTTCAAGATGAATATAATAGCCGGCACGCTCGCTGCCCCGTCCGCCACAGGAAGCCATATAGGCTGCAAAATGAATCTTATACGGAGTCTTGTCCGGTGAAAAACGAATATCCCGGTAAATGCGGAACAGGCAATCTTTCGCCTCCAATCCGGCTATTTCCGGATCGAAGAGGGCGATCCGGTCAATCAGTTGTTGTACTTCGTCAATAAAGCCCTTGCGAAGGGAATCGTAACGGCTTTTATTGGCCTGAAACCATTCCCGGTTATTGTTCTGACGCAGTTCCGTCAGGAATTGTATTATTTCTGCATTCATCCTTTGATATATTATTTAAAACATAAATCCCAAATTCATATAAAACTGCAAATGCGAATTACGGTTGGACATGCCGAACGTTGCACTCAAAGGACCGGCAATACTGTTATAGGCATATCCCAGGCTGCCTCCCCAAAGGCTTTTCCCCTCCAGCAGATGAAAAAAATCGTTGTTATGAATGCCATAGTTGCCGGTCAGCGTGATATAATTGTTCCCCGCAATACGTTGCCGGAGCTGGAGGCGAGCCACCACAACCGAATTATCCAGGATTTCCACATGATTGATCCCGGCAAAAGGCAATTGCTGAGACAAATAACGTCCGAACGTCTCCCCACCGATCGCATTTAAGAACGGAAAAGCCGTATTTCCCCCGATCAGGACACGCCCGTAAAACGCAGGCAACAAACTCAAACGTGAACTAATGGGACAAACCGTCATAAACTTCAAACCGATAGCCGAGAAAGGAGAGCGACCGTTATATTTCACAAAGTTGTCCGTATAGAGTGAATAGTCCGCCTCCAAAGAAACTCCCCTATTTGGGAAATACCGCCGGTCCAATGTTTCGAGATGTGCCGATGCGAAATAACTAAAAAAGCCCTCCGGTTTCACAGTATACAATTCATCACTCCCTGTGTAAAGAAAGGAATTATAATTAAAATATTCATAACGCAGTCCGGCCTTCACCTTGAAGCTCAACCAGTTCATATCCGAATAAGCGAATTCTGCAAGATGGTGTGTATAGGTGGTGTTAAACCGTTTATCTCCCTTCTCATAAATGTCCAAATTATTATAACTGAACTTATACGACAAATTGAAATTGCGCAGCGGAGAACGTTCTATCGAGTAATCCAGCATAGCAGAGGATATCTTACTCCCCACACGCCCGGTAAAAGCAAAACGGGAATGATTCCGTTTCCCCTTATGATAGGTGGCATTCACCAACACTCCGATGATTTCCTCCGAATCGAAACGTATACCTAAATTCACAGAACTTTCCGATTTAGGCTGCAAGGTCAAGACCAGATCCTGCTGGCTCTCGCCGGTCAGTTTGTAGTTTACATAAGCATAGGCATTTGTCCCGACCAGAATAGACATGGATTTGCGCAGTTCCTTCAACGTAATATGGCTGTTCTCCTTTAGCGCACAGATACGATGCAACCAGTTCAGGTCGCGCGGATCGGCTCCATCGAAACGGATATGACGGACATAGAATGTATCGGCAGGCAAAACAGGACGATGCGCCAGGCGCCGCGACTGTATAGAAAAGGTATCGGTATCCGAAAGACCGATCCTACGCTTCAAAGCCATGATTTCGTTCCAATGACGGCGAGCATCAGCTTCTCCCCTGTGTAACATCGTATCAAGAGCTGCAGGAGCAAAACTGGAAGAACGGTAAGGTTCCATATCCGGACGAAACAGCAGATCGGTCCGGTCACGGTTCCGCTCATATTTGTCATAGCCATGTAAAGCGATGATCTGCGTTGCGATATCACCGGGAGAATGCAGGCGGTCGTAACTACGCAGATCGCTCGTTGCCAAATCCACGCCGATAACGATATCCGCTCCCATAGCAAGTGCGACATCCACCGGATAGTTATTGTTCAACCCGCCATCGACAAGCACCATACTGTCCAGCCGGACAGGGGTAAACACCGCCGGAATCGCCATACTGGCACGCATGGCAAGCGGAAGGCTGCCTTTGTGGAATACATAGTCTTTACCACTAACCATATCGACCGCCACACAAGCAAACGGGATCAGAAAAGAATTAAAATCGACCGAATCGTGATAACCGATCGTCAGGTCTGAAAAGAGGTTTTGCAAGTTCTGGCCTTTCACAACTCCATCGATCACCCGGTCTTTCTTCTCCAACCCGAAAGGCAAGGAAACTATATAACGCTCCGCCTTCTCTTTTTCAGGGAAGAGGAGATGACTACGTTTCACTTTGTCGCTCAACAACATATCCCAGTCTTGCAACTCTACCATTCTTTTGATCTCATCCGGGCTGTAACCGATAGCATACAAACCTCCGACAATCGCCCCCATACTGGTCCCAGCCACGATATCGATCGGTATACCGGCTTCCTCCAACACTTTCAATACCCCGATATGCGCCACACCTTTTGCACCGCCACCGCCCAACACGACTGCGACTTTCTTGCGTTCTCCCGCCATCCCAGGCCAGGCAAGCAAGCATATAAGCAAAAGAGACAGGTATTTCTTCATCATCACAATCCCTTTTTTAGTTGTTATCCACAGATATATTCTTCTACGAGCAGACTCTTATCAATCGTTACTACTTCACAACGAATACCTTATTTATATCCAATGGCAAAGATATATTTTGTTATCACCTCACGCAATAAAAGGATTGAAAAAACATAGCATGTGCCGTCTACTTTCCAACAAACAACAGCTCGAACCAGATATATTCTTTCATATCAAAAGCCTTATGCCACTCTTACGGCGACAGTTTGGCATTCCGTACATCGCAATAGCTGCCGCCCTGTAGTAATTTTCCGTCTACCAGTATTTCGCGCAAAGCACCACTGGTGTAGGAAGTAAGCGGGATCGTATCTGAAGTAGAAAAAGGGCGGTCGGGATAGGTTTCCAATAAGATACAGTGCAGGACATCTTCCAGTTCTATCTCCTTGGTTATTTGTAAAGAATCGACATTCAATGTAAAACGTGCCGTATGTTTGTGGACTGGCTCGACTGCCATCTGTAGGCGCAAAACCGTATCTTGCATAAAGCAAGGCGTCTCGTTCAATATTTTATAACTCACCTTCCCGTTTTGGGAATATGCCATTCGTAACTGATACGGCCGGCCCTGGAAAGCACCGGTTATTTCCACACACTGGCTACTTGACGGAACATCCGTTTCCACATAACCAATACGGACCGGGACCGGTTGCTTAGGCGAACAGCCGGCAACCAGCCCGATCAATAGTACTATTCCAACAAAACGCATCATAGCTTATTTCATATAAACGACCATCAATACCGGATTATCATCTTCTGTCAATTTTTTCAATTGGGGATGTTCCAGGACTCCCGGATTCTTTTCTGCTTCTTTCATAATATCACCGACCTCCCAGACAGAGACCAGAGTGTTCCGGTCCAAAGAAGTCGCCGGACGCAAAGGCAAAGCACCGGGGAAGTCGTTCTTGATATAACCTCCCGGAACGGAAAAACATTCCTTTGCCTTTTTGTCGTAAAGCACCATATGACGCTCCCGTTGTTTTTCTCCCGCCCAATAATTATAAGGCATAAAAAGCAATGAATCGGTTTCTATCACCTGGTTGCGGATATATGGAGCAGCAATCGTGTTGTAGGTCTTCCAGTCACCATCGCAGGCTTCCATGCGACAGTCAATGGGGATGGAATATTTGCCTAAATCGAAGATATAACGGGGTTGGAGCTCCTTTTCCGTCACAACGAACAAAGTATCATTGTAAAACTCTTTGTAGCAAATCAAATCTTTATAGCGGAACATGTATCTGTCTATGCCACTCATCATCAGCCACCGAGTTCCGCTTTTGACTTCAAACAGGTCCGAACGATAAAAGGTATTCAATATATTCTCTTTTTGGCTGGAGATATAGATACGTTCTTTTTGTTGCCCACTGCTATTCAACATGAAGGTCGCCACCAAGGTATCATTCAACATGGCAAATTGTGCCGTTTCCTTATCCGGTATCTTTATGTCATAAAGGAATTTTCCGGTTTCCATCTCATAGACATTGATCTTCCCGGAAGTTGTCAGCATAAAGATCAATCCCGTATCCTCGTTCACATCTATCTGTTGGAAATAGTTGAATTGTCCGGGACCACCACCCCTCGAACCGATGTTCCTGACAAACTTTCCATCCGTCGTATACTGATACAACCTCGTATTACTGGAAACAAACCAATATTTACCGGTCTTTACCACCTTCCCCGAATTTATAAAATCGATCAGGCACTTATCATTCGTTTCCAACGGAACATACTGTACGGAATCGGCAATATCGCTCAACTTAATCTCCCGCTCGACACCGACTCCTGCCTCGAACGGAATGGTTATCGGATACTCCGACTCCACAGGTTCGAATTCGACAGTTACCGGTTGTTCGACATTCTTTCCCGCACAAGCCGAAAGAAACACGACTACACTCAACAGAAATACTTTTCTATATTTCATATTTATATCGATTATATTGTTCAGATATTCTATCTATTCCAAGTCGGCGTCTTTCAACATTTTCCGTGCTTTCTCTTTTTCTTCCTTACTCAGGGCGAGCGTATCGAGTTTAGCACCGCTTTTACGCAATTCCTTTTCTTTTTCTCTGGCTTTTTTAATATGTTCCTGCATCTTCTCGCGCCTCAAACGTTCATCTTCCGGCATCTGCGGCAGTTGGGCGACCAAGGCACGCAGATCAGCGACAGCCAACTTCGTCTTCTTCCCATCGGGAGCCAACATCGTCACTTCATCGGCATTCCGGAAAAAGGCATCTTCACAAACCGCTTCCAAGAAAGGGCGGTAATTATAAAGATACTTTTGCGACTTGTCTGTCTTCATATAGGCTGTCAGGTAAGTGTATCTACTGAAAATCGTCTTTTGCAATTTTTCCTCCTGCTGAAAGAGTCCCGGATCGACATCCCAGTATTGTGTACTGATCTTATACAGGAAGTGCAACTGGGTTGGGTCTTCCTTCCATGCGGCATAATACAGCTTTTCCGCTTCGGGCCAACGGCCGTCCCTTTCCAAGGCATCACCTCGGAAGGTCGTCAACATATTAACTAGGAACTTTTTCGGCTGCATATTCGTTTCCGCCAGATCGAAAAGCTCATAAGCCCGTTTACGGTCGTATGTTTTTCCCAGAGAAGCGCCATACAACATGACTGTTTCCACATCCGTCGAATCTATTTCATAGGCCTTCTCCAGCAGCTCGACCCCATCAAGTGCATGACCGGACATATAGCGGGCCGCCCCCGCATATTTAAGATTCAAAAAAGAAGAATCGCCATCGGCCAATAGACCGGTATAGACTGAATCAGCCTGCTTATAATCTTTCGTCATATAGAGAGCCATCCCTTTACTCTGCCGTATCTGGCTGTTATCCGGATTATAGAACAAGGCGGTATCGCACACCTGCAAAGCTCCCTGTCCGTCCCCCATCCGCAATAACGTATTTATCAGAGAAGATGCCACACGCACATTTTCCGGGTTCAGCTCCAAAGCACAGGCATACAAAGAAAGGGCGATCATCGTATTAGGACCGGTCCCTCTTTTAATATGGCAATCAGCCAGCCCGGTCAGGATAGAAGGATTTTCACCTTCAATGGAAGCAAGTATATGATAGTGTTCCGTCGCTCGACCATAATCTCCCAACTGATAATAGAGACGCGCCAACTGATAGTTGGCATAGAAATTCATGCTGTCGGTTCCCAATACTTTACGATAACATTGTTTAGCTTCCGCTATCCTTCCGAAATTGATCGCATTCCTGGCAACGGCATTCAATGCATCCACATTGTTCGTATCCATCTTCAAGCAATGAGAAAAACACTGATAGGCCTCCTTATAGCGTAACAGCCCCTCATACGCCTGCCCGATTGCCGACATTGTAGCATAATCGGCTGAATCGGCAGGAGTAAGACTATCCGCACGTGCTACAACTTCCTGAAATTGTTTTTTATTGACCAATTCCTGAAGATTAAGACTCTGCGCCTGTCCCCAAAGGGACAGTACGCAAAGAAACAGTAATAGAGAAAACTTACATTTCATAATGGTATCGTATTAATGACCGATTCTGGTCAATTACTGCAAACGGAAAGTAACCGGAACCGTATATTTTACGGCTACAGCCATATTGTTTTGTACGCCAGGATTCCATTTCGGCATTTCCCGGATCACCCGGACAGCCTCCCTGTCCAGCGAAGGATCGATTCCACGGATCACTTCAATATTTTTCAAACTTCCATCCGTGTCGACAACGAAAGAGCAAGAGACACGTCCTTGTATTCCATTCTCCTGAGCAATAGCCGGATATTTTATGCGTGTTGCCAGATATTTCAACAACGAAGCCTGTCCACCCGGAAATTCCGGCATCTGTTGCACTACCGTAAAGACACGACCGGACGTATCGACTTCTTTAATCTGCCTCTGCACGATACGAGAGGATGCTTTTTTCTTTCCACCGGAAAGCCGGAAAGTTACCGGTACCGTATATTTGACATTAACCGCTTTGCCCCGCTGTTTTCCCGGCGACCATACCGGCATGGAGTTTATCACACGCAAAGCCTCCTCATTCAGTTCCGGACTTACCCCACGAATCACTTCTGCCTCCGAGATAGCTCCATCTTTTCCAACAACGAAAGAACAGCTAACCCGTCCCTCTATACCATTTTTAACGGCCGATTCCGGGTATCTGACATTCGTCGCCAGGAATTTCAGCAGAGCACCCTGTCCGCCAGGGAATTCCGGCATTACCTCCACAACGGTAAACACCTGGTTACGGGCACGTCTGGCAGCCTCAATTCCTTCCTCCGATAGCACATACTCCTCACGTTTTTCAGCAGGAGAAGCATCACCGACAAAAGGGAACGGCAAGATAGCCTCCGGTAGCAAGACATCGGCAAACGTGCTTTCCGTCAGTTCGTCCGTGATCCGGGCCAATGCATCGACATTGCTTAAAATCAGCAAGGCGCCCACAACCGGTATAAAAATCAAGTATTTCGTCCTACCTATGCTCCGGGAACGTTTCTTATTCATCATGCTGATCCGATTTTTCAGATGCAGCATATTAAAGTTATTAGATAAAGAGGTCACCGATCTATTGGTATGTGCCAACCCCAAAAGGTGATATTGGTAGCTACGACTGTCATAGCCCGATTCAAATACCGTATCATCCGCCAAATATTCCAGATTATGACGTACCTCTCTTTTCAACAGCCAGACAAACGGATTCACCCAACAGATGATACAAACCAATTCGCAAATAATCACGTCAATCGAATGCCACTGGCTGACATGCGTACACTCGTGTACCAAAATCTCATCGATCTCTTTCTCGGAATGGCTGTCGGGATGCAGAAATACCAGCCGGAAAAAAGAAAAAGGACCGGCCGGTTTATTCAACAGATGTACACGTACGTTACGGATCAAAGTCACTTCCGACCGCCGTGCCAGTAACAAGATGCTGCTCAACTGCACTAAAAAACGGAACGATAAGGCAATTACACCGCTCCAATAAAGATAAGAAATACCGGGAAGTAACAAATCATGCCAATTTGTTTGGGGAACATTGCCGGGGGTTATTGTCGTTTCGGGCAAAATGGCTGAATACATTTGTATGACTTCCACTATCGGCCCCTGCTCCCGGATCCAATCCTGAATATTCATCAGCGGATAAAGCAATGACACCCCGAAAAATGCCAACAAGATGGTACGGCGTAGTTTAAAGAAGGTGTCCTTATAAAAGAACAGCCGGTAGAAGGCATAAAGGAGTATAAAAGCTACATTTACCTTCAAGAAGTAGGCAAATTCCGGTGTCATGGCATTATGTATTTAACAGTTTATTCTCGTCCTTTTTCAATCATATCGATAATCTCTTTCAACTCATCGGTCGATATCTTCTGTTCTTTAGCAAAAAAGGAGACCATTTCCTTGTAAGAGTTCTCGAAATAGTTGTTCACCACACTTCCCATAAACGTCCGTTTATATTCCTCCTGTGGGATCAGCGGCCTGTATTCGTAAGTATTTCCGTAACGTTTCGCTTTCACGTATTTCTTACGTTCCAGATTCTTCACAATAGAAGCGAGTGTCGTATAAGGAGGCTTAGGCTCTTCATACTTCGCCAGGATGTCTTTGATAAAACACGGCTCGATCTGCCAGATCCAGCGCATTACATCCTCTTCCTGTCTTGTTAATCTTTCCATGTTTCTATATTATTTTTTACGATCGTATCGCAAATCTACGAATACATCGTAAATATGCAAGAAATAATGCGTTAATTTGTATTAACAATTAATAATCCATCATCTATTCGCTGCATGCGCCAAAAAGGAATTTATCTATAAGCAGCCACACCAAAACATCCCCCTATATTAATTAATGATTTTATATACTCCAAGGGGACACTTTTTAAGCATGGGATTTCACTTTTTCCGACGATAAAAAGTATTTGAATTAGCAGTTTTTACATGGAATCTGTATAGTTTATAAATAACCAACATTTTTTGACAAAATAGCTATTAGAGCTTAACATATATTATCCGTAAAAGGCTTGACAAACAAGCTTAGCTAGTGTATTTTTGCATTGTGGTTTTTTCATAATAGTATTAGATTTAAGGTTAACAAAGTTGGTTAGGGGTTGTCGAGATGACAATCCTTAATTTTTTATATACCTGCCTCTTTCTTTGCACATCTTGTTGCCTGTCATATTTTCATGTTTTTATAGTGCTTTTATAGCACGCCACTGATAAAAAAGTCTTACTTTTAAGCCGCATAATTGACAAAGAATCTATATAAATACAATATCATGAAAATGCTATCTTTTATTTTGGTACTCCTTTTAGGGGGTTTTATGCCTGCCGGGAATCTTTTGGCTTCAGACAAAGAACAAAATCCTCATTACATTACTGTGAAGAACAGCCGGGATCTACAAGCCTATTTCCGGTATGCTCCCGATCGCCCGATTGTAATCAGTGGACATCGTGGTGGAATGCTAGACGGCTATCCGGAGAACTGCATCGAATCATTCGAAAAGACCTTGTCCTATATGGAATCGTTTTTCGAGATAGATCCGCGTTTGACAAAAGACGGGATAATCGTATTGATGCACGACGAAACCATCGACCGGACAACTACCGGGAAAGGAAAGGTTTCAGATTACACTTATGCAGAACTGCAACAATTCAATCTGGTGGACCGAAACGGCAACGTGACAGCCTTCAAAATTCCAACTTTAAAAGAATGCCTGGAATGGAGCAAAGGCAAAACAATCCTGAATTTGGATATCAAGGATGTACCTTTAGAAGTTATGGCTGATTTTATAGAAACAGAAAAGCCTGTTAACGTCATGTACACGGTACATAACGCCAGTCAAGCCCGCTATTATCTCGACCGGAAACCGGATGCGATGTTTTCTTGCTGGTGTAAGAATCGGGAAGAATTCGATAATTATGAAAAAGCCGGCATCCCCTGGAAACAGGTAATGGCTTATGTAGGCCCGAAGATGAAGCCTGAACAGCAACCACTGTATGACGTTCTGCACCGTAACGGAGTCATGTGCATGATTTCCGTTGCTCCGACACATGATCGCGCGAAAACGGAAACAGAGAAAACCGCCGGTTACCGGTCAGAGATCAGCACTCGTCCCGACGTGATCGAAACGGACTATCCGTACCTGTTTCAAGGACTCGATTTAACAAAATAACGCAGTTTAAAGGACTCTTTATAGCCGATTAAAATCTTTTTGCTATTTATGCTCATCTGATTAACAAGTATTAGCGACAAAATGCTTGACAAACGCTCTTGACGAGTGTATCTTTGCAATGTGGTTTTTTCATAATAGTATTAGATTTAAGGTTAACAAAGTTGGTTAGGGGTTGTCGTGAGACAGCCTTTAATTGTTTATAGAGGTTCCGTTTCTTCTCCCACATACAAATCGTATACGAAAAAGCCGGTCAGGACAGCTTATAGAGATTTCCCGGCAACGCTTTTACCTTCCCGTTTATTTCCAGTTCGAACAATAGCATAGAGAGTTGATGTACCGGTATCTCCAACACTGAGGCAAGCTCGTTGATATGGATCTCATTCCGCGTTCGCATAATGGCTAAAACCGGATTTTGTTCCGAGGTGAATGTTTCCGCTTCGGCGAAAAACAACTCCGTTTGAACGGGAGTAGCCCCAGCTTGGATATCCCAACAAAGAGCGGAGAGCAGATCGTCCGCAGAAGTGATCAGGCCGGCTTTATTTTGTCGGATCAAATTGTTGCATCCTTTGGAATGGCTGTCACCGACACGCCCTGGAAAGCTATAGACATCCCGGCCATAAGAGAATGCAATATCGGCAGTTACCAAAGAGCCTCCTTTTTCTGCCGATTCAACCACGATCGTACAATCCGAGATTCCGGCGACAATCCGGTTCCTCCGGAGGAAATTTGGACGGTCTGGTTCTGTACCGCTGGGAAAATCGGTCAACAGACCGCCCGATTCCAGCATTTCGACAGCCGTATTCCGATGGCAGGAAGGATAGATACGATCCAAGCCATGCGCCAGCACAGCAACAGTCGGAAGTCGGTTGTACAAAGCGTTCCGGTGGGCACAGATATCGATGCCGTAAGCCAATCCACTCACGACCAACAAGTCCGGGATCACTTTTGCCAAGTCTTTTATAAGGGATTCGGTAAGCTCCCGACCATATTCGGTCGCGTTGCGAGTACCCACAATACTGATGATACGGGTCGCATCAAGGTTAGTATTTCCCTTAAAATAGAAAAGTATAGGGGCATCCGGACATTCTCTCAAGCGCACCGGATAATCTGTATCAGTCAGATAATAACAGGAAATATTGTTTTTCTCGATAAAAGCCAACTCTTTTTCCGCCCGTTGCAAGATTTCCGGGCGTTTGATTTCGGCAGCAATATTGCTGCCGATACCAGGGATCCTTCCTAACAACTGTTGCTTTTCAGTAAACACAGCCTCTGCTTCTCCCAAAGCCTGCAGGAGATGACGCGCCAGGATATCTCCCACACCGTTTATCATAGTAAGGCCGATTTGGTAAATCCGTTTGTCAGTCATGTATGTTCTATTCTTTTTAGCATTTCGTCGAAATATTCACCGCGTGTCAACTTTCCGTTCTCAACGATAACCGACTCGACGATTCCTTTCGTCGCCAATGCATTGTCAGAAGCCCTATATATATCCTGCTCGAATACGAGCTTGACTCCTTTTTTATAGACATTGAGGCAAGAGATATAGCTGTCGCCGCTCTTGAGCGAGGTCTTATACTGGATTTCTACCCGCGATACAAATCCGTCAACCCCTTTTTCGTGCATCTTTCCGAAGTTCTCGCCAAGCGACTCCAAGAATTCATGCCGAGTATGTTCCATATAATGCTGATAATTGGAGTTGTTGACCACTCCTTGCAGGTCGCATTCGTAGTCACGGACCTTGTCTGTCAGTTTAAAAATATACTCTTTCATTATTCAAATACCTTTTCAAGTTGAACCTTTTCCATTTTATACAATCGGTCAGACGGCCGAATCTTCTCGTTCACCTTGAGAGAGAACCGTTCACCTTTAACGGTCTCGTCCACCGGCTTCAAGTCCACACGGATTTCTTCTATCGTCTGCATAACCGCACCCGTTGTCGGTCCGGTAATCAGGATCTCATCACCCACTTTCAGGTTACCGGATTCCATTTCGAACTCCGCCACGCCGATCTTGTCGAAATATTTGATTCCTTTGGCAACATACACTTTCTTCTTAGTCGCGCCGGAGCCATATTTGCTACTCCACTCACCCAACCGTTGCCCCAAATAATAGCCGTCCCAGAATCCTCGGTTGAACACACTGCGCAGGCGTTCGTCCCAAGCGGCAACTTTCTTTTCATCGAACGTGCCATTGCAATAGGCACGCACAGCTTCCTTATAGCATTCGGTCACCAGGCGGACATATTCAGGACCGCGGGCACGTCCTTCGATCTTGAATACCCGTACACCTGCATCCATCATCTTATTCATGAAATGAATTGTCTTAAGGTCTTTAGGCGACATAATATACTGGTTTTCGATATCCAGTTCGATATTGCTGTCTTTATCTTTTACCGAATAAGCACGCCGACAAATCTGCATGCAAGCTCCCCGGTTGGCGGAAGCGTTCATTTCGTGCAGGCTCAGGTAACATTTACCGGAAACGGCCATACAGAGAGCTCCGTGGGCAAACATTTCGATACGGATCAGTTCTCCTTTCGGTCCCGTAATCTGCTGGTCGACGATCTGCCGATAGATTTCATGCACCTGTTTCAAATTCAGCTCACGCGCCAAGACGACAACATCGGCAAAACGGGCATAGAATTTCAGTGCTTCCGCATTGGAAATGTTGAGCTGTGTGGAAAGATGCACCTCCTGTCCGATGCTGTTGGCATAGTTCATAGCTGCCACATCGGCCGCAATGATCGCTGAAACTTCCGCCTCCTTCGCCGCATCGATAATCTCGCGCATCAGAGGCAGGTCTTCCCCATAAATAACCGTATTGACGGTCAAATAGCTCTTAATACCGTGCTCACGACAAAGCGCAACGATCTTGCGCAAATCGTCTGTCGTAAAGTTATTGGAAGAGCGCGAACGCATATTCAATCCTTCGATACCGAAATAGATAGAATCGGCTCCCCCTTGGATAGCCGCCATCAGTGATTCGTACGAACCGACAGGCGCCATTATTTCAAAATCTTTCTCGTTCAACTTCTTATACATTTACTGGTTCGTTCGCAAAGGTAGGAATAATATCCGAGAAGAATTGCATGGGTATCCGTTTCTCAGAGCATCAAAATCGTGATCAAATACCATTTTCTATAAAGATTGGTTCTTCGTCACTTTCGGGGCAGTAAAATATGCAAACCGCCTTTATCTATGGAG
>OBZH01000095.1_pt1 | contig 112969 bp, 103 predicted proteins | sample 1476881 | NCBI WGS metagenome assembly OBZH01 (sample SAMEA2580230, study PRJEB22360) | human gut metagenome | biome: human gut; feature: human-associated habitat; material: faeces | place: Denmark | collected 2008/2010 | reverse complement strand
GCGACATCTCATAATTCCCGTCAAAAAACCAAACCAACAGCGAAGGAACCGGAAACCATCGCTGCTCAACAAGACGCTCAACAATCAGAAAAAGCTCCGAAAAAAATGGTAGCTGCTGCAAAAACGCGGTCATCTGCAGCTCCAGCATCTGCAGGGTCTGAAAAAGAGTCGAATAAGCCCGCAAGTAACAGTACGGCCACAAAGGAAAAACAATCCAGTCCTGCCAATCCGCCGAAAAATACCAACAGCCCATCACCGAATGTCGAGGCGAAGAAAAAAGCCAATGAACTGCTGCAGCAACCAGATATGTCCTATAAACGTGTCAGCAAAAATGAAGAACAGATTCAGGCCAACGGAAATAGTAAAAAGATGAAGAACAAAATAAATAATGCGCTGGGGCGGAGTAAGAACCGGAAAAGGAACAAAAGGAAATAGCGATCTTGTTTAGACAAGAATGTTTATTTGGCGAGCCCCAATAAAAGAAAGCTTTCAATTGCTTTTATGAGCGACGGACAAATATGAGTCACGTGGCTTATTTGGCGTGTCCAAATTAATTAAACGAGATTAAGTGAAGCGTGAAATGTCGGAGAAGGAGTCTGACGTTTCTTTTTTTTAGACAAATCAGCCAAATAGTCTAACTTTATGAATACAAGGAAGCGTCTCGTTTTCAATTATTTTTGGCTATTGGTAAGCTGAGTTTATCAAGTTGAAGGGGGAAACATCATGAGATATACGAATGGGAATTATGAAGCATTTGCTAGACCAAGAAAACCGGCAGGCGTGGACGACAAGAGTGCCTATATCGTCGGAGCAGGTCTGGCAGGCTTAGCTGCAGCTGTTTTTTTAATTCGGGATGGTCAAATGAAAGGCGAACACATCCATATTTTTGAAGAACTTTCCTTATCTGGCGGTTCATTAGATGGAAAATTTATTCCTCATGACGGCTTTGTAACTCGTGGCGGACGAGAAATGGAAAATCACTTTGAATGCTTGTGGGATTTATTCCGCTCAGTGCCTTCATTGGAAGTAGAGGATGCTTCGGTTTTAGATGAGTTCTATTGGTTGGATCATGATGATCCGAATTCATCAAATTGCCGGATCATCTACAATCGTGGAGAACGTGCGGAGGATGATGGTGATTTTACATTGTCGAAAAAAGCACAAAAAGAATTGGTTGAGCTTTTCATGACTTCAGAAGATCAACTGATTGGTAAGAAAATCGAAGACGTTTTTGGAGAAGAATTTTTTGCATCGAACTTCTGGTTGTACTGGTGTTCAATGTTTGCTTTTGAAAAATGGCATTCAGCGATTGAAATGCGCCGCTACGTGATGCGTTTCATTCACCATATTAAGGGCTTACCAGATTTTACAGCATTGAAATTTACTCGCTACAATCAATATGAATCGTTAGTGAAACCATTATTGGCCTTCTTAAATGACCATGGAGTAGATTTCCAATATGAAACGAAAATTAATAATATTGAAGTCGAAGCTACTCCTGATAAAAAAGTAGCGAAAAAGATTCTGTTGACACGTTCAGATAAAGCTGAAGAGATCGACTTAACAGAAAATGATTTGGTTTTCGTTACGAACGGATCAATCACGGAGAGCTCTACAGAAGGCAATCATCATACCCCAGCACCGATTACTCATGAATTAGGCGGCAGCTGGAATCTTTGGAAAAACTTGGCAAAACAATCGAATGAATTTGGTCACCCTGAAGTTTTTTGTGACAACCTGCCAGATGAAAGCTGGTTTGTTTCTGCCACAGTGACTTGGGAAAACTTTGATATTGAACCGTATATTTCACGCTTAACTCAACGTAAATTGCGAACTGGGAAAGTGGTAACAGGCGGAATCATTACCATCAAGGATTCGAATTGGCTGATGAGCTTTGCGACACACCGTCAACCACATTTCAAAGAGCAAAGTGATCAACAAACGGTGACTTGGGTCTATGGTTTATTATCTAATACGCCTGGAAATTACATCAAAAAACCTATCGAACAATGCAGCGGGCAAGAGATCGTTCAAGAACTGATGTATCATTTAGGGGTTCCAGAAGAAGACATCAAGAAATTCTCTGAAGAATCATGCGTGGTAACACCAGTTTATATGCCGTTTATCACCTCGTATTTTATGTTGCGAGAACCTGGTGATCGTCCATTAGTCATTCCAAATGGCTCAGAGAACCTTGCCTTCATCGGCAACTTTGCTGAAACCGAACGTGATACTGTCTTTACGACAGAGTATTCAGTTCGAACAGCGATGGAAGCTGTTTACACATTCTTAGACATCGAACGGGGCGTGCCAGAAGTATTCGCCTCGGCCTATGATCTTCGGACGTTAGCCAATTCAGTCTATTATTTAAGTGATCGTAAGAAGCTTTCGGAAATGGATCTGCCATTTGTTGAGAAAAAAGTGTTGGAGCATTTTGTGAAGAAAGTGGAGCATACCTATATTGGCGATGTGTTAAAGGACAATCATTTACTGTAGGAGAAACATCCTAAGCTTAACGACCGAATCATCAGTGTTCAGCGTCAAGAAAAAAGAAAAGTCCAAAAATTTCCTTTTCAAATTTTTGTTGGTTTTCGGTTTATTTTCGCAGATGTCGTTTATGAATCGATGTATATTCGTGAAAAGGAGCTGATCTAAAAGTCTTTTAGACCTTTGGATCAGCTCCTCCTGTTTGTTATGAGATTTTTTCTAATGTTGCTGCTTGATTTATAGTATAATTCTAATAAATACATTGAGGGGGACAACGAATGATCAAAGTAGCAATTGTTGGATATGGAAATTTAGGGCGCGGAGTGGAACGGGCATTAAAGCAAAATGCGGACATGGAATTAGTTGGTGTTTTTACAAGAAGAAATCCCGAAACCGTTCAGACGGATGGCGCACCAGCCTTTGGACTAGATGAGTTAGACGCACAGAAGGGAACCATTGATGTGTGTATTTTGTGTGGTGGATCAGCAACGGATTTACCTGTCCAAACACCGGCGATCACGAAAAACTTTAATACGATCGATAGTTTTGATACTCACGCGAAGATTCCTGAGCACTTTACGAATGTCGATAAGGAAGCGAAGGAACATCAAACTGTTTCGATTATTTCCACCGGTTGGGACCCCGGCTTGTTTAGCTTGAATCGTCTATACGCGCAAAGTATTTTGCCAGAAGGAGAGACCTATACTTTTTGGGGCAAAGGTGTGAGTCAAGGACATTCGGATGCCTTGAGAAGAATTGTAGGGGTTGCGGATGCGATCCAATACACGATTCCTAAAAGCGAAGTGATCGAGAAGCTAAAAGCTGGCGAGAAAATGGAATTGACGACTCGTGACAAACATTTACGAGAATGCTTTGTTGTTTTAGAGGCAGGAGCAGACGCTGAGGCGATCAAGAAAGAGATCGTTACGATGCCCAATTATTTCGATGAATATGATACGATCGTTCATTTTATTTCAGCCGAAGAATTGAAACGTGATCATCATGCGATGCCTCACGGCGGTACGGTGCTGCGTACAGGTACAACTCATAAAGAAACGAAACAAGTGATTGAGTACAATCTGCAATTAGAAAGCAATCCTGAATTTACTGCCAGCGTACTGGTCGCATATGCCAGAGCATGCGCTCGCTTGGCAAGTGAAAAACAATTCGGCGCCTTTACGGTATTAGACATTGCACCGAAATACTTGTCACCGATTGATGATGCAACATTGAGAAAAGATTTACTATAAGCAGTATTAAAGCGAAGTGATCCCTACTAGGCTAGGTCACTTCGCTTTTTTAAATGTTGCTGATTAGAGAATTGCTTCTCATCATAGTTGATATTCAAGGTTCCATTGTAGCTTTCTACGATAGAACGGACAGACTGCAATCCGATTCCATGAGCCTGTAGTTTTACTTTGGTTCAGAAGAAACGAGTGCCAGAAGGTGGGTTATCCAATCCAACTATTCGATTATTCTGCTTTTTTGTGGTAAATTTCAGGCACTAAAGCAACCAGATAGAGGTGGACGTCATGCGATTAACCCAAGAAGAAGTTCTAGAAAAAATCTATAATCTGATCTTAAATCCCAATACGCGCGAATGGGAACGGTATTTGTTAACGACAGCCAAAGATGGTTTAGAAGCTGATACAAGCTTCAAAGAGCAAGTTGCGAAGCTGGAAGCCGATTTGCGCCCGTTAGCTCTTCGGAATAATCTGACTCCAGACGTGACGGATTTTTATCAGGAGCTCACAGGGGAGGATTCCATTGGAATAAAAGTGGAAAAGCATGAAATTGACGATCCCGCCTTTCAAGAACGAGCGATTTTTGCGGGGGGCTGTTTCTGGTGTATGGTGGAGCCTTTCGAGACACATCCGGGCATCGTCTCAGTATTATCCGGATATACTGGAGGAACGACAGAGCATCCCAGCTATGACCAAGTCAGCCGTGGCTACACTGGTCATGTCGAAGCGGTCGAGATTATTTTCGACACGCGAATCGTCAGCTATCAAGAGCTGATGGAACTTTATTGGCAAATCATTGATCCCACCGATGCGTTTGGGCAATTTCAAGATCGAGGCGTTCAATATCGTCCGATTATTTTTACCTTGAATGAAGAACAACGTGAAATTGCTGAGAAAAAGAAACTGACAGTGATCGAGTCAGGTGCTTATAAGAAACCGATCATTGTTGAAATAGAAGCAGCCCGCACATTTTGGCCGGCGGAAAATTACCATCAAGAATTCTATAAGAAGCAGCCGAAACGCTACAAGGCCATCAAACGTGCGCGTCAGCAATTCCTGACCTATCAGCATTTAAAGGGAAAATTACGAACCGGATTCCTGCGAAGTAAATAAAACAAAAGAAATTTTTTTAAAGTGTTGACATTCGGCTAGGAAGGGATTATATTATATACATACCAACCGAATGTATGAAAAGGAGATACCAAGATGGCTCGGAATAAATACCCAGAAGAAACAGTAAATAAAATTTTGGATGTTTCGATGCAACTATTTTTAGAAAAAGGCTATGAACATACGTCAATCCAAGATATCGTCAATCATCTCGGCGGTTTATCAAAAGGAGCGATTTACCACCATTTCAAATCAAAGGAAGATATCCTCGATGGCGTGATGAATAAGCTTTATCAAAATAATGACAACGAGTTAGATCACCTGCGGCTGCTTGAGAAAGATTCAAGTATGACCGGATTGCAAAAGCTGCAGGCGCTGTTTACGACAGCGTTAGAAAGTCCCCGCCAGGATGACATGTTTCAAATGGCACCTGACTTTCTAAAAAATCCCCAGATGCTGGCGATGCAAATCGAGGGAATCTATACCGAATCGGTGCCGCACTTTGTTCAGCCGATCATTGAAGAAGGAATCGCGGATGGCTCGATCAAGACCGATTATCCTAAAGAACTGGCGGAGATGATTCTGTTATTGATAAATATCTGGTTGATTCCATTGGTTCATGATGAAGATCCAAGTAGTGTAACCAACCGCTTTGCCCTCTTTCAAGAAATGATGGGTAAAATGGGCATTGAGATTTTTGATAAGGATGCAGTCAAGCGGCTTGAGAAATTTCGCAAGATGTACAATCAAAAAAATTAATTTCTGCCTTCTAGGCAGTTTTATTTAAAAGTTATACATACCGTCGTTCGGTATTTATATAATGAATATTACTTCAACAAATAAAGCAAATAAAAAAGAAAAAAAGGAGTGTTTTAAAATGGAACAAAAAATGAATAAAAGCAATGTCTATGGTGTAAATGGTGAGAATCAAAAACAAAGAACAATGGTCGAACGAATCGGCGGAGGGATCACAGTAATCTTTTCAGGAATGTTCATTTTACCAATCCTATCTGTGCTAACCGGAGCTTTCGGCATCATCGGGATTGGTTTACCGGCAGTTGCCATGATGAATCTTTTTGGTATCCTGCATATTCCATTCAATGTACTGTTTGTTCAGTTGACCGGATTTCCGCAGGTGTTGGTTGGCTTTATCGTTGGTTTGATCTTTGTGGCTTTATCTATTGTTTGCGGCACCCTGTTGAAAAAGTATATGGCTATTGCCAAACGAATGATCTAAAAGAGGTACTGCTAGAAAAGTAGAAACAATACTTTCCGATTTTTATGAATTTCTGCTTTGCTCATCCAATAAATTGTCGTTTCGAAACAATACGTTCAATTTGAAAATAACCATCAATTGTTGCGTATATTTGTGAATAGGCAAAGAGGAGAGTGAATATGAATGTTTAAAGTGTTGTTAGTTTTAACGTTAGTCGGGTTGTTGCTATCATCCGGCTCTAGCAAGAAAAAAGTAGGTTAGCCAATTGGATATATTCTTATCGTTTGTTCAAGGAGTTTGCCTAAGTGTAGTATTAGCATTAATTGAAAAGATCGAACATTCATCTAATCATTAGATGCCGTTTATTTCTGAATAGGAGCTGATCTGAAAGTTTAAAAGACTTTTGGATCAGCTCTTTTTTCTAAACTGAGTCAAAGAGTTCAATTTTCTATGATGAGTATTGTTATTAAAAGTGAGGATTATGCTTATCCAAATTTCTCTTCACATCGTTTTAGATAAAAAAAGAAAATGTTTATATTATAAAATTTCTGGATATAAAGAATAAAATACGTAATAATTGAGTATTTTTCCATCTGATAATAAGGATATGAATGGAGGAACTAAATAAGGATACAAAATTAACAAAATTTACGAGAAATCAAAAAAAGTCTATTGATTTATTAATATTAATTAATTATATGTTAATATAAAAATATATGTTTAAAGTGATTTGCATATTGTAAATCTCTTTTTTTTTCTTGAAATGAAAAATATAAGGACAAATAAATCATTTAGCTAATTAAAATGTGCTTAGCTGGGTAATATAATTAAATGAAATTAATCAATTATTAATCCAGTTGAGAAGGGAGCGAGAAATGCAAGCGAACGATTTGTTGATGGATGATGACCGTTATAAATGGTACCTACTTCAGTATTTGGAATTAAATAAAAATGCCTATTGTTCAGTTGATCAACTCGGAGATATTTTAGAGATTTCTCGCTATAAATTAGAAAAATATCTACAGGAGCTTCAGGATGAGCTGAAAGAAAATCACTATGATGCCACGATTGAGTTGCTTGAAACAGGGGAGATTGGGGTTCAGCAGCTGACACATGCGATCGTTAAGAAAATGCGCCTGTATTTAGTTGAGCGAAGTCTTACTTATAAAATATTCCACGGCTATGTGACCAATGAAACCAGTCTTGATAAGCAGATCGAAGAGCTCCATGTGAGTCGCTCGAGTACCTATCGCTTATATAAACGATTGAAGGATCAACTCGTGGAAGAAGGATTTCAGCTAAAGAAGAATCAACTGATCGGAGAAGAGGACACGCTCCGAAATTTTTTGTTTGGTCTGTATTACGAAATTTTTAATGGATTAGCCAGCCCTTTTGATGATACGACGCAACATCAAGCAAAGGAACTCTTTCGCTATTTGGAACATTATTTAAATCTTTCATTACCTAAAACAAAAGAGCATAAGCTGCAATTTTTCATAAGTATTGCTTTGGTACGCATGAGCAAAGCCCATCTGATGGATCGAGAATATTTGGAATATGTAGAGAATGATGCGACAGAATATCTGAATAGATGGTTGGATAGTCATTTTTCATTGACAAATACAGAAAAACGACGAGAAATTGCTGCCTTATTACTATTTTGTCAGCTGATGGAGATTGATTTGCCACTGGAAACGACGATCCTCGAGGGCAAAGAGATGCGAATGGCGGAGAATTTAGTCGATGAATTTTTGCAGTACTTAGCCAGTCACTCACGATTTGAGATTAATCAATTAAAAGAAGACAAGGAATTGGTCGCTGGGTTGTTGAGGATCAATCGAAGATGGCTGATCTATCATTTTCGCGAATCGACTTTTGTGACAAAAATCCAACGTCGCTACTTTCAAGAAATTAATCCTAAACTGGATGAGCTGATCCAAGATTTTATTGAGAAAGTCGCTCATAGAGGGATTTTTCATTCGGATCAGGAACGGAACAAGCTGTATTATGACTATTTATTTTTCATGATCACACAAATCTCTGTCGACGAGCTAGAGGACCCTGTCTTTATTTGTATCGATTTTTCTCATGGCAGCAGCTACAACGAATACATTCAAACGATGCTGAGCTCCTTGCAGAGCATGAATATTTGTTATGAAGAAAAATTGAGTACCAAGACGCAAATTTATTTATCTGATTTTTTGATTGAGACACTTCCTTGCCATCAAATGATTTGGAAACGTCCACCGACACCAGAAGATTGGTCCGAGTTTGGACATCTATTATTAACGGTTAAAGGAGGAGCCTATGAATAGAAATTTATTGATCGCACTTACACTTCCTTCATTAATGTTCTATCAATCGAATGCGCCGATTTTATATAGCAGCGAGAAATTGATTGCTCAAGTAAAAGAAGAACAAGCAATACTTGGATTCGACCTGTCTGAGTCTGGAAATACCTTGATTATTTCGAATGATCAACTACAAGAAGGCGATGAAACTGTTAATGAGGCCCGTCCACCGGATCAGTCGGAAGAAAATGATCCAAAAAAGCAAACAACAATGAAATCTAAAGACAGAAAAACTCTTCCCAAAACAAAGAAACAAGTGACTGAAGAGTCATCAAATAGGAAGAAAACGGCTGCTTTGGAAGCCATTGAACAAAAGATTAGTGCATTACCATTTACAGAGTTGCCAGATGATAAAACTGGCGAACGAGAACTTGTCCGGATGTTGGCAAATATGTCCGGAACAATCATGTACGGTACCAAAATGACAGAAACCAATCGAGAAGAATATATTACGTTTTAAAGGGGATGAAAACAGATGAATCGATTAAAAAAAATATGGTCACTATCTGCAATAGTTGGGATGCTGATCAGTAGCTTTCCACTGTCGATTTTCGCAGAGACTATTGAATCAGCTGAGGTGGTGATTAATCAAGCACTGATTACCGATACGACTGATCAAGAGATTACAGAAACCAATCGAGTGAAGCACAAAGCTGCAGTAAAGCTCAAATTAGATTGGTCATTAGCGAAGGCTACACTAATTGAAGAGAATACAATCGTAACAGTCAACTTGCCAGCAAATCTAAATTTTCCAGATCAATCAGGCAGTTTAGCCGATGGAATGGGAAATTACCAAGTAAGAAATCAACAACTGCTATTTCAGCTTGCTAAAAATTACGAAGAAACGGAAGACGGACGAGCACCGGAATTTACCAGCGCAAAATTTTATGAAGGGATTTTAGAGTTGAATGCTGAAACTACATCTGAAGATTTAGAAATAGAACCGATCAATTTCGGAGATAATATTGTTTCAACCATCTACTATGATAAAAAAGTAGACCCTACTGCTGATCCTGTTATTAAAACTGAAATCAACGAAACGAATTCTTCAGCAGTTAAACAAACTCGAACACATAATAATAATCTAAATGAGAGAAATGTAAAACTATTCGATAGTATTTCTATAACGGATAGAGATGGCAACCCATTTACCGCTGAGAATCCAGCAAAATATAATGACAATATTAAGATTCATATTGATTGGTCTTTACTAGATTCGGTGGACATTGTTAGCGGTGATTACTACGAGTATAAACTTCCAGAAAGTTTTGCGGTGCATAACCCTGTTTCTGAAATACTTAAAAATGATGGTCAAGAATTAGGAACCTTCCATTTAGACACTTCTGGTAATTTGAAGATTGTCTTTAATGAAAATGCAGGGAATCGCTCTAATCGCAAAGGCGAAATTAATTTAAGCACTTCTCTTGATGTGAAAAGCATAGATAAAGAAATAGAAATCAAAACAGAAATTTATGATGATCAAAACAAAGAGATTACGATCGTTGTACCGATTTTTCAAATGGATATCTCAAAAGCTGGTAGAATCGACAGCAATGCAACAGTGACCTGGGAGATAGATTTCAATAAAGACGGTAAGAGTTTGACGAATGTTGTAGTAACTGATCCGATGCCGGAAGGGCTAGGGTATATCGCTTCTAAGGGGTATATCTTCAAAGATGGTAAATGGGAAGAAACGGCCAACTTATATACGTATAATTCAGTTGCTCAGACCTTTACCTTTAATGATCCGATCACAACTCCAGTTAAAATCTCAATCAATGCATATGTCGATCAAAAGAAAACAAATCTTGAAACGTATACCAATACTGCTAAGATTACTGGAAATGAGTTCTTGGAAAAGGATGCATCAGCTACCGTAAGTTTTAAGGAAGTAGATAATTACAAACGATTTATCAGCTATGATCCTCAAACAGGCGAGGCATCATGGGAAGTATCTGCTTCTTTCACAAAAGCCGATGGTCTTATAACAGATAGGACGTATGAGGGAAAAAATGCTGAAGGCGCACTCCATTATCTTGTAGAAGACAGTATTGAGGTGAAAAATAAACAAGACGGTTCTTCTATAAATAAGGACAAATGGGAACTTAAAAGTACAACCAAACATAGTTCAGGAAATACAGTTGGTTTTGAAATTAAGTTTAAAGAAGCGGGAAGCTATTTAATCACCTATAAAACCAAAATGGCTAATCCTATCATGTCAGACACGAGAATCAACAACTATATGACTGTTGATGATGACGGAAATAAAAATGATAATAGTGCTGGCGGTACGGTTAGTCCAGAGACGGGAATTGGAGTGGATAAAGCTGCCGATGGTAACAATAAAGATGTAGACAAAATGATTCTTGCATGGAGTGCTGAGATAAATAAAGCTGGCATAACAATTGATAACCTTGTTGTTACTGATTTATATGAAATGGCCAATGGTGGTAATGTCAGTGCTTTAACTTTAATAAAAGATGAACTAGTGATTAAAACGGTTTCTGGCACGCTGTTGGTTGACGGAAATGATTATGAGGTCGAAATCTTAACAAGAGCAATACCAGGAACTTCGGAAATAATGGAATCTGGATTTAAGATTACTTTCAAAAAGACTATTACCGAAAAATTAATGATGACCTACAAAACGAAGTTTGATATTAACAAACAAAATGAGTTGAAAGAGTCAGGTAGTTTTCCTTCAATGGCTGGAAATCGCTTTAGCAACATCTTATTTGCTGAGTATAAAGATGAAAATGGGATATCTCATAAAGCAGGCGATCAAGCCGAGCAATGGATCAGTAATAATTGGTTGAAAAATGCTGATAAAGGTGGTTTCTTTGTTGGAGAAGGTGAAGATGTCCATGAAGCCATGAAAAAATTCCTTAAGAAAAACAATTTGAACTTTACGAATATTTTTGAAGAGACTGAAGCACCTGAAGATAGTGTTTATTGGATTGCTAAATTTAATCTCTTTAAGAATAAGATTCCAGCAAATTATAAAATCATTGATACTTTAGGCGAAGGGCAAGTCCTTAGGAAACTGACAATATATGAAACGACGCTGAATCGTGATGGTGATCTTACAGAAAGTTACGGAAAAAAATTAGAAGTAGGGATAGATTACAACTATGAAGTTGTAAACGGTGATATCGTTATTACACTTCTTAAGGAAACGGACAAGACATTATCAATTGCCGTTGCAGTGGATGCAGATGAAGATTTTTACAGATACAAGAATTATGCAGAATTGCAAAATGATAAAAGTGAAAAAATCGTCTCTGCTGATGCAGAAGTACTTGTTTCTGAAAAGGATTATTGGTTAACCAAAGAGGGGCTTCAAAATAATCGTTTGGTTGATTGGCAAGTAATAATCAATAAAGATTCTAAGAAGATTCATAACGCCACAATTATGGATACTGTAAAACTAAATCAACAAACATTTATCTTGGATGAAAAAAATCAAGTAGTCGTAAAGGTTTATGAAGCAATCAAAAATGGAAACAACTTTGATAAAGGATCAGAAGTCATATTTCCTGAAGGAAAGGGCGCGTCACTTTTGACTGATTCAGTTGAAGGAACTCAAAGCCTAAAAATAGAGTTTGACGAATACATTATAAAGCCTTACATTATCGAGTACCAAACAAAGCTAGATCCGGGAATAATGAATAGTGAGAAAATTACAAATGATGTAAAACTTAGCGGTGGCACAACAGAAATTCATCAAGTAACCGAGGAAGTAATTGTAAAATCAACTGACGGTTCTGGTACTTCAAGTGGTGTAAATGGTGCGCTGATTATTCATAAAATTGATAGTGATGACAAGACTTCTATTAATGAATCAACCTTTTTCAATATCTATCGTAAAAACAGTGAAAATAACTATGAAATATTTATTCCAAATCTAGAAGTGAAGAACAATAAAATTGTAGCTGGCGATGGAAAGTTGATTGATCAATTAAGTAATTTACGTTATGGCGCATACGCTATTCAGGAAGAGAGTGCTCCAGATGGTTATATTAAGGACGATAAATTATATGAATTTACAATTGATTCCAAAGAACAAACCTATACATTCATTTTAGAAAACAAAAAGGAAGTAAAAGAACCAGCGATAATCAAGTTAAAAGCAGAAAAAACATTGGAAGGTCGCGCGTTGAGAGATCAAGATTTCAGCTTCACGTTGAAAGGTGACGGCGGCGTTGACCAAACAAAGAAAAACGATAAAGACGGCAAAGTATTATTCGATGCCATCACGTATGACACAGCTGGAACGTATGAATATACGATTTCTGAAAAAATTCCAGCAGCTAAAGAAACGGGTATCACTTACGATGATACGAAATATAAAGTAACGGTAACAGTGGAAGAAAAGGCTGGGAAATTAGGGGCAACAGCCGTTTACGAAAATATCAAAGCCGGCGAAGTCCCAATGTTTAAGAATACCTACAAACCACTACCGGGAACGATTCAATTAGAAGCGAAAAAGGATTTAAGTGGTCGCCCACTAAAAGCCGACGAGTTCAGCTTCACATTAAAGGGCGACGGTGGTGTTGACCAAACGAAGAAGAATGCTAAAGATGGTAAAGTATTATTCGATGCTATCAAGTATGACCAAGCGGGAACGTATGAGTACACGATCTCAGAAGTTGTTCCCGACGCACTGGAAACTGGAATGACTTATGACACCAAGAAATATGAAGTAACAGTCAAAGTAGTAGAAAAAGATAATAAGCTAGAAGCAACAGCAACATACAAAGATGTTACTGTAGGCGAAGTTCCAACCTTTAAAAATACGTACAATGCACTACCAGGAACGATTCAATTAGAAGCGAAGAAAGAACTAAGCGGTCGTACACTACAAGCGGATGAGTTCAGCTTCACGTTGAAAGGCGACGGCGGCGTTGACCAAACGAAGAAGAATGCTAAAGATGGTAAAGTATTATTCGATGCTATCACGTATGACCAAGCGGGAACGTATGAATACACGATCTCTGAAAAAATTCCAGCAGCCAAAGAAACAGGTGTCACTTACGATGATACGAAATATAAAGTAACCGTAACAGTAGAAGAAACGACTGGAAAATTAGAAGCGACAGCCGTTTACGAAACCGGCGAAGTTCCAACTTTCAAAAATGCCTACAAAGCACTGCCAGGAAGTATCCAGTTAGAAGCGAAGAAGGAATTAGACGGTCGTTCACTAAAAGCTGACGAATTCAGCTTCAACCTAAAAGGTGATAACGTTGACCAAATGAAGAAAAATAATGCTGATGGCAAAATCCTATTCGATCAAATTGATTACGACAAAGCCGGAACCTATGAGTATACGATTTCTGAGATGATTCCAGCGGACAAAGAAACAGGTCTGACTTATGATGAAGCAGTTTATAAAGTAACTGTAACTGTCGTGGAAGAAGCTGGAAAATTAAAAGCAAAAGTGGATTACGAAAGCCTTGAAGCCGGAGAAATTCCAACTTTCAAAAATGCCTACAAAGCACTGCCAGGAAGTATCCAGTTAGAAGCGAAGAAGGAATTAGACGGTCGTTCACTAAAAGCTGACGAATTCAGCTTCAACCTAAAAGGTGATAACGTTGACCAAACAAAGAAAAATGCTGCCGATGGTAAAGTTACCTTTGATGAAATCACTTATGACAAAGCTGGAACCTACGAGTATACAATCTCAGAGGCGATTCCAACAGACAAAGAAACAGGTGTCACATACGATGATACGAAATATAAAGTAACCGTAATAGTAAAAGAAAAGGCTGGAATGTTGGAAGCTGCAGCCACTTACGAAAACCTTGAAGCTGGCGAGCTGCCAATCTTTAGAAATCTGTATACGCCAGAAAAGGAAGTGCCAACTGGCGAGCTGCTATTAAAGAAAATCGATAGTAAAACTGGCCGAACGTTAGCCAACGCCGAATTTAAGTTAGTAGATGACAAAGGACAGGTTGTAGCTGGAAAAGAAAAAATTGTTACTGGAGAAGATGGCTCGATTTTCATTAAAGGATTGGCTGATGGTGAATATCAAATCATCGAAACTAAAGCACCGGATGGCTATCTGATCGATGAGACGCCAATAAAATTCTCAGTAAAAAATAATCAGCCAAGCAAAAAAGAGATCAATCAAGAAAATGATCCTCTTAAATTACCTGAGACCGGCAATTCTAGCAATAAAAACACCAATGTTCAAACAACGTATCGAAATGCTACAGGAAAGAGAACCACAGTTTCAAAACGATTACCATCAACAGGAAGTATTCAAAGTAAAGGCTTAGTTATTTTAGGTCTGTTCTTCTTAGCGATGTTTGGCTTAGTCGTATTTGGGAAACGGAAAAATATTTAGCAGAAAAGAGGAAGCCATGAAAACTAACGGAGAACCAAGTTGGATTTCGGAATTAAATGATGAAGAACTTGAATTTATTAAATTTTTTGTTCTTTCCTCTGGATCAATTAAAAAGCTGTCTAATATCTACTCTACCAGCTATCCAACGCTAAGAAAGCAACTGGATAAATTGATTCAAAAAATCCGAATCAGCGAACGCAAAGGAAACGATAAGATCATTCAATTGATTCATCAGTTAGAAAAAGAAGGAAAAATCGATCAAGACATTGCGAATACTGTCGTGCAAGAATACGGCAGATCATTAAACTGTTTGATCGGTGAGTAACAGTAAGGCTTTGGAACATTTCATCTGCTGAAATGTTCCAAAGCTTTTTTTACAGAAATCGTCTTTCTCTTTGTCAAATAATTAAGGTATGATGTGAAGGTGTATAAGTCAAATTTATGGGAGGCAGATGGGTGTTTGTTCATGAACTTAAATTAACTGATTTTCCTAAAAAGATCGTTTATCCATTTGATGTTTTTGCGGTTCAAGAAATTTTTCGCAAAGGGAGTCTAAGCTTTGAACAACCGGTTACTTTTCTATCTGGAGACAATGGGACGGGGAAATCCACCATTCTAGAAGCGATTGCGGTTGCCTATGGAATTAATCCGGAAGGCGGCAGTCAGAACTTTAATTTTCAAACTGTGGAGAGTCACTCTGAATTACATGAGTCAGTGCGTTTGGTCAGAAAGGGGAATCTTCCTAAGACAAAATTTTTCCTTCGTTCGGAGACTTATTACAATGTTGCCTCTGAATTGGAATACATGGCAAAAGATGATGGCGAAGTTGCTTTTGCCTCCTATGGTGGAAAGTCTCTACACACCCGCTCTCATGGAGAAGGACTGTTGTCGATCATTGAAAATCGTTTCGGTAAGGAAGGCTTTTATCTGTTAGATGAGCCGGAAGCAGGTCTTGCGACGAGTCGACAATATACGTTGCTGCGAGAAATTCACCGCCTAGTTGAGACAGGAAGTCAACTGATTATCGCCACCCATTCTCCGATTCTGATGGCCTATCCTGCTGCAACGATTTATCAGTTCTCAGAAGCCGGACTGGAGCAACTACCGTTAGAAGAGACCCTTGCTTATAAAGAAACGAAGCTTTTTTACGACGATCATAAGCGTATGTTGCATTATTTGTTGGATTGATTCAGGGGTTTTCCTTTTTCTAGTTCACAATGCCAGTGTTAGAATAATTCTAGCTAGAAATTGGGAGATGGAAAATTTGCGCTACTTAAAAAAATACGGCTTCTATTTTTTACTCATCGCGGTAATCGCTGATTTTTTGACACCGTACGTCTTAGGAAGATTTTACCCAAAGCTCAATCAATTGACTGCTGTAATCAGCCTGTTTGGGGATATAGATAGTCCAGTTCGAAGTGCTTTCTTGATTTGGTCAGTAGTTGCTGGTAGTTTTTATACGCTATCGTTGCCAGCAATCTATGCAGCTTTGAAAGAAACTTCGAAGGGACTAGCTAGTTTAGCTACCGCAGCGATCGGGCTGTATGGTATTGGTGATTGTATTTTTACTGGCTTGTTTAGTGTCGATTCTGTTGAAGCTCAGTGGGATTTCTCGACTTGGGTGCACAATATCGGCTCAGGGATCGGTTATACTGGCTTTTTGCTGTTTCCTTTAATCTTATATTGGATTTACAAAAAACAGAACAATCCTTACGAAAGCCGGCGCTATTTAAAATTATTTGTTTTAAGTGTAACAATTGCTGCGATGTATGGACTGGCTCGTATCCCGCAATTGAATCAATTCATCATTTTTCAGCAGCTAGGATTTTGGCAGAGACTCAGTTTTGTTTTTAATTATTTGCCGATTGTTCTTTTTACTTGGAGCCAAATTAAAAATCCTGTAAACCGATGAGCATTAGCTGCTGTGTTTACAGGATTTTTCTATTTGATTTTATAATCTTTGCAAAATACTTCCAACATAAAATTTATTTGACTTAAGCCAGACTCTTCCTAGTTCGATAATCGAATCATCTTCTAGATGAACCAATTGTTCTTGATAAAGTAATGGAGAATTTTCTTCTATATGAAGTAGTTCGGAAATTGTCTTAGTAGATGGAACAGCCGCAAAAGAAGTTTCACTATAAGCCACCTTATGTTCACTGTATTTTTCAACTATATTAAAAAGACTTTCGTGAGCATAATCTGCAGTATCGATATTGGGCGCTAATTGGATATTAATATTATTTTGAATGAACATGACCACTTCATCATGCACCGTTCGTGTTCGCTCAATAAAAAGATAGTCGTCGCCAACATTGATTTTTAGCTGCTCAGCAATTTTTTCATCTGCCTTCTTTTTTTCTAAATTGATTAATTCTGTCTCAAAATCAATGCCTTGGCTTTTCATTGATTCAGAGAAAGAGATCAAACCTTCTGCTAAAGGAAAGCTGATGTTTTCGTCAATGACAAAGGTACCTTTGCCTTGCTTTTGAGTTAAAACCTTTTCTTCTACCAGTAATGAGATAGCCTTCTTGATCGTACCGCGACTTACATCGAAAAGTTCCATGAGATCTTTTTCTGTAGAAATTTTATCTCCCTTTTTCCATTCGCCTTTTTCAATTTTCTTCTTAATATAATCCATCACTTGTTCGTAAATTGGTACTAATGAATTCTTATCGATTTCCATAAAATCAAATTCTCCTAACCCTTAGTCGAAAAGTTCTTGATATCATTATATCCAATTTTACATGCGATATGTAGGGATAATTTCTTTGAAATGGAACTAAATGACATTCGTTCTTTCTCGATAGCTATGATCTATTCGGGAAAATTACGTTCTTATGATAGAAACAAGATCGCCAACATTAATAGTTGGAAGAGGTTTCTGCTCAACATGAATAGTTCCTGGCAGCTCGCTTATTGCAGCACCATCGAAATTGACAGTAATATGACCAAGCTGCCGTAGATTTTCTTCTGCAACTTTCCCTACAGCAGTTATTGCATATCTTTCATTGTTAAAGCAAAGAACCATATCAGGAACAATTCTTTCCTGAATTGGCGTAACCATAATTTTATAGCAAAAATCACTAAGTTCAGGCGGCGCTTCTTCGCCGAAAAATAGCAGCATGTTCTCCTGTTTAAATTCTTCCGCATTCTGCCCAATCGCAATTACCGTAGTTTCAAAGATTTTCATTGTTATTCCTCCTATTATTTTTTGAAATCCTGTTGACAAATGAAAGCGTTCCTATTACTATACCATTATAGACGTTTATATATGTATAGTAACAAATCGCTTTCGGCACCGTCAAGTAAAGGAGGACATTCTAGCTTTAAAGAAGGATCAATTAATTAGAGAAAGGAAGATTTATTATGGATTTTTTGATTAACATCGCAGAACACTTTACTGGTTTGTTTCAAGCGGGAGCAGATCAATTCACTTCATTTGTTGGAGGAATGATCCCGTTGATTGCTTGTCTGATTCTTTTTGTTAACGCTCTTATTCAATTTATCGGCGAAGATCGAGTCTTTGGTTTTATGAAGAAGATGACTCGTTTCACACTTTTGAGATACACCGTTATTCCTTTCTTGGCTTGTTTCTTTCTAACGAACCCAATGTGTTATACCTTTGGAACCTTTTTAGAAGAAGAATACAAGGCAGGGTTCTATGATTCAACTGTTTCAATGTTGCATCCGATCACTGGTTTGTTTCCACATGCCAATTCCTCAGAACTATTCGTTTGGCTAGGGGTATCAGGCGGGTTTGCATCAGTCGGAAATCAAAGTGATTTGGCCATTCGTTTCTTATTAACAGGTTTTGTCATTTGTCTGATTCGAGGCATTGTAACTGAGCAATTAGCCAAACGCTTCGCAGCCAGAAGAACAGCGGAAGTTTCTTAAAATAGAAATTCAGCAGGAATGAAAAGAGAACTGGGGAGGAAAAAACATGTTCAATACGATAAAGATTTCTCATGGTAATGGCGGCTGGGGCGGACCTTTAGTTGTAACGCCTACAGCTGAAAAGAAATATGTGATCAGTGTGACGACAGGCGGAATCAATCCAGTAGCAGAACGTATCGCCGAATTATCTGGAGCGACGGTAATTGATCAATTTACTAATCCGATTGATACCAAGGAAGCATTTTGTGCAGTAATTGACTGCGCAGGCATTGCTCGTTGTGGAACATATCCAAAATTAGGAATTCCGACAGTAAATGTAAAATTAGGTTCACCTTCTGGTCCGTTAGCAAAATATATTACGGAGGATATTTTTGTTTCAGGAGTAACGCCAACGAGTATTACTTTAGCTGCTGAAGGAGAAGAAGCAACTATTAATCAGACAAGTACTGAAAAGGAAAATGCAGGAGCCAAGAAGAGCATCACGAAAGAAGCACGTGAAAAGTACGAGTCGAATAAAACAAAAAGCAATGGCATGATGGATGCTATCAACAAAGTAGGGGTAACCGTTGGAAATGTAATCAACGTCATCTATCAAGCCGCACGAGATACTGTTGATACAATTATTCGAAATATCATTCCTTTCATGCTGTTTGTATCTGTTCTAATCGGGATTATTAACTACACAGGTTTTGCGGATGTCATTGCAAACTTATTATCCCCATTAGCTGGCAGTATTTGGGGTCTGATCGCGATCGGTCTGTTTTGTAGTATCCCATTCCTTTCGCCGTTGATTTGTCCAGGAGCAATCATCGCGTCAGTGATCAGTCTATTAATCGGGAATCAAATTGCTTCGGGAACGATTCCGGCACATTATGCTTTACCGGCGTTGTATGCGGTGAATTGCCAGGTGGGTTCTGATTTTGCTCCAGTTGGCCTGACATTAATGGAAGCAAAACCTGAAACCATTGAAAATGGTGTGCCAGCCTTTCTGATTGGGAAATTATTGACAGGACCATTGGCAATTGTGATTGCTTACTTTGCTTCATTTGGTCTATAGAGGATAGGAGCGAGAGTGATGGATGAAATAAAGATTTTATTTGTGATAATTCTAGTCTGGTTGCTAGGAACGATCTCTTCTTATTTTCATTGGAAAAAAGTCAACGGCAAGCTTAGTGAATTGAAGCAGAATTTTACTGGTTATTTAGGAACTGGAATAAGCAAAGTCAACTTTTTCAGAAAAGTAATGGTCATTATCGTTGCAGACTTTGATGGGAAAATTACAGATTGTCAGTATTTATATGGGTGGACAACCTTTTCTAACTTTAGACAAAAATCTGAGCTGGTTGGCTGTGGCGTGGATTCAGTCTTGGAGAAAGCGAACGGAGACAAGTTCTATGATGCGCTGAAATTATCTCTAAACAAAATTCAAGAACAACGAGGCTAAGTCAATGAAAGACGTTAACGCAGAATACTATATTGGAATCGATATCGGTACTACTTCAATCAAGACAGTAGTCTACGATGAAAGATTCAACATCTGCTTTCATGTTGGTAAGAGATACAACTATACCGCAACCGAAGACGGCTGGAGGGAAATTGATCCGACTATTTGGTCAACGATCGTTCTTGAACAATTAGCAGAAATTTTTTCCATTTTTCCGTACCAGAAAATAGAAGCGATCGGCGTTACCGGACAGATGCATACAACCGTATTCTTAGATCAAGCGCAGCAGCCAGTGCGACCAGCCATCATGTGGAATGATGAGCGAACAATTGATGTGGTAAAGAAAATCAAAACGGAATTACCGAAAAATTCGCAAACTGAAAATATTTTAGCTATTGTCTCAACAGGCAGTCCTTTAGCCAATCTTATTTGGCTGAAGCAATTTGAGCCAGAACATTACGAACGTTTAGGGAAAATCTTGATAGCCAAGGATTATGTTCGCCTGATTCTTACTGGGGAGCTGTTTACAGATTATTGTGATGCATCAACCAGCAGTTTATATAATGTGACTACTGAACAATGGTCTGAAGAGGTTTTATCCACATTCCAGCTTTCCGAAAAAATACTGCCAGAGGTTGGCTATGCTTCTAGTCGTGCGGGCACCCTGGATCTATCTTTGTTCGATATTGAAGGAAAGAAAGGAATTCCTGTAGTAGTTGGAACTGGGGATAATGTCGCTTCGGCGATCGCAAATCAAAACCAACAGGTCCAGCAGCCGATTATTTCTTTAGGAACATCAGGAGTAGTAATCCTATCAAACAGATGTAATGAGCGGTTGACCACCGGGAAAAATATACTAGCTAAAATCGCCAAAGAAGACCAGCGGGTTATCACGCAAGGAGCATTGCAAAGCGGTGCGAAAGTGATCGAGTGGTGGTCAGAGAACATCATTCAGCAAGATATTACTCAATTTGAAGCAAGGCTAACAACTAAACTAGGTGAGAACCAAGTGATTTTCTTTCCCTATCTGAACGGGGATAAAACCTTGTTTAAAGAGAGCAAACTCTCCGGAGCATTCTTTGGCATTGATTTAAATAGCGAACAAGATGATTTTTCATTGGCAGTTTATGAAGGAACCGCCTTTGCAATCAAGAGATTGATGCAGCAAATGCGGCCGTTGCAAAAAAATGATAAATGCCTGCTGATTGGCGGCGGCGCTAAAAGTCAGCTTTGGCCGCAAATATTTGCCAATGTTTTAAATTGTGTAATCCAGATCAATTGTACTGCCCGCGAAGCCAATTGTGGTGCGGCAATGCTGGCTTATTATCACTGTCACCAACGGTATCCCGTTCTACCAAATGAGCTGCGGGAATATGAACCAGAAGAAATATTAGTAAAAAAATATCAGAACAACTATCAAGCATTTATCACTTATTCAGATGCGTTGATTAAAAAGGAAAGGAGCGAAAATGATGAAGCGTGAAGCAATAACTCCTCCCTTTTTCACAGTTAGCCCTAAGTCTTATTTAGTAGGTAATGAGCTGCTAGAATTAGCAAAGTTGACCGATCAGTATGCAAAGGAACATGAATCTACGATTTTTTTTGTTGCACCGGCTACAGAATTGGTAAATATTGTTCAGAATACGGAACACGTCATTGTAACTGCACAAACGGCGGATGCTAACGGATTAGGAAGAGGAATGGGGAGGACAATCTTGGAATCCCTCAAAGAAAATGGTGTACAAGCGACATTCTTAAATCACATGGAACATCAATTAACAATAAAAGAATTAAGCACAACAATCATACGTGCCAAAGAATTAGGGATCATTACTATTGTATGTGCAGACACACCAGATGAAGCAGCTGCAGTGGCAATGCTTGATCCGGATATTGTGCTCTGTGAACCGAATCATTTAGTAGGGACAGGAACATTGAGCGATGAGAAATATATTGCAGATACAATGGCGGCTGTAAGAAAAGTAAATCCAGATATTTTAATCATGGAAGGGGCTGGAATTACTTGTGGGGCAGATGTTCGTCGCTTGATTCGTTTAGGAGCACAAGGTACGGGGATATCTAGCACTTTGGCATTAGCCGAGAATAAAGCGGAGCTGCTATCTGATTTATTAGGAGCGTTGAGATGAAAAAGGAGTGTGAAAAGGAATGCCATTAGTCAACGGAAATTTATTAGTTGAATTCATTCAGGAACAACAAGTAGTGGGCGGTGCCTTTAATACAACCAATTTGGAAACAACAGTAGGTATCTTGGAGGCTGTTGAAGAAACCAAAATTCCAAGTTTCATCCAAATTGCTCCTTCTAATATTGGATTAGCCGGCTATGAAGGCATTGTGGAAATGGTTAAGCGCCAAGCTCGCTTCATGGATACACCAGTAGCGCTGCATTTGGACCATGGGAAAAAACTGACGGATTTTAAAGCGGCGGTACGTGCTGGATTTAATTCAGTAATGATTGATGGTGCAGAGTTTGATTTTGAAGAAAATATTCGTTATACCAAAGCAGCCGTCGATTTTGCGAAAGCCTATGGCGTTCCGGTGGAAGCCGAATTAGGTGCGATTAAGGGAAAAGAAGATGATCATGTCAGCGAAGCGGATTGCAAAACAGATCCGAAGCAGGTGAAAGAGTTTGTGGAACGAACGGGCTGTGATCTATTGGCGGTTTCTGTGGGGAATGTTCATGGAATAGATGAAGAACCGCAGATTGATTTTGACTTATTAGCAAAAATTGCTGAAGAATCGGCTGTTCCTTTAGTGATTCATGGCGGGTCCGGGATTTCTTCAAGTGATTTAAAACGAATGAAAAGCTACAATGTAGTCAAAATAAATGTAGCAAGTGAATTACGCCAAAGTTATATTCAGAGTATTGGCCATGCCTATGATAGCAATCCTGCTGAGGCTAATTTGATCGCTGTTTTGACAAATGCAAAAAACTCGGTTCAGAAAAAAACTGTAGAAAAAATCAAAGAACTAAATAGATAACTACTACGAATAACGAGTCAACAAATGGTCGATGTTTGTTGGCTTCTTTTGTGAGCTAGGCTGCTTAATTTATTTATTGAATTTTAGCGGAAAATCTCTCTATTTTGACTAAAAATATTTGTGTTACCGTTTCTCTACCTATATGATGGAGAAAGGAACAGCTAAAAAAACTATTAATAGCATAGTGGGGGAGTCAAAATGAAAAAGGTAAAATTGGTTATGGTAACAGCATTAGCATTAGTGCTTTTTGCTGGGTGTAAACAGAAGCCGCAAGAGGAGTTTACTGCAGAATTAGCGAAACAAAGCGAAATGAATGCCGGTAGCTATTCGATCGTAATTGATAAAATGACGATTTCGGGTGAGGGTGAAGACGCACGGACTCGCGCTTCTATGGATTTAGGAGCAAAAATGATCAGCGGGACTAAAATTTCAGGCGATTATCTTAAAGATAGCGAGAAAAAACGAATCGCGATGGACATGAACATTGATGTTTTAGGTCAGAAGATTCCGATGGATTTCTTTATGGATCAGAAGAAAAAATCAATGTACTTAAGTACTGATTTTATGACGGAAACAGTGAATATCATGAAGGAATTCAATGCAGAGATGGCTTTTGATGCGAAGGAAATTGAAAAGCTAAAAGGCAAATACGTCCAAATGACTGAAGAGGATATGAAGAAGAACGCTAATAACAAGACGGATACAAGTTTAGCATATGAAAACTTTGATTGGGAGTTCTTAGGGAATTATCTTAATACGTTAGACTCTGATTCTTTTGAGAAAAAAGATGATACAATCAAACGGACCTTTACGAAGAAGGATATCAAAGGCTATATTGACTACGCCAAAGAAAATGGAAGTAAAGAAGAGAAGAAGGCTGTCAAAGAGCTGGAAAAAAATCTTGATGATCTGACTAAATATGAACAAACAACGACCTTGAATACGAAAAAGCACACACAAAAGACCAAAATGAAAATCGCTGCGAAAAACGATGATAGTACAGTTTCGATGGACTTGACGATGAACAGTCAAGCCAAAGACTCTAAGAAAAAAATTACATTGCCAAAATCAGCAGATACAATCTCAATGGAAGAGTTCCAAAAAATCTTAGATGATGCTCAGAAGAATGAGTCATTGGTTTCGGAAGAAGAGTTCAATGAATTGTTGGATGCCATTAAGCAAGGGCGTGGTCAATTTACGCAAGCACAAATTGATCAAATCAAGAGTACCTACAAACCATACTTAACGGAAGAACAATTTAAGCAGCTTGAGGAAGCACTGGATCAATCAATCGAAACAGCAGCGTAAATTAGCTGACGGACTGAGTTGTAATAAAACAACTGATTATGCTAAACTTATTATGACGACAATCACAAAAAATAGATGAGAGGCGATTTTGGTCCGGCGCACTATTCATTCCGTAATTAAAGGATTTTAGTGAAACGTGGAAAAGTATTCTGACAATGAATAAACTGAAAATTTTCGGATGAAAAGCCAGTTTATTTGTTGTGCAGAAATTTTTCACGTTTTTTTGTTGTCTGTTGGATTGTCGTCAGTGAGAAAGAGGAAAAAAAATGATGGAATATATTAAACAGGATGTCCCGATTTTTAGTCACAGCAAGGATTCAATTTGGTTAGATGCGCATTTAGCGCCTCAAATGTTGGCGGCCCACTTGGATACCGAATTTGATGGAGCCACGAGAAATGCGGAATATATAAATCAATCTATGGCGTGGTTGACACAAAAATGTCCGGCACAGTCGTTTCCTAAGCTGCTGGATCTGGGTTGCGGTCCTGGGATTTATGCTGAAAAATTTTATGAGGCAGGTTATCAGGTCAAAGGGATCGATTTTTCTAAATTGAGTATTGCTCATGCTGCGAAGTCAGCTGAAGAAAAGCAATACGTCATTGATTATCAATGCGGGGACTACTTGAAAGAGGATTTAGGGAGCGAGGCCTATGATCTTATCGTCTTGATCTATTGTGATTTGGGTGTTTTTTCACCAGAGGATCGAAAGCGCGTATTTCAAAAGGTTTATGCTGCGCTAAAAAAAGGTGGAAGATTCATTTTTGATGTCTTCACTCCGAAGAAATATGCGGACTTCGAAGCGGCGAGAACTTGGCAGCTGGAGAAAAATAATTTTTGGACGCAGGAAACGTGTGTACACTTAACAGCACAGAAAAATTACTCTGGAACCAATACCTATTTGGATCAGCATTATTTGCTTTATCCAGATAAGATCAAAGAATTTTTCATTTGGGAAACGGTCTTTGAACAAGAACAACTGCTTATGGAATTAAGCACTATAGGTTTTGAAAGCAGTGAAGTTTTTGGAGATATTCGTGGAATGAAAGCTACAGAGGATTCAGAAACGATTTGTTTCGTTGTTGAAAAATAAAAAAGGGGCAGTTTCTGAATTGTTAGAAACTGCCTTTTTGAGTATTAATGAAGAAGAAAGGAAAGCATGAAACCAGCAAGATCAAACAGGTAATGAACGGCAAAGCTGGTAAGAATAGAGTTTGACTGTTCATAACTGCGATTAAACCAAAATCTGGCAGAACCTTGAAGCGCAATCACTTGAAGGATCGTTAATAGGATAGCCCCATTGAAATAGGTCCAGTAATGAATTAGACCGAATATGATGCTAACAAGGATATTTGCTACTAAAGGTGAAGCTTTTAATTTGAATAAGTCATAGAAATAAATACTGAATAGTTCTTCGCCTATCAAGGCAAAGGGCATAATTAAAAAGAAAAACCAAATTGGATTATCTGCTGCTGGATTTCCTTTGTGGGTGTGAGTAATCGCAACAATCAATATCCCTAAAACAAAAGAGAAAAGCTGGGCGATGAGGAAATACTTGATAAAATTCTTCCAGAATTGAACTGGTTTTTGATAAAGCTTTTCGTATGCTTTAAAGCCAAAAACAAGGCAATAGGCGATCGTGCCAAAAATCAAAAGAGAAAAATAGCCGATATAGGGAATAGAGATAAAGTGATTTACATTGCTAACGAGATAGAAAACAAGTCCGACGAGCAGCGTGGCGACGATGATCTTAGAATAATTCAATGGTCTAGTCATTTTTTTCCTCCTAAGGAAGCTTCGTTACGGTTCGTTTTTTTGAACAAAATTAGCGTTAACAATAAAAGAATTACGCCTGAAATTGTAAAAAATAGGGTTTGCCGCCTTGATGATCCCGTTTTAGGCAGTAATTTTTTATCAGAGAATACCTGTGTTTCTGATTGGATTGACTGGCTCTCTTTTGTCCTTTCAGTGGAAGCAACTTGCGATTTTTCCGTTGTTGCGGCTGGGCTAGTTTGTTCGGAGCCAGCGGCTGATTCTTTTTTTGGTTCAGTCGCTTTTTTTTCATTATTTATCACTTGCTTAGCAGGTGACTCGTCACTACTTTGTGGTTCCTTTTCGAGCGCAGATGTTTCTGAATTATGCTGTTTATCAGTAAAATCATCCTTGATTGATTCAGGTGTATTTGTTTTCTGATCAATTATTTGTACGCTTGATGAGGTAGTTGTTGTCTCAGTGACAGGTATGCTTTCAGGGATTGTCGTTGGTTCGGTATAGGGTTCTGGAACCACTTCGCCGCCATCACTATACCAATGGTTGCCGTCACGATAAAGCGTTAAACTTCCGTTATCATTATGAAGGAATAAACGATTCTCATCATTGGAACTATCGGTTTCGTAAAGTGTCCCATTGACTAAATATTTTTGTGAAGAAAAATTAGCTGATTCATTTGTATTCCCGAATGCGTGAAACGGAAAGACGACGATTGTCGAGAGTGTAAGTCCGAATCCAATAGCGATTTTTTGTTTAATAGTTTTCATTTCAAAATCCTTTCCTGTTGTTTTGATACTTGTTAGTTGTATCACAGAAAAATGGATTTTTTTAAATAGGTCTTATATACTGGACCAGATTTTTATAAAAGTGATTCAAGTTCTTTAGCAAGGGGTGCATAATCGAGCTCATGAAGAATCTTTAAGACCATCTCACTTTCTGTTTGTCCGTTCGCGTCGCCGCGTTTTGTCAGCAAAACCCCTTTGAAAAATTTGGCACACAGTCGATGAAAGCACTCTTTGTACTCGGTACTTAAAAGCAAAAGCTGTTCAATTAATACTTCCGCATAGTCTAATAGGTTTTCATCAAGCGTTTCCCGAATTAAGTTGACTAAAAGACTGCAGAAAATCTCTCTGCCGCGATCATAATTTTTGTATAGTTCTAAAGATTTTGAGAGCTGCTTGAAGAAGAGCAACTGTTTTTCACCTTCAATAAATTCCAAGGTGTTGGCAAATAATTGGATTTCCTGCAGTGTCCACGTTTGCAGATTTGTCAGGTACTGAATAATCGTTGCCTTATCTTCTGACAAAACGACATCAGGTGTATAGCTGCCTGTTTTGTTCGTCGCTTCGATGATCCGAATCCGAGAACGAACTTCCGCAACATGGACATTCGCGATCGGTCCTTGTTGCTCTTGTAGCTCCTGCAGAAGCTGATAAAGAGCTGGAAGATCATAGTTGTTACTGTAATTGGAGTAACGAAAAATATAATCGGCTTGCTCATTCAAGCGGTAATCCTGACTAATATAGAGAAACTCGTCCATATCTAAGGAAAGTCGCTCCAAAATATCTAGCAGCAAGGTCGCTGAAATACTATGATTCCCCTTTTCAAATTCAATGGCGTAGGATTTTGAAACAATGCCGAGATAAACCTCTTTTTGAGTTAAGCCTTTACTTAGCCGAATTTTCCGAACCACTTCTCCATGATACATCGCTTCACCAGCTCTCTATTTATTGCCGTTAGCATAGCATATTTCAGTTAAAAACTGTTTTTAAATGTTTGCGAGGAATGTCGAGTTCCTTTTCGTTTCTTGCTATAATAATTGAAAAACGAGGTGGCGCATGAAAACGATTGGATTATTAGGCGGGATGAGCTGGGAAAGCACGGTAACGTATTACACACGAATCAACGAATTAATGAATCAGCAATTAGGTGGGCTGCATTCGGCTAAAATTAAACTAGCCAGTGTTGATTTTGAAGAAATTGAAAACTATCAGGCAGCAAATGAATGGGAAAAAAGCGGAGCGGTTCTCGGAAAAGAAGCGCAGCAATTAGAGCAAGCAGGGGCTGATTTTCTACTAATCTGCACCAACACGATGCACAAGGTCGCACCACAGATTGCTGAATATTTAACGATTCCGATCCTGCATATTGCAGATGCTACGATTGCCGAACTACAAGCGCAGCAAATCAAAAAGGTCGCCTTATTAGGGACGAAATATACGATGACTCAAGCTTTTTACAAACAGAAAATTATCGACAGCGGGATCGATGTATGGATTCCCAACGAAGCCACGATTGAAACAATCAATCAAATCATTTTTGCTGAATTGTGTCATGGAAAGATTTTAACGGAATCAAAAGAGAAATTTATCGAGGTGATTGAAGAAGCAATCAAATCCGGAGCGGAAGGCGTCATCTTAGGCTGCACGGAAATTGGATTGTTGATCCAACAGGCGGATGTTGCGATCCCAGTTTTTGATACAACTGAAATCCATTCCCAAAAAGCCGTCGAACAAGCCTTGCAGAATAGATGAGGACTGTGATGAAAACGATTCTTTTTGCCCCAGCGACCTTTAATTTAGCGGAGACCACTCGGATGATCGAGATTGCCAAGCGGATGAGCAAGAAGTATCACTGCGTTTTTTGCGGGTTTTCAAAAACGTATGTCAAATTGATTAAAGAGGCAGAGTTTGAGGTTACTTTGTTGAGCCCCACACTGACACCACAGCAAGAAGCCGCGATTATTAAATTTGATCAAGGAAAAAGCTTGAAGAATCCCTTTACGGCAGAAATTGTGGTTGATCGAGTCGCTAGTGAGTTAGCTTTGATTAACGAGTTGGCTCCTTCTGTGATCGTGACAGGCAGTAACGTGACGATCTTCCTATCCGCCCGTATCGAAAAAGTTCCTTTAGTGTACGTCAAACCAGTGGCGATGTCCCGTCCGCATTTTGATCATGAAGTGGGTTGTATTATTCCTAGTCAGCTGGATAAAGCCTACCTGCCGAAGTCGGTTCTGTGGAAGCTTTTTCTGAGGGCTTCTAAACATTTGACTTGGAAACCCAGTGGATTCAAAAAGGTTGCGCAGCACTACAAACTAGCACTGCCTAAGTATACGTTGGATTTGCTGGATGGCGATTTGAATTTAATCACGACACTTCCGGCTTTCACAAAAGATTTAGTCTTTCCGGATAATTATCAATCTGTCGGTCCGATATTTGCGTGTCTGCCTTATGAGCTGCCAGCTGAGGTGAGTCGAATTATTGAAAAAGCTCGTCAGCAAAAAAAGCCAGTCGTCTATTTTGCGATGGGCAGTTCAGGAAATCGTTCATTGATCGAAAAGCTGTTAGCCTATTTTGTGACCACCGACTATGAGGTGATCGCACCAATTAAAAGCTATTTGACAGAGGATTTCGTTGCTGGAAATATCCATGTCTTTGATTGGCTGCCAGCATTGGAGGTTTCTGAACTTGTTGATTTTTCGGTGATCCATGGCGGCGAAGGAACCGTGCAAATCGCCTGCTCTTCTGGCAAACCCTTTATTGGCATCGGCCTACAATACGAACAGGAAGTTAACGTCGCATATTGCGAAAACTTTGGCAATGCGCTTGCCTTGCCGCCTAATAAATTAACAATAGAGGCCTTGTCGCGTAGTACCAAAAAGCTGCAATCACCCGATTATCGAAAAAAAGCGGAAGAAATGCAGCATTTGATGAAGAGAGTCGATGGTGCGAAAGCTGCGGCACAGCAAATCGAAGAGCGGTATCTTCGTTGATAAACAAAAAAGCCATCCAGATTTATTAATAAAATCTGGATGGCTTTTTTAATGCTTGCGTTTACGCATAAACAGACCAGCAATCAGCCCGAGTCCGCCGCAGGATAACAATGTAAGAATAGTGATAAAGCTCATCTCGATCACATTGTAGACAGTGGTTTGATTAGCAATTGTATTGGTTATAAGAACAGCCGGAATCGCCAGCAGTGATGCCATCCCTAAACAAGAACCCATATTCCAGTGCAAGATTTTTCGAGTTCCGATTGTGGCCCAGAAATAAACAATCCAAGTCACTGCGATGGGAATTCCAATTGGCCAAAGCCAGTAAACCGGAGCATCTAAAAAGTAGTTATTCACCGTTCGCTCGACAACCATAAAGAACGGAATAATCAATACAGTGAAAACTGATACCGAGTGAATTACGCGATAATTCTTGCTGAAAAGCAACGCATCCAATAAGGAACCTCCAAAAATCAACGCACTCCCGACAATACGAAACCAAGTAAATTGCTGATCAATCGCAAAGTTCGTTACGCCCGTTATTGCGAATGCTAAAATAAATAAAATCCAGAAAAGCTTTCTACCAACACTTCCCTTTTTATCTGAATCCTTCATTAGTTTCCCTCCTTATTCCTATACAAGTTTTTTCCCAGTTCATGTTAATCACTGTAAAAAGTGGAACTGACATCCTACATACCTTTAATCTTTCCTAAAGTATAACAGTCTTTATTTTTCCTTAATATCAGACCTGCGACGCATTTTACCTACGACCCATAAAAATCAATGGGGTTCGATAAATTTGATCGGCGGATTCTCGTTCGCATGCTTCAGAAATTCTTTTGGTGTAATTCCAAATTCCTTTTTAAACGCTTTCAAAAAATGTGCATAGGAGTTGAAGCCGCACTTGCTGTAAACATCAGAGGAGCTTTTGTATTGCTTCAATAGCTGCTTGGCATAGAGCAGCTTCTTTTTCAGGACAAATTGATGAAAGGTAAAGCCTGTATGCTTTTTAAATTCCCGCGTGATATAGTACTTGCTCACATAAAAATTTTGCTCCATTTCCTCTAAGGTCAAAGGATGGGAGAGATTTTCTGTAATAAAATGAATCATTTCTACGATTCGTTCATTTTGGATGATCGGCAGACCGTGATTTTCTTGGGTGTCCTCTTCGATCAATTGGTTCAGCTGCATCATGTAATGAACCAGCTGCTGTTCATAAAGAATATCTGAACCATAAACCTCAGGGGAAGGCTTTTCATCTACAAAACGCAGCAGTTCGTGTAGTTTTTCCGGCTTTAGCTGTAATACCTTGCTTCGCTGCTCGCCAACTGGATGGAAGCAGGCTTCTAAATTTGTCCATTCAGTTGAGCGATCCTGTAAAAATTTTTCCGTTAAAAAAATATACACCCGTTCAAAATAATCGGTACTTTGCTTCATGATACGATGGAGATCATTGTAATGAATCAGCAGGACAGTTCCAGGAACGATATCAAACTGCCGATTGTCTAAATAAAAGGTCGCCACGCCTTCCAAGGTAGCATGCACTTCGTAAAAATCATGGTAATGGTACACAGTCTTTTCGTTATTTACATTGTCCTTTACATGATAAATCTCATATTGATCAGAAAGCATTGTATTCACATAATATTTTTTCTTATTATGGTGGGTCATGTAATCACTCCTAGTGAATAGTTGAACAATCGTTGCTTATTATACTGTAGTTTTGTGAGGGCAGGTAGAGAAATAAATAAAATTTCTTTCGTTATCTTTTATTAATTCTATTAAACATCAGAAGAGAGCTGAGTAGTTCAGATTTTCAAAATTCTGCAATTTTTGACAGTTTTAAATCAAAAATTGCCATATTTAAAAAAGAGTTTCCCTGCTAAACTAACTCTTGTAAGCAGTTACAATGATTTTTTTAGGCAATTAATCAATCTTTTTAGGGAAAAAGGAGTGTTTTAACATGCAGCAGATGGAAACTCGGTATACGCATAGTCCGTTGGATATTCGTCATTACTCAACGGAAGAATTGCGAAAAGAATTCTTGGTAGAAAAGATTTTTGCACCTGGTGAAATCAGCTTAACGTATACTCACAATGACCGAATGATTTTTGGTGGTGTTACACCGACAGATGAAGCACTGGAAATCAAACTGGATCAAGAATTAGGGGTGGACTATTTTCTTGAGCGTCGGGAGTTAGGGGTTATTAATATTGGCGGACCAGGATTTATTGAAATTGATGGGCAAAGAGATACGATGAAAAAGCAGGATGGGTATTATATTGGCAAGGAAACAAAGCATGTGGTCTTCACCTCTGAAGATCCGTCAAACCCGGCGAAATTTTATATCAGCTGTGTACCAGCGCATAAAAAATATCCAAATATCAAAATTAGTATTGATCAAATCAAGCCAATGGAAACTGGTGATGGCCAGACGTTAAATGAACGGAAAATTTATCAATACATTCATCCGAATGTTTGCGAAAGCTGTCAGCTACAAATGGGTTATACCATTTTAGAGCCAGGCAGTGCTTGGAATACCATGCCATGTCATACTCACGAACGGCGCATGGAAGCGTATGTTTATTTTGACTACGCAACAGAAGATACGCGGGTCTTTCATATGATGGGCAAACCCGATGAAACCAAACATTTAGTTGTAGACAATGAGCAAGCAGTGATCTCGCCTAGCTGGTCGATTCATTCTGGTGTCGGCACAAGTAATTATTCCTTTATTTGGGCAATGTGTGGTGAAAATATTACCTATACTGATATGGATATGGTAGAAATGGATCAAATAAAATAAAGAGGAGCAGACTAAAAAATGGAATTTAAGATGGACATGTTTCGTTTAGATGGAAAAATCGCCTTGGTTACTGGTGCGGTCTATGGGATTGGTTTTGAAATTGCCAAGTCATTAGCAGTAGCTGGAGCGACGATTGTTTTCAATAATTTGGATCAGGCTTCGGTCGATCAAGGGTTAGCAAATTATACAAAAGAGGGTATTCAGGCTCATGGCTATGTTTGTGACGTTACTGATGAGGCAGCGGTTCAGGCCATGGTTAAGCAAATCGAAGATGAAGTCGGCGTGATTGATATTTTAGTCAACAACGCTGGGATTATTAAACGTATTCCGATGCTAGAAATGTCTGCGGAGGATTTCCGCCAAGTAGTCGACGTTGATTTGAACGCACCTTTTATCGTGTCTAAAGCAGTCCTACCATCAATGATCAAAAAAGGTCATGGGAAGATCATCAACATTTGTTCTATGATGAGTGAACTGGGTCGGGAAACTGTTGCGGGTTATGCAGCTGCTAAAGGCGGACTAAAAATGCTGACGAAAAATATTTGTTCAGAGTTCGGAGAAGCGAATATCCAGTGTAACGGGATTGGACCTGGCTACATAGCCACGCCGCAAACAGCCCCTTTAAGAGAAAAACAAGCAGACGGCTCACGTCATCCCTTTGATCAATTTATCGTATCAAAAACACCGGCCGCGCGTTGGGGTGAACCAAGTGATTTAGCAGGCCCAACGGTTTTCTTGGCATCGGATGCCTCTGATTTTGTGAACGGGCATATTTTATATGTTGATGGCGGCATTCTAGCTTATATTGGTAAACAGCCGTAAGCCTATTTCGCAAAAGGATAGGAATTATTAGAGCGCTTGTTCCTATCCTCTGATTTTTACGAATAGCAATTTTTGCAAGTTTTTGATCAATTTAAGACATTTATTGTGGTCTTTTTATTTGTTACTCTATTCACGTGAAAGAAATGAAAGCGATTTATTAAGGAGAGAGCAATGGCAATTATTTTAGAAGAACTATTCATACCAAAAGAAACAGTCAAAGAAAAAATCGATTTATTAATCGAGAATCTCACAACGATCAAAGATAGCAGTGGAGAATTTATCCTGGACTTTGATGGCTTGAAGGTCGATGATAAAAGCTGGACTATCTGGAATTGGCCGCAGGGAGTGGGCTTATACGGTATCTATAAAAATTATCAAATAACCAAAAATCCAGCTGCTTTGAAGGTCGTTACTGATTGGTTTGAGGCGCGCATGGAAGAAGGAGCGCCACCAAAAAATGTCAATACAATGGCGCCTTTATTGACGATGGCTTACTTGTACGAAGATACACAAGATACACGTTATATCCCTTATTTAGAGCAATGGGCTGAATGGGTGATGCACGACATGCCGCGAACAAAAGAAAACGGACTGCAGCATGCAACTTATGGTCCTGAAAATAAGAATCAACTGTGGGATGATACGCTGATGATGACGGTCTTGCCATTAGCAAAAATTGGAAAATTATTTAATCGTCCAGAATATTTGGAAGAAGCCCGGTATCAATTTTTGATTCATATCAAATACTTGATGGATAAAAAAACCGGATTATGGTACCACGGCTGGACCTTTGAAGGAAATCATAATTACGCAGAAGCGTTTTGGGCACGAGGGAATTGCTGGTTAACCATTGCGATCCCAGAGATCATCGAAATTTTAGAATTATCGAAAGAGGATGCTTTACGGAAATTCTTACTTGAAACATTAGAAGCCCAAGTTAAGGCCTTAGCAGAGTATCAAGCGGATAGCGGATTATGGCATACATTGATCGATGACCCAACTTCATACGAGGAATCTTCTGCAGCGGCTGGGTTTGCTTATGGCATATTGAAAGCGGTGCATAAGAATTATTTACCGAAGAAATATGAGAAAGTTGCGTATCAGGCGATCGAAGGATTATTAGCGCAAATTGATGAAAATGGCACGGTGCAAAATGTATCAGTCGGGACAGGAATGGGAGACAGCTTGGATTTCTATAAAAATATTGGGATCACTGCGATGCCATACGGACAATCCTTAACTGTTCTATGCCTGACTGAGTTGTTAGTTTCTTACTGCTAAAGAAAAAGGAGCAAAACGATGAAAATTAGATCATTGATTTTAACAGCCGCAGCACTAGTTACAACAACCTTTCTTTTAAGCGGCTGCAGTAATACGAAAGTTGCAGCCGCTGACGAACAGGCGGTAACGTTACGTTATGCCTATGCTTCCAACAGTCAGCCAGTCGTTGATTCAATGAAGGAGTTCGGACGACTGGTAAAAGAAAAGACAAATGGAGAAGTCGAAATCGAATATTATCCAGATGCACAATTAGGTGGAGAAACCGAGCTGATCGAATTGACGCAAACTGGAGCAATCGATTTTACCAAGGTCAGCGGTTCGGCCTTAGAAAGCTTTTCGAAGGATTACTCGATCTTTGGTATTCCATACCTGTTTGACGATGAAGAACACTTCTTCAGAGTGATGGAAAATGAAAAAATCATGAATGAAATCTATCAGTCCACAGAAGAGCTGGGCTTTGTCGGATTGACCTATTATGATTCAGGGCAACGGAGCTTTTATATGACAGAAGGACCGATCAAAACACCCGAAGATCTAAAAGGGAAAAAGATTCGTGTGATGCAAAGTGAGACGGCGATCAAAATGGTCGAGCTGCTTGGTGGATCAGCGGTTCCGATGGGGAGCAACGAAGTATATACCTCGCTGCAATCGAATTTGATCAATGGTGCTGAAAACAATGAGTTTGTGCTATTTACCGCTGGACATGGCGGAGTAGCGAAATATTATTCCTACGATGAGCATACCCGTGTGCCGGATGTAGTGATTATGAATGATTCGGTTAAAGAGCGTCTAACTGCAGAACAATACAAAGCTGTACAGGAAGCGGCAAAAGAATCGACAGAATATGAAAAGAAAGTATTCAAAAAGGCTGTCGAGGAAGAAAAGAAAATCGCGACCAAGGATTATGGTGTTCAATATAACGAAGTAGATAGTGAACCATTCCAAAAGCTGGTTCAGCCATTACACGATGAGTTTAAGAACAATGAAGATTATCGCGAGCTGTATCAGGAAATTCGAGCGTTAGCAGAAAAGGTAGGAGAAGACAAATGAAAGCGTTTAGAAATGGGTTGGATAAGTTCATGGAGATTCTATGCTCTACAATCTTAGCAGCGATGGTTTTGATTGTCCTCTATCAAGTGTTTGCTCGGAAGGTTTTGAACAATCCCAATACAGTTACGGAGGAATTGGTTCGTTTTGGTTTAGTTTGGGTTGCGATGTTAGCGTCAGCTTATGTCGTAGGGAAAAAGAGCCACTTATGTGTCACCTTGTTAAGCGATAATTTGAATGAAAAAGGCAAGCTCTTTTTAGAAATTGTCGTTCAGGTTCTCTTTATCTTGTTTGCGGCAGTCATCATGATTTATGGCGGCTGGCAGGCTTCTCTTGTGACAATGGGGCAAATTTCGCCTTCATTATCGATCCCTATGGGCTATGTGTATTTATCGGTTCCAGTATCGGGAGCCATCATGCTTTTATATAGTGTAATGAATTTATTAGATAGAACTCCTCGAACAGTTGAAAGTGAGGCGGAATAGTTATGGCTCTAGAAGCTGGCCTGATTCTTTTTGTAATTTTTGCAATTCTTTTAATCGTTGGGATGCCGATCGCGATCAGTATCGCTGCTTCCTCGATTTGTACATTGTTGTTAGTGATTCCTTTTGAAAATGCGGTCTTTACCTCTGCACAAAAAATGGTTTCTAGTCTAAATAGCTTTTCGTTGATCGCCATTCCCTTCTTTGTCTTGTCGGGAATCATTATGAATAATGGTGGGATCGCCGAGAAACTGGTGAACTTTGCAATGCTGTTTGTTGGACGAATTCCTGGTGGTTTAGCTCATACGAATGTTTTAGGTAACGCTCTTTTCGGTTCCATGTCTAGTTCTGCGATTGCTGCTTCTACGGCAATTGGCGGTGTGTTGGTACCACAGCAGGTAAAAGCTGGCTATGACCGAAAATTTGCCACAGCGGTAAATATCGCTTCGGCTCCCACTGGAATGGTGATACCGCCTAGTACGGCCTTCATTATGTATTCATTGGTTGCTGGTGGCGCTTCGATTTCAGCGTTATTCATGGGCGGTTATCTTGTAGGTGCTTTATGGTGTATCGGAATTATGGTGGTAGCTTTTATTCATGCTAAGCGTAACAATTATCAAACGATCAAAGGCGCTGAAAAAGGGACCGCGGGGAAGGTTTTAAAAGAGGCGATTCCGAGTGTCATGTTAATTGTGATCATTATCGGCGGTATTCTCTTCGGACTGTTTACAGCTGTAGAGGCTTCGGCGATTGCAGTAGCGTACTCCTTATTGATCGCGATGTTCTATTACAAAACGATCACTGTTAAAGATATTCCTAAAATGTTAACAGAAGCAGTCAAAACGACAGGGACAATTTCCTTCTTGTTAGCAACCTCTTCGATGATGTCCTTTGCGATGGCCTTTACAGGAATTCCTCAAGCGATCAGTGGAGCGATTTTAGGATTAACAACCAACAAGCTCATCGTTTTATTATTAGTCAATATTGTCTTATTACTTGTCGGTATGTTCATGGATGTCGGTCCGGCGATATTAATCTTTACACCGATCTTTTTACCAGTGGTGACGAGTGTAGGTGTTGATCCTGTGCACTTTGGTCTATTTGCTATTATGAATTTGTGTGTCGGTTCAATCACACCGCCTGTCGGAACGGGATTATACGTAGGTGCCAGTGTCGGCGGCGTCAAGGCCGAACAGATGCTGAAGCCGTTGATTCCCTTTTATGTCGCTATTTTAGTGATTTTATTACTGATTACTTATTTCCCAGCACTAGTTATGTGGCTGCCGAATATGGTGGGGTAGAAAAATGTTAAATTTATCGATTCGCGGACATGATTTGTCCGATGTTACAACGCTAGAATCTTTAGCTGAAAAAACACAGGCACAAAATGTCCAAACGCTGCAATTAGCACTAGGTCTTTCTTTTCCAGATTGGCCTAGTGATGGCAAAAATCTAAATCCAGGTTTAGGGCAAAGGGTTAAAGGGGTTTTGCAGAAAAGTGAGATTCAAGTAGGGATTTTAAGCTGCTATATCAATATGATTCATCCTGACAGCAGTCTGCGTGAAGCAGCATTAACCAAATTTGAAAGCTATGTCCGTCATGCTCGTTACTTTGGAGCGACGATGGTAGCGACAGAGACAGGGAATGTACTGCCGGAGATTCGTTATACGCCGAAGAATTTTACCGACGAAGCATTTAATGACATGGTTCGAGTCATTCAGCGATTGGTGAAGGTTGGGGAAGAACAGCAGACGCTGATCGGAATTGAGCCAGGATTGAATCATCCACTTTACTCGTTAGATCGAGTAGAGCAATTAATCCAACAGATCGATTCAGATTATTTAGGGATCATTTTAGATCCGACGAATCTGATTACCAGCGAAACCTATCAAAATCAAGTGGCTTTGGTCCAACAAGCTTTTGAACGTTTTGGCGAAAAAATCGTTGCGATTCATTTGAAGGACTATCAGGTTCAAAAGGATCAAATCGTCCCAGTTAATTTAGGGACAGGGTTGATTGATTATCCAGCAATTTGTCGCTTGATTGCCAAGGAAAAACCCGGATTGTTTGTTGTTTTGGAAGAGACCAAGGATCAAGCGATTCACAAAGCCGTTCAATTGATTGAACAGGTATTGTAGAAACATTGTGATTGAAAAAGGAGAATATCATGATAAAAAAAGCGATCAGAATGAACCTATATCCTGGAGCGAAAGCAGAATATCAGAAAAGGCACGACGAATTGTGGCCGGAGATGCGGGAAATGCTGAAGGAACATGGGGTGTTAAGCTATTCTATTTTCTTAGATTCAGAAAGCAATCAGCTTTTCGGCTATCTTGAAATCGAGGATGAAGAAAAGTGGAATCAGGTTTCAACTACAGCCATCAATCAGAAATGGTGGACATATATGAAAGATTTAATGGAAACAAATCCAGATGATTCACCTGTTAGTTTTGATTTGGAACCGGTATTTGAATTGTAAAATAAAAAGTCGAATTCAGTTGAAAGATTTTCTTTCAACTGAATTCAACTTTTTTAGTTTAGCGCTTTTTCCGCCTCTGTTTGAGCCATTTTCGCTGTTACGTGTTCATCGATTCGCAAGAACGGCAAGTAGATAAAGACACTGACTGCAATAATGATGATTTGTAAAATGGCGGCGCGCCAATCACCACCCGTTGCGAGAAAGCCTGAAATCACTGGCGGTGTGGTCCAAGGGATTTGGACAACCACGTGATTGATCAATCCTGCAGCTGTTGCGAAATAGGCTGTTACTAGTGAGAAGATCGGAGCCAAGACGAATGGAATGATCAGACTTAGATTAAATACGATCGGCAGACCGAAGATGATCGGTTCGCTAATATTGAACAAGGCAGGTGTGACAGATAATTTCGCAAAGTCTTTATAATCTTTCCGACGACTAAAAACGAAAATCGCGATCAGTAAGGCAATCGTGTTTCCAGATCCACCCATTACAGCGAAAGTATCTTTGAAGGCCATATTAATAATATGCGGGATTTGCTCGTTATTCGCATAGGCAGCCATATTTTCCTGCATGTTTTGTAATAAGAATGGGTCAAGCAATGAACCAGAAATCACGGCTTGGTGAATCCCGAAGCCAAAGAACAGATTGGCAATTGATGTAATCAGGACAAAGCCAGGTAATCCAGTAGTGACATGACTCAAAGGACCTGTGATGGCTTTTGTAATCAGTCCATTGACATCCATATTGAACAATTGATTAACACCAAAAGAAAGAATCGCAAATACTGTGACAGTAATCATGATCGGAATCAATACATTGAATGATTTCAGAACAGCCGGTGGAATATTTCCCGATAGTTTGATTTGCAGCTTTTCATTTATGGACAGTTTGATGAAGAGTTCCGTCGCTAATAAACCAACAAAGATACCGACGAACATCCCAGAAGCGCCCGTATGTGAACCGGGAATAACGCCAGTCACCTCAATCGCTTTTTTGGCATTTTCCGGTGTGAACATGGTTTTCATCGGTGTCAAAACGATGAAAGTCGAGATTGATACTAAGACAGCTGCAATATGATTGGTATAATTTCTGCTGACACACATATGATAAGAAACTGCAGCAACAACTAATAGTGTTGTGATACTTAGGGTACCATTGGCGATTGACATGCCAATCTCTTGAATCTTCATCAGGGTGGCTGGGTTGATGATTTTCCCCATGAAGCCGGTGGGTTCTAAGATAACGTAGTTGATCAAGGTTACGAAACCAGCTAACATCATGAAGGGCATGAATGTAGCAAAAGCGTCACGCAACGTTCGCATGTGGATCTGATTTCCTAGCTTGGTCGCGATAATCCCGAAGCGTTCAAAGAGCTGTTCCTTTTTATTTGTTTTCTCCACGATAGATTCTCCTTTTTTGTAGAATGCTAGTTTGTCTTTCTCTCAGTATCCTGCGAAAAAAGGTACTGCATCCTTATGTTTTGGTTGTAAGCACTTACCTTGATTACATAATAAAACGGATCGACAATAAAGTAAATACCTTTTTACAAAAATATATATCTTTGATTTGTAAAGTGACAAAAAAAGAGCTGAACACTCAGCTCAAGGAATCAATTCTCTACAAAAACAGCTTCAAAAATAAAGTCCTGATACAAATGTCGCGTAATTGAGTATTCAAAAGGTGTGCCATTTGCTAAAGAAACACTCTTTTCAATCTCAATCATAAAATCGCCAACATCGATCCCTAAGATTTTGGCATCGAATTCTGTCGCAAGGACACCCTTCATCCAAACGTGAGAGGCGTTGATCTCTAAATGCAGTTCATCACGAATGTAGGAATAAACGGATTTTTTTAGATGCTTTGGTACCAACCCAGGGATAATGGAAAGGGGCATAAAGGTTTGTTCTAATGAGTAAGGTTGCTGATCTACAAAGCGGCTGCGAACAATATTATAAATATAGTCCTTTTCGTCTATTTGCAGCATTTCAGCAACTTTTTTAGAAGGCAACTCAATGGAAAAAGTATGAATCTCTGAATCCACATGCTCTTCACCTACGACGCTCATGAGTCCTTCACTAGGTCCGAAAACCTTTGAATTATCGATCGGCTTGCGTAATACTTCGGTACCAAATCCACTTCGGCTATGTAGAACGCCTTCTGAAACAAGCATATCCAACCCTTTTTTTACGGTTAACTTACTCGTATTGTACAGCTTCGCTAACTCAGTACCTGATGGCAGCTTCTCCCCAATCGCGTAGGTACCATCCTCAACTTTTCGTTTTACATCTAGATAGACCTCCATATATTTTGCCTTTTTCTTCATAATTACCTCCTTTAACAAACGATTAAAGATATAAATAATTATATACTTTTGCGAGGTTTTAGCAATGCTTTCGTAGTTAAAAGAATTATTTAGTTTTAAAAGTATATTCTTTTAATTAAAAAACTATTTCATTTTTTAGTAAGCGATGTTATGATGAATGAGCAAACAAGAAAACCTGCCTTTAACCTGCCATTTCTACTTCGGATACTTAGAAAGAGATGGCATGAAAATGGGCTTCACTTTTAATCGGAACGAGGAGGACTACAATGAATAAACAGCAATTAACTTTTCCAACGGACTTTTGGTGGGGATCAGCCTGGTCAGCCGAGCAATCAGAAGGACGCGGGGAAACAGGTAAAGCAGAAACCGTCTGGGAACGCTGGTATAAGGAGCAACCCTATCGCTTCTATCAAGGAATTAGTTCAGAAACAACCACCGATCATATCCATCGCTACAAAGAAGATGTCCAGCTGATGAAGCAAACAGGACACAATTCTTTCCGTGTGTCGATCTCTTGGGCACGGATGTTTCCAGCCGATGGTGTCGGTGAGGTCAATCCCAAAGCGATTGAATTCTATCGCGATTTATTTACAGAAATGAAGGATAATGGCATCAAAGTCTTCGCCAACTTGTATCATTTTGATATGCCGGCAGCGTTACAAGATAAAGGCGGCTGGGAATCACGGGAGGTCGTGGATGCGTATGTACATTTCGCGGATACGTGTTTTAAAGAATTTGGCGATCTGGTTTATCATTGGTTTACCTTCAATGAACCGTTGGGGCCAATTTTAGGTTCCTATTTGGAAGATTTTCATTATCCAAATATCATTGACTTCAAACGAGGGGCACAGGCTGCCCACTTTACGATTTTGGCTCATGCTAAGGCGATTGCGACCCATAAAAAACATAAGCTTACGAGTAAGATCGGCGTCATTTTAAATTTAAGTCCGACCTTTCCACGTAGTCAAAATCCAGCAGATGTGAAAGCCGCAGAGATTGCTGATCTCTTTTATGTGCGGAGTTTTTTAGATCCGATGGTCAAAGGGGCGTACCCTAAAAAATTAATTGATTTACTGAAGGAATACGACCAGCTACCGGTTGATTATACGGAAGAAGACTTAGCATGTATCAAAGAAAATACGGCGCAAATTTTAGGCTTGAATTATTATGAGCCAAAGCGGGTGAAGGCTCGTCTAACTGCGATTAATCCAAAAGGGCCATTTTTACCAGACTGGTTCTTTGAAAATCATGTGATGCCAGGCCGCCGTATGAACGAATACCGCGGCTGGGAAATCTATGAAAAAGGCATTCATGATCTATGCATGGATATCAAGGAAAACTATGGCAACATTGAAGCCTTTATCTCGGAAAATGGCATGGGTGTCGCCAACGAAGAACGCTTTATGGATGAAACAGGTCAAGTGATCGATGATTATCGCATCGAATATATTCAAGATCATTTGGCTTATCTATGGAAGGCAATTAATGATGGCTGCAATATCAAAGGCTATCATCTATGGACCTTTATTGATTGCTGGTCATGGATCAATGCCTACAAAAATCGTTATGGTTTAGTCTCACTTGATTTACCAACACAAAAACGTACGATCAAAAAAAGCGGGGAATTCTACAAACAGCTCAGCGATCAAAATGGTTTTGAGTATGAGGTGGATCGCTTAATATAACAAACGGAAAAACCAATCTGAAAAGGTTGGTTTTTTATATGGAATTTGTTTTTAGTTTCATAGTATAGTCGCCCAAGTTTTTTTTTATTAAACAAGCGACAAGTAAGAGAAGCAATGAATGAGTCGAAAAATGGACTATTAACCGAGCAGAAGAAATAGCAAACCCACTATCCAAACTGGAAAGCGGGTTTTTTGCAAGAAATTATTATTTAAACGGTTCCTTTCGCATAAAAGAAAATGGCGATTTACTGATTTTTCCATACTCGTCGGCTCTCAGATAGTCGACCTCAACATGAGGATAGGCATTTAACTCTGCTATATGATCCTTCAATATCGGAACTAATAACAACAGATCAATGTCAATTTCACGCAGTAATTGTCTGGCTTGTGTCAATGTTGCAGGATGCCAGTCATAATCAGGATAAAGGTTCGAAATGTCTTTAAGCATATCCGCAGTGGCATAGTCTGTTGCAATAAAACCCCAATCATCAGCTTTTTCGGATATATAGCGGTGAACAACAAGCAAGGCTTTTTCCATAAATTTTTCCTCAAATCCGTTCTTTTTTACTATTGTAACCAGTAACTCAATCGGTCTCAAATGAAAAATGTTTGTAAATTGTATTCTTTCAGGGGATTTCTAGTAAAAGCTGCGCCCTAAAAGAGCAAACGATCTAGAGAACAGAATAAAAGTGTAAAAACAGAAAATATCTCCTCAAAAGGACTAATTTTTTTAGGGGATTGTCAAAGAAATACAGGACTGTATAATTCTAATTGTAAGCGGAAACAAAAGGAGGGGCCATAATGGAAAAACAAATCGTAAAAATCTTGCCTTTTTTTGAAGCACGTATTTGGGGCGGCAAACGGATGCTGGAAACCTTCAATTATCAGACAGATATTTATCCAATTGGTGAGGTCTACAATGTAGTGGCTTTGCCGGGAGCAGCGGATTGTCCAGTTGCTGATACCGATCTGACGCTCTCTCAGCTTTATGAAGAATATCCTGATTGGTTCGATTGTGAGACGGAGGAACTGCCGATTCGCGTGAATTTATTAGATCCTTTAGCAGATTTATCTGTTCAGCTCCATCCAGATGATGCCTATGCCATGAAGCACGATAATTCACGAGGAAAACCAGAGGCTTGGGTGATCCTAGATACGCCCGCGGATGGCAAAATCGAGTTTGGTCACCATGCGAAAACCAAGGAAGAATTTGCGGAGTGGGCACATGCCGGCGATTGGGGAAAGCTGTTGAAATACTTGCCAGCCAAGAAGGACCATTTCATTGATATTCCGGCAGGGACATTGCATGCTATCAATCGCGATGTCTTGACCTACAACATTTCCCGTAACGCCGATTTGACCTATCGACTATATGATTATGGACGAGTCGATCCGAATACAGGAGAAGAAAGAGAATTACACATCGATAAAGTCTTGGAAAATGTCTTAGTTCCTGATACTTCAGAGGGCTTTGTTTGGATTGAACCTTATCAACGAAACGGCTGTGAAATCACTGATTATTGGGATGAACCAGGTTTATACAGTTTGAGTCGGATCAAAACAAAAGAACAGGGAACGTATCGGCTTAAGCGTTTTGCTTTTATCACAGTAGTAGATGGAGCGGGCACGGTAAATGAGGTTCCGATTTCAAAGGGAGAAACAGTCTTAATTCCAGCGGGGATTGAGCACTTGGAGTTTACCGGGGCCTTAGATCTATTCGTGGCGAGCTATAAAAATAAGGAGGCATAAGATGGAAACGAAGGAAGTTGCCTACACAGCGGCAATAGAGCTGGCAGAAACGTTGAAAAAAATTGATCAAAAACAGATAGATCAATTGGCAACCAGTATCAAGCAAGCGAAACGGATTTTTGTATCAGGGGCTGGCCGTTCCTTGTTAATGCTGAAGGGGTTGGCGATGCGTTTGATGCATCTGGGGTATGAAGTCTATGTAGTGGGAGAAGTGACAACGCCAGCATTTTTATCGGAGGATTTATTGATCGTGGCCAGCGCGTCAGGTGAAACTACTTCATTGATCAATACCGTAACGAAGGCAGGAAAGATCGGCGGCAACGTCATTAGCTTGACCGTTTTTCCAGAATCAACTTTAGCCAAATTATCTGCGAGTATTATTCGAATTCCTGCTTATACCGACAAGCTGCCTGAAAGCAAGGAAAATCAAAAGGGAATTTTGCCAGGTGGCAGCATGTTTGAAGAAGCAGTCCTATTACTGTCGGATTCCTTGATTGTTGAGTTGGCAATAGAACAAAAAGTTCCGACTGATCGAGCGTTTGAAAAACATGCAAATTTAGAGTAAGGGGGAAAATAAATGAAATTACAACTAGCAATCGACGAATTAACTCTTACCGAAGCGTTGGAGGTTCTAAAAGACATTCATCCCTATATAGATATTGTCGAAGTAGGAACACCATTTTTAATTGATGCTGGTCGTGAAGCTGTTCGCCAGATCAAAGCGACCTATCCACAGCTTGAGGTTTTATGCGATGCCAAAATCATGGATGCTGGCGCCTATGAAGCGCAGTTGGCTTACGATGCCGGTGCTGATTATGTGACCGTTTTAGGCATCACTGATGATTTAACAATCAAGGGCTGTGTTGAGCAGGCTCAAAAGCAAGTGCGGCAAGTCATGGTGGATTTGATTTGTGTGGAGAATTTTGCTAAACGGGTGCCGATTATCGAAGCATTCGGTGTGGATATTATCGCAGTCCACACAGGAGCGGATCAGCAGCAGGCCGGAAGAACACCTTTGGAGGATTTGAAGGAATTGAAGCAATATACAAAAGATGTTCAAGTAGCAGTTGCTGGCGGAATCAATGCTGAGACTATCGGAGATTATGTAGCGCTAGATCCGGATATTGTGATCGTCGGCAGTGGGATATTGAAGGCGGATGATCCGGTGGCAGCAGCGAAAGAAATGAAAGCAGCGTTGAACTAATTTCCTTTGTGTTGCGTTTTTTCATGTACATTAGACAAATCAAGCAGAATAAGTAGCAGTCATGAAAAAAGGTGATGATCATTGGAAGTCCTAATTAGGGGAAAACACCTTTGCGCGCAATATTAGAGATGCGAGAGGGTTGCCGTTGTTCTATTTGATGCTATGTCATAAGCCAGACCAAACCACGTTTTCTAAAGTCGAGTTTGATCAAAAATTACATTTAAAATAGTAGAAAAAGAGTGGTAGACCATTGATTTTGAAAAGGATCAATGGTCGTATATTTATCCATAGCTTGACCAATACCAATATAGTAAGGAAATAATCTTCTTCAAAACAAGAGTAGTTTCAGAGAAAATTCAAGTCTCTAGTATTATTCAGGGTCTTATGGCTGTAGGTATTGTTACGCGAGGATTGATATTTGGGTAGATGAAAAGACGCCTTATTATTCAGGCGTTTATTTTATCATGTGGAGGATCTTGGATTTGATTTGCTGTTTCCTCAATTTCAATCACCAGTTTTACTCCTGTATCAAAATCTCTAATAAGAATATCCATTACCTTAGCTTCTAATCCATGAGGCTTTGATCTTCCCTGAGACCAGTTTTGAAAAGTACGTTCATTAACATTTAATAAATCAGGGAGATTCAGGTGTTTTTGTTTTGCCTTTTGCTTTACTACTCTTATCTGATAGGCATACTTTCGGTTTTCTTCTTTGGTTTTTTCACGTTTTTTTCTAGCAATATTTAATTTATGCTCTTCTAGTTGTTGAGCTAAGATAGGGGTAAATCTTTTTAATGATTCTGTAACTAGCACTTCATCTTTTTTTTCCAGGGTAATAATTTCTTCTAACTCATCATCAGAAATCCCCATTTTTTTGGCAAGCTGTTCAGATCCCCAATTCATACTATTAGAAATCGTGAGTAACTCCTCTGTTTTATCTTCATAAGGAATCGTATCCCAAAAATTTGGATTAAAAATATTCGGATTTATCGACATTCAACTCATCTCCTTTACTAACATGGACAGCAAGCAACAATTCAAATTTATGCACGCGAATCATTTCGAAAGCTTCCGAATACCTATTTTCGCTTGTGATTCCTTTGTCAAAAAAACATAAAAAATATTTGTTAACAGTTTCAGTAATGAAACGATTTGCCCCTCTGTTAGGTACTGGATTATTACCTATAAGAAAAAGTCCGCGAAAAGCAACACTTCGTTTTCTCAAGAAATTTCTCAATTCTGAAAATTCGGGAATTGATTTGTTGATTAGATCTTCCCGCAAATCAATTCGAAACTCGAATATTGACGTATCATGATTGCTTCGACTCATATGCTTAATGAATCGTATTTTTTTGAGGAAGATAATCTTTCCACGATAGTTGATAGTCAGATCACTCTTTGTCAGTTAGGCTTTTCGCAGTATTCAACGATCGGGATATACTCATTTTTAGATAGAAAATAACCGATGGTGCTGTGTAGCCTAATGATATGCGTGGCGAGCATCAGACTATTTTTCCGGTTTTTGGAAAAATAAATCCCTAATTTCGAGATAGTTTGATAAAAGTGATTTCTCCATGATACTCTCTTTTTTGGATATTCTTATTGTCAAAATCAGAAAAAATAGCATGATCAATTCGATCTAGTTCCTTAAAAACTGATTCATGGATGGCTAGTTTTAACTCTTCTAATTCCTCTTCTGAGTCTAATCCTGTTGGAAAACGACTAAATTCCGTTGAAGCTCCTCTGAAACTTTCCTTTGGTAAATTCCGAAACTCATAAGAATTATATGGCTCTAGTAAAGCAGGTGAAACATTGATCGTCATATCTTTACCTCCATTTATACGCAAATTGCGCTTTTTTTCAATTGTGATAAAGGAAAATTGATTTTTTCGAACCCCATTCGCTCTATCAGTATAAAAATACGAAATCTAATCAACTAAACTGGTGAAACTTAACGTGAAAAAAATGTTTATTCTCTCTACTAAAGAAACGCTCCTCATTATTAAGTCAAGAGCAGGATTAGAGAAATCTTTATGTGAACAAACATAAAAGGAGTTGGGAAAGTTCCCAACTCCTTTTACAATTGCTTAATCTGCTTTAAGAAATTTTGAAAGTCGCTTTGCTGTAGAATCGCTTGCTGGATATCCTCGCGTTCCATTAATTCCAGCAGCAGACTGTAGATTTCCTCTGTATCTTCGTAGTCTTCTTTACTAATGGCAAACAGGAAAACAAATTTAACTAGATCGCCGTCGCCCCAATCCACACCTTCAGGCAGTACCGCGACGGCTACCGCTGAGCGCTTGGCCAATAGGGACATTGGATGGGGAATTGCCAACCATTCATTGATATTTGTTTGATTGATGGCTTCCCGCTTCATAATACTGTCATGGAAATCTTCAGGAATAAAATCTAGCTTGAATAATTGCTGCGTCATTTTTTTGAGCAGCTGCTCTTTGTTCTCTACGTCACCGTAAAAATAAAACTCCTCTCGAAACAACGAATAAATTTCACCGTTCGCTTCATTAAAATTCGCTATGAAGTTCTCGATTTTAACGATTTCTTTATCTAATTTTGCCATATTGATATAGATATGAGGAACACTTAATTGCTCTAGCGGCACGGTCGTAATGATAAAATCAATCGTGGATAGATTGCATTGCTGCAGCTCTACATAGGAAAACCGATCCACTACCTCAAGGGTATCCTGATAATTCTTATTGATCTTGGCTTCGATAATCCGGCTCATAGCGCGTCCTGTTCCGCAGACAAGAATCACTCGATATTTTCGATTATTGCTGACAGAGTTTCGTTCCATTGCTCCTGCGATATGCAAGGCGATGTAGCCCACCTCGTCTTGTGAAAAATACAATCCATGCTTTTCCCCTAATATTTCTAAGTGGGTCAGGCATAAATCATAAGCCTGGGGAAAGGACTTTTTAATCGTCGCCAACAGAGGATTGCTGCGGCGGGCCTCCATCAGGTTCATATTAATAAAGCCTTCAATATGTGAGGTTAGATCCTCCACCAGTGTTGCGTCCTGAACCCAATCGAAGTTCGACGTACGTTTAATCACCTGCAATAACTCTTCAACGAGGGTTTTCGCGGTTTCTGTCGAAGAGGTGCTTGTCAGTTCCGTTTCCACCAGACGTGGTGCATTTAATGCCAAGTAGTACGTAAAATATTCCTTTTCAGCAGCAGTTAATTGAATGTCGAAGGCGCGATCAATTTCGCCCAAAAAACGACTGAGAGCATCTTTAGCTTCCTGCTTCAAGATAGGAACGCGTACAGGAAAATCAGTGATGACATGCCCATCAAGAAAACGACTTAACGCTAAGGCAAAATGAGAAAGAATATTCTTATGATAATAATCCGAATCCAATAATCCCAAAGGCGCGAGGGATTCAAGCTCCAGCTGTTGTAAGAGGTCAAGATCGATATTGTCAAATAGAGCCAACTCCATCTCCGTAAAGCCCACTAGATATTCCTGTAAATCTTTTTCGATCAATAAATCGCTGATTGCCTGCCGCTTTGCAAATTCATTCCCTAGAAGCTCAAACCCAATGTTGGGACGATTGATGATCTTCAATTGATAGGTCAACAAATTGTCGCGAGCTGTTTTTAAATAAGAGTAAAAGGTATTTTTGCTAATGAACAGCCGATCCAAAAAATCATCCAACGATAAAGGGGTTTCATTTTTAAATAAAAGGAACAGTAAATAAGCTTGGCGTTCTTCACTGGTCGTTAAAAAAGATTCCGCAGAGGTCATACTTTCTGTCCACCAGTCGTTGAACTGTTCTTTAGAATGAATCGTCAATAAATAGCCCTGTCCACGAAGGAGAGTGATCGTGGCACCGACATTGCTTAATAGATCATTTAGATTGGCAATGTCCGTTCGCACGGTTCGCTCAGAAATCGAGAAGCTTTTGGCTAATTCCTTCATCGGCAGCGGAGTGGTTTGTTTGGCTAATAATTCTAGTAGGTCATCTAAACGTTGATAAGCAAGCTTTGACACGTATTTCACCTCCGGTTCTTAACCCAATCATACAATATAGAAGAAAAGATTGAAATCGTTCCGTCGTACTGGATTTTTCCAAAAGAGTTGGCAATCTCTTTGGAAAACGCTTTACTAATGATTGCCAAATTAGTTGGAAATTGGAAGTGTTTACACAAAGGCCCAGAACTCGTAAATTAAACGTGTAAAGCGAAACGTTACATGAATCAAAAACTAAACAATTAAGAAAGGGGCTTCCGATATGGACTTTAACGAATCAACAATCCTTTTGGATGTAGCGGTCGCTTCGAAGAAAGAACTATTTGAAGTCATTGCGAATTATGCCTATGAATTGGGATTTGTCGCAAATGCGGCTGAGACCTGCGAAGCTTTTATCGAACGTGAAGCAGAATATTCGACTGGCTTGCAGGATGGCTTTGCGATCCCACATGCGAAAGCGAAAACCGTTTTGAAGCCGACTGTTTTATTCATTCGCTTGAAACAGGAGATCGAATGGGAGACTTTTGATGATTCCGCGGTGAAAAATATTTTTGCCCTAATGGTTCCCAAAGAAGACGGAGGAACGGTTCATCTGGAAATGCTGAGTCGGTTGGCGACGGCGTTATTGGAAGAGTCGTTTATCCAGCAGGTTCAACGATCAGAAGATAAAACACAATTAGTTGAATTGATCAAAAAAGAAATGATTGGAGAGAGGATCAAATGAAAATAGTAGGAATTTCCGCGTGTCCAGCAGGTTTGGCACACACACCAATGGCCGCTAAAGCCTTAGAAAAGGCCGGCGCGAAGATGGGCTACGATGTCAAAATCGAACAACAGGGCTCATTAGGACAAGTCAATAAGATTAGTACAGAAGAAGCAAAAGAGGCTGATTTTTTACTGTTGGCAACCGATCAAAAGGTGGAGGGACTGGAACGATTTGAAGGAAAACCGCAGCTGCGCGTGAATATCAATACTTGTATCAAGGCACCAGAGGCTGTTTTGAAGAAATGTATCGCTGCTGTTCAGCAAAGACAAGCAAATTAAAGAAAAGGAGCAAGAATGATGAAGAAAGTTCTAGCAGATTTAAAGGGCCACTTAATGAGTGGGATCAGTTTTGTACTGCCGTTGATTATTGGTGCTTCCCTAGTCGTTGCGATCCCGAAAATGATCGCCCTTGGCATGGGGATAACGAGTTTAGATCCATATGCAGAAGCAGAAGGCTTCAAACATGCACTTTATTTGATTGAACAAGTTGGTTGGACTGGGATTGGCTTGATCAACACTGTATTAGCTGGATTTATTGCTTATTCCATCGGCGATAAGGCTGCATTAGGTGCAGGGTTTATCGGCGGTGCCGTTGCTTCAAGTACAAATGCCGGTTTTCTTGGTGCGGTAATCGCTGGTTTCTTAGCTGGTTACTTAGTGAAATGGTCGAAGGAAAAAATCAAATTACCAGAATCATTCTCAGGCGTGATGCCGTTAGTCATCTTACCGTTGATCGCGACCATGTCTGTGGCGATCGTTATGGGGGCACTTTTATCGGAGCCGTTAGCATGGATTAATACTAGTCTCGTTGATTGGATTCGTAATATGATCGAAAACGATGTGAACAAGATCTTGCTGGCTATGATCATGGGTGCAATGATCGGGTCTGACTTAGGCGGACCAGTGAATAAAGCAGCATGGATGGCCGGAAATGTCTTATTAGCAGAAGGTGTTTACTTGCCAGCGATTATCGTTAACGTAGCGATCTGTGCGGTTCCATTTGGTTATGCCTTGGCTACTTTATTCCACAAAAAACGTTTTAACAACGAACTATTAGATGCCGGTCGCAACAATTTTATCATGGGTTTCATCGGAATTACAGAAGGCGCTATTCCTTTTACGTTGGTTAATCCATTACGTTTGGTTCCCATCAATATGCTCGGCGGAGCGATTGCTTCTGGTTTAGGAATTGCGCTTGGTATGTACGCAAAAATGCCGCCTGTAGGAGGGATTTACGGCTTCTTCACAGTTGGGAATGGCTGGGCGTATCTGATTGGTCTATTCGTCGGAGCAGCTTTCATCGGCTTTGTCGCACCATTATTCGTTAACTTCAATAAACAGGAAGAACAAACGGATGAAGTTGAATTAGAAGATATTGATATTAGCTTTGAAAATTAGCAAAAAAAGTTAGTTCGCTAAACTAGACAAAAAATTAATAGGCACTGACGATGCAGATCGTTGAGTGCCTATTTTAATCAAACGAGAGGAATTTTTACATGAAAAAAACAGTACACGTTGTACCTCACAGTCATTGGGATCGCGAATGGTATTTCACCACCAGCCGATCAAAAATTTACTTGATGCATGATTTAAAAAAAGTTTTAGAGCAGCTAGAGAAGGACAATCCTTACGATAGTTTTATTTTAGACGGACAGGCTTCGTTATTGGATGATTACTTGAAATGGCGTCCGCAGGATCAAGCGCGAATTAGAACGCTGGTTCAGCAGGGCAAGCTGATCATTGGTCCTTGGTATACGCAAACCGATCAGCTGGTGATTTCAGGCGAAAGCATTGTCCGCAATATGCTGTACGGCATGAAGATTTGTGAAGAGTTCGGGGACTACATGAATGTTGGTTACGTACCGGATTCCTTCGGACAAGCAGCCAGCATGCCACAGATTTATCGCGAGTTTGGGATCAGCGATACGATGTTTTGGCGCGGGGTGAGTGACGATGATGTGACGCATACCGAATACACTTGGCGCGGGGAAGACGGCTCCGTTGTGAACGTGTATCAGATCCCCAGCGGCTATTACATTGGCGGGGCGATTCCTGAGCGGGAAGCAGATTTAGCCGAGTTCCTGCATCAAGAGCCTTTTAAAACGACGTGGGGTCGCAGCGCAACGGATCAGGTTTATTTTCCGAATGGCTTTGACCAAGCACCGGTGAGAGAAAACCTGCCGGAGTTAGTCGAACAAATGAATGAGCTTTACCAAGGGGAATATGAGCTGCAATTTTCAACGATTGAAAAATACATCGCGGCAGTCAAAGAACGCCATACGGAATTAGAAGAAGTTGCCGGTGAGCTGATCAACGGAAAGTTGATGCGTATCCACAAAACGATTTTCTCTTCACGGCCAGACTTGAAGGCACTGAATACGCAAATTCAGCATTATCTGGTAAATGTGATGGAGCCAGTGTTGACGATGGCGATGCAATTAGGTTTTGAATACCCCGTAGAAACAGTTAAGGAAATTTGGAAGCTGATGTTTGAGAATGCGGCACACGATTCGATCGGTTCCTGTGTGTCGGATACGACAAATGAGGATGTCTATATGCGCTACAAACAAGCGCGAGATATTTCCATGAACCTAGTAGAATTAACATTACGTCAAATCTCAACCGCCATCAATAATCCGCAGACACAAGAAATCACGTTTACGCTGTTTAATACCTACGACACTGCGCGTGAAGGCGTGATCGAAGCAGAAGTTTATCTACCGCAAAAGACATTTGCGATCCTCGATCAAGCAGGAAATTTCTTGCCTTATACGATCCTAGAACTGATCGATCAGACGGAATATGTTCTGAACCAAGGGAATATCTTGAATTCCGTCAAAGAAATCTATTTGCCGGAAAAAGTCTATAAAGCCAAAGTCGCGATCGAAACGACCACGGTACCAAGCATTGGCTATACCCAGTTGACGATTGATCTAAAAGGCGATAGCAGTGCACCCTTACAAGCCGCTTCGAATACGATGATCGAAAATGAGTATTATCAAATCACGATCAACCCGAATGGCTCACTCGATATTTTGGACAAGGCCAATGATATTCTCTACAAGAATCAAGGAATCATTGAGGAAAATGGCGATGATGGCGACTCCTTCAATTATTCGCCGCCAGTTAAGGATTGGACGATTTCATCGACTGATGTTGACCCTAAAATCACGATCCAACAATCCGATATTTATCAATCGGTACGTTTAGAATTCTTGTTGAAGGTTCCTCAAAACTTGAGTGAACGGTCTGAGAAACAGGCGACAGCGGAATTACCGATCGTTCTTGAATTAGTCTTGAAGAAAAATTCGCCGATCATTGATTTCAATTTGACGGTGGACAATCAAGCCGTGGATAGTCATCGGGTCTGTGTTTTGTTTGATACTGGGATCACCTCGAAATTCTCGATCGCTGATCAGCAATTCGGCACGTTGCAGCGTCCAGTTGTTTTTGAAAAAGAAATGGCTCTATGGGAAGCCAACAAAGAGCAATGGAATGAACAGCCGATCGCCATCGAAACCTGCCAGTCTTTTGTCGGTTTATTCGATGAGACGCATGGCGTTGCAGTGATGCCAAAAGGAGTGCGGGAATATGAAATCGTTGGTGAGGACTATGACACAATTCGCTTAACGATTTTCCGGACCTATGGCTTCATGGGGAAAGAAAATCTGATGTATCGTCCTGGAAGGGCATCAGGCGAAACGGTGATCGCCACCCCAGACGCGCAATGTCATAAGACGATGAGCTTTGATTTTTCGGTTGCTTACTTTGCGCAAGGCTTTGATCAAGCCAACGTAGCTCAACTTGCCAAACAAGCTGTGACTCCGATAGAACTGTATCAATACGCGGAATTCTTAAACTCGCGTCTGATCTTTACGCTAGGTGATGTCGAACCTACGCTACCCGCTGAATTCAGCCTTTTTGAGATTACAGGAAATCTGACGCTGAGTGTTTTGAAAAAAGCCGAAGATCGCCCGGGCTATATTATTCGGTTGTATAATGGTTTGCTTATTGAAGAGGGATACGCAACGATCACCTTCAAGCATGAAATCAAAATTGCGGAAAAAGTTGATTTGAAAGAAAAAACAAAGGAACCGCTGCCAATAATTAATGATACAATAGAACTCGAGAACATCGGGCACGCGAAATTCGTGACCTTGTATGTTGAATAAATCTAAATGATTGTGAGTGAAGCTTAGTGGAAAAATTATTTGGCGGGATCGAGGCCGGCGGAACAAAATTTGTTTGTGCAGTGGGAAATAATGATCTGGAAATCGTGGAGCGGGTCAGTTATCCGACGACTACTCCAGAAGAGACGATGGCATTAGTGATCAGCTTCTTCAAGCAGTATGAAGAGCAATTAGTCAGTATTGGTGTGGGGTCATTTGGGCCGATCGATATTCATCGCGATTCAAAAACCTATGGTTACATTACGTCAACACCAAAATTGGCTTGGCAGAATTTTGATTTTGTCGGCACCATGAAAAAGGAATTCGATTTACCGATCGCTTGGACGACTGATGTGAACGCAGCTTGTTATGGCGAATATGTAAAGGGTCGCGGCGATGGCGTGAACAGTGTCGTGTATTATACCATTGGTACTGGCATCGGCGGCGGCGCGTTGCAAAAAGGCAATTTTATTGAAGGCTTCAGTCATCCAGAAATGGGTCATGTGTTAGTAAGCCGCAATCCTGAAGATGATTTTGAAGGAAGCTGTCCTTTCCACGGACATTGTTTAGAAGGAATGGCGGCAGGTCCAGCGATTGAAAAACGTTTAGGACGCAAAGGTCAGGACTTAAGCGAAGACGATCCATATTGGGACATTGAAGCGGATTACATCGCACAATGTGCCTACAATACGACCTTGATGTTTTCACCAGATGTGATCATCTTTGGCGGCGGTGTGATGCAGCAGGAGCATTTAGTTAAAAAGGTTCGCGTGCGTTTCAAAGAATTAGTGAATGATTATGTAAAAACACCTGAATTAGAAGATTATATTGTGACACCAAAGCTTGGTAATAATGCCGGAACAATTGGCTGTTTAGCTTTAGCCAGAGAAGCGAAATTACATTCATAATAAAATAAGCTCCGTCAACTCGCTCTTAGTAAGCTACTGAGCGAGTTGGCGGAGTTTTTTAAGTGCGTATTCCTTCTGATTCGTTTTGAGAGTTGCTATAATTTAGATAGAAATCGAACGGAGGACGTACGATGAAGGAGAATTATTTCTTAAAATTCGAAAAAGCGATCAGTACGGTCGTGGATATATTATTAGCTGTATTGATAATTGTTGTTGTCATTGTCATGGGGGAAGGCATCATCAATATGATCATGCACGTGATTCCATTGAATAATGTATCGGAATTGACCCTCTTGATTGATGAAATCGCGACGCTGTTCATTTTATTGGAAGTCATATTGATGCTGCTGCGTTACATCAAGGAAGGGCATCATATTCCTGTTCGTTACTTGATTCTAATCAGTATTACCGCCATCCTGCGGGAGCTATTACTGGCTCACGGAAACGGAACGAATTCTTTGTTATTATCTATCTCGATTTTGGTTTTGGTGGGTGTCTTATTCATTTTGGAAAAGGTCAAGGCCTTTCATAAGGGTGAAAGCCGCATAGAAAAATAAAATGGCTTCGTACCAATATTGGTACAAAACCATTTTTTGATAAACAGAGCGATTTAAGCCGCTGCCGTTTTCCGTGATTTTAGAATGTATTGAATACCTGTATAGAAAATAATAACAATAACTAAATAAGTGACCATTGAAATGTCTAAGTTCATCAAAAATTGTGACGCGATGATAACGCCGGGAATCCCGCCGATCGTGATCGCCAAGGCAATTTTTCTAGAATAAGCTTTTTCACGAATGAAGTTGATACTAGCGACTGGTTGAAGTCCCGCGCATGAACACATCATGATAGGAAAAGCAGCTAATGGTGTCATTCCTAGCATGTAGACCATCGCCATACATGGCGCATATAGCCCAACACCAACCGTCATCAAGGCACCGAATAAGAAGTTGCCGATGATACCGATGACTAATTTCCCCCCGCTTAATCCCATCGCGGTATTTCCTTTACCCAATAAGGCAATGACTTCCGTTTGACGTAGCAACATCAAAATCGCTGTAATCAATAATGCCCAACCAATCCATTTTTGAACCGCTGTTTCGGATAGCTTAGTAACATATCTTGATCCGAACCAAGAGCCGACGATCGCCGCTAAGATTAAAGCGACTAAAGTCAACGCATCAACTTTGATAACTGTGACGAAAATCACAGCTTCAGTCAAGACAGGGATCGCGTGCCCAACATTTAAAATTCCAGGTAATTTTCGATCATCAGTATTTTGTTTCGTAACATTTAACATCATGGTGGTGAGTGCAAAACTCCCAATTCCAATCGTATCTGCAAAATCTGCAATGAAGCCAATAATTCCGCTAATTAGCCAATTTCCTGGACCTAAATCATCGCGATGGGTCACAACATCGCGCACAAGCATGATTGCTTGAAAGATCATCAGTCCAATTAAAATATAAAAAATAATCTGTGCCATAAATCCTCCCGTAGGTCTTTTTCTTATAATTATAACAATAAACGAAATAGAAAAACCATAAAATTCGAAAAAATTGTGATTCATTGAACGATCGCAAGAAAAAATAAGTCCGATTTAGCCTAAAAATCTAAGTATAGCTTCAAGAATTCTCGACTGGCTAACGAGAGCAAGGACTTGTTACGATAAAGGACTCCGACTTTACGAAAGACCGGATGAACGAATGGTCTAGTCTCGACTTGAAAAGCGATTCGTTGCAGAATCAATTTGGGTAAAATACTAATCCCTAAATTTTTCTCTACCATTGCCAAAATCGAATAATCATCCCATGTGCGAAATTTTATTTGTGGTGAAACCTGTGCTTTTGCTAATAATTCAGTGACGTCAGAGGTTCCTTCACGTTCTAGTAGAATAAAAGGTTGCGCTTTTAGATCGGTCACATGGACTTTTTCTTTAGCTAAAAAAGGATGCCCCTGCGGCAAAACGACCAGCTGCTCATCGTCATGGAGAAATCTTTGCTCCAAATTATGGGACGCAGGTAATCGTGAAAAGCCGAAATCAACGCGCCCCTCTAAGATCCACTGTTCGATCTCTTCGTAATCTCCCAATAATAATTCAAAATCAATCTTAGGATAGTCCTTTTGAAACGTTTCGATCGCTTCAGGCAGCCAATGAGTAGCCACACTCGAAAATGTCCCGATACGGATCAGACCTGTGTCTAAATGCCCCAGCTCTGCCAACTGATTTTGCAAGGTTTGATATTTTTCCGCCAGCTCCTTTGCATAAGGCAACACATTCATCCCATCAGACGTTAACCGAAGGCCCGCGCGGTTGCGCTCCAACAAAGTGATCCCCCATTCTTGCTCGAGATCATGAATCATTCGACTGATTCCCGATTGAGAGTAGTTTAAAATTTTAGCCGCTTTAGTGAAGCTGCCCAGTTCAACAGTTTTAACAAAAGCGATGTATTTCTGAATGTTCATATCCATGATTGAATTCTCCTATTCATTTGAACTGATATGTGAATAAGCATTTATTGCATCTGTTTTCATCATATTAAAGATGCTAAAAATTCGTTTTTGTAATCCTTATTTCTATGATAAATTACTGCTAGTAACTATTCAATAGAAGAAGACAGCGTACACAAATGACAAGCTGCCAAAATTTACAGGTTAGAAAAAAGGAGTGAGTAAAATGGTATTAGTCAGTGAAGCCTATACATCAGTACCAGAAATATGCAACACGCCATTGCAGGAAAAAGTCTATCAGGTCCTGCAAGAATTAGATATGGCGTTTCAGCGAGTGGAGACAGAGGAAGTCATCACGATGGAGGATTGCCAGCAAATTAATGAACGTTTAGAGATGGATATGGTGAAAACCTTGTTCTTATGTAATCGGCAAAAAACAAATTTTTATCTATTCGTCACCTGTGGCGACAAGCCCTTCAAATCGAAGGAATTCAGTCAGGCGTTGGAAATTGCTCGGGTTTCATTTGCCTCAGCAGAGCAGATGGCTGAAATGTTAGGAGCAAAAATCGGTGCGGCAACAATCTTTAGTACGTTGCTGGAAGAAGCCAAGAAGGTTCAGCTAGTTCTGGATAAGGATGTCTGTGATCAAGAATATTACGGCTGCAGCGATGGCACAACGACAGGGTATTTGAAATTACGTACAAGTGATGTTCTGCAAAAATACTTGCCTTATGTTAAGCGTCAGCCGAAAATTATTGAAGTTTAAAAAGAGTACTTTATAGCAGATTCCCCAAAAAAATTGGGGTCTGCTTTTTTAATTTGACCCAGCGAACCAATAGAAATAAGAAATAGTTTGTATTATGTGGAAAAAGTTCTAATAATTCATTTCTATCTATGCTAAAATTTTGTGTATTACGTATTAATTAGGAGGCCTTGTGGGTAAAAAAATCATATTTATAATAGTAATAGTTGTTTTATTCCTTTTCGAAACGCCTGCTCATGCTGCTGAGGACATTATGGAGATTACCAAATCAGCAGGCTACACCGATGTGTTAGAGGAAAACAAACCAAAAGCTTCGATCGTGGTTGATGGAACGAATGGTCAGATATTATGGGAAGAGAACGCTGATGTGGTCAGAGAACCCGCCAGTATCTCTAAAATGATGACGGTCTTTTTAGTTTTTGATGCCATAAAAGAAGGAAAATTGACTTTAGACACGAAAATCAAGGCAACGGAAAAGGATCAAGCCATCAGTCAATTGTACGCCATCAGTAATAATAATATTGTAGCAGGTGTCGAGTATCCTGTTAAAGAGCTATTGAAAATGGTCGTTGTGCCGTCATCGAATGTAGCGACGGTTATGTTAGCAAATGTCGTTTCGAATAATCGTGCGGGTGAATTTGTCGAAAAGATGAATGAAAAAGCTCAAAAAATCGGTATGAAGAATACTGCTTTTTATAATTGCAGTGGTGCTTCAGCTGTGAGCTTTGAGGGGCTTTACACGCCAGAAGGCTTCGATGCGAATGGCAGTAATACTGCAACTGCTCGTGATTTGGCTACAATGGTTTTTCATTTGATTAACGAGCATCCAGAAGTATTGGAATTTACGAATCAGCCAAAGGTCACTGCCATGGAGGGAACGCCCTATGAAGAGACCTTTGAAACCTACAATTATTCATTGCCTGGAGCAAAATATGGTTTTGAAGGTGTAGATGGCTTGAAAACGGGTTCTGGTCCTAGCAGTGCCTTCAATTATATTGCAACGGCCAAGCAGGGAGATACTCGTTTGATTGAAGTGATCTTAGGGGTGGGCGACTGGTCTGATCAAGACGGAGAATACTATCGTCATCCCTTTGGTAATGCGTTGCTTAAAAAAGTTTTTGATGAGTATGAACATCGCTTGCTCCTACCAAAAGGAATCCACGAGATTGAAGGAAAACCGATACAGCTAGCGAATGATTTTTATGGTGTCGTGAAAAAAGGCGAGGAACCAGAAATGACGCTCCAAGAAAATCGGGTGTCGTTAGCCAGTCAGAAGGAGCAGCTGACAGAAGACATGCCGAAATTATCGCTGAACTATAAAAAAGTAGAAACCGAAGAAAAGCGTCTTCCGGCAACGAGAAAAGTCTCAATAGTTGAGCAGGCAAAGGCGTATATCTTCCCATCCCTGCTGCTTATTCTAGGAGTGGCGCTGTTACTTTTTCCAGTGAAGAAAAAAACATTAGGACGGACAAGAAGCAGCTCTCGCCGTAAAGGTGTGGTGGTATTCAGAATTGCTGGAATTGTATGTGTTCTTGCTTCATTATTTATGATGATCTGGGAAATACTTTAGAGAACCGAAAAACAGAGTGAATCGCCAAAATAGGCGAATCACTCTGTTTTTAATTTCTATCAGCAGCAATCCAATGGACAGCCTAAGCGTTCGGCGATGGCTAGTCCTGATGGTGTTTGTGCCAAGCCGGCATGACCTGTACAGCGTAGTGATGCTGGAATCATCCGACCAACTTTATTGAAGCTTTCGATGGTTTCATCTAACGGAATAACGACATCATAGCCAGCCAGCGCCATGTTGGCAGCACCCAATGCGTTCATTCCGCACATCATATTTTTCCCAAGACAAGGAACTTCTACCCGAACACCAATTGGGTCACAGGTCATTCCGAAGACATTTTGCAAGCCCATAGATGCGGCATTGACTGCTTCTTCGATGGTTCCGCCCATTAATTGCACGAGTGCGCCCGCAGTCATACCAGAACCCGAACCACATTCCGCCTGACAGCCTGCCACCTCTGCGGCAAATGTAGCATATTCCGCAATGAAGACACCAATCATTCCCGCAGCTAAGAGCGCGCGAACCAATTCATCATGGGACTTTTTTTGATAATCACTAACAGCGATCAAGGTTCCTGGTAATGCGCCGCAGGAACCTGCCGTTGGCGCTGCAACAAATACATTCATCGAGCTTTTGACTTCCATTAAGGCAGAGATATTCTCGATGATTTTAGCTGGCAGCGCATCTCCTATCAGCCGATCGCGATTAGCACGGATTTTCGGCGCCTGAGAACCCAGCATTCGATCTTCATAGGAAGTGCCGGTCAAGCCGATTTGAATGCCGTTTTCCATAATTTCAAGAATTACTTCCGCCTTTTTATAGACTTCTTCTTCGGAAATACTGCCGCGATGACTTTCATAGCGCAGCGCCATATCGGCCAGATCTAAATTTTCCTCTTTTGCTAGAGCAATCATCTCTTCGGCTGTTGAAAAGAGCATCTTTGGTTCCTTTTGCGACATAATAGGCAGGATAGGATCAAATGCAATGAATCGTTCAACCTTCATCTGCTTATTCAGCCAAGCGATTTCTATTTCAGAAATCTCCTGTTGAGTCTTGATATGCAGCATCGTTTTACCAGCTTGTTCCTTGACGACAGCTGAGCAGAATTTGTCGATTTTATCTTCTAAGTCAGTTTCAGATAACGTCAAAGACTCACCGAACAGGAGGGTCTCATAGAAGCCTCCAGTAACTTCGACAGCAAAATGATTGATTTCGGTGATCTCGATCATCCCTCCGCCAACAGAAAGAGCAGTTACATCTAGTTCTTCTCCCAGATCTGTTTTGACTGTCATTTTATAAGTGTTAGGATGGTTGTTTTCGTAAGGAATCACACGGAAAACAATTTCCATGCCATCCGCTTCAGCAATTTCAAGAGCACGTGTCAACCGATTGTCCGTCGGGTCCATTCCCAGCAAGCCCCCAACTAGACCGATATCGGAGCACTGCGTAATATAGCTTGCAGCTAACGAACCCTCTGGATCAAAATCTGCCTGAAAATAGATGATTTTTCCAACGACCATCTGCCGCAGCGCACGTCCAATCCGCACCGAGGCTGCCGTATGGGAACTTGAAGGACCGATCATCACCGGGCCTAACACATCATTAAAAATACTGGCATGTTCTTTCATTCGCGTCCTCCTTAGAAATCCGCTTTGATATAAACATCCTCACCTGCGATTTCGTCACCGATTACGTCTTTCCACTTGTCTGCTTCAATCTCCTTGAATGACACCGAGACCACATTCGGGGTACAACCAAGTTCCTTCACCACGAAATCCTGCAATTTTTTAGCAAAGTCCTGTTTTACTTCTTCCGAACGACCAGGGTACATTTTGACTGATAAATGTGGCATTTTTATTCCTCCTTATTGGTTTTAACGTATTAATTTTTCGTGGAAAAATTATTCCGATCCGAATGGCGTATACCATCCAACTAAGTAATTCAGCTTTTAATTATCGTTGCTGTCTCACTGGCTAAGCGGGCTGCGAGAAGTTGGACTGGCATCCTTATTTCTATTTTTTATGACCATTCTGTTCCGATTTTTTCTTCCAGCGCACGTTCATAGATTTTTTGGGCAGTGACGAGATCCTGAGCACCGATCCCAACAGTTTTAAAAACGATGATCTCTTCGTCATTTTCGCGACCGCCAATTTTTCCCATCAGCACCTCTCCGATGTCTCCGGTAAAATCGTCCTTCGTAATTGTGCCGTCTTCTAGTGGTATCAAAATATCACCGGCTTCGGATAGCACCGCCTCTTCTGAATCAAAATAGAGCTTGCTGGCGCGTTCTAAAATTACCGGGTCCATTTCCTGCATATGCGGTTGATAAGAACCTACGCAACTGACTGTGGCACCAGCCTTGACTTTACTGCCATCAAAAACTGGCGAAGTGGCTGGGGTAACAGTGATGATCAGATCGGCATCATTAATCGCTTCATCTGAAGTTTCCGCTGGCAAAATTTGAGTCCCATAGTCCTTCAGCTCTTCATTCATTTGCTTAACGAATGCTTTTGTTCGCTCAGAATTTTGGTCAAAAACGTGGACCGTCTCTAAATCACGCGCACAAATCATCGCCTCTAATTGTGTCGCGGCTTGTCCACCAGTTCCGATCAGTGCACCTTTTTTTGCATCTTTTCGACCCAAGACATCAAAGGCAACCCCAGATGCGGCACCAGTCCGTAGCTGAGTAACAGTCACGCCATCTAGTAGGGCGCTGACATAACCTGTCTTGCCATCTACTAACAGCACTTGAGCTGGGGCAGAGGCTAAACCTTTATCAATATTGTCAGGGAAAATATTGATGATTTTTAGGGCAGCTGCATCTAAATCAGGTGCGTAAGACGGCATGAATAGGAATGTGCCATTTTGTTTTTCCGAAACGATCTGTGTTCGCAACGGCACATCTGTCTTACCCTCACTAAATAATTGGAAGGCCACCTTGTCTGCTTCAATGGCATCCTTCATGGTAAATACTTGTTTGATATTTTCACGAGATAAAAGTAGCATAAAAACCTCCTTAACGAATTTTCTTTCACACCTAAAAGTATAAGCGATTACAATAACGGTTTCAAAGGAATTTCAAGAATTTTCTTTTATTCTAGCTACTACTTTGCTGATAAGATTATGGCTGAGTTAAAAAGCTGGCGCTGAAGCGACCTTTAGCGACCTTGGAGGAAACATGCTGACGTACGGAGTACGAAGCACCGCCACGACGAGTAGCTGGCTGTTGGCGGACTGGAGTTAAACCTCCTTTAACTGCATTAATAGAACGATTGTAATTTTATTCAAATTTTTTAGCTATTTTAAAACATTTCACAACAAAAGAAATTACTCAAATTGTTATTGAAAAAGCGTTTTCCTTTCTATATACTTTGATTGAAGAAAGATTCACAAAGGGTGCAGGAGGTGGAAGAAATGTCAAAACGACTATGACTATGAGGTGAAAACCAACTTAGAGTATCTAAGCGAGTTCGTGTAGCATTCTTACCCTCAAAGTATTCCTGTGCTTAAAAAAAATCTGATCCCATACTTTCGAAGGATAAGGGATGACAAAAATATTTGGCCCCCCTTCCTTACTGACGGCGTTTTAGAAGTATCTTCTTCGTTAATAACCTGAAGCTGTCCACTTCTGTCACAGCCTTTGTGCGGAAAAAACGAGGTGAAAGTAAAGCTATGACTCACCGATTCAACGAACCAACAAAAAATCGATCGAAAGAAGGATTTAGAAAAATGAAAAAGAGAATTAGCGGATTATTACTTATTACTTTAGCAATATTTGCCATCGTGTTGACAGGCTGTTCCAACAACGATGGAAAGAAAGATCGTGCCGAAGCGGATATTGATTGGCAAATGATTACACCAGAAAAGATGAAGGACGTTCTTGAAACAGACGATGCTGCCGATTATCAAATCATCGATATTCAACCAGAGGCAGACTATGAAAAAGGCCATCTGCCAAACTCTATCAGCGTACCAGCTTATCCAGTAGATACTGAAGAACTGGAAAAATTAGTCGTGGATAATGCTGATCAATTTAAGGATGGCGACAACCCAATCTATGTTGTCTGCCCAGGCGGTGGAAGCGGTGCGAAACGTACAATCTCATTACTCATCGATGAAGGCATCGATGAATCTCGGTTATATATCGTTGAGAACGGTGCGAAGAAATGGCCGTACAAAGACGACAATAAATTATGGGTAACAGACTAAACACAACATTCTTCAGTTAATGAATACAAAAACAGGCTCAATACTCATTTACTGAGTTTGGGCTTGTTTTTGTGTCAGTAGAAGGTTTGTATGGATAGGAATAGGTTTGGGCATCGTTACTTAGATAAGTATCCTTGAAAGTCGATTATCAACAAATTCGGATCGAAAAAGACTTTTTATACACTAGTTTCAAATTGATAAGAAATAAATGAAGGCGAATAAAGGAATAAACAGGAAAAACGGATTCTTTTTGCTTAGAAAAAAATTACTGAAGTTTTAATGCCCTTTTATTACTAGAGACTCATTTTTCATTTGGAAGTATAAAAAATAAAAAGAAAATACGGAAAATATTTGAATATTCCGTGAATAATTGCTACCATCTTCTTTGTAAGCGTTTTTAAAAAGAAGGAGATGAATTTATTGAGGAAGTCGAATTTAGTTAAAAGTGCAGTCACATTATTTACAGTCTTAGGTTTCACGTTGCCATCAGGGTTTGCGGCAGCTGAAACAATCAATACAGAAGCAACAAGTACGCAGATTAGTAGTACAAGTAACGAAAATTCTATCAGTGAAGTAAATAGCGAAACCAGCAGTCAGACGACAGGGGCCGATTCGACTGTTGAAGCAACAGTTGAAAGTAGCTCAGAACTAGACAATGAACCAAAAAGTACAGCTACTGTCCCAATTCAATTGCTGGGAATTAATGATTTTCATGGTGCTCTGAGTACGACAGGGAGTTACTATGATGCTACAGGCAATAAAACGTCTAATGCTGGTACCGCTGCATTGTTAGCCGGCTACTTTAATCAAGCAGAGACTGCTTTTAAAGCTCAGAATAATACAGGAAAAACGTTACGTGTTCAGGCTGGTGATATGGTCGGAGCAAGTCCAGCAAATTCAGGCTTACTGCAGGATCAGCCGACAATGCGAATTTTAAATCAAATGAAATTTGCTGTTGGTACGTTAGGAAATCATGAATTTGATGAAGGTTTAGGAGAGTTTAATCGAATTTTGACGGGAACTAAACCAGATCCTAGCTCTGGCTTTTTACCGATCGTTAAGGAATACAACGAAGATTATTCTCAAGACGAGTTAAAAGGCGGTTTTGATTTAGTTATAGCGAACGTACACGAAAAAGACGGCTCTATTCCTTATGGCTGGAAACCATATACGATTAAAAACGTCGGTACTGCTGCTGAACCAATTAACATTGGTTTTATTGGAGTGGTGACTACAGAAATTCCTAATCTTGTATTAGCGGAACATCATAAAGATTACACGTTTACTGATCCAGCCGAAGAAATTGTCAAATATTCTAAAGAACTTGTTGATCAAGATGTAAACGCAATTGTTGTCCTTGGTCATACGCCATCGGTGCAAGGATCTGGTGAAACGGTAAGCGGGGAAACTGCTGAGATCATGAATAAAGTCAAACAGACCGATCCAGACAACAGTGTTGATGCCTTCTTTGCGGGACATAATCATGTTTATACAAATGGTGTAGTAGGAAATACACGGATCGTTCAATCGACTTCTCAAGGGAAAGGCTATATTGACTTGCGGGGAGAATACGATCCAGCTACTAAAGATTTTGCTTCGACACCAAAGGCAACGGTCAGCGCTGTTGATCCGACTAAGGGAATTGCGAAGGATGCTGCTATAGAAGAAATCGTAGCGGATGCGGACACGCGTGTTGCACAAGTAACGGAGCAAAAAATCGGCACAGCTGACAAAGCAGAAGATATTTCTCGTACGGTGAATGAGATGGGTGAATCACCAGTCGGCAACCTTGTGACTGATGCACAAGTCTATATGGCGAATAAAAATGGTGTACCAGTTGATTTTGCTATGACGAATAATGGCGGTATTCGTGACGATCTGAAGGTGAAGCCGGATTCTTCAATTACTTGGGGAGCGGCTCAGGCAGTTCAGCCTTTTGGAAATATCATGCAGATTGTGGAGATGACCGGTCAGCAAATCGAGAACGTGTTGAACCAGCAGGATGAGAAATACTTCTTACAAGTTTCTGGCTTAAAATATACAGTTGAGAAAAACGATACTTCTTTTGTGGTTAAAGAAATGAAAAAAGCAGATGGAACACCAATCGAAGCAGACAAAACGTATAAGCTAATCATCAATGATTTCTTATACGGCGGCGGGGATGGTTTCTCTGAATTCACGAATGCTAAACTAACAGGTGCATTAGACCCTGACACAGAAACCTTTATTGGCTACATCAAGGACTTAGAAGCAAAAGGCCAAAAGGTATCGGCAGCAATTGAAGGCCGCAAAACATTGGCAACTACTGAGCCAACTGATCCCGCAAAAGAAGAAACGGAAAAAATCAAAGCTGAAACAAAATTGAACGACTATCGCGAAGGGGATAAATATCTAACAGGGAAAACAATTCCAAACGGAAAAGTAACGTTCACATCAGAAAAAGCACGAGTACTGGCACAAGGAATTGCGGATAAGGATGGGAACATCAGCATTGCTGTTGATCAGTTAGGGCTAAAAGAGGGTCAAGAGTTAGCAGTCACCATTGCAGGAGCTAACGGCGGAGAAGCCAGCTTTACCGTAAAAGTGTTACCAAAAGCAACTGAACCAAATGATCCTGCTAAGGATGAAACTGAAAAGATCAAAGCCAAAACAACATTCAACGACTACCGTGAGGGAGACAAGGTTTTAACTGGTCAAACGATTCCAAAAGGGAAAGTAACAATCACACCGGTTAAAGCACGTGCACTAGCACAAGGCACTGCGGATAAAGACGGAAAAATTACCATTGCTGTTGATCAGTTAGGTCTGAAAGAGGGCCAAGAGGTGACCGTGACAATTGCTGGAGATAATGGTGGAGAAGCCAGCTTTACAGTGAAAGTTTTACCAAAAGCAACTGAACCAACTGATCCTGTAGCTGAAGAAACGAAACGAATTAAAAATGAAACGGAAGTGGATGATCTTTACGAAGGGGGTCAATACCTGACAGGGAAGACGATTCCAAATGCGACAGTCGAAGTAGCTGTTGAAGAAACGACTGCGGCTAACGTCGTTCAACCAGTGGCAGTCCAAGCGGCGACGGCAGCTCCTCAAAAATCGGGTGCTGATGGTGAATTTAAACTTGATGTACAAGCATTAGGATTACTTGAAGACGATCAGGTTCACTTAATTATTACCGGCGAAAAAGGTGGTAGTGGAGAATTCTTAGTCGATGTTTTAGGCGATGCAGCAGCAAAAGAAACAGAGCAAATCAAAAAGGTTACAAAGTTTGCGAATATTTATGAAGGTGACACAGAGTTGACAGGAAAAACGATCGCAGATGCAATGATTGATGTTTCTGTTGAGAAGAGTGAAAAATTCGCATTAGGCAAATCGAATGAAAAAGGGAATGTCATCCTTGATATCAAAGACTTGGATTTGAAGAAAGATCAAAAGGTGACGATTACGGTCACTGGTCCAAGTGGTGGGAAAGTCGTTTTTGAGAAAACCGTTCTAGGTAAAATTGTGGCCTCCAATGTTAGTACGAAAACACCAAGTAGTACGACTTGGATCGATGGTACACTGCAAAAGGTATATCCAAAGACGAACGATGAAAAGCAACCGATCTTTATCGTGCTGGGAATGATTGTCTTAGGTACCAGCGGTCTAATCTACTTTAAACAAAAATAGCTGCAACTATAGCCGAGTTCAATTCTGGATTCGGCTTATTTATTAGAGATTTTTTTAGAGTTATTGTGAAGTGTTTCTCTTTCCGCTATACTCTTTATGATAACGCTTATAATTTTTGGGGAGGTGGTCATTTTGTTTATTTATCAACTATGAGTTTGAGTTGGGTATGGACTTAGAGGCTCTAAGTCGGTGAGTAAGCAAAATTTACCTCCTTTCTTTGATACGTGATTTTCACGTTTATTTCTGCTGATCGGAGGAGCATACAGATAGTGTATGTTTCTTTTTTGTGCGCTCACACACATGTAAAGATTAAAAAAACGATAAGGGGAATGACGATGAAAAGGTTTAAGATTGGATTAGCGATGTTAGCAGCGGTTCTAGTATTGGGAGCGTGCGGATCAAAGAAGGAAGCGGCGACGGAAAAAGATGAGAAAAAGGATATTAAAATTGCCTGTAATCAAGTGTCTGAGAACTCGCTTAAGGCGGCGAAAAAATCAATGGAGGCAGAAGGCTACAAGCTTGAGTTTGTGGTGTTTTCAAATAATATTGAAGCGCTGCAGGCGGTTCAGGATGGCAACGTGGATGCGTCTTTCGCACAGCACGAACCCTTCATGAAATCCTTCAATGAACAAAAGGGCGGTGATCTGGCAATGATGAAGCCGCATGTTTATTATACAGGGATCGGCCTGTATTCAAGTAAATATGACAAGATTGATGAGTTGCCTGATGGTGCGCAAATCGCCATTATGAACGACGCGATGAATCGTGACAATTCTTTACTGATGATGCAGGATGCAGGTTTAATCAAATTGAGTGATGAGAAGAAATCAGGCTATACGGCGTTGGATATTGTTGAGAATCCGAAAGATTTTAAATTCGTAGAAATTGAACAGGCACAAACGGTTCGCAGCTTGGAGGATCTTGATGCAGCGACCTGCTTCTTTACCTTTATGTTTAACTCTGGTGAGGATTACAAGGATTACTTAATTCGTGATCAGCATGCGAAGGATTTTCCGATCAGCTTGATTGTTAAGAAGGAAAATAAAGACACGGATTGGGCGAAGGCAATCAATGAATCCTTTACGACAAAAGAGAGCAAGAAGGGAATCAATGATCATTTCAAGGGAGTGTTTACTTTCTATGAGTAAATTTCAAGAGCTAGATCGGCGGTTGAACTATTTATTAGAGTTGGAGCGTAGGGTTGTAGGGATCAGCTTTTTACGAACACGGGCGGATTTTGACACCTATGAGGCACCAGCGACTAAAAAATTAGTCCCTTATTGTCGGGCAGTCCAACAGGCAACGGAAGGAATCAGTGTGAAACTGTCGATCGATAATTTTGGCTGTCCAGCTTCGGCGGTTGCGTTAGGACTGATCGAAAACGATGACTACAGTGCAAGCGGTCAAAAGCATGCCAACATGGGTGTGTATAAGGATATTGAAGTAAGTAAGGCAATCGCGGATGAGATGGTTTATTGTAAAGAACCTTCTTATGGTGTTGCGGTTGAACCGATTGATTCTTGGAAGAGTGCACCAGACGTTATTTTGATGATTACTACGCCATTTAATGCGATGCGAATCTTACAGGGAAACGCATATTTTAATGGACAGGCGAAAAACATCAAGATGACGGGGATGCAGGCGATTTGTCAGGAAGGGACCTCTTATCCTTATGAGACTGGTTTGATCAATATTTCGATGATGTGCTCGGGGACACGCTATGTGGCACGTTGGAAGGATGAGGAATTATGTGTCGGTATTCCTTACGAGAAATTTGAAAGCATGATCGAAGGACTTGAGGCAACGCTGAATCCAATGGAGCTATTAGAAAAGAAACGCAAGATCATCAAAAAAATCGCGGAGGACGAGGTTCCGGATTTTTACGAGGTTCGCAAACGCGACAATTATTTTAGAGGCGCATATCAGGGCGTGAAACGTTAGGTGTTGAGTAGATGGAAATAGTCATCGATCAGGTTAATAAAAGGTACGGCAAGCAAACAATCCTAGAGGATATTTCGCTGACGATTCCCGCGGGATCAATCATGGGAATTTTAGGAATCAGCGGAGCAGGGAAATCCACGTTGCTGCGCTGTATCAATGGATTGGAGCAAAGCCAATCCGGCAGTATTAGAATCGGTACACAGCTGTTAGAGCAGCTATCGGAAAAGCAATTGCGGGAGATAAAGAAAAAAATCGGGATGATTTTTCAAGGAAATTCCCTGATTGAACAAAAAACGATTTTTAAAAATGTCGCCCTACCATTGGAATGCAGCGGCTACTCTAAAGAAGCAATCAAAGAACGCGTAGACGAATTGCTGACAGAAGTTGGAATCGCCGATAAAGCGCAAATGAAACCACGGCAATTATCTGGTGGGCAAAAGCAGCGGGCGGCAATCGCTAGAGCCTTGACCATGAATCCTGAGATTCTGTTATGTGATGAGGCAACTTCAGCTCTTGATCCCAATATCACCAATGGCATTTTGGAGCTGTTACTGAAATTGAATCAGAAGATGGGGCTAACCATCGTCGTTGTGACCCATCAAATGGAGGTTGTGAAGAAAATCTGTGATCGGGTCGCTATTTTACAGCAGGGAAAGATTGTGGAGGAAGATACGGTCCAACAGTTTTTTTTGAATAATTCTGAGATATTGCAAACAATCACGGGAGAGCAGCAGACGCAATTTGGTGTGCAGAAGGCAGACCATCGGTTAGTAAAAATCGTGACACCTTTGAAGGAGGATCTTTTTGCCTTGCTGCGACAAGCGGAAATAAAAACACCACATTTGTTAAAGGCCACAACAGAACAGTTTAAAGCGGAGACATTAACGACTTTATTAGTGTCTGTTCCTGACGAAGACCTTAACAAACTAATGAAGCTTTCCGCTCAGGGGCATTTTAGTTGTCTGGAGGTGAAGAGCGGTGAATAATTCGGTCTTGATTACCCAAGTACTGCTGCCTAATTTAATCAGTACACTTATCATGGTGATAGTCTCCTCATTGATTGCGACAATCATCGGCTTTGCTTTAGCGGTTGTTTTAATAATCACAAATAAACAAGGCTTAGCGCCTAACGCGAAAATTTATCGCCTGCTGGATTTTATCGTGAACATTATTCGTTCGTTTCCGTTTATTATTTTGATGGTGGCACTGATGCCGTTTACTCGTTCCATCGTAGGAACAACCATCGGTACTTCGGCGGCGATCGTGCCCTTGACCTTTGCGATGACGCCTTATGTGGCACGGCTGTTTGAAAATAATCTATTGGAGATTAATCCGTATACCTTAGATGCGGCAAAATCGATTGGGGCGACTCATATGCAGATTATTTTCAAGGTGATGCTGGTAGAGGCTTTTCCTACTATGATCTCAAGCGTGACCTTGGCGATCATCTCCGTTTTAGGCTATACCGCGATGGCTGGTACGGTGGGCGCGGGTGGTCTGGGTGCTGTAGCAATTACCTACGGCTATCAAAATTTCGATAATACGATCATGTATAGCACGGTGGTTTTGCTGATTGTTTTTGTGCAGCTTGTTCAATGGATCGGCAATCTGTGCTATAAAAAAGCGAAAGATTGAATCAGTCAGAGTATGAGGAAACTTATGCTCTGATTTTTTTGTTGTTTTAAATTGAAAAACAGCTGTAGCTGAGATAGCTGTCGGTAGTAATATCAGGTATAATGAAAGAACGATATTTTTTAGGAGGAAACATGGAAAAGTCGAATCAGCTCAAATTGAATCTACAATATGTCAGTATGCAGGTTCCTTATTGGATGGGGTATTCGGTATTGGGAACGTTTACTTCGGTGTTCTTGCTGTCACGTGATTTCACGAATGGTCAGATCGGAACAGTTTTGTCGCTGGCCAATCTAGTTGCTACGGTTGTTCAACCATTCTTGGCATCCTTTGCTGATCGAATGACTCGGATTCGTTTGTCTCAATTAGCGGCAGGGATGGCGTTGCTGTTAGTCTTATTTTCCAGTATATTGCTGGTGCTACCTAAAGCGTTCTTAGTCATTGCCTTTATTTACATCCTGCTTTATACCTGTCTGGTGCTTTTGCAGCCGCTAACGATTTCCATCGGAACCTTCTTTATCAGTCGCGGCTATGCCTTGAATTTTGGTGTGGCGCGGGGACTTGGCTCTTTGGCTTTTGCGGTAGCGGCGGCAATCACTGGAGTTTTGATCGAACGGTTTTCTGCAACGATTATCCTATTTCTTTTAATCGGAATTTTTCTTTTCTTTGCACTTGTAACATTAACGATTGATACGCGCAAGGATGGCGGGAAATACTCGGAGTCGATCGTGCCGAAGCATCTTCAGGAGACTCATGAGGGAGAACCGATAGGCTTATTGGAATTTGCGAAAAAGTATAAGCGCTTTATGCTGCTGCTAGTTGGGGTGTCCTTGTTATTTGTGTTTCATACGATTACGAACAGCTATATGTATCAAATTATGCAGCCTTTAGGAGGAACAGAAGCCAATGTAGGTTCGTCTCTTTCTATCGCAGCCTTGAGTGAGCTGCCGACAATGTTTTTCTTTTCGTGGTTATTACGGCGTTTCAAGATCCATTCCTTAATGCGTTTTGCGGCCTTCTTCTTTTCGGTGAAGGCATTGCTGATTCTGTTTGCTGGAAACATTTTTCTGATTAATGCCGGACAAAGCTTACAGATGGTAGGATTTGCGATGCACACCATGGCATCGGTTTATTATACGAATCAAATTATTCCGCAAAAGGATCTAGTCAAGGGACAAACCTTGATGGCCACAGCGAATTCGATTGGCGGGATTATTGGAGCCTTTGCCGGCGGACAAATTTTAAGTATTTTATCGGTTTCGGCAATGCTTTTGATCGGCACTTTGATTTCCATCACTGGGACATTGATTGTGTGGCTGTCGGTAGAAAAATAAGATTGAGAGAAGCGTCTATTTCCAATGGGGGAATAGGCGTTTTATTTCGTTTTCTTTTTTATTTGCGATAGAGTGAAATACGTAATGATCAACACAATCGGAGGCGGCTTATGAAACGTTATCGTTACTATTTGTTTATTTTTTTGATCGCTGGGCTGTTTGTTGTTCCACAGCTTTGGACGCAGAAAATGATTTTGGGGGCGGATGCCTTATTCCATTACAATCGTTTTTATGAAACGGCCGAGCAAATCAAAACTGAAAATTTTAGTTATTTCATTTCGCTTTTCGGCTTTCAGAAATCTGGCCGGATCGTCAATGCGGTGTATGGACCGCTGTTTTCTTACTTGCAAGGGATGCTTGTCTTACTTGCTGGCAGCTGGTTTCATTATCAGGTACTTTCGAATTTTTTAGTCTATTTGCTGGCGGGGTGTTCGCTATTTAAATTACTGACCTACGACAAAATCAGGGAAAGCACCGCATTTCTAACCGCAATTATTTTTATGACTACCTATGGCATTAATTATTGGGTCTTGAATCAAGGCTTTACCAGCTGGGGAACGAGTCTTTTACCTTTGTGCTTGATCCCGCTGGTGGATCTGAAAAATCATCATTTCCCGATTGTTAAAATAGCTTTGAGTATGGCTGTGATGACCCAGATTCACACCCTGACGGCGATGATGCTGGGATTGATTTATTTTCCATTTTTTATTGACTACGCACGAAAGCAATGGGGCAGAGCGCTTCTTGAATTGGGAAAAACGGTGGGCTTGTATGTCTGTTTATCCATCAATGTTTGGATCAGCTTATTTTTGATCAACCGGGGAGATCAATTGAAGATGCCCTTTACCAATCCAGAAATGAGCGAAAAAGCAATTGATCTGGGAGGTGCCTATTGGCTACACTATCCTGGGAATTTGCGGCTATTACTGATTGCAGGCTTACTTCTTAATTTGGTCTATTGGCATAAGACGCGACGCTTTACGAAGCAGCTATTGATTTTTAGCGGCATTTTCTTTATTTTTTCGACAAGTCTAATTCCTTGGGATTGGCTGGTCGCTCATCAGGTTCCGTTGATTTCGTTGATCCAATTTCCTTTTCGATTTTTCGCGCCATTTACGGTCTTGTTTCTCTTTTGTTTAGCCTCCTTGTTTCAGGATTTAGCCGGGAAAAGAATTCTATTTGGTGGATTACTTTTACTAAGTGTAATCAGTATCGGACAAAGTCTGCAGCTGCTTACACATGACTTGAATCAATGGGATAAGCAATCGTTAGCGAGCAAGCATACGTTTGTCCGTGTTTCTGAAGCAGCGGCTCGAAAAAGTTTTTATTCAAAGGATTTGGGAAAAGCATTGAAGGCGGTAGAAAAATCCAGTCCAGATTATTTACCGATTTATCATAATGATACGAAAAATAAATATGTCAGCTATGAAAAGCAGATTCTCGATAATCAGACGAACTTTTCTAAGACAGTTAAAAATGATCAATTAGTGCTTTCTTGGCAAGCCAAAGAAGCGGGAAGGATTCAATTGCCGATCGTCGTTTATCAAAATACTAAATTAAGTAAGAAAACTCGAGAAATCAAACCACTGACGCTGTCTAACATTGGCGTACCTACGATTAAGCAAGTAGCTGGAAGAAACACGGTTCGTGTACGATATACTCCCCCATGTTATATTGCAGTTGTTTTTGCTCTTTGCGGGCTCAGCTGGTTCACGACATTTTTATGGTGTCTGTATCATTTTTTTGCAAAAACAGGTTAACTTTGGCTTTCTGACAGACGATCAGGTAAAATACAATTTACAATATAAGAGGTGAAGAAAATGACAAATTACAATAATGAAAAAGATCGACGCTTGCGTGGCTCAATGGCCCCTAAAACCGAGGAGGATGTTGCGTTGGCAGGTACGAACTCCAGCGAAACCGAAAATAAACCGGAGTCATTAGCTGGCAGCAATTCTGGTGAAGAAAAGGAGATTGCGCGATCTGGCTCAAATGCTGTAGAGGAAGAAGAGCCTCACACTTCGTTAAAAGATGAAGCCAAAAAAATCATGAAAGAAATCGAAGACAAACTTGATCCGAAGAAGTAATGAGAAACCATGGATAATTATTTAGAAATTTATGCGCATTGGTATCCACGTAGTTACGGGTTAAGTGATTATCCGATGGAATGTCATGTGACCTATTCAGGAGCAGAACGGAAAGCACTTTTTGAACAATTGACTGAGGCACAACAGGCACTGGTTAACCAACAAAGAAAATATGAGGTTCGCTCGCTGTTTTTACAAAAGCAGTATTTGCAGACCTCCGATTGGGAATTTGTCGCGTTGAATACTGATGATGAGTACGAACGAGGCGTTCACAGCCAATTAAAATGTGCCTGTGGTCGTCCGTTAAAATATCAATTTGTCATTGAGTCAAAAAGTAAACAGCAGGAGATTCGTTTAGGAATTCAGCATTTTAAGGATCATTTAGGGATTTCGCAGCAGGTAGCAGAAGAGATCAAAAAAGGCGTGGCTCATGTAGATCTAGCCTTAGATGAATTGCTTTGGTTGACGGAGAAGAAAATTCCTTTTCCGGAGGATTTGTGGCAACGTTATGTTTTTGCTTTTTATCGCAACAATACGCTGCGTCGTCCGCTTTCTTTGAATCAAAAACTAGCCGAGCGAGTCGTCTGTTTTCGAAAAGCAAATATGCCGCTTTTCATAGGCGATTACCTGAGTGTAGTGACAGAGATTAATCAGGTTGATCGTGAAGTTTTTGATCGTCAGGAGAAAAATTTCTTAGCGGACAAAACCGTCTTCGAAGCTTATTTGGCTGATTTTCAGCAGGATATCCAAGCACCAATCTATTTGGAACGAACCTTTTGGGGGCGTAAGCTGACGGATTTTATTCACTTGGACCGCTATGGTTCTGAAACCTATGAAGAAGCAAAGATGCGCTATTTCGATGATTTGTTGTCTTTTTTTCTGGCGTTGAAGGATAAGAGCAAGCTTGACCGAAAGATCCACAGCTTTGAGCTTTTTCATCAAAAGAAATATGGCAACGCGGAATTAATTACATTCCTTATTGCAAAATATCAGCAATATCAATTTACACAAAATTTTTTCTTAGCGATTCCGAAGGTTTATCGGATCGGTATACGCAAAGCAATCAAACGAAAGCAGAAAAAATAAAGAGTTGGTTCGAGATGAACCAACTCCTTATTTGTCTAAATGATTATTGAGCTTGTATTGCAACAGGACTTTTGTTTTCTGGATCAACCTTACATGGATCAGAAAGATAGTTTTTTCGACGAATATAGTTGCCTCATGTAGTGGATTCTTTTTTACGTGATTTCAGAATCGGCTATGCGAGGAAGAAAATAAAGAGCTGCCCGTTTTTCTATCCTATATCCTTACATCTGCCGAATAAAGCCAATCTTCTCCTGAATGGAAGAAATTTCCTCTTCAATTATGTCAAGAAACGCAGTGATTTCTTGCTTTTCCTCTTCTGAGCAAATATCCTTCGTATTGATTTTTTCAAAGTGCTCTTGCATTGTTTTCAGGTTGATGAGGCTGCCTGTAACATGCATTTTTTTGTTGATATTTTCAATAGAGTTCAAAATCCTACTCCCTTTCCTGAGTAGCATCCTGCGTGAAACGTGGATCATGGTTTGATATAAGCATAGCCCTGTGCTTTTAAATCTATCAAATCTAAAACGCCTGCAGGAACGACAACAACATTCTCTGGCAGTTGATCCTTTGTTATCTGATTGGCCCGCATCGCATTATTGCAAGCGTGAAAGGTCACGCCTTGGGTCGCAATGAACGTTTGATTTTCAGTCGCAAGATACCCGTTAATCGCACTGCCATTAATTAAAACAATAATATCTATTTTTTGGGGTTCTTTCAACAAGTTTTTAACATTATTAGCAGTTTCAGTCCATTTTTCTAATTCATCTATATGGAAAACAACCTTCATTATTACACCTTATTTCTTAATAATCATATTTATAGCTTGTTCCAGCTTTTGTGCCTGGTCTTCTGGATTTTTGTCTGGATGCTCAAAACAGTTTTTCAGATTTTCAGCCACGATCATGCCCATCACACGATCAATACTAGAACGCACGGCACTTAACTGAGTAATGATATCGATACATTCCTTTTCCTCATCAATCATTTTTTGTATACCGCGAATTTGCCCTTCAGTTCGTTTTAACCGATTGAGGATCTTTTTTTCTTCTAATTCCATCTACTAACACTTCCTTTGTAAAGTCTCTCTGTCTTTAATATACCTAGCTAGGGTATAACTCGTCAAGTAGATCGTTTTTAAAGTATTTTTTGGAGAAACAGAATGGTTGACAGAAATCATTTTACTATGGTAAAAATACCCTATGAGGTATATTTTGAAATTTAAGGAGAAGAATACATGTTTAATTTATTTCAAAGAAATCCAGCTATTTCAACAAGTGAATTGGCGGAAAAATTAAAGGATTCAATCACTTTGCTAGATGTTCGGACTCCGGAGGAATACCGTGGCGGGCATATTGCTAAAGCAGTGAATGTTCCATTGAATAAGATCAATCGTTATCAAGGAAAAGAAAAGCAAGTATATGTGATCTGTCAATCAGGGATGCGGAGTAAGCAAGCTGCCAAGCTGTTAAAACAAAAGGGCTACGAAGCGATAAATGTTCAAGGCGGGATGAATCGCTGGCAAGGTCCAACTAGAGGGGGAAAATAAAATGAAAATTATTATTGTTGGTGGTGTCGCAGGTGGCATGTCCGCGGCTACACGTTTGCGTCGATTGATGGAGGATGCAGAGATTATTGTTCTAGAAAAGGGTCCATTCGTCTCATTTGCCAACTGCGGATTGCCTTATTATGTTTCAGGTGAAATTGCTGATCGCGATGCGTTGCTGGTTCAAACGCCGGAATCGTTAAACGCGCGTTTCAATTTGGATGTGCGGCCTTTTCATGAAGTGACTGCTATCTCTTCCGAAAACAAAACCGTGACCATCAAAAATGAAGAAGGAAGCTTTGAAGAGAGTTACGACAAATTAATTCTATCGCCAGGGGCAAAGCCATTGATTCCTGAAATGTCTGGATTAGCAGAGGCGACCAATGTCTACAGCTTACGCAATGTTCCGGATCTGGATCAAATCATGACTGCTTTAGAGGATAAACCAGCAAAAGCAACAGTGATTGGCGCTGGATTTATTGGGCTGGAAATGGCAGAAAATCTGAAGTCCCGAGGGTTAGAGGTTACAGTAATCGAAAGAGCCCCTCATGTGTTGCCGCCGTTAGATGAGGAAATGGCCGCATTTGTTCAAAATGAATTGGTTCGCAACGATATCCGAGTGATAACAGGTGAATCTGCACAAAGCTTCAGTGATCAAGGCAAGAAAATTACCCTGACTAATGATGAGGAAGTGGCTTCTGATCTAACGATTCTTTCTGTTGGGGTTCGACCAGAAAATACCCTAGCCCAACAAGCTGGATTAGCAACCGGCTTAGGCGGCGGAATTGTAGTGGATGAGACTTATCAAACTAGCGCTCCTGATATTTATGCAGTTGGTGATGCGATTGTAGTGAAGCAGCAGGTCAGTGGTGAAGATGCGTTGATCTCATTGGCCTCTCCCGCAAATCGTCAGGGACGACAGGTAGCCGATGTCATTGCCGGATTGGCGCGTACAAATCGTGGAAGTATTGGTACCGCGATCGTTCGTGTATTTGATCTTGCAGCTGCATCGACTGGTCTGAGTGAACGTGTGGTTAAACAATTAGGACTCAATTATCAGGTTGTCCACGTTTCCGGAAAGGATCATGCGGGGTATTATCCTGGAGCAAGCGATGTCACACTGAAATTAGTTTTTGAACCTAAGACAGGGAAAATCTATGGCGCTCAAGGTGTTGGCGCGAAGGGTGTAGATAAGCGCATCGATATCTTAGCAACAGCGATCAAGGGTGGATTGACCATTTTTGATTTGCCTGAATTGGAATTTACTTATGCGCCGCCATTTGGTTCGGCAAAGGACCCGATTAACATGCTAGGCTATGCGGCAATCAATCTGGCAGAAGGAATCAGTGATTCGATTCAATGGTATCAATTAAAGGAAGAACAGAAAAACGGCAGTCAATTATTAGATGTTCGTAATCCTGGTGAATTAGCAAACGGTTGTTTTCCAGGAGCAATCAATCTTCCGTTGAATCAATTAAGGGAACGAATCTCGGAGCTAGATTCAACGAAAAACTATGTCGTCAGCTGCCATAGCGGATTAAGAAGTTATGTGGCGGAACGACTGCTAAAACAAAAGGGCTTTAATGTAAAAAATTTAGATGGTGCATTTGCGCTGTATAAAACAGTCAGACCGGAGGAATTGATTTATGAATAGTTCGATTGGAATGAGTGACTTTTACCATTTGACAAAAGAGAAAAATTTGCGGATCATTGATGTTCGGGAAACCTATGAATATCAAATGGGCCATGTTCCTTACGCAAAAAATCTTCCATTAAGCAGTTTAGGTAATCAAGCAAGTGAGCTTGATAAGGATAAAGAGTACTATTTGATTTGCCAATCAGGGTCACGATCAGATAATGCCTGTAGCTTTTTAAGTAATCAAGGGTATAAGGTTATTAACGTTTTAGGGGGAACAGCTGCTTGGCCTGGAGAATTGCAGCGGTAATTTTCATTTGGTTTTAAAATGATAATGAAGAGAAACACCAGTTTAATTGATAAACTGGTGTTTTTTTTTTGAAATCTAAATTTATTCATTTTTATATATTGACAAAATGAAAACAAATGATAATATAAAGGTGTAAATAAAAACAAAAAGGAGCAAACAAATGATCGAGTTAGAGAAGTTAGCGAATATGGTGGATCACACGTTGTTAAAGGCTGATGCGACTAAGGAGGGCTTCGAGCAACTTTGTAAAGAAGCAGATGAATACGGATTCAAAATGGTCGCGATTAACTCTTATCCAGTAGCGATGTGTCGGGAGTTTTTGAAGGATAGTAAGGTTCATGTAGGAGCGGCGATTGGCTTTCCATTAGGACAAACAACGATTGAAACAAAGGTTTTTGAAGTACAGGATGCAATCAAAAATGGGGCAGATGAGATTGATTATGTAATCAATCTCGGCAAATTGAAGGACGGTGACAGTGAGTATATTCGCCAAGAAATGAAAGCAATTGTGAATGCTTCACGTGAAGGAGGAATTTTCAGCAAAGTCATTTTAGAAAATTGCTATTTAACGGATGCGGAAAAAGTAACGGTTTGTGAAATTGCTAAGGAAGTGAAGCCAGATTTTGTTAAGACGTCAACGGGTTTTGGTACGGGCGGCGCTACCGTAGAAGATGTTGCATTAATGAAAAAAGTTGTCGGTGATGAAGTAAAAGTGAAAGCTGCTGGTGGCATTCGGGATTTGGAAACGGCTTTAAAGATGGTTGAAGCAGGTGCGGAACGCTTGGGAACAAGTTCAGGAATTAAGATCATAGAAGAATACAAAAAAACTAAAAACAGAGGAGTAGAGAAATGACCGAAATCCGCGATGTATTGAAAACAGCTTTTATTAACCTTGATTTGTCAGCGACAGAGAAAAAAGCGGCGATCAGTGAACTAGCGGGCACCTTTGTAGCAGAAGGTGTTGTTACAAATGAGAGCGTTTACTTAGAAGCCGTAATGAAGCGCGAAGCAGAGAGTACAACTGGGATCGGCTTTGGTGTTGCTATTCCACATGGAAAAAGTTCAGCCGTTACTGAACCTTCATTGGCCTTTGGTCGAAGTCAAGCTGGGATTCAATACGATTCAATGGATGGCCAACCGGTTCATCTGATGTTTTTAATTGCTGTACCAGAAACCTCAAATGATGAGCATTTAAGAATTCTTAGTAAGCTTTCCCGAAAACTGATGCATGAGGATGTCCGTCAAAAATTGATGATCGTAGGCAACGTAGAAGAAATCTATCAGATTTTTGAATAGGAAAGGGTGGAAAAAATGAAAATTGTTGGAATCACATCGTGTTCGACGGGAATTGCACATACCTACATGGCGGCGGAAAGCTTAGAGATTGCAGCGAAGAAACGTGATATTGAAATCAAAGTAGAAACCCAAGGATCAATTGGTGCGGAAAATGTTTTGACTGAGCAGGAAATCGCAGAAGCTGATGCGGTCATTATTGCCGCTAGTACATCAGTAAATAAGGATCGGTTTAATGGCAAACGGTTGTTAGAAGTGGATGTGACAGAAGCCATCGATCATCCGGATGATTTATTCGATCGTGTTCCGAATGCGGCAATCTATACTACTTCTGGTGAGGTCAAAACGGAGGCAAAAGCAGAAAAAAGCGGAATCTACAGTCATTTGATGACCGGTGTGTCCTACATGATCCCCTTTGTTGTGGCAGGTGGTATCTGTATTGCTTTAGCCTTTGCTTTTGGTGGAATCAATGCCAAAGGAGACTTGGCTGCAGCAATCAATGAACTAGGCGGCATCGCTATGGGCTTAATGTGGCCGATCTTAGGCGGATATGTTGCCTTTTCTATCGCGGATCGACCAGGGTTGGTTCCCGGGATGGTTGCTGGGATGATCGCTTCGAATATGAATGCAGGTTTTCTAGGGGCATTATTAGGCGGCTTCTTGGCTGGCTATACGGTGCAATTATTGAAGAAAGTGTTGAAATTGCCACCAGCCTTTTCTGGACTATTACCAGTTCTGATTCTTCCAGTGATCTCCGTATTATTTGTTGGACTTATTATGAAATTTGTCGTAGGGATTCCAATTACCGCATTGAATGAAGGAATTACCAATTGGCTAAACAGCTTGTCAGGAATGAACTCGGTGTTATTGGGTCTACTGCTTGGAGGCATGATGGCAATCGATTTGGCGGGTCCAATCGGAAAGGCTGCGTACTTCTTTGGAGTGGCATCATTAACCAATCTGGCAGTCGGAGAAACAAGTACAGTCATGGCAGCCGTCATGATTTCTGGAATGGTACCACCGTTAGCGATGGCTCTTTCATCAACTGTTTTAGGAAAAGGTTTATATAGTAAGGAAGAACGTGAAGCTGGAAAATCTGCTTGGGTCTTAGGTCTATCCTTCATCTCTGAGGGGGCGATTCCATTCGCTGCGGCAGATCCGATTCGGGTATTGGCTTCAGTAACTGTCGGCTCAGCAATCACAGGAGCTTTATCGATGATTTTCAACTGCGGGATCGCGGTTCCTCATGGCGGCTTTTTCGTCTTCCTGATTCCAGGAGCAGTCGAGAATGTCTTGCTATATGTTTTAGCACTAGCGATTGGAACAGCTATCAGCGGATTTTTAGTAACAGCAGTAAAAGTAATGGCGCAGAAAAAGCAAGCGGCTAAGGAGTAATGATTGGCATGTCAGAATTGATTAAGGTTTGTTTGATAGGTACAGGCAGAGCGGGAATGATTCATGGGAAAAATTTTGCTCGTAGAATCGAGAATGCAAAATTGATCGCTTTATGTGACCCATCTGAAGAAAGTTTAGCAGCAGCGCAAAAGGAAGTAGATTGTCCTTATATTTACAAAGATTATCGTGAAGTGATGGCTAATCCTGAGATTGACGCCGTTGTGGTCGTGACGCCGACAGTCTATCATAAGGAAATCGCACTAGCTGCTGCTGCCGCCAAAAAGCACATTTTTTGTGAAAAGCCAATGGCGATGGATGAGGCTGAATGTCTAGAAATGATCCAAGCAGCAGCAGAAAATCAGGTTAAATTGCAGATTGGCTTCATGCGGCGCTTTGACGCGAGCTTTCAAGAGGCGAAAAAGGTCGTGGATTCTGGTGCGATTGGTGAGGTTGTCTTGGTAAAATCACTGACCCATGGCCCTAGTGAACCTAAACCATGGATGTTTGATATTCATAAAAGCAATGGACCAATCGGTGAGGTCAACAGTCATGATCTAGATACTCTACGCTGGTTAACAGGTAGCGAAGTAAAAAGTATTTATGCCAATGGCGGAAATTATCGTTCGCCGGAAGTGCGAGCTGAGTATCCGGATTACTACGATACCGTAGCCATGAATTTAAAATTTGCGGATGGCAAGCTGGGACTGATCGATGGTGCACAATATGTCCAATATGGCTATGACGCGCGGACGGAGATTCTTGGGACTAAAGGCAGCATTTTAGTTGGTGATCAAGGAAAGCACAATATCGTGGTGGCAACGAGTGATCATCAGTTGACCCGACCAACGATGCACAGCTGGATGTATCTATTTAGAGAAGCATATGTAGCTGAGGATCAGGCTTTTATAGATTGTATTTTGAAAGATACAGAGCCTCAGTGTACGGGAAAAGACGGCTTAATGTCGGTTCGCTTAGTCAATGCAGGCTTGACTTCGTTGCTGGAAAATAGAATTGTTGAGGTGGAAGCATAAATGAAAGCAATCCAATTATTAGGAAAAGAACAGATTCAATTAAATGAGTTACCTAAACCGGAAATCTCGGAAAAAGAAGTTCTAATAAAGGTCAAAGCGGCGTCTATCTGCGGGACGGACGTGCGAATGTATAAAAACGGCTACCCGACTGCAAGTGAAGAGACCCCGTTAACACTAGGACACGAGATTTCAGGTGATATTGTCGAAGTAGGAGCCGCAGTTGATTTCTATCAAGTCGGCATGCGAGTAGCGATTGCTCCCAATATGGGCTGCGGTATCTGTGATCAATGCGTTAGCGGCAATACGCATTTATGTGCGAACTATGAAGCGTTCGGCATCAATCTACCTGGCGGCTTCGCTGAATATTTGGTCATTCCGGAAAAAGCGGTGCGCCAAGGAAATATCTCACTGATTCCAGATGAACTGTCTTATGAAGAAGCAGCCTTGATCGAACCTTTCAGCTGTGTCTTCAACGGACAAGAAATTGCGGGAAACAAACCAGGAGATAATGTCTTGATTATTGGGTCAGGTCCAATCGGAATCATGCATGCGATGTTGGCTCGAGCACGTGGAGCTGGAAAAGTCATGATGAATGATTTGTCTGAAGCTCGGCTAGCTGATGCGAAAAAGATGCTTCCAGATCTAATCACACTGACTTCCGAAAATTTACAGGACAAAATTTTCGCGGAGACGAACAATCAAGGGGTTGATCTATGTATTATCGCAGCACCAGCTCCGCAGGCTCAAGAAGCCAGCTTCAATTATATGGCGACAAAAGGACGCTGTCTCTTCTTTGGCGGATTACCAAAGGAAAAAGAAGAGGTGCGATTGAATACGAATATTCTTCACTACAAGCAATTACGCGTGTTCGGCTGTACTCGAGCAAGTCTAATGGGTTATCGAACATCGGCACAGCTAGTTGCCAGCGGTAGGATTCCATTGCAGGACTTGATCACGAAGCGTTATACGATCGATCAATTTGATGAAGCGTTAGAAAATGCTCAGCATGCAATTGGCTTAAAAAATGTGATTGTTTTCAAATAGTCATTTTAGTTTCATTGCTTCCATTTTCAGTTTCTTTTATAATGAAACAAAACGCAAAAAGGTGATAAAAAATGGACGAGCAATTGTATGCAGAAGAAAGAAAGCAATCAATCGTAAATATCGTAAATGAAAAAAATCGGATGCAGGTTGCTGAGTTAGCAGATTTATTCAACGTAACGGGTTCAACGATTCGCAACGATTTGCGAGAGCTGGAGAATGAAGGCTTAGTAACTCGAACACATGGCGGGGTAATCAAGCGTGATTTTCAACGCAGTGTTGAGATCATTCCCAAAAGCCGCGAATTTACCAATGAAAAATACCGAATCGCAGAACGAGCGGTGCGCTTGATTGAAGAAAATGATATTTTAGCGATTGATACAGGGACTTCTTGCAGAGCTTTTGCTGAAAAATTGATCAACAGTTCCTTGAAGCGTTTGACGATCTTGACCTATGATTTGGAGATTGGCTTGCTGCTAAGTGAAAAAACCAATTATCAAGTACAAGTCATTGGCGGCGCGATTCGCAATGGTTATCCATATGTATCAGGCAGCTCTGTGGCACTTGGTTTGGCTGGCTTTTCAGTCGATAAGGTCATCTTAGGGACGACCTCCTTTGATAAAAGCTATGGGTATTCGACACCAAATTACGAAACAGCAGAGATGAAAAAGAGTTTGATGAATATTGGACGGATAAAAATCGTATTGTGTGAGTCCAGCAAGATCAATCAACGCAGCTTTAAGCAGTTTGCTAAGCCTGATGAATGTGATTACTTAATTACAGATGCACAGATTACCAGTGATCAGCAGAGTGATATCAATGCGTTGAATATCAATTTATTAATGGTATAGAAGAAAGCCTGTTTACTCCCGTATCGGAAGTTAAACAGGCTTTTTACTATGCAAACAGGGAACCAATAAAATAAAGAACAGGGTAAATCACCATGATTGCAGACATTGCTTTTAAGACGATTGGAAAAGTTGTCTTTTTATCTTGCAGTGTGCGGTATTTTTTCAAGCTCTGCCAATTTTTAGGAAAAAGGAAGAGTAGAAATAGGACTGTCCAAGGTGCTAAATCAGTGATAACCAAGATAGCCAACCAGATAAAGCTGAATACGTAGATGGTTAATAAGAGCTTCACGGCGGCTGGTTTGCCTAAATAATATACCAGCGTTTTCCGATGGTTTTCGATGTCTTCCTCCAAATCACATGTGTTGTTGGCCAATAAGTTATTAAACATCATCAATACCAGCGGCAAACTGATCAAGAAAACCTTGCCAATCATCGCAAACGTGATGACCTGCGTTTGGTAAACCGCTAAATAATAGCTCACCACAGTAATAAAGAAGCCACTTGCCGTACCAGTTAGTGCCTCAGCGATTGGCAGGCTGTTTAAAGGCCGTCGACCATAGGAATAAAACAACCCAATATAGAAACCAATCACACCTAAAACTCCAATTACCCAATTTGTTCGCCAAACTAATATTAATCCTAATATGAAAGAAATAATCAGATTAAATAGATAAAAGTTTCGCACAAAACGCAGATCCAAATGATCGCGTCCAATAATATTGGTGTGCTGTTTGTAGTTTTCATCAGAAGCATTTCGATAATCCATGTAGTGATTAAAAACATTGACGGTGATATGAAACATAACGATGATCAAAATAAATAAAAAGAATTCAGGATTCAGTGAGCTGTTAAGCTGAAATTTCGCAATCGCGTAGCCGAGTAAAATAATAAAAAGATTTAATGGAGCAGTATAAATTTCCGACAGTTCCCAAAATTGCTTAAAGGTTAGTTGTTTCAAAATGATTCTCCTTTTTTAATGTATTAGTCAAAAAATCAGTTTTCGATCAAGTAGAAGATAAAAACTAGATCAACCATTTTCAAAAATAGCGAGCTTTGAGAATTTTGTCCAATAGTTTGTTTAAGCCAAGGGAAAGGTTTTCAATAGAAGTCGTTGTTTTTTTTATTAATGTTCGTGTTTTAATCTATTTATATATTATTGTTTACTTATTATCTGCTTTATTATATGATTATCCTCGTTGTTTGGAAAAACAAGCTATTATTTTACGAACATTTTTAGAATATAGGAGGAGTATCATGAAAGGAAAATTAAATTCCTATTTTGAACTTGAAAAATTGAACACTACAGTAAAAAGAGAAATTTTGGCGGGTTTTACCACCTTTATTTCGATGGCATATATTCTCTTTGTTAACCCAAGCGTATTGGGCGCGTCAGGAATGGACGAAGGCGCAGTCTTTACTGCTACAGCCTTGGCAAGTGCATTAGGGTGTATCCTGATGGGCGTCTTAGCTCGCTATCCGATCGCAACGGCTCCCGCATTAGGGATCAACGCTTTCTTCGCTTATTCTGTCTGCATTGGAATGGGGATTCGCTGGGAAACAGCGTTAGCTGGTGTTTTCGTGGCATCCTTGATTTTTATCTTAATCACTATTTTTAAATTACGGGAAATGATCATTGATGCGATTCCAGCAGACTTGAAATATGCGATTTCTGGTGGGATTGGTTTATTCATCGCCTTTTTAGGATTGAGCGAAGGCGGCATCATCGTGGCGAATAAGTCCACCTTGGTTGGGCTAGGCTCAATGAGTGTCGGCACCACTTGGTTAACGATCTTTGGTTTGATCGTGACTGCAATTCTGATGGTACGTCGCGTGCCGGGAGGAATCTTTATCGGTATGGTGGCAACAACATTATTAGGATTAGTCACAGGATTGATTCAAGCACCAACACAGATTATTTCGGCAGCACCTAGTTTGAAGCCAACCTTCCTAGTTGCTTTAAAGCATGTAAAAGATATCAACACGCTTCAGCTTTGGGTGGTTGTATTGACCTTCTTATTAGTAACCTTCTTTGATACGGCCGGCACCTTAGTTGGGTTAGCTAATCAGGCGGGCTTTATGAAGGACAATAAAATGCCGCGAGTCGGCAAGGCCTTGGCATCAGATTCTACGGCAATGTTAGCTGGATCACTGCTAGGAACCTCACCAGTAGGAGCCTATGTAGAATCCTCAGCAGGGATTGCAGTTGGCGGGCGTTCTGGATTAACCGCGATTACAACAGGGGCTTTCTTTATCTTTGGCTTGTTTTTCTCACCACTGCTGTCAGTTGTGACCTCACAGGTTACCGCACCAGCGTTAATTATTGTAGGAGTATTAATGGCTCAATCGTTACGTGAAATTAAATGGGATCAATTAGAGATCGCGATTCCCTCATTTTTGATTCTGATTGGGATGCCGCTGACTTATAGTATTTCTGACGGAATTGCCTTAGGCTTCATTTTTTATCCAATCACGATGATTGCCGCGAAACGTGGGAAAGAAGTTTCTCCGATCATGTATGGACTATTTTTTGTCTTTATCGGCTTCATGTGGATACTAAATGTAAAATAAAATTTAACTGAGTTGTCATTTTTATTTCTATTTCTCCATAAAGTGGAAATTTTGTTTTTAATCATATTGTCTTGTTAAAGGACTTAAACGCTATTTTTTTAAGAGTATTAGTCTTACTTTAAGTAATATTGGATATTAAATAGGTAGCGATAGCGTTCTTTTGGTTATGACTTTCATCATTAAAACGGTTAGCATATATTTTTATTATTTACAAATTAAAAATTGACCTAAAATTAACAGTATAATATAATCTATCTATATAAATGTTTTTCTATTTTAAGGCATTAAATGATATTTCGGGTTAATTTTCGGATTTTATTAAGGTATGCCTTCAGTGATGCTGGATAGGGCTATTAATATGGAAAAGGTGTTCGCTGGGAAAGAGCAATTTTAAAGGAGATGAAGGTATGCAATTATTACTTCTAACAAAGGTTCCGCTATATGAGGAAAACTTTGAGCGACAATTGAAACAGTTAGGCAACGAGGTATATTGTTCCAGCAATATGTTAACAATGTTAAAAAGAAATTCGTTTGACAAAGCTTTTCTTACTCAATTTGAGGGAATCATTTTTAGCGAGACCATCTATGATATAGAGGCTTATGAGGTAATCAAGCAACTGCCGCAGGCAAACATCAAGCTTTTTCGTCGAGCAGCAGATAGTAATTTTGACAAAGAAGGCTCTTCTCCTTTTGATGCGTGGATTCCAATGAATTCTGATTTGGAACGCGTGCGGGAAATTTTATTGCTTGCTGAATTATCAAGCTTGGCAAGTAAAGATGCCGCACATGTCCAGCAAGTGTCAGTCAAACAAAAATTGTCTGACCTAAATTTGAAGTTGAAACAAAAAGAGATTGTCTACTATTTAATTCAGGCGGGAGACCGAACCGTCCCTCGTGAAGAAATCAGTCGACAAATTTGGGAGAAAGATCCAACGAAGTCTGTTTTAGCAAGTCTTTCGAAGGTTGTTTCAAAGGTTAATGAGAAAATAGGAAATGAGTTTGGCGAGGAAGCGATTCAAACTGTTTGGGGCCAAGGATATCGTCTGAACAAAAAGTTTTTTGATTATTTGGAAGATGATTTTGTGCAAGAGCCAACAACGATCGTTCGTTAAATTGGTCTCTGTAAATAAGTATTAGCTTTTTTCCTAACAATCAATACGTTTTTTGTAGCTATTTATCAAATAAGAATGAAAGTGCTTTTCGTTTCGAATGTGTGAAACGGAAAGGCACTTTTTTTATTTATGTGTATTCGTAAGTGTTATGCAGCGCATTGCCAATAGTGCTTTATATTAATACATTGAAAAATCGTCAAAATATTATAAAAAATTCAGACAGAATAAAGGAGAATGACTTTTTTAGAATTTACTTATAATGAAAAAAAGGAAATCCTAACTGATGAACCAATCAAAGAATCATTACTATTAAGGAATCAGTGGATCAAAGAGTATGTAAATGCCATGATTAAGGGCTTTTTTCTTTAGCGAGTCATGATTATTTATTTCTTATATTAGAATACGTTTCCCAGTTTAGAATCGATGTAAGATGATTAGGAAGTGTATTATTGGGTAAAATAACTAAAAAAGGATCAAGCTGCTCAAAGGGTTAATTGATAAATATTTATATTTAATGAATAAAAATTTGTTTATGTTATATTTTTAAATTGAGGGGGATTATTATTTTTTTCAAGAAATATATGAAAAATCAATCGACTAACTCTATCCCTCGGAATAGAAAATTCAGTTTTTGATTTGTCATAAATACAAATGTAGTTAGAACATCATAGGAATTAACAGGAGCATTATTTTGAAGGAATGATTATCATGTAGCTATTTATATTGGTTTTCCAGAAATTATTATGATGAATTTGAAATATTTTTGCTAAATGTGTAATTGGTTAAAAATTTCGATGAGCAAAAATGATTTTAAAAAAAAGGTTTCGCAAAAAGTTAATATACTGTTGATTTATTATAAAAAATATTTTATAATTTTTTAAAAATAGATGTATAATAAAACATAAAAATTATTTATTTAAAATAAAAATAATTATTATACTTTTTGAATTAGAATTACCTTGAAGACTTTTACAAGTTATATAACTAAGAGGATTGCTGATGGCTTTTTGCAGATATGTTCGAGTTTTCGTAATGTTAGCAAATTCAAAATGATAACAATTAAGTGGCCAAACTACATTCGAGAGTAAATATAGGATATATCTGTTTATTTCTATATGAAGGTATCAGATGGAGAATAAGGAGAGATTTTAGGAGAAATAGCGCAAAAATCAATAGTTAGTAAATAGAAGATAAGCTTCTGATGGTTTTGTTACGAGAGAAGGTTCACTCAGAAAAAGCAAGACGGTTTTACATAATAAGTCAAAAAACATACATATAGAAGCAGCTATCTTTTGATCTTAATCACAAAGAAGAGAGATGAGACCAGCATGGGAAATTTTGATGTTTTTAGTGTAACTGATAATAGCAAAGAACAATTGTTGGATAAGGTTGACGATTTGGAGATACAGAACAAGGAACTCCTGGAGCAAATCGAAAAACTGGAAGGGATACGCGGTGCACTAGAGGAAAAAGTTTCAGCATACCGCTGTCGACTAAAAGAAGTGACAAAGAAGCTAGAGGATCATCCTATCTTTTTATCTAGAGATATCGTTGTCTATCATAATAAGGACAATCTAGAAAGGCGTCGCTTTGTCCTTCATAGAAAATCAAAGCGTCAGCAGGCAAGCGCATGTGGTGATTCTTCTAGAAAAACGATGGAGATCAATGATTTACAGGAGAAATATGAACATCTTTTAGAACAATATATGTTTGAGTGTGATCGGAGTGAACAATTGTTTGATTATCTGTTTCATCAGGAAAACGATGCTACTTTGGAATTATTTGTTAAAGCGGATGCTGCAGACACATTGTTAGCTGCTGCGACAACCAGTCGTAAGATTATTCAACAGGCAGAGGAACAGGCAAAATATATTGAGTCGAGTCTAATGGAACGTTTGAATAGTGTATTGAAGCAAAAGAACAATATACCGCAAGAGATTATTGATGATGTAAAAGAGAGTCTTCGTTGTTTAGAAAACTAAATGAACTTTCGACAGTGGAGTTAACGGGTGTAAAAGTGGAAATGAGTAAAGATGGGAGTGTAGGACGATGAAAAAAGTAATTATTCTTACTAGAAATATTATCATCGAGCAAGAGTTTCAAAATGAACTGCAACGATTAGACTATGAAGTTTTTGTCTTAAAAGAATTTTTTGATGTGGATAAACCTAATTATTTTGAAGATATTTTATCACTATTTGATATTGTCATCTTTAGTGAAACATTGACAAATCAGGAATTTAATGAAATATTGCCCATTGTTTTGGAAAAGGATTTGCATTATTTACGGCGTACGGATGAACCCGTACCTAATATTGATGAAAGCCATTGTTTATCGATTGATTGTACGCTAACGGAACTAAGAGAATTCTTGCTGTTAAGCGATAAGCGTGGAGGGCATCAAGAGTCGATTTCTAAAGGACTCGTCAGACAATCTGAAATGAAGAAACAAGACTTAGTTCTTTTCTATAGTTCATTGAATAATATTGAAAAGAAAATTATCAGTGCACTGGCAGAGGGCAGCGGAAAGATCATTTCCAGAGATGAGCTGTGTAATAAGGTTTGGAACAACGAAGTCAGCAAATCGCGTTTGGTCCAAATGTCTACGGCAGTAGGAAATATTCGTAAGAAAATCGCTCACGCCCACATCGATAATGTTCGGATTATTACGTATTGGGGAAATGGCTATCGTCTCCATGATGTTCCGAATGGCTTGATGAATGAGCATATTAAGGAATACAGTATGTAGTTAAAAGTTAAAAGCCTCAGCTTTCTCCTATCACAGGAAGAGGGCTAGGGCTTTTTTTGTTGGAAAAAATTCCATATTTTTTTAGGTTGCTCATGATTGAATGAAAAAAATCTAGAAAAAAGTCCTCCAAATCCTATATATACTTCTCCTTGTAAGAAAAGAGGTGCCTAAAATGATTTATCAATATTCTTTGAAATATTTTTCCTGAATCATTCATTGCTAATTAATTAATGAAAAGAGAAAGAAGCGTTTCTATGAATCAGAAAAAATTATCTTTATTTGGCTTTTTTGCATTGACGGCTTCGATGGTCTTAACGGTGTACGAATATCCGACCTTTGCTACTTCGAAGCTGCACCTGGTTTTCTTTTTATTGCTAGGTGGCATTTTATGGTTTTTGCCGGTGGCGTTATGTGCAGCAGAGATGTCCACGGTGGAAGGTTGGCAAAACGGTGGGATCTTTAGTTGGGTCAGCCAAACGTTAGGTGAGCGATTTGGCTTTGCTGCGATCTTCTTTCAGTGGTTTCAAATTACTGTTGGCTTCGTGACCATGATTTATTTCATTTTAGGTGCGCTGTCCTATGTATTGAATTTTCAAGCACTGAATACAGACCCTTTATTGAAATATATCGGTTTACTAGTCATTTTCTGGGGGCTGACCTTCTCGCAATTAGGCGGAACACAACGAACGGCAAAAATTGCGAAAGCAGGATTTGTGGTCGGTATCCTTATTCCGTCCGTCATTTTATTTGGGTTGGCAGCGGCTTACTTCATTGGAGGAAATCCTATCGAAATTGCTATTAGTAAAAAAGCATTCATCCCAGATTTTTCACAGTTATCAACTTTAGTCGTTTTTGTCTCCTTCATTTTGGCTTATATGGGTGTTGAGGCATCCGCTTCCCATATCAATGAATTGGAAAATCCCAAGAGAAATTACCCGTTAGCGATGATCTTATTGGTTATCCTAGCCATTGCCTTAGATGCGATCGGCGGCTTCTCTGTAGCTGCAGTGATTCCCCAAAAAGAATTATCCTTAAGCGCTGGAGTGATCCAAACATTCCAATCATTGATTTTGCATTTTAACAGTCATTTAGGCTGGCTGGTTAAAGTCATTGCTTTGATGATCGCTTTTGGTGTGATGGGTGAAGTAAGTTCATGGGTAGTTGGTCCTTCTCGCGGGATGTTTGCGGCAGCACAGCGTGGGCTATTGCCTAACTTTTTACGTAAGACCAACACGCATGGGGTTCCTGTGCCATTAATTATGATCCAAGGCGTGATCGTCACAATCTGGGGTGCAGTATTGACCTTTGGCGGCGGTGGAAATAATCTATCCTTCCTCGTTGCGATTTCGTTAACGGTAGTGATTTACTTGGTCGGCTATCTTTTATTCTTTATCGGTTATTTTGTTTTGGTATATAAAAAGCAAGAGTTGAAACGAACCTATAACGTCCCTGGAAAAAAAATTGGAAAGACAATCATTGCTGGTGTCGGACTACTATTATCAGTTTTTGCTTTGTTGATTTCCTTTGTTCCTCCAGCTTCCATTGCTAAGAACGAAGATCGAACTTACCAAGTGATTTTATTGATTAGTTTTGTGATCACGGTAGTTTTACCGTTTATTATTTATGAATTGCACGACAAGCATGGACACACAACGATCGAGGAGCCTGTTCACATGAAAGCAGGAGATGTGAATGGAGCGATCTATCCAGCAGCTCGTGGAGAACATCAAATTGTTCAAAAAGAAGAGCACACATTGAAACATTAAATAAAGACATTTTTAGGAGGATTTACTCATGTTATATGGAAAAGAAAATCGTGATGAAGCAGAATATTTGGAACCAATTTTTGGTTCAGAAAGTGAACAAGTTGATCTGCCAAAATATAAATTGAATCAAGCATCAATCGAACCACGGATCGCTTATCAATTAGTTCAGGATGAAATGCTGGATGAAGGGAATGCCCGTTTAAATTTAGCGACATTTTGTCAAACCTATATGGAACCAGAAGCAGTGAAGCTAATGAGTCAAACGTTAGAAAAAAATGCGATTGATAAATCAGAATATCCTCGCACAACAGAAATCGAAAATCGCTGCGTGAATATGATCGCTGATCTTTGGAATGCCAGTGAGAACGAAAAATTTATGGGAACGTCAACCATTGGTTCTTCGGAAGCGTGTATGCTAGGCGGCATGGCAATGAAATTTGCTTGGCGTAAACGTGCGGAAAAGCTAGGATTGGATCTCAATGCGAAAAAACCGAACTTAGTTATTTCATCTGGTTACCAAGTTTGCTGGGAAAAATTCTGTGTCTATTGGGATATTGAAATGCGGGAAGTGCCATTAGACCAAGAACATATGTCGATCAATTTAAATAAGGTAATGGACTATATTGATGAGTATACTATTGGAATTGTCGGTATCATGGGAATTACTTATACTGGGCGTTATGATGATATTAAAGGACTAAATGACTTAGTCGAAGAATACAATAAACAAACCGATTATAAGGTCTATATTCATGTGGACGCTGCTTCTGGTGGTTTTTACGCACCTTTTACTGAACCTGATTTAGTTTGGGACTTCCGATTGAAGAATGTCATCTCAATCAATTCATCTGGTCATAAGTATGGATTGGTTTACCCAGGTGTCGGCTGGGTTCTATGGCGTGATCAACAATATTTGCCAAAAGAATTAATCTTCAAAGTCAGCTATTTAGGTGGGGAGCTGCCAACGATGGCGATTAATTTTTCTCATAGTGCCGCACAATTAATTGGTCAATATTATAATTTTGTACGATACGGTTTTGATGGCTACAAGGCTATTCATGAACGTACCCATAAAGTAGCACTGTATTTAGCCAAAGCAATTGAAGAAACCGGATTGTTTGAAATCGTCAATGATGGGTCTCAACTACCAATTGTTTGTTATAAATTAAAAGAAGATCCAACACGCGAATGGACCTTGTATGATTTGGCAGACCGTCTGTTAATGAAAGGCTGGCAAGTGCCCGCTTATCCATTACCTCAAAATCTGGAAAAAGAAATCATTCAACGTCTGGTCATTCGAGCTGATTTTGGTATGAACATGGCGTGTGATTATGTTCAAGACATGCAAGAAGCAATTGACGCTTTGAATCAAGCGCATGTGGTTTATCATAAAAAAGCAGAAATCAAAACATATGGATTTACTCATTAAAAAGAAGCCTGAAGGAAAATTATTCTTTCAGGCTTCTTTCGTATGGACGAGCGAGTTGGTTGATCTCAATACAGGTTTGATCGATTGTTTTAGGTGAAACAGGAAAAATTAATGTATTCTCACTGCCTAAGTCCGCCTGGTAAAGTGCGGTGTCACAAACGATGACTCGTCTTGAGCAAAAGAAAGTATCGTCCACTACTTCATTCAAGGTATTATAGATCATCGTGCTAATAAGAAAATGATCATCCAGCAAGGCTTCCAGCTGTTTACGATAATATAAAAAATTGAAATCAGAAGAAGCGACGATATACAATTCGATTTTTTCATCAAAGGTGTTTCTGCGCAGCAGATCGAGGGTTAACGTCATTTTGCGAATGAGATTGTCGTTCCAATGAATAGTTGTTTGGCAAGCAGCAGACCATGTTTCTAAGATTTTTTGCACCTTTTGGTAAATAACCAGCTGTTCTTTATCTAACAGATAAATCAGATCCGGCTGGAAAAGCTGCATGTCTCCCCAGGTAGAACGAATAAAAGGGAGAAAGGCCTTTTTCAAAAGTAATTCATTGTCAGGTGAGATCGTTAGAGAGGAACGTAATTCTTGCAGCAGATTTTCGATTTCAGGATAGCGCTTGATATGATTTTGATACACCACGTCAAAATCTTTTTGCAGCAATTCCAAATTGTTGCAAAGATAATTTCTTGCATTGAAAAGTGAATAAATAAAAAATAGTTCCTCTTCATTAGCGCAAATTGTTGATTTTAAGGTTTTCAAGCCTTCACGTAATAATCCAAATAAAGGTGTTTGCTGTGCGCAGATTTTGTCTTCATCTGAAAAAGTAATGGTCGCTTGTCGGGCACGGTGATTGCTGAGCTGAATGCCTAAAATGATGATTTCTCGCTCGCTTTCCGGGTAATCACGTGCGAAAAAGTGTTCCTCGACATAATCAATCAATTCTTCAGCAGCTGAAGCAATCATTTTATTGAATGGGATGGCGGAACGTTCACCAGTGTATCTTGCGATAGCCAAAAGCAAGTAGCGTAGATCTTTTTCAGGCAGTTTCAGCTGCTGCTTTGAACACGAATAGCCAAGCTCATCAGCAAAATCAAAAATATCTGCTCGAAGCTGATAAATTTTACTAGTCGACAGAAATTCTTTTTCCGCGATCTCAGACCAGTGGGTGTTTCCAATCAAAAAGTCGTTTAGAACACGCAAAAAATCGGAGCGCCGGTAAATCCGTTGCGTTAATTCTAATAATGAATAAGCGGGATCAAAAAATAGTTTGCAGGTATTTCTGGTCCGCTCAAATGAAATAATCTCCTGTGTGAAAGATTCTTTTAGAGCCTCGAGATCGTTAGTAATCGTAGGTGTACAGACGTTTAAACGTTCGGCCATCGCTTGTAAAGTGATTTCTTTCTTTTGGTACAGCTGTTGGCAGAGATAAACCTGACGAAAAATATTTTTTTCAATATACCTTTCTAGCATAAAGTACCTCCTTAGTAACGACACACATATGATTGATATTGTATACCAATTTCGTTGCTTTGAATATTTCTAGGCTAGAGAACTCGTCATTTTTTTAGACTGAAAAATAAAATAATGAAGACGGACGCCTAAAAGGGATCACAATGCTGATTTTAAAATAAATTTAAGTATTTTTATTTAAGAATAATTTTAGTTATTAAAAAACTTTAGAATAGAGCTGAACTTAGTAACTGACGGGTTAATTAAACTATTGAATAACAGTGAAAACCTTTTTTTAGTGAATTAGAATGAACTGCTAGAATAATGAGACAAAATTTTTTTGAAAGAAATTTTTGTCGATTATGAGAGTTTGAGGGGAGAAATATTTCACAAGCCCGTCTGTATTAGTTCTCTGTTTTTCAGTCAACAAACGGTTGTAAATTGTATATTACTGAGCAAATTCTCGTATCAAGTAGAAACTGTCATTATCAATTACATCATCTGTTATAGTGAAAAGTGTAACAGGTCATGGTATTTGATAAGATAATTATCATTATTTTAAAAGGTTTTGTAGAGATAAGAAGTCAAAAAAGCCCTTTCTTAAAACTGATTCCTTTGTTATAATCATTTTAAATTAATTTGAAACTATTTAACAAGGGAGTGCTATTATGGAAACTACAACAATCAAAAAAACTGTAGAACAAACAGAAAATCCTTGGGAAGGGTTTAACGAGGGCCGCTGGCAGCATGAGGTCAATACGCTAGACTTTATTAAACGAAATTACACAGAGTACAAAGGTGATGACAGCTTTTTAGAAGGCGCAGCTCCGAGTACCGAAAAATTATGGGACAAATTACAAGAGCTTTTTGAAGTTCAGCACAAACAAAACGGCGTTTATGATATGGACAACGACGTGCCCGCGACCATCACTTCCCATGAGCCTGGTTATTTGATCAAGGAAGAAGAAAAGATCGTTGGTTTACAAACCGATGTACCGTTGAAGCAAGCATTTATGCCATTTGGCGGAATCAACATGGCCAACAAAGCCTTAGAATCAAACGGCTATGAAGTAGACGATGAAATGTCTTTCATCTTCAACAAATGGCGCAAGACACACAACCAAGGTGTTTTCGATGCTTATACAGATGAAATGCGCTTAGCTCGCAAAAATAAAATCATCACAGGTCTTCCAGATGCTTATGGTCGTGGCCGTATTATCGGTGACTACCGTCGTGTCGCATTATACGGGATTGATTTCTTGATGAAAGAAAAGAAAAAAGACTGGAAAAACGTCGGCAGTAAAGTAATGACCAATGACGTGATCCAATTACGTGAAGAAGTTTCTGAACAATTCCGCGCATTAGCTGATATGAAGGAAATGGCTGCAAGCTATGGCTATGATATTTCCAAGCCTGCTAAGAATGCTCAAGAAGCAATCCAATGGTTATACTTCGGCTACCTTGCAGCAATCAAATCACAAAATGGTGCCGCAATGTCAATCGGTCGTATTTCAGCGTTCTTAGATATCTATATCCAACGTGATTTAGATCGCGGCTTGATCACTGAATTTGAAGCGCAAGAAATGATCGATCATTTGATTATGAAATTACGTATGGTGAAATTTGCTCGTACGCCTGAGTACAACCAATTATTCTCTGGCTACCCAATCTGGGCGACATTGTCATTAGCAGGGATGAACATGGACGGTTCTTCATTAGTAACGAAAAATGATTTCCGTATCCTTCATACCTTAACAAATATGGGACCTTCACCAGAACCAAACTTGACAGTATTGTACTCATCGCATTTACCAGAAGGCTTCCGTACTTATGCAGCAAAAGTAGCGAAAGAAAGCTCTTCGATCCAATTGGAAAATGACGATCTATTACGTCAATACTGGGGATCTGACGATGCAGCGATTGCTTGCTGTGTATCTGCGACAGTTATCGGAAAAGACATGCAATTCTTCGGCGCTCGTGCCAACTTGGCTAAAGCAGTGCTTTATGCAATCAACGGCGGCGTTGATGAAATGACGAAGATGCAGGTTGGTCCGCGTTTCCGTCCATTAGAAGGTGACAGCATTGATTTTGATCAATTCATGGAAAGCTACAAAGATGTTTTGGATTGGTTAGCAGAATTATATGTGAATACTTTAAATGTGATTCATTACATGCATGATAAATATGCCTATGAAGCACCACAATTAGCGTTGATGGATACAGATTTGAAACGGACGTTTGCGACCGGTATTGCAGGCATTTCTCACGCAACGGATTCATTGATGGCGATCAAACACGGAAACGTAAAAGTGATCCGTGATGAGGATGGCTTGGCAATTGACTATATTCCGCAAAACGAATTCCCAACATACGGAAATGATAACGACGAAGCAGACGAAATGGCGAACTGGATTCTTGAATACTTCATGACGCAAATCAAACGTCAGCACACGTATCGTGATTCAACACCAACCTTGTCATTGTTGACGATTACTTCAAACGTCGTTTATGGTAAAAATACTGGGAATACACCAGATGGCCGTCGTGCAGGTAAACCATTGGCACCAGGAGCAAACCCAAGCTATCAAGATGGTAAGTTCTTAGGTGAGAAAAACGGTCTGTTGGCTTCATTGAATTCAACTGCGAAATTGAACTACTCTTGTGCGCAAGACGGTATTTCAGATACACAAACCATCAATCCAGGCGCATTAGGCCGGACAGATGACGAAGCAATGCAGATTGACAATCTGCGTCAAGTATTAGATGGCTACTTCGATAAGGGAGGCTACCACTTGAACGTGAATGTCTTTGGTCGTGAATTGCTAGAGGAAATGGACAAAGATATTGATAATCCTAAATATGCGAACTTTACCATTCGGGTATCCGGTTATGCCGTGAAATTCCGTGACTTAACACCAGAACAACGTCGCGACGTAATCTCACGTACAGACCACACAAAAATGTAAAAATAAAATATTTTTTAGCAAAATAGAATTTTTGAAAGGTTCTGAGGCTCATTATGTAGCCTCAGAACCTCTTTTTTACCAAAAATGTTAAAAATTATTAATAATTGTGATTTTTAAATAAAATATTAGTTGATTGTTCTATACTATTGATAATTATTAAGCAAGTGGGTGATAGTGATTGAAGGAGTATGAAAGTCAATGGGTGGTGCGAATTGTTGGTATCGTTGCGGGGGCAATGGTCTTTTTCATGATTATTTATGCTTACTTTGGTTCACATTTTTATTTTGGGTCGGTCGTGGCGAATGTACCTGTGGGCGGGTTGTCCGTTCAGGCGGCTGAAGAAAAAATTCAGCAAGAAACAAAGCAGGTGGAAATTAAGCTGAAGGGGGAGTATCAAACAATCAAACTTCAAGTCGCTTCGCCGTATAAGATTCAAAAGGATTATTTGAAGAAGAATATTCGCCGAGGAGAATTCAGTCTGCCCATCAAAAAAGGCGCAAAAGATCGATTAGCTGAGGCAATTAACCGCGCCTCCTTTCTCGGGGGAAAAGAAGCGCAAAATGCCAAAATCATTTATACCAATCAAAAATTCGAGATCAAGTCAGAAAAAAGCGGCACAGTGGTAGATTCTACGCGACTGCGCAAGGAACTCTGTGAAGCCTTTGAAGAAGGAACACTACAAACAGAATATGAGTTAGCCAATTATTATCGAGAACCTGAGATTACAACGCAGGAGTTGAATCGGCAAAAAATCACCCAGAATTTGGAAATGGTCAGGAAGCGTAAGATAAAACTAAAGCTGAACAAACAAACCATTCCCCTGACTGAACAGCTGTTGGCCGCTTCAGTAGATGATCAGGGAAATTTTGACCAAGAGCTGATAATAGCGTGGGTAGCAGATTTGGAACGGGAATATTCAACGATTTACCAATCGGTGGATTTTACAAATGTCCACGGGCAACATCTGCGTTTTAAAAATGTGGGGAATTACGGCTGGTTTATTGATATTAAACAATCGGCGAAGAGAATCGCTGAAAAACTAAAGGAACCCGATACTAAAGTTATTCAACTGGTACTCAAGGGCGATACAAAAAAACAACCCCTACATGTTACAAAAAACTACATAGAAGTTGATTTAGATAATCAAAAAATGTACTGCTTTGACAATGGCAAGCTAGTAGTCGAGACTGATGTGATTACAGGCCGCTACAATAAAGGAACGGCAACTGTTCCCGGTTTTCATACGGTGATGGACAAACGGCGAAACGTTGATTTGAGCGGTGTCTTAACAAATGGGGATGGTACCTATAATGTGCCTGTTGATTATTGGATGCCGTTACTAAGCTATGGTCAGACGATTACTGAGATAGGTCTTCATGATACAGATCATAAGCTGCAGTATTTCGGTCAGCCCGGCGCCTTTAAAACGGATTTGGGAAGCTATGGGTGTGTCAATACACCGAAATCTGAAGTGGCGAAAATTTATGAGTATAGTTACATCGGAATGCCTGTTTTTATTTATGGCCATGCTTATGATGACGCGCCAGGTGAATGGGACAAACCAGTAGAGTATGGAACAGAAATCTAAAACAGAGGTTGTACCAGAAGTTATTTGTGGAACACCGTTTATTCAGAAACAGGAGCCATGACAAATTTTTGGTCACGGCTCCTGTTTTTTATTTTTTGCAAGTTGTAAAAATGATTTCCTGCAAATAAAGCAGTTCAAGCTTTAAAAGATAATATTGTCCTTGATCAGCTCGATATTTTTGATAAATATTTTATGGTCATGCATTTTGATCGCACCACAGGTTTTTAGTTGATGCATGATCCGGCTGACGCTGCTGGCAGCATTGATACCGCAAAAATGGGCAATTTCTTCGTTGGTCACTACGAAGTCGATCAAGACCCCATCTTGGTATTCTATGCCAAATTTGTCGTAAAGGTCATAGATTTGGCTGCATACAGCCCCAAATTTGCCATTCATTAACATTTGCTGAGTTCTCTTCATGGATTTCATCAGCCGTTCTCGGTAATAGTTTTTGACATAGATTTGGAGTTCACGATTTTGATTGATATCTTTCCAAAATTCAACGCGGTCAATCTGGTAGAGTTCGGCCTTTTCGGATTCTATCCGAATATTGAAGGGAGCGTCGATGAATTGAGAGTACTCGTCCTTTAACAATGACACTACTTCGAGTTCATTGATGTATTCCAAATTGAATTCGCGACCATCTCTGGAAACGACACTCGTCTTGATGACGCCGCTTTTCAAAATGTACACATGATGGTCCTGAATTCCTTCATAGAGCAGATACTTTTTGTATTCTTTACTAACGATCGGGAATTTTTTTTGTTCTAAGTAGTTTGTTAAAGCTGTATTATCCAATTTTTCTTTATTCCTTCCATGAATTGTTGAAATTTTCATTGACATTTTATCACAAGTAGACGTTTTGTTTGATTAAAAGGCTAGTTAAAAAAGATAGTAACAAATGTTAATGTCCTTTTTTGTTAAAAAAAATTTACGTCTTTTTTTAATATGAAAGCTGATTTCCCGCTGTTTTTTCTATCCGTATAATCAATCAAGTAAGTCGAACAACCCAAAGCGTGATCAGAAAATTTGAAAGAAAGAGAAGTGTTTATTATGAAAAAATGGACAAGCGCAATGATTGAACGATTGGAATCAGCCTATCAGGTACGATTTGAAAAAGAGGCGGTACTGGTCTTTTTAAATGATGCGTATCAAAATGCGTTGATGTTGAGGAGAGATTATTCGTTTGAAAATGACGAAAGTCTGGCCGCCTTTTTATCAGCTTTTGACTATACGCGGGATTTATTTATTAGTCAGGCGGTGGATCGTTATCCATCAAATTACAATAAGGTCGCAGAAAAAATCTCAACCTTAAAGAAGTTAAATGAGCGTATCGCATATTAATGAGAGTAGGTAATGAAAATTAAGGAAGAAAAGTTATTCAATAAAGGATTTATCACCATCACGATTATCAATTTTGTAGTCTTTTTAGTCTATTACTGTTTTGTTGTGATAACGGCAAAATATGCAACACAAAGCTTAGGGTCAACCACCGCTCAAGCGGGCTTCGCTGTCGGTATTTATATTATCGGTACACTACTGGCACGGTTGTACATTGGCAAGAAATTGGAATTATTCGGCCGACGAGCGGTTTTACGCTATGGGGCATTGTTTTACTTAATCACGACTGCTGCATATTTGATCAGCACCAATATTTTTATTTTAGATGGCGTACGGTTTTTAAATGGCTTTGGTTACGGAGCGGTTTCTACTGCGGCTAATGCGATCGTTACTGCTTATATTCCAGAGGCTAAATATGGGGAAGGAATCAACTATTATGGATTGAGTACCAGCTTAGCAGCAGCGATCGGACCATTTATCGGGTTACTGCTGCTACCGATGGTTGGTTTTAAAGCGATCATCCTTCTTGCGGTGATTCTCGCCTTTGTTACGATGCTGGCCTGCTTCAAATTTGAAGTAAGTAATATCGAATTATCAGAGGAGCATCGTGCTCGAATCAACACCTTTAGCTTAGAAAGTTTTGTTGAACTGAAGGTTTTATTTATTGCGGGAATCGCCTTTTTGATTGGGATCGCCTATTCCAGTGTCCTAGGCTTTTTGTCTATTTATGCCGATCAATTGCACTTAGTTACGGCAGGCGCCTTTTTCTTTGTGGTTTATGCCTTGGTGGTTACTCTCACAAGACCGATGTCTGGAAAAATTTTTGACAAGCATGGAGAAAATTCTGTGATGTATCCAAGCTTTATTTGTTTGACGATTGGCTTGATTCTTTTAGCCTTCACAGGCAATGCTGTTGTCTTGTTAATTGCCGGAGCGTTTGTAGGTTTAGGCTACGGTACTTTTATGGCAAATGGTCAGGCGGTGACCTTGAAGCTGGTTGAAAAGGCTCGAATCGGTGTCGCATTATCGACGTACTTCATTGGTCTTGACTTAGGCTTAGGAGTAGGACCTTATTTATTAGGAGCCATTAAAGGAATCCTAGGGACTTATCAGCATATCTACATCTTCTGTGCGATCATTCCATTGGTTGTAGCGATTTTATACATGATTTTTTATCATCCAAAGAAATCTGTGGATGCGTAAGAAATAGGAACAAAAAAGGCTGTGCCAGCTTGCTTTGGCACAGTCTTTTTTGTTAAATTTTATTCAGTTTTTCATGGATGACTTCGGTTAAATCATAATTCTGGTTTAGTTTGGCATAATAATCGGCTTGCTTTAATAGTTCGATTTTATCGCTGATGTTTTCTTGAATGATCGCTTTTTCGAAAAATAGCTCTTCTAATCCAGTAGTCACGTTTACCTCTAATAAGGTTTGAATACCTTCGTCGCAAAGTGCATTAGCTTTTTTTTGGTTGCCGCGATCGGCGTAGAAGCAAGCTGCCTGGTAATAGGATGGACCTAATTTTAATTTTGTATTCATTTTTTCCTCCATTTGCTCAGCGCGTTCAAAATAGATGCGTGCGCGTTTTTTTTCTTCGTTTACTTGATAACAGGTGGCTAATCCTTTAAGTACTAGCAGTTCATACCTTTTTTCATCACGAAAAAAGGTATAGGCGCGTTGAAAGTAATGGACAGCTTTTTTTGTGTCGCGCTTGCCAAATAAATTTGCGTAAGCGCGAAAATACAATAGATGACCAACGATTCGTGCATTTTGATATGAAATTTTCTTGCCATAGGTATTCAATAAAAACAAAACACTAGAGAACTCTTGACGTAGATGCAGACAACGAACAATATCCAACAAAGAAGTTTCCGTTAAAAGAACTGTATCTGGGAAAGCATGATGGTATGGAACATCCAGTTTCATACAAAGATCGAGAATGACTTCTAAAATGCCTATGTTTTTGTCTTCGATCAACTCTAAGTCAGCCGGAGAACAAATCGTTTTGAAGTCTTCTCGCGCTATACCCGCCTTCTCGCGCTTTTGTCTGATGATATCTCCATTCACGTTCATGATTGACCTCCTACGAATAACGCTTTCATATTAATTCTAAAGTCTTTATTAGAAAACTGCAATAATAATATTCAAAAAAACCCTTTTTTTTAATTTATTTTCCTATAAATTGAATTGAATGTTTATTTTATCTTTGTTATATCATTTATTTAGGTCGAAAAATCATTTTCTTAAATAATCGAATAATTATAATAAGAGCGGCTGGAATCAGAGGGGATTGAAAACAAAAGAACGCTTGCGTTTCAAGGCAAATATGATAAACTGTTAAAATACTATGAAAAGGAAGAGTGATTGTGATGAGAAAAATGAATGTTGCAATTGTCGGCGCGACTGGCGCAGTAGGAACACAAATGATTAAACTATTAGAAAATAGCACCTTGCCCATTGGCACTGTGAAATTTTTGGCTTCGAAGCGCTCCGCTGGGAAGCAACTTTCATTTAAAGGCGAAACTCAAACAATCGAGGAGCTAGTTCCAGATTCATTTGAAGGAATCGATCTGGCCTTATTTTCAGCAGGCGGAGGAATATCGGCCAAATTTGCACCAGAAGCGGTCAAACGCGGAGCGGTTGTAGTAGATAATACGAGTCATTTCCGAATGGACCCTGAAGTACCATTAGTTGTGCCTGAAGTAAATCCTGAAGCTCTGCGGGCTCATAAGGGGATCATTGCTAATCCCAATTGTTCAACGATTCAAATGATGGTGGCGTTAGAGCCGATCCGACAGGCTTATGGGTTAAAACGTGTGCTAGTTTCAACCTATCAGGCGGTATCTGGTGCTGGAAATCAAGCAATGGAAGAGTTGAAGCAGCAAACTCGCGACTTTTTAGCTGAAAAGCCTGTAGATGAGTGGAAAGCAGATATTTTGCCTTGCGGAGGAGATAAAAAACATTACCCGCTGGCCTTTAATGCTTTGCCGCAAATCGATGTATTTACCGATGATGGATACACCAACGAAGAGTGGAAAATGATCAACGAAACGAAAAAGATCATGGAGGACGATTCGATTAAGGTTTCAGCAACCTGTGTACGCATTCCTGTTATGAGCGGACACTCTGAATCCGTTTATATTGAGACGGAGAAAACGGCGACAGTGGATGAAATCCAAGAAGTCATTGCTAAAGCGCCGGGTGCCGTATTAGAGGATGATCCAAGTCAGCAGATCTATCCGCAGGCCTTGAATTGTGTTGGCAAAAAGGAAACGTTTGTCGGACGTATCCGCAAAGATCCAGATGAGGAAAAGGGTGTCCATCTGTGGGTAGTTTCAGATAATCTATTAAAGGGTGCAGCTTGGAATTCCTTGCAAATTGCGGAAACAATGTATGAAATGGGACTTTTAAAGTAAGTGAATAGTCAAATTCTCAGACCTGTGACGTTTGGTGTCGCAGGTTTTTTTTGACATCAAAGGAAGGATTAAATTTTACGGGTCGATTTGAAGACGGAACAGCTTAACGTGCCCTACGATGAATATCCTCACTTGCGATACCTGGAGTAGTATCACAAGTGAGGATATGTTTGGCTGAAAGTTTGTTTTTAGGTGAAGTTAATACAATCAGCGTGTTGGTAGATTTATTTAGAAAACGAAACGGCTTTTATTTATTCGCCAAACGTTCTTTTAAATTTATTTTCTCACCTCGCTTTCGTAGATCATAAAATTCACCGATAGCTGTGAAAAATAAATCATTTGAAGAGTTAACTGCTGTTTCAACAGAATCTTGCACGACACCAATAATGAAACCAACACCAACGACTTGCATGGCAATGTCATTAGAAATTCCAAACAGGCTGCAGGCTAATGGAATTAATAATAATGAACCTCCAGCAATTCCTGAAGCGCCACAAGCAGACAATGCGGATAATACACATAAAATTAACGTTAAACTAAAAGGCACATCGATTCCTAATGTATGAACAGCCGTTAGGGTCATGATAGAGATAGTAATTGCCGCACCTCCCATGTTGATGGTTGCACCTAATGGTAAAGAAATAGAATATGATTCTTTTGTTAACCCTATGCGTTTTGCCAGCATCATATTGATTGGAATATTTGCCGCAGAACTTCGAGTGAAAAATGCTGGAATAGCACTTTCCTTTAAACAAAACCAAACGAGAGGATACGGATTTTGTCTAATTAGTACAAACGCTACTAAAGGATAAACAACTAAATCAACAATCAGCATTGTCCCTACCAGCAAGAGCAGAAGACGCCCATATTGCATTAATCCAGCAAGTCCAGTTGAAGAAACTGACTCAAAGACTAGACCGGCAATACCCAACGGTGCCATAGCGATAATTAGCTGAACAACCCCCGTAATGGCTAGAGAAAATTCATCAATAACTTCCTTAACAGAGTTTTTTCGTGTACGTAAGGCAAAACCAATTAGAGCCGACCAAAATAGAACGCCTAAATAATTTCCCTCAATCATTGCCTGCAATGGATTTTGAACAATGTTATTTAGAATAGTGGTCAATACATCGATTAACGCTTTTGGTGCTTCTTGAGAACCGGAAACTTCTTGCAAGGAAATAGTTAGCGGAAAAAGATAACTAGCTAATACTGCAATTGTTGCGGCTAATAAGGTAGTAAATAAATACAAAGAAATAATTGGCTTAATGTAGGTTTGAGTCGTTGATTGATGCTTTGATATAGAGGCCATGATTAATACAAATACTAATAATGGCGCTACCGCTTTTAAAGCCCCAACAAATAGACTCCCAAATATTGCAATGAAGCTCCATTGAGGAAGAAATATTCCTAATAAGCCTCCAAGGATAATACCTATCACAATTCGCTTGATTAACGAAAGCTGCTTGAAAAAATCTAACAAAACAAGAAACCCCTTTTCATTTTTTAATTATTTTGGCACTATATGGCAATTAAAGTTTAATTGAAATAAAGGGAACCTGCAACCGTTTCTTTAGAACCATTTTTAGCAAATAACAGGCTTGCTAGATTGGTTGGTAACTCTGAGAATCATTTGTACGGTTGAGCATCTCAAGTCAGCGATTTTTTACAGTTGAACGAAGATTTACGTGACAGTTTCATCTAATTCGTCTCTCATTCATTCGGCTTAACTCTCCCTATTTTTAGAAAAACATGTATAATAACTAATGAGTATAGGCACAGACCGTACTGATTACGGGGTCTGAGTAAGCTAATATAGATAAAGAAACTAGAGAGGTGGATATTTTGAGTACAGTCAAAATAATTCCCTTCAGCGGAGTACGTGAAAATGGTAAAAACATGTACGCGGTTGAAGTGGATAATGATATTTTTGTCCTCGATTGCGGACTGAAGTATCCAGAAAATGAACTATTGGGAATCGATGTTGTGATTCCTGATTTTACCTATTTAATTGAAAACGCGGATCGCGTGGCAGGGGTCTTTTTGACTCATGGACATGCAGATGCGATCGGAGCGTTGCCTTATTTCATATCTGAAGTGGCCGTGCCGGTCTTCGGAACTGAATTAACGATTGAGCTGGCAAAACTGAATGTGAATCAAAATGAAGAAAGTAAAGGATTCAAGGATTTTCACGTGATTGATGAGCATACCGAGATTGATTTTGGGACTGCGGTTATCAGCTTCTTCCGGACGACCCATACGATTCCTGATTCTGTCGGGATTAGCTTGAAAACAGCTGAAGGCAGTATCGTATATACTGGTGACTTCAAGTTTGACCCAACATCGATCCCAATGTATGCGACAGATTATCGTCGTTTGGCTGAAATTGGTTCGGAGGGTGTTTTGGCATTGTTGAGTTCTTCATCGAATGCAGAAAATCCAATCCAAGTGGCTTCTGAACGGGAAATCGCCAGTGAAGTCTATGACACCATCAATGAGTGGAACGGACGAATTATCGTAGCGTGTGTTGCCAGCAACCTGCAGCGGGTTCAACAAATTTTAAATGCGGCAGAAAAGGCTGGACGTAAGGTAGTCTTGACTGGACAAGATTTGGATCGCATCATCAAAACAGCGATGCGTTTGAATAAGCTTGAGGTACCAGAAGATATTTTAGTCACAATCAAAGAAATGAAGAAATATCAGCCAGAAGAACTGATCATCTTAGAAACAGGCCGTATGGGCGAACCAATCAAGTCGTTGCAAAAAATGGCCAATCGCTCACATCGCAACTTGAAAATTGAAGACGGCGATTTAGTCTATATCACGACGACGCCAACGATCGCAATGGAAACCACGGTTGCGAAGACGGAGGATATGATCTATCGTGCCGGCGGAATCGTAAAAAGCATCTCTGAGAACTTACGGGTTTCCGGTCATGCCAATCCTCGCGATTTGCAAATGATGATGAATTTCATGTCACCGAAATATTTCATTCCGGTCCAAGGGGAGTATCGTCAATTAGCTGCTCATGCGAGCTTAGCAAATGAAATGGGCATTCCCTTCAAGGATATTTTCATTACTGGCCGCGGAGATGTTTTAGAGTATAAGAATAAGCATATGAGTGCTGCCGGCAGTGTACCAGCGGACAATATCATGATCGACGGAATCGGTGTTGGAGATATTGGCAATATCGTCCTGCGGGATCGTAAAGTTTTATCGGATGACGGGATTTTTGTGGTCGTAGTGACCATTGATCGTAAACTGAAAAAAATCGTCTCTGCCCCGCAGATTACTTCACGTGGCTTTGTCTATATCAAAGCAAGTCGTGATTTGATCAAGGAAAGTGCCGAGATTACCAGCGAGATCGTTGAAAAGCATCTGCATTCCGATGATTTTGAATGGAGTAAATTAAAGCAGGATATTCGTGATCAGTTGAGTCGTCATTTGTTTGAACAAACGAAACGTCGTCCAGTGATCTTGCCGGTTATTATGGAAGCCAATCAACGACGCGGACGCCGCAAATAGTTGAAGCCGTAAACTCTCCAATCAATAAACGATTGGAGAGTTTTTTTAATACTTACTACTCTGTTTTTTTGCCAAAAAGGAGTATGATTAAGGTGTCAGTAAATGTAGAGAGGGCTGGTCATATGTTAGAAAAACCATTAAAGTGTCCAAATTGCGGCACACATTTCTTTGTTGATGAAGTATTGAATGTTCAGGAGCATCCGAAAGAAGCGATGCCGGTTGAATGTCCGAATTGCCACCATATTTATGAAAAAAGGATCACCAACGGCTATTTCATGACTTTTGAAGATCGGGAACATGGAAAATATGAGGAAGAAGCGGGAGAGTAATCTCTCGTTTTTATTTTTGCAATGCGTGTCACATTCATGGCAGCATGAGTGAGCTGTGTCATCCATCCAGCAATTTCTATTGATCGAATTTATAAAAAAGGGCGGGAAATTAAACAGTTCGAGCTACAAGGAAAGTCGATGGTTACTTTGATGGTAACGGTTGACTTCTTTTTTTTCGAACACTCTGTTATACTGGTTTTGCTAAGCTGTACTAATATAATAGATAAATGTTATAGCGGGAGGAAATTATGGCGACAAAACACGATCTGATTTTAGAACATATTGAGAGTCTGCCGGTGGGAGAACGAATCTCTGTCCGCAGCATTGCTAAAAATTTGCGCGTCAGCGAGGGAACAGCCTATCGTGCAATTAAAGATGCTGAAAATATCGGTTTGGTCTCAACGATCCAACGTGTTGGGACGATCCGTATTGAACGGAAATTGAAAAAAAATATCGAACGCTTGACCTTTGGCGAGGTGGTTCGAATCATTGAGGGAGAAGTCTTAGGCGGCTCTAATGGTTTGGACAAGGATTTGAATAAGTTTGTCATTGGTGCGATGACAGAAGAAGCGATGCGCCGGTACATCACCCCAGGCTCGTTATTAATCATCGGAAACCGTGAAGGCGCTCAAAAGCTGGCTTTGCAGGACGGTGCAGCAGTCCTAATCACCGGCGGCTTTGATACGACACCTGAGATCGCCAAGCTTGCGGATGAACTAGCTTTGCCCGTTTTAAGCACGACCTATGATTCTTTTACTGTAGCAACGATGATCAATCGGGCGTTGAGTGATCAATTGATTAAAAAAGATATCATGCAGGTCAGCGATATCTACATGCCGCTTGAAAAGACCGTCTATTTGCAAGCAGGGGATACAATCGCGAACTATCATCGATTGTCTGATAAAACCGGACATTCACGTTTTCCAGTTGTAAATAAAAGCATGCGGGTTTTAGGAGTTGTGACAGCCAAGGACGTTTTAGGAAAAGCTGAAAATCTAATGATTGATCGAATCATGACGCGAGATCCGAATGTGGTGAAGCAGAGTATGAGTGTGGCTTCGGTCAGTCATCAAATGATTTGGGATGGACTTGAAATGATGCCGGTAGTAAAAGATGATCTTTCTTTAGTAGGAATGGTCAGCCGTCAGGATGTCATGAAGGCGATGCAGCTCGTTCAGCGTCAGCCGCAGATGTCTAATACGATCTCTGATCAAATCGTCGGTGATATCATTACAGTTGATACAGACCGAGAAGAGAATCAGTTAGAGAATCCCTACTTCAAATTTGAGGTCACCCCTCAAATGGTGAACAGTGTCGGGACGATTTCTTTTGGCGTATTGAGTGAGATTGTAGCGAATGTCGCCCAACGAAGTATTTTGCTAGATCAGCGGCGCAATACCTTAATCGAGCAGATGAATCTGCATTATTTACGACTGATTCAATTAGAAAGCGAAATTGAGATTCATTCAAAAACATTAGAACTAGGCCGACGTTCAGCGAAGGTCGATTTGGAGGTTTTCATTGACAATGTGATTGTGGCTAAAGCAATCGTAGTCTGTCAAGTGATGGAACGTTCTTAGAAAGAGGAAGAGCATGACAATTACAGAAGAAATTTTACAAATGATTAAACAATACGATCGGATTATCATCCATCGTCATATGCGACCTGATCCAGATGCCCTTGGCTCCCAGTGCGGACTTGCGGAAATTTTACGTGGGTCTTTTCCAGAAAAGGATGTGTATCAGGTGGGCGGTCCAGTTGAAGGGTTGGCCTTTTTAGCTGAAATGGATGAGATATCTGATGATCTATACAACGGTGCTTTGGTAATCGTAACAGACACGGCAAATGCGCCGCGGATCAGTGATGACCGCTACAGGTTTGGTGATAAGCTGATCAAGATCGACCATCATCCGAATGATGACCCTTATGGAGACTTGCTGTGGGTCAATACACAAGCCAGCAGCTGTAGTGAGATGATTGCCGATTTTGCGTTTGCTGAGAATTTAACGGTGACCGAGAATGCAGCTCGTCTATTATATGGCGGAATTGTTGGGGATACAGGACGCTTTTTGTATCCAGCGACTACCTCTCATACGTTGCAGGTAGCGGCGAAATTATTGGATTTCGGCTTTGATGCAACGAGATTGAATCGTGAAATTGATCAAATCTCATTAGATGTGGCGAAGCTGTCAGGCTATCTTTATCAAAATCTGCAAATTGATGAAAATGGTGCCGGTTATGTCTTTTTGGATCAAGCGATTCTAAATAAGTATGGTATTAAGGATTCTGACACGGCGGCGCTTGTGCCGCTGCCAGGAACAATCGATGCTGTGTTGGCATGGGCAATCTTTGTGGAGCAGCCAGAAGGCTATTATCGAGTTCGGCTTCGCTCCAAAGGCCCGGTTATCAACGAATTAGCTAAACGTTATCATGGCGGGGGCCATCCCTTAGCCAGCGGAGCAAACGCGAAGGATCAGGCGATGTGCCAGGACATCTATCGTGAGATCCAAGTATTGTGCAAAAATTACAACCAAGATCGATTGATTTAAAAAAATCTAGAAATAGCTGTGAACAAAGGTTGTTTCATGATTGATACATTAATACTAGGCATGGAAAGAAACGTAAGGTGTTTCCTTGGGCTTCTTTCCATGCCTTTTTGACTTGAGGAAAGTATAAAAATTTTTATATGAAAAATACTTTACGGCAGGTGTATCCACGTCCGGCTTCACGAACGAGCTTTTCTGCGTTAGCTGCGCATAAAGTTGCTGCTAACCTTCATTCCGGCAATCATCTCACTAAGACTGCTGGGGATTGGTGCTCAAAAGCTGAGCGTGTGCGTGAAGTCTTTCTTATTAAGCCACAGACGTACATCCAGCGTGAAGGTAGTTGAAAGAAAACAATCCAAATCATTGTCAGGTTTTGAGGTATGAAGCGGTAAAGCAAGACTAATTAACGAATATATAAAAAGTGAGTTTATATAAAGTTTTTAAAATTACTATATTTCTTTATTAATAACTAAAATTCAATTTAGGAAAGTTTTTAATATATAAAATGTCATTCTTCAAATTCTTTAGAATTTTTAAAAAAAGATATTTCGGCTTTCTATTTACAATACTCTTTTCATTGTTATATTATTATGAGTGTTAAAAAATGAAAGCGCTATAAATACGGAGGGGTAGACAATGAATGTGGCAAAACTAGCTGAGAGACAGTTATTTCTAATG
>OBZH01000088.1_pt1 | contig 114711 bp, 125 predicted proteins | sample 1476881 | NCBI WGS metagenome assembly OBZH01 (sample SAMEA2580230, study PRJEB22360) | human gut metagenome | biome: human gut; feature: human-associated habitat; material: faeces | place: Denmark | collected 2008/2010 | reverse complement strand
TTCTCCTAAAGTAACCTTCAAGGGTTGTGCACTAGTAAGCGTGATTGCTTGGGAGAAAATCAGTTTCATATACTTTCTCTAGATCCAATGCTTGTTAGATAAATAGATTAAATGTTCTATTTTTAAGATATCAGGCTAAATACAATTGAGCAAAATCAATGAATGAAAGAAAAAGTTAGTATGATTGCACATGAATATGCAGTAATTAAATTGTTTTTATTCATATATGCGGTATGAATATTCGATAAAAGACGTTTTTTCAGGAATGTTCCACACCGAGAATCACTTCGTTTCTCGGTGTGGAACATTTTGATTCTTTAAATGGAACCTAACAAATCATTTAAAGAATAATAATAACTTGCTTTATAGTAGTTGTTTTCTTCTAGTTAGTGCAGATAATACAAAGAACGGAATCTTTTCATTTGATTAATATTATCAATATTAGATATTATTCTATCACTACGCGGGCGATAAAAAGAATAAATTGCAATAATATCATCTTTTTTTTATTTGAATTACGTTTGGCTAAAGTGGAAATCCCTGCGGTTTTCGAAACACTCCTGATAACAAGATACATATTCTAAATTATAGGTAATCTGAATATGCGTTTTTTAATATTATACTCACTTTTATCCTATATCAATTATTGGTCCATTTTTCATTGTACATACAATTTGCATGCAAATGTATTAATCTAGAGATTAAAGTTAGTCAATAATTGAGCATTCCTTATTCTTTCCTCTTTTTCAAAGTATGCTAAATAGTGCTCGGTTACAGATAAGTTAGAGTGTCCCAAGCTTTCAGAAATATATGAGGTTTTCGCACCTCCACGTTTTAATACTGTAGCAAAAGAATGCCTTGCCGTGTAAGTCGTCAACTGAAAAATTCCAATGTCTTGGGCTATTTTTTTAAGTCTTCTGTTACATTTGGTTATAATACGCCGTACCAATCTAATCTTTTCAAAGGCATCTTCAGTTCCTCTAGCATATTTAAAAATATACGTTTGCGGGCTTAATCTTGGATTACCCCATTTTTGAATAATATTCCACATTTCAGGAGTAATGATTGCATGTATCTCTTTGTTATGTTTGGTAGTTCGAGATGTCTTAGAGCGTACAAAGCATATTTCTCCATCCATAATATTTGAATACTGAAGAAATAATAAATCCATAAAATTAATGCCATTACATAAATAAGAAAACACCCAGAGATCCCTAAATTCTTCTATATCTTTTGTTTCACATTGATAGGACATTACTTTTTTTATTTCAGAAAGAGTAAGTGCTAATTTACGTCCACACCCTTCAGGTATTTCATATTTATTCTTTCCAAAAGGAAAAGATGATTCTTTTATAATACCATCATGTACAGCACGATTTAAGACACACTTTAAAGCTCGGAAATAAATACTTATGCTTGAATAGCTTTTACCTTCTGATATCCAAAATTTTTCACAACGTTTAAGCCAATCAATTGTAATGTTTTCCAAAGGTATAGTGGAACCTCCGAAATCTTCTAAACTTTTTAAAGCACTTTGATAATTTAGGTAAGTGTTTGCTTGTTCATAGGCTTCCAGTTCTTTCATTTTTAAGCGAAAAGCACTGCGTAAAGTCATATCATTCATCTGCCTTCCTAACCTGACGCTTAATGTTTCAATACTAAATTCCCCTTTTGTTATCAGTTCATTAACTTGTTGCTTAATAGTTGAAAAACTACTCTCTATATCTGATCGAATTTCTGCCAATAACCGGCTTTTTACTTTTAATAACCTTGCCCAATCTTCTTTTGACACTTCCTTCCCAGTTGAGTAATATTTTTGCTTTCTTCTATATACCACTTGAACTTTAACAGGAAACTGTCCACTCTTTTTTGCTCTTCTGGTATCTAATATGGTTAAAACCGAAATTCCATCTTTTGAATATTTGAACATAAAATGAATATTTATATCTATACAATAGGTAAAGCATACATATATTGTATGCAAAATGTATGCAAATGTAATAAATCAGCCTGATTTTAATAAGTACATAAGATTCTATTTATCAAATATTTGAGTATTTATTTTTCAATTAGGAATCTTTCTATTCTATTTTTTTCGAAAAAAATCTTATCTTCGTTTAGTAAGGTTACAACATAAAATGTATTACTATTGAATAAGCGCTTATGGAATTTATTTTAAGTATAACCTTTAAATTTATTAATTATGAGAAACAGAGATACATGAAACCTTTGTGTGAAAACGGTAATCTCATTTACCGCCTCTAATTACAAATTCTCTAAAAACTATTTCTAATTAAAAAGAATAAGATGAAAGAAATTATAAAACACAAGTATTCATACTTGTTATTCTTCCTTTTGTTGGTTTCGTGTTTTGCTTCAGCTTATGGGCAAGAACGAACGATCACTCTTAATCTATCGAAAGTACCCTTGAACACTGCTTTGAAAGAAATTGAGAAACAAACTTCAATGTCAGTAGTCTATAACACAAATGATGTCGATATAAATCGTGTCATATCTATCAAGGTAACAAAAGAATCTTTGAATAATGTAATGAATCAGTTATTCAGAGGAGTAAATGTCAGTTTTTCAATAGTAGATAATCATATTGTACTTTCTGCGAAGAGTAATAAAGAAGAGCAGCAGAAAAAAACACCAATTACTGCAAGTGGTACTGTTACTGATTCAAAAGGAGAACCATTGATTGGAGTTAGTATTTTGGTAAAAGGAACTTCAAATGGTACTATCACTGATATGGATGGAAATTTCAAAATACAAGCAGCTAAAGGTGATGTACTTGAAGTATCCTATATCGGTTATGCCTCCCAAACAATCACGCTTGCCAATGCCCAACCTCTTAAAATAACCTTAGGAGAAGATACGCAAGTATTGGACGAAGTAGTTGTTACTGCATTGGGTATCAAGCGTGCAACTAAGGCGTTAAGTTATAATGTACAAGAGGTAAAAGGTGACGAATTGACAGCTGTAAAGGACGCCAATTTTATGAATTCACTATCAGGAAAGGTTGCCGGTGTTCAAATTAATAGTGGTGCAACCGGTGCTGGTGGTGCCACACGTGTTGTTATGCGTGGTATGAAATCTCTGACTAAAGATAACAATGCATTGTATGTAATTGATGGTGTACCTATTTTTAATACAGGAAAAAGCGGTGGCGAAGGATTATTTGGAGAGATGGGAGGATCAGATGCTGTTGCTGACTTAAATCCGGATGATATTGCTAGTATTAGTATGATGACCGGTCCTTCTGCGGCAGCACTATATGGTTCTGCTGCGGCAAACGGTGTTGTTTTAATTACTACTAAAAAAGGCCAAACAGAGAAAACTACCATAACAGTATCCAACAGTACTACTTTCTCTAAAGCATATATTATGCCGGATATGCAGAACCGTTATGGTACAAGTTCCGGATTATTCAGCTGGGGAGAATTGACAAACCGTCGATATAACCCATCTGACTTCTTTGAAACAGGATCCAATGTTATCAATTCGGTAGCATTATCTACAGGAAATACCAAAAACCAGACCTATCTTTCTGCTTCTACAACTAACTCCGGTGGAATTCTTCCGAATAACTCCTATAACCGTTATAATTTTACGGCACGTAATACCACCCATTTCCTAAATGATAAACTTACTCTGGATATCGGTGCACAATATATCGTTCAGAACAACAAAAACATGGTTTCTCAAGGACAGTATTATAACCCTCTCCCATCACTGTATCTATTCCCTCGTGGAGACAACTTTGACGAAATTCGTTTGTATGAACGTTATAATACTAACTACGGCTATATGGAACAATATTGGCCTTATGGTGATGCAAGTTTGTCATTACAAAATCCATATTGGATACAAAATCGCATCAACCGTACTTCCAACAAGAAACGCTATATGATGAACGCTTCTTTGAAATGGCAGGCTACAGATTGGCTCAATGTTGTTGGTCGCGTCAATCTGGACAACTCCGACTACCGGAATAAAAACGAAAAATCTGCTTCTACATTAACAACATTCTGTGGTGTAAGCGGTGGTTTTGAAGATGCCATGCGTCAGGAACGTTCTTTATATGCCGATTTCCTGGCTAATATAGATAAAACATTTGGTGATTTTCATTTAACAGCCAATGTTGGTGCTTCCATATATCATACTTCAATGGATCAGTTATATATTGCAGGTGACCTGGTTATCCCCAACTTCTTCCAGATCAACAATATTAATTTCTCTGCCAACTATAAACCGGATCCTACCGGATATGAAGATGAAATTCAAAGTATTTTTGCCAGTGCTGAATTAAGTTGGAAAAATCAACTGTATCTAACTGTAACCGGACGTAATGACTGGGATTCAAAACTCGCATTCTCCAAACAAAAATCGTTCTTTTATCCGTCAGTCGGTTTATCGGCTTTATTATCAGAAATGGTTAAACTACCAGAGGTGATTTCTTATGCTAAAATACGCGGTTCGTATACAGTGGTAGCCTCTTCTTTCGATCGTTTCCTTACTAATCCGGGTTACGAATACAACAGCCAGACACATAACTGGGCGAATCCGACCGTATATCCGATGGACAATATGAAACCTGAAAAGACTAAATCCTGGGAAATCGGTTTGAACTTGAAATTCTGGGGAAATCGTTTTAATTTAGACGCTACTTACTATCGTTCTAACACACTGAACCAAACATTTAAGGTAGATATCCCCTCCTCTTCCGGATATAAACAAGCAATTGTACAAGCTGGTAACGTGCAAAATCAGGGTATTGAATTAGCTTTAGGATTCAGTGATAAATGGGCAGGATTCGGATGGTCTTCTAATGCAACCTTCACTCTAAACCGTAACAAGGTGAAACGACTGGCAAGCGGTAGCGTGAATCCTGTGACAGGAGAAGCTATCCAAATGGATGAAATGAATGTGGGTTGGTTAGGTAAAGAGAATGTAGCTCCTCGCGTCATCCTGACAGAAGGAGGTTCCATGACTGATATCTATGTATACAACCAGCTGACAAAAGACAATAACGGTAATATAAAAGTCGATCAGAATGGTAATCTGGGTATCACTTCATCAAACACTCCGGTAAAAGTAGGTAATCTGGATGCTGATTTCAACCTCGGATGGACCAATCATTTCACTTATAAAGGAATTGATTTAGGAGTTGTATTATCAGCCCGTGTAGGCGGATTAGCTTATTCGGCTACTCAAGGTATTTTAGATTATTATGGAGTATCCGAAACATCTGCAACAGCTCGTGATAATGGTGGTATACCTATTAATAACGGCAAAGTTAACGCCCAAAAGTATTACCAGACTATTGGTACGGGTGAAGGTGGCTACGGTCGTTATTATCTATATAGTGCAACCAATGTACGTTTGCAGGAATTGAGTCTAAACTATACACTTCCTAAAAGATGGTTTAAAAATGTGGCGAATGTTACTTTGGGTATTGTAGGACGTAATTTATGGATGATTTATTGTAAAGCCCCATTTGACCCGGAATTGTCTGCCTCTACCTCCAGTAACTATTATATGAATGTAGACTACTTTATGCAACCCAGCTTGCGTAACTTCGGTTTTAATGTGAAAGTTCAATTCTAAAAGAAAAAGCTAATGTTATGAGAAAATATTTAAGAAATATCACAGTCGGTGCCGCTCTGTTGTTACTGGCAGGAAGTTGTACCGATAAATTTGAGGAGTATAATACGAATCAATATCAAATTCATGATGCAGACCCTGCGACTTTGATGAAATCTATGATTGAAACAATTGTGAATATTCAGCAGAATGACTCTCAAATGCAAGATCAGATGGTGGGACAGTTAGGTGGCTATCTATGCTGTTCTAACACATGGAGTGGTACAAACTTCAGCACATTCAATCAGAGTGATGCCTGGAATGCTACCCCCTGGAACACTCCGTTTGAAAAAATATATGGAAACTTTTTCCAAATACAAGAAGCGACAAATTCTACGGGACATTATTATGCTTTTGCGTGTATGATACGTGCAATAACAATGCTTCGCGTTGCGGATTGTTATGGACCGATGCCTTACAGCCAAGTAAAGAAGGGTAATTTCTATGTATCTTATGATACCCAGGAACAGGTCTATACCAGTATATTAAGTGATTTAGCCAATGCAGCCGATGTTTTGTACAACTATTATGTAGAAACAAATGGTAATGCCCCATTGGGAGCCAATGATCCGGTTTTTGATGGAAATTATTCAGGTTGGGCTAAGCTAGCCAATTCAATGCGTTTACGTGTTGCAATGCGAATCAGCGGAACATGGCCTGGCATTGCTCAAGAGGCAGCTGAAGCAGCAGTAACACATAAAGCAGGATTGATTGAAAGTAATTCGGATAATGCTATGCTTTCTTGTGGCACGCAGAGTAATCCCTATCAACTGGCAGCTGTAAGTTGGGGTGATCTGCGTGTGAATGCAAATATTGTAGATTATATGAATGCATATGGCGATCCACGTATGCCGAAGTTCTTTAATAAGTCTACCCTTGCCGGGAAAACAGATAAATATGTAGGTATGCGTACTGGAGATGCTGATTTTAAAAAGGCAGATGCAGCAGGATTCTCTATTCCTGCATATACGGCAACTTCTAAATTAATGGTTTTCTGTGCTGCAGAGACAGCGTTTTTACGTGCAGAAGGAAAATTGCGTGGTTGGAATGTCGGTTCTAAAACAGCAAAAGCCTATTACGAAGATGGTATTAATTTATCAATGGAACAATATCAGGTTTCAGCCACTGAATACATGAAGATTGACGAGGCTCCTGTCGTATCACATGAAAGTGATGTTGTGCAAAATGCTACTGCTACAATTACCAATACTGTGAGTGTAATGTGGGATGACAGCGAGGCTGACAACGTAAATGGAAAGAATTTCCAACGTGTCATTACTCAAAAATGGATCGCCAATTATCCATTAGGATTGGAAGCATGGGCTGAATATCGCCGTACAGGTTATCCGGAACTTTATCCTTGTATCGACAATCTATCAGATTGTGGTGTGAGCAGCCAACGCGGTATGCGTCGTCTAAGTTTCCCTTATACAGAGGCACAAAACAATAAAGCCAATTATGATCTGGGAGTAGCAGAACTAGGCGGTGCTGATAACGAAGCTACTGACTTAAAGTGGGCTAAAAAGAACTAATTTATATAATGCATAAAAAGGACTTTTATGAAGAAAATTTATTTATTATACATTGTACTCATATCACTGGCAACGACCTCATTGATCGGTTGCAGTGACTGGACGGAGTCAGAAGCAAAAACTTTTCCCGAATCGATCGTATCGGATGAATATTATGCGGCCTTGCGTGCCTATAAACAGACAGATCACCAAGTTGCATTTGGTTGGTTTGGTGGCTGGAGTGGTGAAGGTGCCTATATGAAAAGTTCTTTAGCCGGTATTCCTGATAGTGTAGATATTGTTTCTATTTGGGGAAATTGGTCGAACATTACAGAAGCTCAAAAAAAAGATCTGGAATTTTGCCAACAAGTTAAAGGAACTCGTTTTACCATGTGTTTTATTATCAGAAGTGTAGGCGATCAAATTACTCCGCAGAATATTCGTGAAAATTGGGAAAATATGGGATTTTCATCCGAAAAAGAAGCTGTGAATGATTTTTGGGGATGGCCTTCCGATGAATCAAATAAGGAAGCAATAGAAGCATCCATTCGCAAATATGCAAGCGCCATTGCCGATACAGTAAACAAATATGGTTACGACGGCTTTGATATCGATTATGAACCTAATTTTGGCAACCGCGGTAATATCGTAGACGAAGACGATAGAATGTTTGCATTTGTTGATGAACTAGGCAAATATTTCGGTCCGAAATCAGGAACTGGTAAATTATTAGTTATCGATGGCGAACCACAGAGCATAACAGGTAGACCTGAAGTCGGGTTATATTTTGACTATTTTATCATTCAGGCTTACAATAATAGTAGTCCTGGCAGTGATTCTAAACTCGATAAACGTCTTATCACAGGCGGCGTAGCAGGTGCAGGACTTGTTCAGACGTATAGCAGTGTCATGTCTGAAGAACAAATCACGAAGATGACCATCATGACCGAGAATTTCGAGGCTACCGATGCTGCTATGGACGGTGGATATGATTACACTGATCGTTATGGTAACAAAATGAAATCTCTCGAAGGAATGGCACGCTGGCAACCAAGTAACGGATTCCGTAAAGGTGGTGCAGGAACCTATCATATGGAAGCAGAGTATGGAACTTCACCAGAATATAAAAATATACGCCGTGCTATTCAAATTATGAACCCGTCATCACATTCATTACTTAAAAATTAATGTAAACTATGAAACGTATGAATTATATAAAAATTTTATGCTTCTCCGCAGTCATAACAGGCTTAGGAAGTATAGTAAGTTGTGGAGATGCAAAATACGATACTTTAGATACACATGCTTATATTGAAGAAGCTCTTTCCAGTACAAGTCAAAAAGTGACCGTACAGGCTACTGGAGAAAGTTTTACTACCCTAAATGTGCATCTTAGTAATCTTTCTTCTACAGATAATCATTATAAATTGGTTACAGATCAATCAGTACTGGACACTTATAACCATATTAATGGAACCGGATATATAATGTTGCCCAAAGATTATTATACGTTGCCGGAAACGATTACTGTAAAAGCAGGACAATATGCAGCCGATGCCCTCTCCATCGCTTTGAAAGCTTTCAGTCAGGAAATGATGAAATCGGGAGAATCATATGCACTGCCTGTAAAACTAGTATTGCAAGATGGAAGTATTTCACCGATGGAAAATACCGGAACCTTTGTTATTTTGGCAGAAAGTATTATCGAATTTTCAGCTCCAATGTTTGTTGGCGCTCCTAGTTTAAAAGCTAATAAATTCACAGAATCTCCCGAAACGTATTCACAATATACGATAGAGGTTCGTTTTCAGGTAGCCAACACAGCTGACCGTGACCGTGCAGTCTTTAAAAACGGAGGAGATGATGCAAACTTCATCCTTTTACGTTTTGAGGATCCTCAAAGTGACAATGAAAATTATAAGGCACATTCATTAGTACAGATTGTAGGACGTAACCGGCTTTATTTGAATCCAAGTAATTCTTTCAAGCCAAACGAATGGCAACATTTAGCATTGGTCTGTGATGGTTCCAACTATCGACTTTACATAAACGGAGTTGATTCGGGTGTGTTGAGTATACCAACAGGAGCAACAACTTTCTCTGATGTAAATTGGTTCTGCTTAGGTGATGATTCTTATAGTAGATGGGGAAACTGTAAAATTTTGATGAGTGAAGCACGTATTTGGTCCGTAGTTCGTTCCGCTTCTCAAATTCAGAATAACATGACGCAAGTTAGCCCTAAATCTGTAGGTTTGGAAGCTTATTGGCGATTCAATGAAGGACAAGGTAATGTGTTCGAAGATGCAACCGGTAAAGGTCATACTTTGACAACTTCTGCTACTCCTACCTGGATTGACGGTATTTTATCTACAGATAAGGCTACTGAATGGAAATAGTAAAAATTAAATTGTATATGTATATGAAAAATATATTTCAATCACTATCAATAGCAACTCTACTCGGCTTGTTTGTCCCATTCATTTCGTCCTGTAGTGATGATGAAGAAGTTTTTAACGAGTGGAATGCTACGTATGTGTCTCTACAGAGAAATGACTATTTATCGGGGAATGTAAAAAAGTTCAATCTGACTCATGATGCGAATGGAATCGGAGGAGATGAAATTAAGATGGCTTTTACTGTAAAAACACAGAAAGCAGTCTCTACAGATATGGTTATCGCATTAAGTGCAAAAAGTGAAACAGAAGGGCTTGATGCAAGCCAGATCGTTTTAAGTTCCTCACAGGTTACTCTCAAAGAAGGACAGATGACTTCTGAAGAAATCACTGCAACGGTCGATCCAACGATATTCGCCAGTATCATGGAAAAAACAAGTTTCTCTTTCAGTGTATCAATCAGTAATGTAACTACCAATGATAAGAACACTGTCATTAGCAGTAATTTAAGTATCTTACCTGTCATCATTAATAAAGCTGCCTACTGTAATCTAAAAAGTGGTACTCCTAGCAATAGCCAACTTATCAGTAATCGTGCAGGTTGGATTGTTAATGTGGAAGAAGGAGTAGACGGCGCACCTAATAATTTAATTGATGGCAAGACTGGAACTGACGTTGCTCTAAATAATAAAGGCTTCTGGTTCACCGTTGATTTAGGAGAAACTAAGGTTTTAACAGGCATCAAAACGAATCACTGGGGAAATGCATATGCTCCTAGAGAAGTGGAAATATTACATACAGTCTGAAAATGGTATGACATGGAAATCATTAAGTTCATTAGCAATACCCGGTAGTAGTACACAAAACATCACGTTCATCTCTCCTATTACTACGCGATATCTAAAATATCAGATTATCACTATCTCTACAAACGGTCGTACGGATGTTACAGAATTTAATGTTTACGAACCCAAAAGTGAATAAACATAATGAATAGGTAACATAGAAATGCTAAAATAGAGGGTAATCCAATTGGATTACCCTCTATTTTAGAAACATACTTCACAAATATACTTCCAGACCATCAATCTATCTCCCAAAAGAATACTCCAGATCTCTACCAGTTAGTTCATCTTCGTACATCTTTCTTATGACTTATGGTTTTGAATTAAATTTCTCCTACTGAATCTTTACGCTATCATCCGGTTTCAGCCGTTTCAGTTTTGTTCGTAAACGCCTTGATAAAGAGCGACATTGATATGTCGAGTTAAAGTCGTTGACATGCCGGGTTAGTAAATCAGAGTCTCTATTCGCATAAAACGAAGGCTATGTTTCACTCAAACAGCGGCTCTATTGAAGGTAAATAGAGACTCTAAAAAAGAGACTATTTACATCTCCTTTTTGTTTTCAGGTTCGCGTTCAGCCAAAAGCACCGATGAAAAGGAACTTTTTAAGTAGACTGAAGGCTGAATGCGGTTTTTAACTAATTCTATTTAGATGGGCTCATCATGGTGAAGTTTGTTCAAAACTTCACCAAAATAAAATTTTCGATCAAACACTTGTTTCTCTAATGATCTAAGAAAGCCATAAAGGAAAGGGGGATTCTTAACTCATTAAGAATCCCCCTGTAAAAAGACTTATGTTGATATCTTATTTCTTCATCACCCGAATAATCCGTCCGTCTTTCTTATAAGAGAAATGATTTGTATGCATCAAAACATTCAGTATTTCATCAGCAGTGCTATCAGTAGAAAATTCACCGGTAAACCGTTCTGATTTCAAAGCATCATCCTTATAGATAAATTTAATATCATACAACTTCTCCATAATATTGGTTATTTCCAATAAAGAATGTTGCTTGAATTCCAACTTACCTTTCATCCACAGGAGCACATCCGTAGGTTGGTTATATTCAATCAACTCTGCCTGATAAGTATCCGTATTCACATTCAATGTCTGTCCCGGTTTCAGCAAATAGCCATTCTCTTCCGTTCGTGGAGAATCCACCCGCACCAAACCTTGAAGCAAGGTAGTCACTACCCTATTCTCTTCTTCACGCGCACGCACGTTAAATTTCGTACCAAGCACACAAGTCTTGATTTGTTTACTGTTTACGATAAATGGAGCATGTTTATCATGGGAAACTTCGAAATAAGCTTCACCTGACAAATCGATTTGGCGATCCGAACTCCAGAAAGAATTATGATAAACTAATTTAGAAGATGCATTCAGCCATACCCTACTACCATCCGGCAGTACAGTCTGTGCTCTCTGTCCGGCAGCAGTTATCACCTCATAATCTGAAAGTTTATTGGAAAGTAATCCCCAGGCAATTCCACCGGCAAAAACAAGCCCAGCAAGAAAAGCAGCAGCCACAGTAGCATAACGTCCCCAACGGATTGAGATATTTTTCCGTTTAGTCTTTTTCTCCTTTTCTCTGATAGCCGACTTAAATTTATCTAATGACGCCTCTGTATCTATAGCATTCATCACCGCTATACGTTCACCTACAAAAAGAGTATAATAAAGTTGCTCTAAAGTTTTCCGATTCCCCGGTTCTTCCTCGCACCAAGTTTCCACCCGGGCAGCTTCTTCATCATTACATTCACCCTGCAGATAATTCAACAAGATAGTTTCATCCATGCTCATTTAACCTTTTTACAATAAAAAAACTATAAAACCTTTGTAGTAATACAGTTGTGAGTACAAATATACTAAACGAAAAAAGAAAAAAATATTTTTTCTCGCATTTTTATTTCATTTATCTACTTCTTTCATTATTTTTGTCTTACATAAATTAAAAGAGAATGCCACAATCTCCGATATATTTGGATATTAATAATAATAAGTCCGTCATCACTGCCTTAAAAGCAGGAGAGGAAAAAGTTTTTGACGTCGTCTACAGACATTATTTCCGTAGGCTATGTGCTTTTTGTTCTCAATACGTAAGTGAGCAGGAAGAAATAGAGGAGATTGTGCAGGAAACAATGATGTGGCTGTGGGAAAACCGTTGTACTCTGATGGAAGATCTGACACTCAAAACTCTTCTTTTTACGATTGTCAAGAACAAAGCCCTCAACCGTCTTTCCCATTTTGAGATTAAACGAAAAGTACATCAGGAAATCGTAGATAAATATGATAGTGAGCTCAATAACCCGGACTTCTATTTGAGTGATGAGCTTTTCCGTCTATATGAAGAAGCATTAAAAAGACTTCCGAAAGAATATCTCGAAGCCTACGAGATGAACCGTAATCAACATCTGACGCATAAAGAAATTGCCGAGAAACTGAATGTATCTCCACAAACGATTAATTACAGAATTGGACAAGCTTTAAAGCTATTACGAGTAGCTTTAAAAGACTATCTACCTTTATTCATACTTATTTTCGGACCTAATTTTTTCGAACAATCATGAAATCAAACTTCGTATTTAGTAGTTCAAGCCTGTTTATCGGACTTTTTCTTTTCTTCTTCACAGAAAATGTATGTTCACAAGAATCTGCTGACAACTGGACTCTTAAACAAGCCCGCCAATGGACACAGAAGCAAGAATGGGCGAACGGGCTGAAGGCAATGCCTCATAAGACAACCGATTATCAGGAGTTTGCCTCACAATATCACAAGAACAAGAAAGTGTGGGACAAGACTTTCCAATGGCTAGCTACCCACGACCTCGTAAATATGCCTGCCGGACGATACGAAGTAGATGGTGAACATTGCTACATCAATGTGCAGGATGCAACAACACAAGATGTCAGTAAACGTAAAATTGAAGCACACCGCCACGGCATCGATTTGCAATATGTAGTAAAAGGTACCGAACGTTTCGGAATTACTTCAGCCGAATATGCGGAGCCTATCACCGAATATAAACCGGATGTTACTTTCTACAAAGCCAAAAAAATAAAATATGTAGATTCCACTCCGGACACATTCTTCATGTTCTTCCCTAAAAACTTCCATCAGGCATTAGTAAAAGCCGGGAAAGAACCGGAAGAGATACGAGTAATCGTTGCTAAAATCGAATATATCCCTTAAACAAAAACATGAGTGAACTTTTAGTCTATAAAGCCTCTGCAGGTTCGGGTAAAACATTTACCCTGGCCGTGGAATACATCAAACTATTAATTTTCAATCCCCGTGCCTACCGGCAAATTCTCGCTGTAACCTTTACCAATAAGGCAACAGCAGAAATGAAGGAACGTATTCTTAGTCAGCTTTACGGCATACAGATAGGTGATAAAGATTCGGAAGCCTATCTCAACCGTATCAAAGAAGAGACAGGAAAAACAGAGCAGGAGATACGGGAAGCGGCAGGCATTGCCCTTAGCTATATGCTGCATGATTACAGCCGGTTCAGGGTAGAGACTATCGACTCATTTTTCCAATCTGTCATGCGTAACCTCGCACGGGAGCTGGAACTTAGTCCGAACCTGAATATCGAGTTAAACAACACCGAAGTTCTTAGTGACGCCGTAGATAGCATGATCGAGAAACTAGGTCCCACTTCCCCTGTCCTCGCATGGTTATTAGACTATATCAATGAGCGAATTGCCGATGATAAACGTTGGAATGTATCAGACGAAGTTAAAAGTTTTGGACGCAATATTTTCGATGAAGGCTATATTGAAAAAGGAGAAGGACTTCGGCAACGACTGCGTAATCCGAACACCATCAAAGAATACCGCAAACAACTGAAAGCTCTGGAAACGGAAATACTGGAGCAAATGAAAGGATTCTACGACCAATTCGAAGGAGAACTAGATGGTCACGCATTAACTGCTGATGATCTGAAAAACGGTTCACGCGGAATCGGAAGTTATTTCCGTAAACTGAATAATGGCGTTTTAAGCAATGATATCCGTAATGCCACAGTAGAGAAATGCTTGGAAGATGCCAAGCACTGGGCAACCAAGACTTCTCCCCGTTATGCGGACATCATCAACCTAGCTAATTCCAGCCTTATACAAATTCTGGAAGATGCTGAAAAGTTGCGTTCCAAGAATAATTTGTTACTGAATAGTTGCCGGTTATCCTTGCAACATCTCAATAAAGTGCAACTTCTCGCCAATATCGACGAAGAAGTACGTCAGTTGAACCACGACAACAACCGTTTTCTGTTGTCAGACACGAACGCCCTGCTTCACCAACTGGTGAAAGACGGTGACTCCTCTTTTGTATTCGAAAAGATAGGGACAAATATCCATAATGTCATGATAGACGAGTTTCAGGATACCAGCCGAATGCAATGGGGCAACTTCAAACTGCTCTTGCTCGAAGGGTTGTCTCAAGGAGCAGACAGTTTGATTGTAGGAGACGTCAAACAGTCCATTTATCGTTGGCGGAATGGTGATTGGGGAATTCTCAACAGCCTGAATGACCACATCGAGCATTTCCCGATCCGCGTCAAGACGTTAGCCACCAATCGGAGAAGTGAAACGAATGTCATCCGGTTTAACAATCGAATCTTCACAGCTGCTGCCAACTATCTGAACGGAGTGTATAAACAGCAATTAGGCAAAGATTGTGAGGATTTGCAAAAAGCCTATGCCGACGTTGTGCAGGAATCTCCCCGAAGTACAGAAAAAGGATATGTAAAAGTCTCTTTTCTCGAACCCGACGAAGAACATGATTATACCGAACAGACATTAATTAGCTTGGGAGAAGAAGTGCAACATCTCCTCACCTCCGGAGTACAACTGAATGATATAGCCATCCTGGTACGAAAAAATAAAAGCATTCCTCGAATCGCCGACTACTTCGATAAGGAGCTACACTATAAAGTGGTATCAGACGAAGCCTTCCGCCTTGACGCCTCTCTTGCCATTTGTATGATGTTGGATGCACTGCGATTCCTTTCCGATGAAAATAATAAAATAGCACGTGCCCAACTGGCCGTAGCCTATCAAAACGAGGTTTTACAGAAAGGACTGGATTGGAATACTCTCCTACTCCTCCCTGCCGAGAATTATCTTCCCGCCGCTTTTCTTGAAAAGACAAAGGAACTAAGGTTAATGCCTCTCTATGAGCTTTTAGAAGAACTTTTCAGCATATTCGAGATGAATCTTATCAAAGATCAGGATGCTTATTTATTCGCTTTCTTTGATGCGGTGATCGATTATCTGCAAAGCAACTCTTCCGAGCTAGACGGATTCATCCGGTATTGGGACGAAACATTATGCAGTAAAACAATTCCGAGTGGAGAAGTAGAAGGTATCCGGATTTTCTCCATACACAAATCCAAAGGATTGGAATTCCATACCGTACTCCTTCCTTTCTGCGACTGGAAACTGGAGAATGAAACCAATAATCAGCTTGTATGGTGTGCCCCGCAAACAGCACCATTCAATACATTGGATATTCTTCCTATTAACTATTCCACCCAAATGGCTGAATCGATTTATGGTAACGACTACCTGCAAGAACGTCTTCAACTTTGGGTAGATAATCTCAATCTACTATACGTTGCTTTTACCCGCGCTGGAAAAAATCTCATTATCTGGAGTAGAAAAAGTCAAAAAGGTACCATGTCCGAACTATTGGCAAACACCCTACCGATAGTAGCCCAAGAAGAAGGGATTGACTGGGAAGAAGACTGTTATGAGCAAGGACAACTATGCCCTTCCGAAAAAGAAAGAATCAAGACATCCACAAACAAGCTAACCCAGAAACCAGAGAAACTCCCTATTCGGATGGAATCCATGCGGCATGATATTGAATTTCGTCAGTCCAACCGCTCTGCTGACTTCATTCAGGGCATTGAAGAAGAAGATTCGGACGACCGCTTTATCAACCGCGGACGTATGTTACATACTTTATTTTCTGTCATCGAAACTGCAGAAGATATCGATCCAGCCATCGAACGGCTTATTTTTGAAGGAGTTATCAGAAATGACGAGAAAGAAAAAGTGGCTCGTGAAGTTGCAAAGAAAGCTTTTTCTTCTCCTGAAATTCAAGATTGGTATTCCGGAAAATGGACACTGTTTAATGAATGTGCTATTATCTATAAAGAAAAAGGAATTTTGCAAACCCGTCGTCCGGATCGTGTAATGATGAAAGACGATCAGGTTGTTGTAGTCGATTTCAAGTTTGGTAAGGAAAATCCTAAATATAACAAACAAGTGAAAGGATATATGCAACTTCTTACCAAGATGGGATATAAGAATATCACCGGCTACTTGTGGTATGTGGATGAAGAAAAAATAGAAAAAGTATGAAAGCTGTTCCTCTCATCGGCATTGCCCGCCATCGACTAACGATTGACGGTGAAGGAGTTACAACATTAGTTGCTTTCCATGGCTGTCCGTTGCGTTGCAAATATTGTCTCAATCCAACTTCTCTACAGCCTGATGGCGTTTGGGAGAGATACGATTGTAACCAACTCTATGAGGAAGTACGCAAAGACGAACTTTACTTTCTGGCGAGCTGCGGAGGAGTCACATTTGGAGGTGGAGAACCATTATTACAAAGCGAATTTATCAGGCAATTCCGCCAACTCTGCGGACCGGAATGGAGAATCACTGTCGAAACCTCTCTCAATGTTCCGCAACAGAATGTAGAAGAACTGATTTCTATTATAGACAATTACATAATCGACATCAAAGATATGAATAATAACATCTATCAGCGATATACCGGAAAGAATAATGAAAACGTCTTAGGTAATTTGCGATATTTAATCGGGAAAGACAAAGCCAAGCAAATCGTTATTCGGACACCACTCATCCCTTCCTATAATACGGAGAAGGATATTGACCAAAGCATAGAACTTTTGAAAGAAATGGGAATCACCCAATTCGACCGATTCACCTATAAAACCCCTAATGATTAATGCCATGGCAAGAGGAAAACAAACCTGTAAAATCTTAAAAGAGATTCGTCGGCAGATAGCCGAAGCGAATGATATTGAATTCATCACCTCTGAATGTCAGTATCAGGGAGATTGTTTGGGTACTTGCCCCAAATGCGAAGCTGAAGTTCGATATTTGGAGCAACAACTTGAACGAAAACGCCGTGTAGGTAAGGCCATCGCTCTGTTTGGATTATCAACTGGTATACTTACAATAATACCTCCTACTTCATTGGACGCAGAAACACTGCAATGCCCTAAAATGAATTGGACCATTACTGCTGACAGCCTGATACAAGAAAAAGACATGAAAGGGGAAGCCCCCTTTTATGGTCCGGAAAAGCTACCGGAATTTCCCGGAGGAACAGAAAAATTTATAGAATTTCTGAAAGAAAATCTTCGTTATTCAGAAATAGATAGTATTGCTAATAATACATACACTGATGTAAAATTCACTATAGATTATGACGGACAAGTTATCAACCCTAAGATTACCCGCAAGATACACCCCAAAGTTGAAGCTGAAATATTAAGGGTCATGTCTCTCATTCCTCGTTGGACACCCGGCATGTTGGCAAATGAGACAGTACAAGTGACATACAATCTGATGCTTTCATTCAGTGCGATGTATGGCCCGGAATTGAGAATCACTTATACTCGTATAAACTATCCTGACGTTTACGAGAAAGTACCTGTTATGCCCGATTTTCCTGAAGGCCAGCAAGCTCTCATGGAATTTCTTGCAAAAAAGATTCAATACCCTAATACAGGAACAGAAGGTAATGGTGTACAGGGGCGTACTATTATTCAGTTCATCGTTGATAAAGAAGGAAATATAGTCAAACCAAAAGTTTTACGTGGCGTAGATCCTTATCTGGATAAAGAAGCTTTACGCGTCATTAATCAAATGCCTAAATGGAAACCGGGAGAACTGGAAGATGGTACTAAAGTTGCTGTTTATTTCACCGTACCTGTTATGTTCCGATTACAATAAATACAAGAATCAGAAAATAGTTTAATCAATATGCAATCATTTCTCCAACTAGTCGCTCATGATTTATATACCAAGATAGGAAACGACCTGTCACGTACGGTACTCGTTTTCCCTAATAAACGTGCTAACTTGTTCTTCAATGAATATTTAGCAGGAGAATCCGATAAACCGATCTGGTCACCAGCTGCCATGAGTATCAGCGACCTGTTTCAGAAACTATCCGTACAGAAAAGCGGCGATCCTATTCGATTGGTCTGCGAACTTTATAAAGTGTTCAAAGAGGAAACACGGAGTCAGGAAACATTGGACGATTTCTACTTCTGGGGCGAATTGTTGATTAGTGATTTTGATGATGTAGATAAGAATATGGTCGATGCCGACAAATTATTCAGCAATCTACAAGATTTGAAAAATCTGATGGATGACTATGAATTCCTTGACAAAGAGCAGGAAGAAGCCATACAACAGTTTTTTCAGAATTTCTCCATTGAAAAACGGACCGAACTAAAAGAAAAATTTATTTCCCTTTGGGACAAGCTAGGTACTATCTACCATCGTTACCGTGCGAACCTGACAGAGTTAGGCATTGCTTACGAAGGCATGCTCTACCGGAACGTGATCGAACAACTCGATACCGACCAACTCAAATACGACAAATACATATTTGTCGGGTTCAACGTTTTGAACAAAGTAGAAAGTGACTTTTTCAGAAAACTGAAAGATGCGGGCAAGGCACTCTTCTATTGGGACTATGATATCTTCTACACCCAACAAATCAAAAAACATGAGGCCGGAGAATTCCTGAAACGTAATCTCGAGGAATTTCCGAACGAACTCCCGGAAAGCTTTTTCAACACCTTTAAAGAACCGAAGAAAATACGTTATATTTCCGCTTCTACCGAGAATGCCCAAGCACGTTTCCTTCCCGGATGGATTAAGGCGATAACAAACGATCATTCACAAATTACCGTAGAAAAGGAAAAAGAAAATGCTGTAGTGCTTTGTAATGAAGCTCTGTTGCTTCCCGTACTTCATTCCATTCCGCAGGAAGTGAAGAATGTCAATATCACCATGGGATTCCCATTGGCTCAAACTCCTGTTTATAGCTTTATCAATGCCGTAATGGAACTGCAAACCAATGGTTACCGCTCCGATACCGACCGATTCACTTACGAGGCAGTATCCGCCATATTGAAGCATCCCTATACCCAACAATTATCATCCCATGCCGGTCCCCTGGAACGTGAACTGACCCAAACAAACCGTTTTTATCCACTTCCGTCAGAACTTAAACAAGATGATTTTCTAACTACCCTCTTCACTCCCCGTAATGGTATAAAAGAACTATGCGATTATCTGATCGAATTAATCAAAAACATTTCAACCATTTATCGGAAAGAAGGAGAATACAATGATATCTTCAATCAACTATATAGAGAATCGCTCTTTCAAAGCCATACCAAAATCAACCGTCTCTACAGTTTGATTGAAAGCGGAGAACTAAATATACGCACCGATACTCTGAAACGACTGATTACCAAAGTACTGACATCTTCTAACATTCCTTTCCACGGAGAACCTGCTATCGGAATGCAAGTCATGGGAGTATTGGAAACACGTAATCTGGACTTCCGGAATCTCATTATATTGTCTCTCAACGAAGGACAACTTCCAAAATCCGGAGGAGATTCCTCTTTTATTCCCTATAATCTCCGGAAAGCATTTGGCATGACCACTATCGAACACAAAAATGCAGTGTATGCCTACTACTTTTATCGACTGATACAACGGGCAGAGAATATCACGCTACTCTACAATACTTCTTCGGACGGTCTCAACCGTGGAGAAGAATCCCGCTTCATGCTGCAATTACTTGTAGAAGGTCCACATGATATCACTCGCGAGTATCTGGAAGCCGGACAATCTCCGCAAAGTACCCAAGAGATACGAGTAGAAAAAACACCTGAAGTACTAAGACGAATCTATCGTGCTTACGATAGCACTCATCCAAATTCACTGGTTCTCTCTCCTTCCGCCCTTAATGCTTATCTGGATTGCCGGTTGAGATTCTACTACCGCTATGTAGCGGGCTTGAAAACACCGGACGAAGTGAGTGCTGAAATTGATTCCGCTCTATTCGGAACCATTTTCCACCTCTCCGCCCAATTAGCATACACCGACCTGACTGCAACCGGAAAAACGATACAGAAAGAAGATCTTGAACGCTTATTACGCAATGACGTGAAGCTACAAAGCTACGTTGACCAAGCCTTCAAAAAAGAATTATTCAAAGTTTCTCCCGAAGAAAAACCGGAATATAACGGCATACAACTTATCAACTCCAAAGTAATTGTTTCCTATCTGAAACAATTGCTGCGTAACGACCTTCAATATACTCCTTTCGAAATGGTCGCTATGGAAAAGAAAGTTTCAGAAGAGATTACTATACAAACAGGACAAGGACCGTTCACTCTCCGTCTGGGTGGCACAATCGACCGTATGGATGCAAAAGAAAGTACCCTGCGGATTGTTGACTACAAAACAGGAGGAAGCCCTAAAATACCTGCTAATATCGAGCAACTGTTCACCCCATCGGAAACACGCCCGAACTATATCTTCCAGACTTTTCTGTATGCTGCTATCATGAGCCGGCAACAATCGTTAATGGTAGCTCCTGCTCTGCTCTACATCCACCGGGCAGCATCGGAAAACTATTCGCCTGTTATTGAAATGGGAGAACCTCGTAAACCGAAAATACCGGTAAACAACTTCGCTTTCTTTGAAGATGAATTCCGTGAACGCCTGCAAACATTATTAGAAGAAATATTCAGCGAAGAAGAGCCTTTTACGCAGACAGAAGATACTAAAAAATGTTCGTATTGCGATTTTAAGGCTATCTGCAAACGATAAACCGAAAATAGAATATACCAATTAAATAAGGGCACGATTTACATATTCATGCAAACCGTGCCCTTATTATTTCTAGTCGTATTATCTATAGTTATCTTATTTCTCCAACAATGGAATTGAGAAACTAAATGTAGACCCGTCTCCCTTCTTTGAAGTAAACCAAAGTTTACCGCCATTTTTGACAACAAAGTCCTGACACAATAACAATCCGAGTCCCGAACCTTCTTCATTGTTTGTACCAAAGGTACTGAAATGAGTATCGGTATGCAGCAACTTCTTCTGATTTTCGTCATCAATACCGCAACCACTGTCTTTCACACTTACGATTGCCATACCGTCTTCTTCTGCCAGTGACACCACTACTTCCGAACCTTCATTGCTAAACTTAATCGCATTACTGATTAAATTACGAATCACCGTCTTAATCATGTCAATATCAGCACGAACAGCCACATTCTCTACAGGCACATCTTGTACTATCTTAATATTTTTCAGACTGGCCACCATCGTAAAGATTTCACTTACGCCCTCTACGACTTCCACCATATTAATATCCTGATAAACCACTTTCAGTTTACCAATCTGGCTCTTCGTCCATTTCAGCAGATTATCAAGCAATGAGAATACATCTTCTGTTGTCTGATTAGCCATTGTCAGCAATTCATACATCTCATCACCAATTGTTTCGCTTGGCAGATTCAGAATCAGCATATTCAGCACCATCTTGATAGATCCCATTGGTGAACGCAAGTCATGTGCAATCACAGAATAGAGTTTGTCGCGTCCCATGATCGTCTTACGCAACTCTTCCGTTTGTGCAACAATGATTCTTTTCGCTGCAACCAACGAAATCTGGTGCGTCACACGAATAATCAATTCTTCTTTATTGAATGGCTTTGAAATAAAGTCATTACCACCCACCTGAAATCCTTTTACGATATCCGCCGTACTATTTAGAGCAGTCAGGAAGATAATGGGAATTTCAGCCATTTCGGGGTCTGCTTTCATTTGTTGAGCTACCTCAAAGCCACTGATATCCGGCATCATTACATCCAGTAATACAAGATCCGGATTTTCCTTCTTCACTTGTTCCAACGCCTGTGTTCCATTACCGGCAGTCACAATTTTGAATTTCTCGTTGGTCAAAAGTACCTTTAATAAAAGGACGTTTGATATTACATCGTCCACAATAAGGACTTTATATTCAGAAGGATTAATTTCCATATTCATAATTTTCTTTTTTTATGCTTCAGACATTTTTAAAATATTCAATCATACGCTTCAGCCCCTCTTCAAGTTCAACAGTAGGCTGCCAGCCCAATTTCTCTTTAGCCAATGTAATATCCGGTTGGCGTTGCTTCGGATCATCATCCGGTAAAGACTTAAATACAATCTTCGAAGATGAACCGGTCATACTAATGATCCTTTCCGCCAATTCCAATACCGGAAATTCATTCGGATTCCCCAGGTTTATAGGACCTGTAAACTCGTCCTCCGTATTCATCATTCTTATCATTCCTTCAATCAAATCATCAATATACTGGAAGCTGCGTGTCTGCTTCCCATCACCATATATTGTTATATCTTCATTATTCAACGCTTGAAGAATAAAATTAGAAACAACCCGTCCGTCATTCGGCAACATTCGCGGACCATACGTATTAAAAATACGGATAATCTTCACACGCACATTATTCTGACGGTGATAATCCATAAATAATGTTTCTGCGCAACGCTTTCCCTCATCATAGCAAGACCGGTAACCTACCGGATTCACATTTCCCCAATAGCTTTCCGGTTGCGGATGAACGATTGGATCTCCATATACCTCACTCGTAGAAGCTTGCAGAATCTTGGCATCCAGTCTCATTGCCAATCCCAGCATATTAATGGCTCCCATCACAGATGTTTTGGCAGTTTGAATCGGGTCATGTTGATAATGAATGGGAGATGCCGGACAAGCCAAATTATAAATTTCATCTACTTCAGCCGAATAAGGATAAGTGACATCATGCCTCACCACCTCAAAATGATGATTATCCATCAAGTGAATGATATTATCTTTCGAACCCGTAAAAAAATTATCCAGGCATATCACGTCGTGACCTTCGTTTATAAGCCGAGTACAGAGATGAGAGCCTATAAAACCGGCTCCGCCACTTACCAATATTCTTTTCATTCTAAATATTTCTATTGTTTATTAAAGAGACGCTGTCTCTTCGTTTTGTTTATGGTCACAAATGTAACCGATTTGCTTAAAATAAACAATTTTCGGAGAGGATATTTTAAAAAAAAGCAGATTTAAATAGTTTCAATTTCCGAAACAACTTGCCACTGACAAATGTTTATAATAGAAAAGTATTATTTATTAGAACTATTATGATGACAAATAATCCAAATGCAAACCTCATAGAAGCGATGAAAGAAAAGCTTCCGCTCAAAGGACAACTGGCAGATATGTTAATGGACACGCTATACATAGGAAAAGAGGCAGTATACAGAAGATTGCGCGGTGAAGTACCTTTCACCTTACAAGAGTCGGCTCTTATTTCAAGAAAACTGGGTATATCGCTAGACAAGATTATAGGACTAAGTTTCAAATCGAACGCCATGTTTAATATAAACATTGTAGATTATGACGACCCGTTCGAGAGTTACTACAATATCCTTGAAAAATATGTCTCGCTAATCAATACGATGCCGGATGACCCGAATTCTGTAATGGGAACTTCTGCCAACATTATTCCCCAGACTCTCTATCTGAAACATGAACTTCTGGCAAAATTCCGTTTATTCAAATGGATGTACCAGAATAAATATATCGATTGCAAGAGTTTCGAAGAATTGGATATTCCACCGAAACTGGTCAATATCCAGAAAGACTATGTAGCAATGACACGTCATATCCACTCCATAGACTATATATGGGATAATATGATTTTCCAACACCTTATCAACGATATCCAATACTTCGCCAGCCTCCATCTCATTTCCGACGAAACAAAAGAAGAAATCAAAAATGAATTATTCTTATTGGCGGACGAACTGGAAGAACTGGCTATCAATGGCAAGACAGCCGATGGCAATCGTGTACGCATCTATGTGTCGAATATCAACTTCGAGGCAACATATAGCTATGTAGACACCAATAACCTGCAAATGAGCCTCATACGTATTTATTCCATCAACTCCATTACCACGATGGACAACGAAATCTTCTGTACCTTGAAAGAATGGATTCAATCTCTGAAAAAGTTCTCCACTTTGATATCCGAAAGCGGTGAAATGCAGCGTATTCAATTCTTCAAGCAACAGCGAGAAATTATTGACGCTCTTTAATTTTATTTTCGCAGATTAGAACTTCAATAAAAAATCAGTTCCAATAAATGAAAGTAGATAAGATTCTTATCTACTTTTTTTCATTCCCTGTCCTCACCACTTCTGTTTGATTCCCAATCAGAAAAAAAACACATACATTCATCTCTGTTTTTCCACACAAATCTTTCAAACACAAGACGTAATTTTGCATAGAATGTATCACAGAGATTATTAACATTAAAATTAAAGGAACAAACAATGAAAAATGGTATTCTAAACGAATTAATATCTACAATGAGGGAGCGAATTCCTCAAGATATGAATCTGGCCAATACTTTGGCTGACATTTTATGCATGGGAAAGGAAGCTGTCTATCGCAGATTGAGGGGTGAGGTGTCTTTTACAATAGACGAAGTAGCGCTGCTTTCTCAAAAACTCGGTATTTCTATCGACCAGATTGTAGGTAGCCATGTATCTAATAAAGTTACTTTCGACCTGAACTTACTTCATGCCACTAGTGCGCTGGAAAGTTATTACGAAATAATCAACCGTTATCTGCAAATTTTCGACTATGTGAAAACAGATAATACGACGGAGGTGTATACTGCATCCAATTCCCTTCCCTTTACACTTTATTCTTCCTATGAGAATTTGTCTAAATTCCGTCTTTGCCGATGGATGTATCAGAATGGGGATATAAAGACGCCACATTCTTTGGAAGACATGTCTGTGGATGAACGGATCGTCAATGTGCATAAGAAGCTGAGTGAAAGTATAAGACAGTGTCCAAAAACATTTTTCATCTGGGACACAAATATCTTTTATTCTTTTGTGAAAGAGATCAAGTACTTTGCCAGCCTGAATCTGATAAGCAAGGACGATGTCATTCATTTGAAGGAAGAGCTTCTTCAGTTACTTGGCGTGGTAGAACATCTGTCCATAAAAGGAGAGTTCAGCGAAAACAAGAAAGTATCTTTCTATCTGTCCAATATCAGTTTCGAAGCCACTTACAGTTATATCGAGAAACATGATTACCAAGTCAGCCTGCTGCGGGTATATTCTATCAATTCGATGGATTCCCAAAGCTCGTATATTTGCCAGATGCAACGCAATTGGATTCAATCGTTGAAGCGCCACTCTATTCTGGTTTCAGAAAGTGGAGAAGCACAGCGTATCGCTTTCTTGCAAAATCAGTTGGAAGTTATCAATACCTTGTAAACAATTGTAGATTTTAGGATATAAAGGAAGGGGGGGGGTAAAAGACGAGCTGTATCAAAATGAAGACAAACAACATTCTGATACAGCTCTTTTCTTTTAGCTTTTATTCTATTGTGCGCACACAACGATACCAAGCCCAATCTGTGGATTCTCCAGTAGTCCATGCGCCGAATTCACCATTATTATGTCCGACCACCCAATAGCCGCCATCGCGTGAAGTCAATGTCCAATGTACAGCGCTAATCTTCTCGAATCCGCTCCCTGTCCAAGTAGTCGAACCACCGAAACCTTGGTTTTCAATGCTGGTAACGGCCCCTCCCATACTGAGCACCAGATACATCTCACGCTGGGTAGGCAGACGCCAGCCACTCCCTTTGTTTTCGCATGCCGCTTTTGCTTCCGACCAAGTTTTACCATTACTACTGGTATTTTCAATCTGAAACTTAGGAGCAATCTTATTCATCGCGTCACTTGTACCCGGAGTTTCACCTGAAGCAAATAATACCGAAGGATCCGTTCCTCCACTGGCATCGCGAGAGACAATAGTGACCCCCGAGGATTCTACCGTTAGATAAGGGTACTTCTTTCCACTATTTGTATTATTCCTCACGCAACGGAAATAATTATTCTTGCTAACAGATTCGGAATCCAAAAAACCTGCCGACATCTCCATCCAAAAACGGGTAGCAGAGCCTTTAGCCTCATAGTATGATGAAGTCCAGTAATTACCGGTCCAGTTTTGATACCACCCATATATATTCTGGCTATCATGATTATTATAATTCTCTGCATTGCCACCCAAAGCATTTTCATAAGCGAATGACAGCAACAGTTCACTGGCAGTAGGCAGACGCCAACCATCGCCTATATTCCTACAGATATCCTCCGCATCGGCTACATTTTCCAACCGCCCCACACTTTGTTTCGTTTCGCCTATTTCCTTATAATATAGCCTGTTATCAAACCGAAGTGGATAAAGATAGAAAAGAGGTTCCCCTGCAGTTGTGTAAGATTTGGTTTCGGATACCATCTGAAGATCAATCGTACGATAAAACGGGAATTCTTCATCCGACACAGTATGCATTACATTTCTGAACGTGATTCTTATCGTTCCGCTTTTTCCCTCTTTCCACTTGCCGGGGTGAAGCTTCAGCCTAAAATCGTATCCGTGGCCAACCACATCATTACCCTTTCCGTCATCATAGCCTATGATAGACTCAAGATACATCTTGTCGTCCGCATTCTTTCTGCCTATAATTACATCATTATCCGAATCGGTCCGAATCAGTCCGGTACCATCATCGTTCGTTATATTCAATTCCTCAATATCCATAATTTCCCAATTGTTATTGACAAACAATTGCAAGTATTGCTCCGCACCCAGATTGACTTTATAAGTACGGCTATTGACTGTAGTGGGAATATATCGGAATGAGAATTCCAACTCCCCTTGATTGATGGGGAATTGTACATGAGTGAGGTATCCCTCCTTATCGTACAGGCCGAATAAGATGAAATCCCAACGCCACCACCAACCTTCACCATCTTCAACAGTACTATCACCTGCTCTTCGCGGATTAGGCTGTATGGTAAACGCCTGCACCCTTTCACTGAATGGTACCGTATTCGTCCTGTCTAATTGCGGAATTAAACCACCGGCATTGTATTGGATCATACCGATATCGTTAGCGTCAAAAAGTTTACCTTCTATCTTATCCACGGAAAACATGACATACACCGTCTGCGGTTCGAGAGGGAGTTCGTCACCATCGGGATTTCTAATCGGGAAAAAAAGACCTCTCTCCAACACATTTCCGTATGCATCGACAAATTTGATAATTCCCGGATCTATCGTATACTGCGTCACTTCAATATTGTGAGTCAAGCGCCCTGCCGTCAACGTAACAGTAGCCTTACGCTCAACACCTATATTATCATTATTAAAATAAGGAATCTTCAATTTGAGTTGAGTATCATCGTTCGCAACGCCCGACGCCGCATCGGCTCCACCTTCAAATTTGAGCCAGTCGCTCCCTGCAGTAACGGTGGCCTTCCAACCGCCGGGATTGTCAGTAAAAACGTCTATGGCATAACTATTATTCTGGTATTGAGTTACAGCGACCTCCGATTCACCCACTCCGAGCATATATTGCCCATTGTAGACTACATCTTTGACCTTATCACGGTCATAGTGTATCAACCGGAACTTCAGGTTGGACATGACTGTATAGGATGCCAACGCCTCTCTAAAACTTGCATAACCGGTTCCTAACGCCTGAGTAATGGTAATGATGTATTTATGGTTTCGTTTCAAAGGCAAATATTCCACCTGCTCTCCTACATTTCCGGTTTTGGTGAAATCCACCCGGTAAAATGTCGATTCACCAGTACCGATCCTTCCTTTCACAATCAGGCAAGTGGCATCCTTACGGCTCGCTTCTCCGTCTTGTCCCACACCACCGGCATCCTCTGCCGCCAGGGATTCAAAGGTATAAATCTCCCCATCGTAGGGTGTGTTACCCTTTACGGAATAAAGGATTGCATCCCCTTCCTCCGTCATTTTACCACTGTTCGCAGGGAGAACCGGAGTATCCGGAGCCGGTTCAGTAACCTGTCCGTTCGTGTTCCACGGCGGAGCAATATATCCGGTGGTATTGTAATTGGCCAGATAAACCTCTTCGACCGTGAAATTCGAAGTGACACTGTTATTATGGATATCGATACGCGCCAGCATACGTTTCATATTTATGCCGGTTATCGGCTCCATCGAAGGAGTGATTTTGTTTATTACCTTCTCCCCGTACATTGGAATCCGCGTATACCCACCAGTCGTCGAGCCGTCTGCCAGCCATTTGCCGGTCTGGGTGTGGAGCATCTTTTCCATTGCCTCAACCTTGGTAGTCACTCCCTTCTTGAAGCCCGACACAATATCATCAAGTTCCCTATTCGCCACAACCACGATGCAGGTAGATGCGGTGGTGAAAGGAAGTTTGGCAGAGAAACTCACAGTGGAATTATCAGCCAAGTCCTGCGTGACTCCTGTAGCGGTGACCCATTCCAAGTATACCGCCGGTGTTTTTGACGCATCAAAAACAAGAATATCCACCGTTTCTATTTCGTCTTCTTTCTTTGCAGTTCCCGCTCCGGTCATCGTACGCGAAGATACGGACGGGAGGTTTACATCGGGAACCGTTAATGTAAACCGGATACCGTTTCCTGCCGGAGAAGGTGTCGATCCTAATTCTTCCTGTACGCATCCGGTAAGCCATACCGTCATCAACAAAACAGACAAAAGATAGCACCTTCTTATGATTGAAATCCCATATTGCATATTTCTATTTCCTTTCCTTAAACTTTAATATTACATATTCGCCATTATGGCGCGGTCAATGTCACCGCTATTGGCAGATTATCACCATTCGTATTGGTTAGTGTGAGTGTAGCTGTATCACCGGACACAGCATCGGCTCTAAAGTAGAAGTAAACCACATCACCACTCACGCCACTTGTTTCGAGCATTGTCTCACTGTTAAGCAGAATTTTACCCGGATCCTGTATCTGGGTTATCTTCCACTCCCACGTTCCCGGATTGCCCGAAGTAAAGACAAGCTTGCGACGTTGCATATTTCCGGTTCCACCATCGCTGCCGTCCAATTCTACGTTCGAGGTCAACCACTCTCCGTTTTCTCTCCACTGGCTCAACAGTACATGATGTTGCAGATTACCGGCATTGATATAAAAGCCTGTTTCCCGCTTAATTCCGGTTCCGGAGTTAAATCCGGGCATCACAACCTGGATATTATAGGTATACACACCTCCCGAAAGGGATGTCTGAGTCATATTAACCGTTGCCCACGTATCCATAGTACTTTTGTTTAATGACGCACCCGGCAGATAGCCCGTATTCGGATTGGCATCATAATTCGTTTTCGCTTCTATATTGACAGTGACACCATCACCAGCCGTCTGTACCTTGGTCTGCGATAATTTGAGATAATACTGTTTGTCGAAAATCACATTCACCGGGCTTTCCGTCCATTCAAGCGGCGTGGCTGAAAGCTGATAGGTTTCGTTGGATATCGTAAGATTGTAGTTGATGTACTCGCCCGACTCCCAAGAGTGCGGGTTCTTGGCGATAATATCACTGAACAGGAATTCCCGGTCGCCAAAGTTGGTGGTAACAACGATTTTGGCGGTTGCGGAGAAAGCGTCGGTCGGCAACATGAGGAATGTATCCCCCATCAAGGTGGCATCTTCGGTCACCGTTTTGTTATCGGTGAGAGTAGAAACGACCTTCCCGGTGGCGACATCGCTCCAGACAAACTTTGGTTTGCCGTTTTTCGTCGTGGTAGTCGGAATTTCAGTCATGGCAAGTTTACCGCTTTTTCCCACATTCTGGAATTCTATTTTCTCGATAATCACCTCATCCGGTACAGGAGCTACTTTCTTGAATGTAAAGGTAACCTTGGTCAATGTGTGGTAGAGTATATTCACACCCTCAACCCATACAGGACCCGATATAGCCGCCAGTACATCGACATGATTGGCGGCGGATGCATTCGCTGTATAATTCAGCACCATTTCTCCGGGATCAGTGAAACTCGCAGTAGGCGCATTCGCATCGTTGTACGGATACCAGGAGAAGAATTTCATGCTCGCATTCAGCAATCCAGGCCAATATTGCAACGGCGAGATGGTGGCTGTCAGGTCGGCGTTAACCGTGGCACTTGCATTGAAGTATGGTTGGGGAACGGAAGCATTGGGAGTCAGTGAGCCGTAAAGACCGAAAGTCTCTTCTTTCAGATCGGTATTCGAAGAGATTGCCGCACCACGAGTGTAGACATAGCCGCCTTCTCCGATACGTTGCACAACAATTAATTCCTTATCACACGTCATCTCTTCTCTGACACACGAAAAGAGGACAGCCGAAAGGACAGCCATTGCCATAATCATCCTAATATTATTAATAGTCTTTATCATCTTACTTCTTTTCCGAAATTAAAAACAATCAACGAAAGATATTACAAACCCAGATCCAAGTCAATGTCTTGTCTTTCACCCCAATCTTCCACGCTTATCGTCAGTATCTGAATACCTATTTTTCCGACGCGTGCCGTTACCTGATACACGTTGTTCCGACGGATCTCCGTAAAAGGTTGCGCCGTCGGACTGCCTGTGTCGTCAACCTTTGTTACGCTTTCAATTACTTTCTCGGTTATTCCAGTGACGTCCGAAGGTCCTTTCGGGACATTAGACATACTGATAGACAGTCGGTCGGAATAATCCGACTTGAATAGGCGTCCGGCTGTGTAGAACGAGCAAAGCAACTTCCGGTTTTCAGCTCCGGCAGCCGATGAATATGCCCAGGTTTCTGTAGTCGTAGCCGTCCAGCTATGCGTTAACAAATTGCTTTCCGACACGTCTTCCTTCACTTTTCCGTAGTTTTTTGAAGAGTCGGCGTTATCACGCGTACCGTTATCCACGTTTCCCATCACGAAATAGCTATCGTGAGAGAAATTATGCAAGGTGACACTGGTGCTTCCGGCAGTATATCCGGTCACCGCCCCGCCGTCTATAGCTTCGATAAAGACATCTACTCTGGCTACGGCACGTTCGATCACCATTTGTACTGTTTTGGTTTCATCAGGTGCTATGGATATATCCCGGATCACTCCTGTCATAGGCATTCCGGTTGCCGAAATGATCTGCCCGTCACTATTCAGTATGCTGGAGATATCGTAAATCATCTCCTGCAACGTCAAAAGATTGGCTATACCATCAAGTTTGCTTGTGAGGCTCTGCGGTTCGTTGGCAATAACTACGACCAGGATATCATTGCTGGAAGTCACTTCGAGAAGTTGCGCATCTATATCAGTAGCTGTCTCCGGAGTACTCAACAGGATGTGTTCATTCACATCCAGCCTCACGCCACCGGGCGTGCTGCCGAATACGATAAACCGCATGGAGTTTATCTTCTCCTGTTGTTCCACATCCCCATTGTTCACCAAGTCGATGCTAAGTTGCGCCCGGGTAGTATGGGCAGGCAACTCATAAACCACATCAGCTTCTCTACTACATGAGAACAAAAGGATGGTGGATGCCAGACAAATGATATGTAATAGCTTTTTTCTCATTCTTAAACTTCCATCCCGTGGAGCCAATGAATCCAGTTCCCCACGACAATACCAATTTGAAGGAATCCTCCTCCGGGTTTTTCAACAACTGTAAATATCAGGTTCCATTCACTCTGCCTGTCAAGATATTCCTGAAAGGGAAGTTCCGTTCCGTCGTAACGGGAAACCGGCCGTGCAATACTCAAAAGTGTCATCAGATTGTAGCTCCAGACTTCCGCTTCGGTATTCGCATCCCTTATAATAAATTTATAATCCCATCCGCTCCTGTTGAGCAAACGCATCGTGTTCAGGCGTGCGGACATAACCACGTCGGATATTTCACCCGGACCTGTATAGTAAGGCACATAAGTAACCGGCCCTTGTCCTGCAGGTTCGTTTTCCCAGGAATAAACTGCATTTTCCGGCGCCTGAATTTCAAATGTATATTGTGTGCCATTCACTTTATTTTCCTCATATCCCATTAACGCGAGATTAAACCGATTGGTGTCGCGTATCAGGTTCACCGGATAAATTTTATGGTCGGTACTGGATGGCAGGTGGTCCACTTCCACAACCTCTCCGAAATAAAGATGCTGAAACTCGAAATTAACAACATCCGTCTCCCGCTTCAGGGATACAATGACCTGTTGGAGAGTGGTAGTTCCCGGTGCCAGTTTATTACCTGCATTGTCCGAAAGCCGGAATCTGTCAGACAGACTTCCGACGGTCAGTACTTTATAACTTCCGAAATCGAGCTCGTCGGTCAACGACATCCGGTTTCCACCAACCAGCGCAGCAACCTCGGCACTTTTGGTGAAAAGCAATTTATCATCGCTGTCGAACACAAGTACATCCACCGATTTAACCTGCGGATTAAATGCATCCGCATATTCCATATTGTAGTCGAATACAAATTCCAACCAAAGCTCGCACCGTGGAAGGTCTTCGCGTATACTGTCGCACGAAGCCATACATAGCATCGAAGCAACGATAAGGAACAGCGATTTAGTTTTTCCGAACATATCTTTTTCTTTTAGGGGGCAACCCTATCGGTTTGCCATTTTATATTGTCAGAGATCTCTATTTTGTGACCTCCGGTTATTTCCTCTTTTAGGGGCGCGCTTTGCATTTCATTGCATCTCGGATGCGCCGGTATATTTCAGTGCTGTTTTTGGGAAGCCTGTCACCGGCTTGTTTTTACTTTTTTTGGCGGCCTGTTCCGCACGGAATATCTATTAAAAAAAGTACAGGGCAGGCAGTCCGCACTGCCCTGTTTTCTTTGAAAGTAAAGAGTTTATTTAGATTTCGAAATTTGTAGTCCAGTATATCCACGGAGCAACTTTAATCTCAAAGTGGAGATAAGCACCTTTCTTATCGATATCTTCTTCTTCATCCGGATCTTCGGGACCACCACCAGGATACCACGGTGTACCGTTACCATTCACCTTTGTCAGCGTAAGCGTATAATAGTTATTACGTACTACACCGTATTTTCCATACTCCATATAAGAGTTGGCTGCATTGTCATGACGAATCTCATAGTAGTAATAGTTGAGACTCTTTGGATACCAATAGATGCAACCTTCTTCTTTGCACAGTTCACCGCCATTCTTAATATTGTTGTCATCAAGAATAGTCTGTGTAAGAAGAGCAAAACTACCTGGATCATTGGTGGTAAGTTCAGATTGTATCTGAGTATAGAACAGTTCGCATGCTGTAACCAAGAGTTTCTCCTGGGCGGTCATAGGTTCTGAGTTTGTTTGTTTAACTTTAGCAGGTGTATAAGCAGCCAGCAAGTCAGCAAAACTCTTGAAGTTTACAGAATTAGTTCCGTTAGGAAGACGATACCAGTCATCTCCTAAAGTAAATTCACCGGCCTTCCAAGGTGCATACTGTCCCTTAAGTACCAGACGTGTAGCCGCACCGAACTTCTGATATCCTGCGGCCATCGTATTTTCGATACAGTATTTGTAATTATCACCCGCAGTCGCACTTTCAGTAACCCATTCTACCTTAGGTTCGCGAGTAGTAACTTCGAGTGTATTCTTAACAATGCCTGTAAGATATTCACTTCCACCTGCAGTCGTAAAGTTCGGGTCAACTGTATAGAAGTTGCTTTTGTAGAATCCGGTAGTATGAGACGACTCTGTGGTAGTCTTCTTTGCAAAAGGAAAGAACAGGGAGTTGTAGTAGTCTATAGTCCAATTTCCAAAATCAAACTGTCCAAGACTTGCATTTGTTCCATCTTCAAAAGGTCCTACTTCTAATGAACCGCCAATCATAACCTCCAATTTTGCAGCAAGGCGTTCTATCTCAAGAGTAGCCGGATTACTTTTCGCCGCATTCTGAGCTTGCGCTTCCGATTTATAGTCGCTGACCAAAACAATCTTGTCCGATACATCGAGCAGACATTCATCTTCCCATTTTGAATTGACATCATCGTAGAATCCGACATTAATCATTGCACAACCATTAGAGTGTACAACCTCCTCTACCAGATAAGCATTGTTGGGCTTAGTATTGTTTTCAGGAACTGTAATCATTCCATTGATGGTAGTATAGGTTGCACCCGCTGAAAGGTTATCCAAGCGATCCTTTAATTGGTAACCCGGATTGGCTATAACAAGCAAATACTTAGTATTCGGATCCACTTTAACCGGAGTATTCGGAGTCGTAACTCCACTATTTGTCCCGAAAGAACTTGATCCCAATACCGTGGCATACTTAGTTGCCTTTTCATCCTTAGTCACCACCTTACCCGCATCGAACGTAATCACATAAAGCTCATTAATCGCGCTTTCCGCAGGCAAAGCCGGCTGTTCACCAGAAGCACGTGAACCAGGCACTTTTGGATTAGTCAGACTAATTGATACGTAAGCTACATCATAACCTGCTCCCCCTTCAACCTCCGGATTTTCCTCCAGATTCTCATTTGAACAACTTGCTAATGCCACAACGGCCAGCAACGAAACTAAAATTGATTTAATCTTTAGCATAATACAAAAAATTATTAGAATTAATACATATATAATTTCCCACTTAATTAGTAAGTTTTACTTACCATTTTTTCTCATTTCGGCAGCATTAGCCTTCTTCCTGACTAATTCTTCCAGATTGCCCCTAGCTGCATCCAGACCTGACTGCTCTGCAACCTTCAAAAACTTCTTCGATAATTCATAATCTCCCTTCATTAACATTAATATTCCCATAGCATTATTATATTCCGGCAAATTCTTATTCGAATTCACCATGCCCAGATAACGTTCGGCCGAAACCAAGTCATTGCGTGATAAAGCGGCAGTAGCAGCATTTATATTTGCAATCTCACTCTGCGGATACATCCGGACAGCCGTTTCGAACACATCAATAAATTCTTGCGAGCCTGTCGGATAGGTATTAGCCACCAGAAACATTTCATTCAAGCTCAAATTCTGCGGACGCGTCTTGATTATCTCTTTCGCTTCCTCCACACTGAAATCCCGCACTTCATAATTCACTTTGCAGATAGCCACACGCAGACTTGGGAAAATATATTTCAACAAGTATCGGTAAGGCGTCCCTCCATGAAGTTGCATCAGTTTTGTTTCTCTTCCTTTTTCAATAGGTATGTTCCTAATAATATCCAGCACTTCGTCTTTATATTCCACTTCGATTGTTTCAAGCGCTTTCTCCAGTCCGTCCCAGTTTTCACCTCCAAAGACAATGTAGTATTGGTTTCTCGGAAAATCGTACCTGTATGCCAGATAATCCCGGAGCGCCATGGCACGTCCTTCAGACAAACGTTTATTCGCTGCCAATGTTCCTTCCGGAGATGCATAACCGATAATATCCAGACGGTTCACTTTCACATTCGGATCGGACTTCAGCTCATCGATCATCTTGCGGATTTTAGCTAGTTCCTGAGGATTATTCATGTATTCGGGACGAATATTGACTTTATTCACCTCGAAATCCAGAAAACATTCTGCTTGAATATCCCGTTGTTTGATTTCTTCCGCTTTCGGTTGCAGATAAGCAAACTGAGGAACCACTACGTAAGGCGTCCATACACGTTCCAACGTCACTTTGCCAAACTCCTCTATGTTCATCAATGCCGTTTCGCCGCAACCACATTCGTCACGCTGCATGTCCAGACGCGCATCCTTCATCCATGATTCGAACGGAACCAGATATTGATACCGAATCGTATCATTTCTTAGTTTTCCGGCTTTTTCCACTATATACGGCTTCTCATAGCTTCTCTTCTCCTTGGCGCTCATCAACGCAAGCCCACGCTCATACGCCAAATACTCGTCACGACCTTTAATAGAAACTTTCGGAAGATTCAGAGTGCGTCCGGAAGTCACCAGCCGCGGAATTAAATCCATTCCCCGGGCAGATTTCACTTTCACATTATTCAAAACAAAATCTATATCGACATGAATAAAATCACCTTTCTGTTCTAACCGCACCGGATTCACGGTAATGCCACCTTCGTAAGAGCGGGATTGAGCCATAGCTGTGTTTATATTCAGGCTGCAAACCACCAACATACACACAAGGAAACCTATATTTCTTATTATCATACTCCTTATTATTTAATTACATAAATAAGTGACACACTTGCTTTGGTAGGTCCGAAATAATTTTTGCTGCTTTCCTTCAATCTCGTACCACAGGTAGCGCAAGGATACTTGTCATATACAATGTGCGCATATCCCACTCCGACAGACGTTTCTATACTCCAGCGTTTTTTCAGAATCCACGAATATCCTACGGAAAAGCCACCGCCATAAAGATATCCCTGATAACGCGTATGCTGCATATTGTCACTGATAAAAGACCAGTCGGGCCACCCTCCTACATTGAAATCGGCATAATGTCCGTGCATTCCGATAAACATACGGCGAAAACTCTCACAAAACCAGTAACGAACTTCGGGTTGTATCCCCCAATGACGGAGGCGTTTGCCGTCGGAAAGTTTCCACGGATTATAATTGACCGGAATGTCCAGCGTCCATTTACGCACCAGTCCGATCTCCAACCCCAAATTCATGGTAGTGGTAGCGTCATACAGCAGATTGCTTTTCAACGCAACCTTCTGGGCATAACCCTCGGAAATAGCACATCCGAGCATGAATAATATGAGTATAGCAACTTTCTTCATTTATATCACATTTACTGTTATTTATTGCCCCAATTGAGTAACATCTATTTTTATGCGTTGCACATTACTGATGCCCGTTTTAACGGAAGACGCCATTGTTGTGAGATGTACGATTCCGTTTCTGGAATCCGCCTCTATATTGGGCAATACCTTAATATATATCTTACCGTCTTCAATGATAATGCGTTCTTCTCCTGTATGTTCCTCCGGCATTACGGAAGAATACAGACGGATCCAATTTTTAGCACTTTCATCCACTTCGCCCGTAAGGCAGAAATAATTGATTTCATATACCTCCGAATTTGAATTTTCAGTAGGCATGAGCTGAAGCGTACTTCCCGCAGCAGGAACAACTTTCCTTTGTCTAATATGAACTTCTTTTTCCAAATTTCCTGTTTTTAATGTTAGATACACATCATCCTGTCACCTGTTTCTCTTTGTCCTTCTTCATACTACATCAACCAGTCAGCCCCCATCTGTTACCGATGTTATTACCAGACCAAGTCCCTTGATGTGCAGACAGGTATTGTTCTGAATGCCGGACTCATACATAATATAATTCATGGAGATTGATTCTTGAGTGTCACTATAAGAGAGAGAGCCAAGCCAAGGATTGCTCAACGGCATAATCAACAACTTGGCATATATATCCGCACAAGTTGTCACTTTCGGTGTTAATTGAAAGAGAGTGCCGGTCACATTCGACCCCTGCACACACACCACAGATAATAAAAAAATCAAATATAAAAAACTGATTGTAAGTTTTGTTATTTCTCTCATTAATTCTCTAATATACTTTCCTCTACTTCTTATATATTTCTCTTTTTGCTTTTCTCTCAGGACAATATTTTTGTCCAAATCTCATATTGCAAATTTCGGAATATTAAAGGAGATACAAAATTGTATTCATTTCTGTTACAGAGAATCAATTTAGAATAAAGGGACTAATTATGTAGGTAGCGAACAACAAGGTTACGAAATTCACAACAAAAATATTCAATATCCTCATTTCTTTCGATATGCGAACATTTTAAAATTCCCAAGTTTCTTTCATAAAAACTTGGACAATAGAGGGAAGTTATAGTTTTCCGTGTCATTTAGACACAACTTAGGCACAAATTAGACAAAAGAACTAACTATTTTATACAACAAAATAAGCTAATAACTTGTATAATTTGTGCCTAAATGACAAAATACTCAATTTCTGTATATATAACTATCAGATTATAAGGTTTTACGCTCAGTTTCCGTAGGTGCCACCTCATCAGGAATACTGAATTCGCGATTAGCAAACAGATCAGCAAGTCCTGAAATTTGTTTCAGACGTAACAATTCATCACGATCCATACCAATATTTTTCATTATCCATTGATCGGACATACCTGCCTTATCAAGCTCCGCAACAATGTTGCACATCAATTCAATGTTATGCATTCCACGCGCACGGTTGTGCCGGATTGTTGAACTCATACGGTTAGACAAGTCTTTGTCTATCACCACAATCGGCAACAAACCGTTTTCACGCTTATAGATTCGTTGGGAAGTCTTCAATACCGTATAGCGATGGTAACCATCCACCAGGATATAACGGTCTTCATCTTTATTGTAGTAACATACACATGGCATCGTAAAGCCATCTTCCCAAATAGAAAGTTCCAGCAACTTCATTTCAGGCGGTGCAACGACATTCGGATTATAATCGTTCGCATATACTTTTTCTACGGGCACCGCTTTTACCTCGTAAACAGGGCTTTTATCTACACTCATGATACTATGATTCTATATTGTTCCATAATTTGACTTCTCTTACTCATCTCCTCCTTTGTAGGTGAGAATCCCATATATTTGCAGGCATGGTCATTCTTAAGAATACAAACGCACATTCGCTTATACGTGGGTATTTCTTTGAATTCCGGAATGTCGATATCATCCTGATATTCCATACGTACCGGTTTTTTCAACGTTTTGTAGTTACTGTTGTCCATAACGATAATTGGTACTTTCGCATCAATCAGCTTTTGGATGGTGGCATCACTCAGGCATCCGCCTTTTGTCCGCCAGAAATTCACGCTCACTGAAAGTTTCCGTAGATAATTCTTCCTCGCCCGCTCCGGCAGAGTAGACAACAAAAAATACATAAACTCGCGCCATGTATATCCTTCGGGAAGTTTCACCGATTGCCATCCCATTGCATGAGTACCACCATACATACCGGTAAAGTTCACACCGTTCACCCTTCCCACCATTTTACCCCAGGTATTAGGATCAAGCACCCGGTAAAGCTGCAAACTCTCTTGTGCCTCATTAATAAAGGGACTTGCTACACGCTGACGCTCCAGATTGACTCCGGCACGATAATAAAGATCGTATAAAACATTATAATCCCACTGGAATTTTCCATTGGCAGTCCATACATCCGTTGTTTTCCAGTCATAAATAGGGTAGGCATTATAAATATCGTTCCCTACTTTTGAAGTCCATTTATATTTATGATACATCTGGAATTTACGGCTCATATAGATACATCTCCACCGATTGAAACTTTCCTGTGTACGAATCCCGATCAGACAACAAGTGCGCACTGCATCATTTTTATTATGTATCCATTGCGCAAAACGCATCTGAAATTCATAATCCCACATGGTTGTATTATAAAAAGGAAAATCTTCTTTGGTCATTGCCTTTTTCGGCATGGAACGAACCCATATATTCTTTTTGCTGTCTTCCCACGGACGCCAAAAAGATTGATACATCGAGGTGCAGGTAGCCACACGGAAAGGGATGCATACCCGGTATACATCCAAAATATCCTTATTGGCCTCCAGCATCCGGTCTACATAGTCAATGGTCATTTTATACTGGATCTCATAATCCATGTGAAAAACTCCCAAACGTACCTTCAGGTTATTCTTCCGGATATAATCGATACACATATTCAGCAGTACCCCGCTGTCTTTACCTCCGGAGAATGACACATATATATTATCAAATTCATTAAATATAACTTTCAGTCGTTCTTGTGCTAATTCATATACATTCTTTGTGCCTGCTATTTTCTTTTTCGTCATAAGTTATCTATACATTTTTACATACCGTGTCCATTTCTTGTCCATCGATACAAATTCAAACTTTTCAAATGTTTCTTTATCTTGTACCAGTGTGACCGAATTGAGCAACCAACTCTCGGGCCTAAATTCCGCAACGATAGCGGGCAACAGATGTGACAGGATTTCCTCCCGTACGGTGCCTTCTGCCTTCACATAATAATTATTGATTACAGCTTTCTTCCGGCTTTTCTGTTCCACGGGGACGAAGCCCACCACTTCTTTATCTTCAATCGCAATGAACCACACATACTCTTCGCCCGTCTTGAAAGGGTAATTATTGTTTGCGCGTATCACTTCGGGATCCATCACCATCGGCGCTAAAAGCCGATATAAGTGTTTGTCTTTTCCTTTTAATCGTATTATCTGTATCATATCATTCAAAAATGGACACACAAAAATAAGGAAAAAATATCAAATTCGTCATTTCTGTTCCTAAAACATTTGTTTTTCACACTATTATCTCTATATTTCGATATTTTTGAAATCACCCATACGCCATTCCTCTTTCACGTTTAAAGTAAGTCAGTATAGTTGCAAAGCTTAAATATTCCCGTCCAGGAGTATGCAACCGACTTTTAAACTGATAGTAGGCAAAGATGACTTCGCATGCCAATTTATATTTGAAATGCAGCTTTAAACGGTGCTGCAAAAACTCAAACACCCGGCAGAGATATGCAAACACCTCCTCCACCCTAGCATTTGGAATCACTCGTGGAGCACGATTTACATCCGCTATATGCTCCATCTCATTAAGCACATATTCCAGTTGCTCAATTTCCTCACCGGTGTTTTGCATTGTACACTTCATTTGTTCTATTTTCTCTCCCTGATGGATGTACTGTTTTCGCTTTCGTTGTAAACGATCTTTTATTATTTCTATTCCTTTCAACATTATAAAATTTAGTTATATATAAATGGTTTGATATTACTGATTATTAATCGACAAAACTGCCATATAAAATCTAATTTCGAATGCAAATATAGAAAAGATTGTTTAAATAATTAGATTTTTATTTAAAAATATTCATACTTATTTTACATTTAAATTACCAGCATCAGAAAAACGTTTTTTTCATCCAATGAAACGAGTCATAATTTTGCGGCGTACTAAAATATTTTAAACAATGGATAATCAATCTTTTGACTGGCTGCTTCACGGTTGCCACGTACTATCCGAGATGGCAGTGGCTTATTTTCCCAACTATCAGGATAACTGATACAGACGATACGCTGGCAAATGCCCATACCCTCCTCGACCGATTGGAAAATGAATGTGGTACTGCCGAACATCTCTGTTCCACGTCACAACTCATAGAGGACACTATAAGTTGATAGAGGCCCGCATGGCCAGCAACAAGAACAGTGCTACAGGACTGACTACTGGATTTGCCGACCTTGACCGGGTGACATGCGGCTGGCAACCCGGTGAGGAGATCGTTATTGCCGCCCGTCCTGCGGTAGGTAAAACAGCATTTACACTGCATCTGGTACGTACTGCAGCTTCTGCCGGTTATCATATCGCTGTGTATATTTTCACATATACAATATTTTTCTTGATGAATAACTGACTATTACCATACATTACCGATGGCAGTATGGATTTAGAAGAACACACATTTGCAAGTCATCAAGAAAATCTTGAACCTGCAAGACAAGAAAGGAAGCGAAAATATGATTTGCATAAAATTTAAATAGTCTCTAACCAATAAGTCATCTTTATACAATGACGAGTTGTTTGACAAACTTCGTAGTTAGCAATACCGGAGCAACATTCACAATTACCTATGAATCAATTATTTACAACAACTCATTCATTTAAACAAAAATTGCCTGCTAAAAATTTAGACAAAATTTGGTCAAATATTCCTTTTTATTAATTAAAAAGGCTACAGTTTCACAAACTACTATTGGAATTCGGTCTCTTTTCCATATATTTGCGCCCGCATTTTTGATTTTCGAATGAACCTCCTTATTCAATTTACCAAAACTAGATAAAACGAATGGAAAAAATAAACGCAGTAATTACAGGAGTCGGAGGATATGTACCCGATTACATCTTGACCAATGATGAGATTTCCAAAATGGTAGATACTACCGACGAATGGATTATGGGGCGTATTGGTATTAAGGAAAGACGTATTTTGAAAGAGGAAGGACTGGGAACTTCTTACATAGCTCGTAAAGCTGTCAAACAGTTAATAAAACGCACCCGAACAAATCCGGATGATATTGATCTGATAATTGTAGCTACAACAACCCCTGACTACCGCTTTCCTTCCACGGCTTCTATTTTATGTGAAAGACTGGGACTGAAAAGAGCTTTTGCTTTTGACATGCAAGCTGTTTGCAGCGGTTTTTTATATGCACTGGAGACTGGAGCCAATTTTATCCGTTCTGGAAATTACAAGAAAGTGGTAGTTGTAGGCGCTGAAAAGATGTCGTCAATAATAAATTATGCCGACCGGGCAACTTGTCCGATTTTCGGTGATGGCGGAGCAGCTGTCATGCTTGAACCTACTACTGAAGATTTTGGCATTATGGATGCTGTGTTAAGAACAGATGGTAAAGGATTGCCTTTTTTGCACATTAAAGCGGGTGGCTCTATATGTACTCCTTCTTATTATACATTGGATAATCAAATGCATTATATCTATCAGGAAGGACGTACTGTATTCAAATATGCAGTATCCAACATGGCTGATGCCTGTGAATCTATCATTGCAAGAAACCATCTAAGCAAAGAAAACATCGACTGGGTAATTCCTCATCAGGCTAATCAACGTATTATCACCGCCGTAACACAACGTTTGGAAGTTCCTGTCGAAAAGGTCATGGTCAACATCGAACGATACGGTAACACTAGTGCCGGCACTCTCCCACTCTGCCTCTGGGATTTTGAAGATAAATTCAAAAAAGGAGATAACCTAATTCTTACTGCATTTGGAGCAGGATTTGCATGGGGAGCCATCTATGTGAAATGGGGATATGATGGAAAAAAGAGATAGCGATTATTCGCTATCTTCAAAATAAAAAATCCTCTGATTTTCAGTAAATCAGAGGATTTTTTATTTCCTAATGCGGTGCGTACGGAACTAACACATTTTACTATCATATTGATAATCAATAAAATACTTGTTAAAAATATATTAATGGTATCATATTTATATCATCTCCGTTTATTTTCTTCTATAATTTTATGTAAAGCTTCTATTTGCATCATTGCACCCTCATAAGCCGCTTTATAATTGACATTCGCATCAATATCCGTCTCAATCATATTCCCTTTGCCAGTACAAAGCCACTTCACATTCAATTCCGGGAACTTATCCACAATACGAGCTATTATATCAGTTCCAATAGCCCCCTTCCCGTTCCTTATGGAATTATAAATGTATCTATTTGATAATTCACAATAAGCCTCAAACGAGTTCTCACCTTTGACAACTCCCTTATCACGTGCATACCTTGCAAATTTTCGTAATCTGTCAATAGCCCTTTCTTCCATATCAAATAATCTTTTGACTTATTATGCGTAATGCTTGCCACATCCCCCTTATTTCTCTTCTCTCGACATCTAACTGGCCATGCTTGGGGTTATCAGCCTTTAAAGTCAGCACATTATCCAAGAAAAGACTGTTTTTTAATATCCGTTTGACTGAAAGTGTTTTCCCATATACAATACTCACAACTCCTGACGCGCTTTCCCACAAACCTTCTTCTATTTTGCGAGCAAGAATTTTAGCTCCGTCCGGTATAGTTGGCTCCATGCTGTCGCCACGTACTTGAAAGACCATATAAGAATCATCAAGCACTTCACCTTCTTCCGGCATGACGCCATAAGAATCAATTTCATAAGCTGTATTATATAAGCTTTCGACAAATGAAGCCGCGGCATCCATCGGAACATATTTTACTTTTACAAGAATATCTTGAAGATAAGGAGCCACTTTACTAATCGTAGAGTCTGATTGCATTCTCGCATTTTTCAGAGCATCCCTAATATCCTTCTCCGAAGGTTCTATTTGTCCTGATGGAGTCTTTGCAAACAAACCTTCTCCAGTATATAACCATGCTCTGCTCACATCGTATTTCTCACAAAAAGCATCAATTGTTTTTTTACTTGGCAGCTGAATCCCTTTTTTTATACTGGTAAGGGTTGATTCACTGGATATAATATTGTCTTTCTTCAATTTATACCCACTCAAACCACAATATGAAATTGCTTGCAAAAACCTTTTTGAGAGGTCACTCAATTTTTTATCGTCACTTTCTTGCATACTTCATAAATTAAGTAGTATATTTGCATTCGTAATAGTAGCAGTATTACCACATAAATTGATTAAACATCCTATTTGGAGTTTATATATAGAAATCCGTAAATAGCTGCTACCTATTTGCGGATTTTCTTTTTCTCCACATTGTGTAATCGGCGGTAGGCCGCATAGCGGAGAGACAGAGGGTTACACTCTTACAACTCAATACTGCGAAAGGCGTGCGATATTGAGAGGCAAACGAAACCGGGATGCCTGCACAGCTACAAGTAAGCGAAAAATCCGGGAAGTCGGGTAACTTGTTAATGCCCGGCCAGCTAAGAACGGCGTACTTATACGAACGAGACATTTCTTATGCTGCATATAGCAAAAACGGGAAACCGTCTAAGGGCTAACTATGCAGCAATCCAGCACCTTACCGAATGAGATCGTCTTTTACTTCTTCAATTATTACAATAATAATAGAACGACATTACTTTTTTTCAGAAAGCTTTCTTTTTACGCAAGCCCTACCTGCATAACATCTTATAAACCAGCAATTTATATTAAAACATGTTTTATAACATATAGAATACTACAAATTTTATGAAGTATTTTATTGTACTTCTGAAAATATGAAGTATATTTGCAACGTCAAACAAACAAAGAGTGTAAGTTTGAACAATAAGAAAGCTGGCGACTTCAAAAGCCACTTACTACATATCTCATTGGCAAATGTAGTTGTTAGCTTTCTTTTATGCAAATTTTTTGTGGAAAATTTAAGTATAAAATAGAAAATAATATGAAAGTAACAAAGAAAGATATTCTAAGCATTAAAGCTGGTTCTTCCAAAGTAATGCAGCTGGATTCTTACAAGGATTGCGTCAATGCAAGAAGCTACGCCTATCAATTAGCTTTTACTGATCCCCGTGAAGACGTTGAAAGATATTCAATATCCATCGACAAAGATAAAAATCAGATAACCATCGAAGCAATAAAGAAATGAACCGTTCAGAGGCCAAAATGATTGCAGAAGAACTGCACAAGTTTATTCGCAATGATGTGAGAAAGGCTGTAACTGAAATGGCGACTGCTGAAACCGAAGAGTATTTGAATGCCAAACAAGCTGCTGTATTTCTCGGATGGAAGTTGCAAACCTTATACAATCGAATACATGATATTCCTCACACCAAAAATGGCAAGAGTCTCATTTTTACCAAATCAGCTTTGAGAAAATTCATGGAAAGAAAATAATCCCGGACGGATTTGATCGTCTTTCCGGGAACTAACAAAACGTTCTTTGACATATTGTATAGTCTGAACAAATAAAGACTTTAAACAAGGTTTACTGCTTATCTAAAGGGCGAAATAGACCGACAAAGTAGCCAAAGCGGATTAGTGAAAAGAGTGTGAATACGGACTGCCAATAAGAGGATGCAGCACATGAATCACTAAGTTATCAAAAACAACTTATATTATGACAAAGTAAACGTAGGGCGTTTATAAATACATTCTTAACTGAATAGATACTTTAAATGATATATATACCCGTGCTTCGCAAGAAGCGGTCACCGCTAAAAAGCTACGGCCAACAATCCATCGGAACGCGGACGGGAACACATTTTAAATGCTAAAAGTATGAAAGGAATTACAGAAACGACCGAGCAAGAGATTCTTGCGTTAACGGAGGAAGATGTACAGAAATTGATTAAACTCCGCATGATGGAGGAAGGCATCAAAATTATGGATAAGCCGGAGGTTCCCGAATTGTTTGAGATTGAACCAGCCGATTTGAAAATGTTCACGATCCCATTTTTTGAAGGCTACGCTTTTACAGATATGGAAGAAGCGAATGCGGTAGCAGAAGCATTACGTAATGCGAAAACCCTTCGCAAAGTTGAATACGATTGGAACAAACTCGGAAGCGACTACAAATACCTCGTCAAGAAAGATAAATACAATTACTCTATCAAGCCAGACTTTGAGGTTAACTGTAGCTTTGTGTATTCAAGTGAACTATACGAAAAGATTTCCAACTTTGCCGTACAGAACAAGGTTATGAAAGAACAAGCGGCGAAAGACCAAAAGGAATATGACGAGAAGATACAAGAAGCGTCCGGCATTATCTCGGAGATAAGCGGACGGGTTAAGGAGGTCAAAGTTAAGTATGAGCGATTGAATAGGCTTACTTACAAATTCGCCACAGACTATTATCCCCTTTCCGATCATAACGAGGATATGGCAATGAAATTTATGGCTAAAGCCTATTCTTTTACAGATGAAGAAAAAGAATACATATTACAGAATTACAAAGAATTACTATCCACAAGTGATGAATAAGTTTTTTAGTTAGTTATTGGCTCCTTGCTTGCGAAAGTAGGGAGTTTTTTGTAAAACTCTAAATCCATTATATGAGTAATATAGAAGATACAATTTACAATCTGCCAAATGACGAATATCACAAGGGAGAAAGATTTAAAGACTTCCTAAGTAGTACGCAGATTAAAGATTATATGGTGTCCCCAAAGTTTGCCCGATACAAGGCATTACACCCTGAAATGTTCGAGATCAGTATTGAAGCTTCTGAAAAAGGCTCGCTGTATCATGATGCAATGGAAAGCCTTGTTAATACTGGAACACTTGACAAATGGAGAAATAATCTTCTTGTATTTGAGCCACCTATAAATCCTAAAACTGGCTGTCCGTATGGACGAGACACTCAAAAATATCAGATTGCACTAATAGAGGCCAAAGAGTCAAATCCGGGTAAAACATTGACAAGCACAACCGATATGCAATTGGTTGAAACAATGGTTTATGAGCTTCTTAACAATTGTCGGGACACTTCCAAGCAGATCAGGCAGATATTAAAATGGGGGAAAGCCGAAGTCAGCCATTTCGTTGAATACGAAGGATGTAAGTTCAAATATCGCCCTGATGTGGAAACGGCCAAAAAGATTGTTGACTGGAAAACATTGGCGGTTGATGATCTTCATGAGGAAACAGTTAACCGGACTATTGCCAAATTTCATTATGGTATTTCGGCAGCCTTCTACCAGTTTTTTGAACATGAACGTACTGGAGTATGGAAGGAGTTCTATTGGGTTATGCAACAAAAGACAGCTCCCTATGACGCAGTATTTGTCAGTGCAGCAAACTGGGCTTTCCATTTGGAAGACGGAATTGTGAAAATGGGTGCAAGTGCATTGGCATTCAAGAAATTGTTAGACCAGCATGTTTACTGTACACAAAATAATGATTTTGACGGTGCACAGATATTTATTCAGCCGGGATTCAAAGGACGAAGAATAATGGTGCCTGACACACCTGCATTTGAAAAGAACAAGATGTTTAACTTTTATAATAATCAAGAACAATGAGCAAAACAGAGAATCAATCCCCCCAACAAGGGAACTTGGGAATGGAACAACACAATGTTCCTTCACCAACAAAAACAGAACCGGCCTCCCCAACACCTTCCACACCACAACCGCCCGTTCCTTCTGCCCCACCAGCCTTTCCGGTACAACTGAAAGGATTGGAAAGCTGTTTTATCTCCCCTAAAAAGGCATTTATAGCAGCTGGCGGCACTGAACAGCAATTTGCCCGTGAAGTCAATTTCGCTATGCAGGCAATGTTAAATAATCCTTATCTGATTGACTGTGCCCGGCAATATCCCGATCATCTTGTCGAAGCAATCAAAAACGTTTCTCTCACCGGTCTGACACTCAATCCTGAATTAAGATTGGGGTATCTTGTACCGTACAAAGGCAAAGTGAAGTTCCAAGCTTCATATATGGGGAAAGTTGATATTTTGATCCGCACCGGCGTTGTAAAAGATATTTATTCTGATTTGGTTTATGCTAATGACGAGTTCAGCATGACAAAAGGTACCGGTGGCACTATCATCCACAAACCCAATGTATTCGGAGAACGTGGTGATCTTCTTGGAGGCTACTATTTTGCAGTCTTGACTTCCGGTGTTGTAAAATTCGATGCAATGCCCAAAGCACGTATTGAAGAAATAAAAAGTCGTAGTGAGGCTGTCAAGAAAGGCAAGCAATCTCCGTGGGACACAGACTTTGAAGAAATGGCTCGAAAAACAATCGTGAACTGGGCTTTCAAATTCCTGCCCAAAACCGGCATTTCAGATTCCATGATTAAAGTTCTTGAAACAGAGAGCCAGTTGGATGATGAAATGTTTGAAGACTGGAAAAAGGCACAAGGTCAGAAACCGGACGATTTTGAGGAAGACGATACTCCATACGCAGAAGAAGTCAAGTAATGGATTCATGTGAAAAAATTAGTAACAGTATCACAGCGGCTAAAGAGCTAATTGAAAATGAAGCACGTTCTTTGGCCGCTTTACACAAGGCAAAACAGCTTGAAAAAAAGCTTCGTAAATCCGGTAAATTATTTCGTATTCCTACAATAAATGGAATTATAGAAACAACCTGCCCGGAAAAATATATCGAATACAATAACCAATTTAAAATCAAGTTAAAATGAAAACAGTAACAGTTGAAGTGCCCGAAGGACACATGGTAAAAATCGTGAAAGAAGAAAGTATGCAATCTACCCCAAAAGTTATGGGGGGGGTAAATTTGAGTTTGAGGGTGAGACATTCATCCCCGGTGACGTAATTATCAATCCAAATCGCGGAGGAGGCAGCATGATGATTCTCTCTGAAATTAGAGAAGAAAGACCACTTCCTTTTTTACCAGCAATAAAAGTGCCTTTCGGCCTTGTCGCCTATGTTCCTTCCAATGATGAAGGTGACAGAGTTTTTGTAAAACCCACACCCGAAGCAGGTATCGGAGGCATGAAGGGATTCCGTAAAGCTACGGAAGAGGAAAAGGCCAAAATGCTCGCTGCCATGAAGGAAGAAAAACATTACTCCTTCAATTTTGAGAAGTTACAGCTTGAATACATTCCGACTATCGGCGATGTTGTTATTGTATGGAGTGATAACAAAAAAGATGCGGTAGTCGGTGTTATGAATGAAATGGATAAAACAGTCAGGCCATACAAGATAAATGATGGTACTTGGTATGGGAACTGCGACAAGTTCGTTTCAGAAGAACAATATAAAAATTTGATTGATGGGAAAGAGTAAATCTAAATCGGGGGGGGCGAGAAATTACACTCCCCTTCTCACAGCTCGCCCAAAGGGAATGAGCTACCAAGAATATCGTGAACGCAGAGCCTATCAGAACGCATGGTTGAAAGAGCGACTGAAAGGCTTTATTTGTTATGTATCGTCTGAACTGGTTGTATATGACAAAATAACGGGATTACCCCGATTATTCAATCATCGTACAGATGATATACACAAAGCAAACATAAGGACTAACCCACAGCCATTTGTCGGTTCTGCCCGATATGGCTTAAAACCTTTATGATATGGATAAAGAACTATTTAAAGATAAGAATCCATTGCTTCGCAGGCAAATGTTGGAAGACAATTGCGCAGCAGTTGAAAGAATTACCTATACTTCTCCTTTCAGCGAGGAAGAAATGGGTGAACGGAAAACGGAGTTGGCAAATATTGACCTTGACATGGCCGCACTGGAAGAAGAAAAGAAAGCTTTCATGCAAGCATACAAGGACAAACTGAAACCTAAAAAGGAACGTAAAAAAACGTTGCTTACCGATATAAAACGTGGTTATGAGGAAATTACGGATGAATGCTTTAAGTTTATGGATCGTAACACCCGTACCACCGGATATTACAATGGTAATGGCGATTTGGTTAAAGAACGTCCGATGGAGGCACAAGAGATGCAAAAAACGGTCTTCGAGGACATTGAATCTACTGGTACGGAGGGATAAGCCATGAGAAAAGAAGAACTTATCAAGCAAGTAGCCGAATCAACCGGTATTGCTATTTGCGAAGTCCGAACAGTTATAGAAGCAGCATTGAAGGAAACCGTGGATGCAGTAGCTAATGGAAGAACTCTTTATATCAGAGGTTTTGGTACACTGTCACCCAAACACTATAAACGAAAAGTTGCTCGTAACATACACAAAAACGAGACTATTGTCATAGCGGAGCATTATACTCCATACTTCAAACCAGCCAAATCATTTAAAAACAGAACTAAAAATTTGTAGAACAACATGGAAAACGAAAAGATGCAAGTGAACTTTGCTCCGGGTATGACCGAAGCAACTCTTAGAGTTATTGAACTCCACGAAGAAAATGAGTTACCGGTACTGGAGCCTGATAAGGTAGAATTAGCCGGAACAATTGGAAGTGTTTATGAATTTCTCTTGAAAAGAATCTCTGAAAAAGAGCAGATCAATCAGAAACGTTGCTATATTCTTGTTGATCGGGAAAAAATGACACTTAAACTTGTCACCAATGAAACTGACAGTAGGAATAAAGCTACTGTAAGAGGTGAGTTGAAATACTATCCCAAGTTTCTTGAATTTGGTATCAACACAAGCAAGACATGGGAGCCGGTGCAGCTTTCAAAGTTCTTCAAAATGAATCGTGCCTTCTTCAAGGATGCACAATACAACATGGAACTGGTAACAGTCTTGAAGAACTTCAAAGCCAGCATTGACTCAAAAGTGGAAAACTCCCGACAAGACAACGGTAGTCGCACTGACAATTACAGCCAAGTTGTCAATTCCAATCTTCCGGCCTCATTCAATCTTATTGTTCCGATTTTCAAAGGTCGCCCTGCAGAAGAGATTGAAGTGGAAATCATTGCAGATGTGGACGGGCGTAATATTCGATTGTCCCTTTGCTCCCCTGGTGCAGAAGTGATAGTGGAAGAAGAACGCAACAAGGCCATTGACGAGCAATTATTGTTGATCCGTAAATTGGCACCGGATATTGCCATTATCGAACAATAACAATGAAGACTGTAAAGAAATACTGGAAGCCGGTACTTGTCGTATCGGCTTTCTTCATTGGCAACCGCGTATTCAATCACATAAATGCGTGGTTGGGAATTTCAATAATCATGCTGACAGTAGCATTTATAGTTTATAATATCATTAAAAAAGTAGAAAATGAAAAGAAAGATTGATTTTTTGATTGTGGCATTATTTGCCGTTGTTTTGTTCATTTCATGCGAAAGAGTTGCTCCCAATTATGCCGGTGTCCTTATGGAAAACTACGGCAAACAAGGGAAAGAGGATTTTAAAATTGTTTCCGGTAAGGTATCTACATGGGAATTAGGCACAGAGCTTTTTCAAGTTCCGCTATTCGATCAGCGTGGAGAATTTGCCGAAGCTGTCACACTGAAAGCAGCTGATAATACGGAGTTCAAGGCACGTCCCACATATAGCTACAAAGTTATCAAGAACCGTGCCATTGATGTTGTCTTTGACAACAAGCATATTGGCCGTGGAAGTGATTTCATGTCTTCGTTAGAAGATAACATTTTGGAGCCACGTATATATGATTTGATAAAAGAGGAAAGCCGGAAGCATAAAACTGATAGCCTGATGGCTGATGGAGGCTCATTAGTGTTTGAGAAACGATTGGAACAAATAGTTGACAAAGAGTTTGAAAAAAGAGGTCTGCAACTACTCACATTTTCTGCACAGTTGGAGTTTTCCGATAAGGTTCGCGAAAAAATTGACAGTAGAAATGAAGTAAACACCAATATTTCCGTATTGGATCAGCAAATTGAGGAACAGAAAAAACGGAATGAACTGGAACAGTTAAAAACCGAGCAGGCTCTAATTCAGTCAAGAGGTCTGACAAAAGAAATATTATATAAACAGTTCATTGACAAATGGGATGGAACAAGCCCTTTGTATGGTATTGCTCCTGAATTTCTAAAAATAACAAAATAATAATTATTAACCCGATTAATAATCAGCTTCTCCCGGTGTGGCTTGACCGCCTATCCGGGAACTATCATGCCTCACCTTTTTTCTTCTCTTTGCAAGTCGAGCCGAGTACGCTGCATACGCTCCACGGCGGTAGATACTACAAAGAGTCTTTTTGTTCATATAAGAATGCCTCTATTGTGGAGGCAAACGAATAAGTGGCGGAATTGGAAGACGCTTAGTTTCTGTGGTAAAAATGCACGAATAGCATCACGAGTCAGGTAATCATGCTATTAACACTTGACATACGTACAAACGGAAGCAGAAACGAAAATCCTGATTGCAACAGTTCCCGGTTCGAGTCCGGGCTTATTCTCATAAATCAATCATTATGAAAGTTGAAATTCCCGACTATTTCTTAAAATCCTTTATCCGACATTTTGAAAGGATAACCGAGAATTGTAAAGCATCACCTTCTGACATCAAGACCAGTGAAGCACTAAGGCTTGGAAAGAAAGATATAGTTAAGCTCAAAAGATTTGTAAACAAAAAGTATAATTTATGAAACGAAGGATCATAGGTATAGATGTTGGCAAAAACGGTGGAATTGTAGTGTACGACACCGAGAATAACAGATTATTGGAGTGTATCAAAATGCCACCAACTCCCAAAGACTTATTAGATTTTCTCTCTATATACAAAGAAAATAGCGTTTGTTATTTGGAACGAGTGAATGGCATGACCGGACAAAGTGCTTCTGCCTCTTTTGTTTTTGGAGAAGGTTACGGACAGCTGACTATGGGATTGATAGCTTGTGGGATTCCGACAGTAACAGTATCTCCACAAATTTGGCAAAAAGCTTTCGGATTACGGAATACAGACAAATTGAGTAAGACAGAATGGAAAAACACCTTAAAGAAGAAAGCTCAACAGCTGTTCCCGTATGCAAAAGTTACATTGGCAACTTCGGATGCCTTACTAATATGTGAATATGGTAGAATTAAAGAAAAGGAATAATGGAAAATTTTAAAAAATGCAGTAAATGTGGCCGGGAACTTCCGGCCAGCGAGTTTTGGAAAAATGCTTCAACCGAAGATGGATTGCAGACATATTGCAAAGAGTGCGGTAATGTTTATGCCAAAAACCGTAAGAAAACTCCGGGGGGGGATTGAAGAAAATATATTCCAATCCTGAATTGGCAAGATTTTCTCCACGGGAACTTATCGCAGAATTGAAAGCGCGTGGATATACCGGAGAATTAAAATTTACCCAAACAATATCATTATAATGGAAAAGTTACGTCTATTGGTTACAACCAAATGTCCGAACAAATGTCCTATGTGTTGCAACAACTCATGGGATTTTTCAAAATTACCAGTTGTTGAGCATTTTAATTACAAAGAGATCATGATAACTGGTGGAGAGCCACTTTTGTTTCCTGAAAAACTGTCAAATTTGGCCGAAAGTGTCAGAACCGTTCAGAAATTGGCCTATGGCAATAAAGGAAAATTATTTCTATATACGGCACTGGCTGATATGCTTCCCAATTATATCAGATATTTCGATGGAGTTGTTTACACTCCACATTCTGCTAATGATGTTCATAGTTTATTGAAGACCAATAATTTTTTGTTGGACTACAAAGATGAACTTATGGAAAGTAAATCTCTTCGACTCAATCTTTTTCCTGATATTAAAAAGCATATTCCTGATAACACGAACCTTTCGTTATGGAAAGTAAAAGATATGCAATGGATCAAAGATTGCCCGGTTCCGGCTGATGAAGAGTTCAAAAGAGTAGCTGAATTATGGGAGGTGGAATGATGAAAGATGTAATTACCCCCCCCCCAACATCTCTATCCGTATCGCTGGTTTTTAGAAGATACTGTTTTTACTAAAGATAAAGGAAAGGTCTTTTCTTGCTTTGCGTGTGGTGGTGGCTCTACAATGGGGTACAAGTTAGCCGGATTTGATGTAATTGGCTGCAATGAAATAGATCCCAAAATGATGAAATGCTACATTGAAAACCATAATCCTCAATATACTTTCTTAGAAGATATTCGTGATTTAGTGAGAAGGAATAATCTTCCCGAAGAATTGTACAATTTAGATATATTGGACGGATCACCACCTTGCAGTACATTTAGCATGTCGGGATTACGTGAAGATGCGTGGGGTAAAGAAAAGAAATTCAAGGAAGGTCAAAAGACACAAGTTTTAGATACGCTCTTTTTTGATTTTATTGCACTTGCCAAACGCTTAAAACCTAAAGTTGTTATTGCTGAAAATGTGAAAGGACTTCTTTTAGGGAATGCGATTGATTATGTCAGACGTATATACAAAGGCTTTGAGGAAGCTGGTTATTATTGTCAGCATTTTCTTCTTGATGCTTCTAAAATGGGAGTACCTCAAAAAAGAGAACGTGTATTCTTTATATGTATCAGGCATGATTTGGGAGTCCATTTTCTAAAAGTTTCAGACCTCTTCAATGTTGAGCCACATATTTGTATGAAGTTTAATGAAATACCCATTTTGATGAAAGAAATAACAGACTTTAAGGGGAAAGAAATTAAAAATGGTACAAAAATTCGATATGTTTGGGAACATAGAGAATTGCTGATAAAGACATGTCTGATACATGTATGCGACTATACGGTAAAGAGTTATTCTTCTCAAAGAAATATATACTTGAAGATCGCATCTGCAATACGATAACTTCCAAGCATGATAATTTGGTACACTTTACACAACCTTTATATCTAAGTACATCTGAAATCTGTAAAGTATCTACTTTCCCCATCGACTATAACTTTTACAACCAATCCCCACATTATATCTGTGGAATGAGTGTACCACCCGTTATGATGGCACAAGTAGCCTCACGAGTATGGAAATATTGGTTATCTAAATTATAAATCAAATGAAATCAGAAGAATTAGCAGCCCAATGGTGTCGGGATCATCCTGATGCAACATTGGAACAAGCATTCATGGCCGGATTAGGCCATAAGATGAATATGAATAAGGATTCTCTTTCTGAAAGGAAAGACAAATTCAGAAGTGAAGTTCTCATGTATAGAGGGAAATATCCTGATGATATGTTGAAGGACTTTTTCGAGTATTGGACTGAATGCGGAGGACGGAAAATGCGCTTTGAGAAGGAACGTACATTTGAAGTTTCCAAACGTTTAGTCAGATGGTCTAATAATGATTTTAACAAGTATGGGAAACAACTTAATTCAAGTCAACAGCAATCTCCCGGCAACCGAAAAGAAAGCGTTGAAAGACTTGCTGACCTTGCAGGCGGAGTATTACAAGGGATTGCACGTAAGTTCGATTAAAGAAGCTGTTCTCAATACTCCTAATCTACCACTCTCCGTTATAAAAAGAGAAATCACATTGGCTGGTGCAAGAGCTATACTGGTAATTGCGATTAACGAGCTTGTGTCTTTTTTCAATGTTGGAAAAACGATGAATGATGTTCAAGTGGCACTTACCGCTGATCTAATAATAGACAGATTCTATTATCTCAAATTGGAGGAAATCAAATTGTGTTTCCGTAATGCTATGGCTTCCGGTAAGATTTACGATAGACTGGACGGTAATATCATTCTCGGCTGGTTAAATGAATACGATGCACAGCGTGATGAAATTGTTTCTTCTCTTTCAATTAATGAAGCCCATGAACAAAATAATGACAACACTGGAATGTTCTATGGAGAATATATCAAACATCTAACTGAAAGATCGGAAAATGGAGATGAAGAGGCCAAAGAACTACTGGAATCCCATCAATCATTCATGCAAAGAATGAAATCAAATGATAAAGAAGCCGCTTTCAAAAAATGGAAAGAAGAATATTATGGAAGAACTAAGAAACAAACTACTTGACTGGGCAAAACAATTTGAAACACCTGATTTTATAAAAGATGATCCTATATTTTTCCCACATAAGTACAGTGATAAAAAGGACATAGAAATCAGTGCCTTTCTTACTTCATGGATAGCTTTCGGGAATCGCAAACTGATAATGCAGCAAGCGGAAATTTTGGATAATCTAATGGGTAATTCTCCTTACGCCTTCATTATGAACAAAGTATGGGAACAATACAAAGAAAATACAAATACCTTCTACCGTATGTTCACCTACCATGACTTTTTCTGCATTTGCCAGCGGTTGTACAACATATATCAGGAATGGGATGATTTGGAAGTCTTTTATGAGGGTTACAATAATGTTATCCGTGAAATACAGACAGATTTTGGTGGCGTAAAAGGTATTCCAAAATTGGAGCGTGATTCTCCATGCAAGCGTATTTGTCTGTTTCTACGGTGGGTAGTACGAAAATCGCCGGTGGATTTAGGTATTTGGACTATTATTCATCCAACAGAATTATACATACCATTGGATGCGCATGTTGCAAAGATGGCACACCGGCTTGGGATAACAACACGCAAAACAGAAGACTGGAAAATGGTTCAACAAGTAACCAATTACATGAAAACAATTTTCCCGGATGATCCGTGCCGGGGAGATTTTGCATTATTCGGATATAGTATTAACAATAAATAATTTACATTATGTCAGAACTTAAAATCACACAAGAAAAGGTTACAGCCGCTTTTAGTGAAGCAAACGACTGTCCTAAAGCAATTAGTATTCTAACAGCTTTATTCGGAAAGCAAAAGCCGGATTATACAGATTATCACAATATCAAAACCTACGAAGATGCTTGTGAAGCAATAGGTGTAAAACCTATTGTTCGCCTACTTGTTGAAGATGAAGACGGACACAAAGAAGAAGTGGCTGATATTGCACACCTCGCCTACATCAAACTATGCACAATTGCCCGTGCATTGAACAACGATCCTGATTTTCCACGATTTACTAAAGATGAATACCGTTATACGCCGTGGTTTTATCTTTATAATCAGAAAGAAATTGATGAAATGGACGAAGAGGATCGTAATCGGCTGGTTCTTTGGGGCGGTGCTGCGAATGCCGGTGCGTATTGCGGCCTCGCTTATGCGTACTCGTATAACGATTGGTCGTACTCGTCTGCGTTTATCGGCTCTCGCCTTGCTGTAAAATCAAGTGAAATCGCAATTTACTTTGGAGAACAATTCAAAGAATTGTGGAAAGACTTTCTGATTGGAAAAAAGTAATCACACTGGGGAGGCCGCATTAAAGCGGCCTTTTCCATACCTTTTAAATCTATGACTCCAAAAGAATTTTTCGACAAAGTGGTAGAAATGCGCCGTTGCCAAAAAGAATATTTTAAAAATAAGAGACAGATAGATTTACGAATAAGTAAACAAATTGAGCGTGAAGTAGATGAAGAAATTGAACGTGTTCAAAAAATCCTTCATGACAAACAGAATCCGCAACTCTTTTAGACTATGGTTAATATGAAAATCCTTGACCTGCCATTAAAAGCAAAATGGTATGAAATGATCGAATCCGGAAATAAGAAAGAAGAATACAGAGAGATCAAGAAATACTGGATCGGAAGATTAGCAAAATGTGGAGGTCACAATTCCTATGAAAAGACTGGTTTCTACTGTAAGAAAGCTATTTGTTTTTCTTGTATTACACGTGGAAACGGCTTTCATCCCAAAGAATACACTCATGTTCGCTTCCGTTTTGGCTACACCCAACGGACAATGCTTTTTGAACTTGAATCTATAACCATCGGAGTTGGTAACACCAATTGGGGAGCACCGGACAACGAATGTGTATTTATACTTAAACTGGGAAAATGTATTAAAAAAAATGAAAGTAAGGACTCAACAGAATTTCAACCGAAAAACTAATGAAACAGTATTCGGTATCAGCATCATGCCTGACGGTGGCAAAAGATATTGCAAATATCCAATAGGGCACCAAGAATACAAAGGCTATACCCAAGCACACCAAGCTATGAAAGATGTACAAAAGATATTGGATAATGGAGGCCGATTAGTGTATTCTCCCAAAGGTAGTGCCGGGATTAATAAAAATGAATATGTAAAAATTGAAATGACATAAAAATGAAAATATTAGTAAGTTTTTCAGGTGGTAAGGATTCACAAGCATGTTTGATCCAAGCCTTCAAACAATATGGGGGGGGGAATTTAACCGCTGTGTTTTGTGACACCGGTTGGGAACACCCTGACACATATAAACATGTGAATGATGTTTGTCTGCAAATGGGAGTAAAACTTATAACTCTCAAATCAAAATACGATTTTGTGTCTTTAGCAGCTCATAAGAAAAGATTTCCTTCCACGAATGCACGGTTTTGTACCAGTGAACTAAAAATGAAGCCAATGATTGATTATGTACTTTCTTTGAAAGAAAGCTGCATTATCATACAAGGTATCAGAGCCGGAGAAAGTACAGCACGTGCGGCAATGGAAGAGGAATGTATGTACTTTAAATCGTATTTTCAACCTAATAAAAAAGGAAGAACTGAAAATTACCGAAGTAAAGATGTCAAAGAATGGTGTTCCCAATATGACGCCTCTGTTCTAAGGCCAATCTTTAAATGGAGTGCGCAGCAAGTTATAGATTGCATACTGGATGCAGGGCAGGAACCGAATCCATTGTATTATCGCGGATTCTCACGTGTTGGATGTTTCCCATGTATTATGTGTCGGCACAAAGAAATTGAACTTATAGCCAAAAATGATCCTGAAATGTGTCAACGTCTGATTCAAGCAGAGAAAAGCGTAGGACATTCCTTCTTCCCTCCATCATACATACCTCAAAGATTTTGTAAGAACAAACAATATCCTTATGTAGAGGAAGTTTTGGAATATGTTAAAGAACATACCCCTGATATGTTCGAGCCAGAAGGTGGATATGCCTGCATGAGTCTGTTCCATGGGTTATGCGAATAAATAAAAATATTATGAAGAAAATACTGCTTATCTGTACACTCCTTGCTTTGCTAACTGGATGTACTGCACCGAAAGTTTATAAAAAGAATCGCTTTACAAAACAGTTTCAAGAAGCAGATTCAATGTTTAATGAAAAATATGGATTAAATGAGTAAAGATAATATAGCTCAACAATACAATAATATGGTTGCAAGTATTGAAGATGCTAAAATTTATGATGGCCGGGGAGAATATAACCTATATGAATGTAATAAATGCAATAATTATAAGGTAACTCTATACAAAGACAAAGGTGTAACTCCCTTCATCATGAGATGTAAATGCGGAGGGGATATGATGCACACGAAATCTTCAAAACAAGCTCCACCGTCATACGTGAAAGTTCATAATTGGGTACGCCCCAGTTTGAAGCAAACAATGTCATTGAGTAAAGGTATGCGTAATCATATTCTAAATGGAGGATTAATATTAGAGGATGAATTAAAGTGATCTGATAAAATGAAAGAAATAACTATTGGCGACAAATCTTTAATGCAAATATCAAAAGAGGATATTTTACAATTAGCCGTGATGCAAGGTTGTTGTGCTCATTTAGATTTTTGGAATTATCCCACTTTACTGGAATATGACAATACCATGTTTTCTGATACAGTCGTTATATCGTATAAATCTACAAGAAAAGAGGATGGAATTGAAAGTATTCCGTTGGTTTTCTTCTTTTGTGTTAGCGACTTATCTTATCATTATCATAGAGAAAACGTAACAGAAAAATGGTATGGAGAACGTTTAAAAATAAAAGCTATAAAGTTCCTCATAGAAAAAGGATATGATGTGCCAATTTATTAATAGTACAGAAAGGAGCCAATATGCCAATAAGTGAAGTTTATAATATGGATTGCATGGAATATATGAAAAATATTCCTGATAAGTTCTTTGATTTAGCGATAGTCGATCCCCAGTATGGCATAGACATAATGCATAAAGGTGGGATGCCGAAGCATTTAGGCTTTAAACAATATAAAAGAAAAGATTGGGATAAGTCCCCCCCCCGGAAAGAAATATTTTGAGGAACTATTCAGGGTATCGAAGAATCAAATAATTTTTGGTGGTAACTACTTTACTACCTATCTTCCTCCCAAAATGGGGTGGATTGTTTGGGATAAAGGACAACATGGATTAACTATGTCTGATGGTGAATTGGCATGGAGTAGTTTTGACAAGGCTCTTCGGATCATAACTCTAAACCGGTGTACAATTGGAGAACGAGGTGGAAATATCCATCGTTGTCAGAAGCCAGTGAAATTATATGCTGAAATATTAAGAAAAAACGCCAAAGAGGGAGACAAAATTTTTGATAGTCATTTAGGTTCAGGAAGCAGCAGAATAGCTGCTTATGGACTTGGATTCGATTTCTATGCAACCGAAATAGATGAAGAATACTTTGAAGCACAAGAAGAACGTTTTCACCGGGAATGTTTTGGGGAGATAAAAACAGAGAGAGGAACGTTGGTTCAAACTAATTTATTTGATAAATAGATATGAAGCAGACATTAGAAGAAGCCGTAAATGAAATTGGAGGCGTACATCCTGACTGGGATAAAATAACTTGTTTTAGAATAGGATTTAAAGAAGGAGCCAGATGGCAAACAAAACAACCTCCGTGGGTATCAGTGAAAGAACGGTTGCCGAATGAAAATGAAGACATTATCATTCTATGTAAACATGGTGCGATTTTTAACGGTACATATAGCAACAATGTATGGTTCTGCATGGATGGTTATATCCATGATATGTACAAAGGTAATCCGATTTACTCTTCAATGAGCAGCATACCTTCATCATGGGAACCGATAGCATGGATGCCAAGACCTAAATTTGAAGAATAATGAATATCGGAATTTTAGCCGTTGACAGCAATTTCCCCAATTTAGCACTTATGAAAATCAGTGCTTACCATAAAGCAAGAGGCGATCAAGTGGAATGGTATAATCCCCTATGTGAATACGACAAAGTATATACAGCTAAAGTATTCACTTTCACACCTGACTATAACTATTATATCAATGCCAACCAAATAGAAAAAGGTGGTACCGGATATGATATTGAAAAAGTTCTTCCAGTTGAGGTTGATCGTCTTCAACCTGATTATTCTATCTACAATATTGACTCCAATTTGTCCTATGGGTTTCTGACACGTGGTTGTCCCAATCGGTGTAAGTGGTGTGTTGTTCCTAAAAAAGAAGGGAAAATCTCACCTTATATGGATATTGAGGAAATAACAGCTGGACGGAAGAAAGCTATCCTTATGGATAATAATATACTGGCCTCAAACTATGGCTTGCAGCAAATAGAAAAAATCATCAAACTGGGTGTCAAAGTGGATTTTAATCAAGGACTGGATGCCCGCTTAATCACGGATGAAATTGCCCGACTACTTGCAAAAGTAAAATGGATTAAACGTATTCGCTTTGGATGCGATACGCCGGGACAAATTGCAGAAGTTGAACGTGCTTCCGCTTTGATAGACAAGTATGGATATAAAGGGGAATATTTCTTGTATTGCATCCTTATGGACTTTAAAGAGTCGTTTGCGCGTGTCAACTACTGGAAATCTAAAAGCCGCCGTTTTCTCCCACACTGTCAACCCTTTCGTGATCTGAACAATCCACACCAAATTATTCCACAGTGGCAGAAAGACATGGCACATTGGGCTGATAGGAAGGAAATATACATGAGTTGCGACTTCAAAGACTTTTCACCAAGAAAAGGATTTTTATGCAAGGAATACTTTAAAATATTGTGAGATGAAATTAAACAAAAAGACAGAGCGACTTATTAAACGTAAAGCCGCTGAACTTAAAAAATTATACGAAACTCCTAATCCCGAAGTAGATAAAATTATTTCTGAATTGAGAGCAGAAGCAACGAAACTTCCACAGAACATGAGTAAGGAAGAAGAGATTGCTTATATTCTGAAAAAGGCTGATGAAAATTGCGATCATATAGAAATTCGTAAAATCCTAAATGAAAGTAATACATGAATACATCTTTTGAACGATCTGCAAACGCTTCCGATGAATGGTACACACCACGAGAAATCATTGAAGCATTAGGCGAATTTGACCTTGATCCATGTGCTCCCATGCACCCTCTTTGGCCTACTGCAAAAATCATGTACAACAAGCAGGACAATGGTCTTATACAAAATTGGGGGGGGCGAATTTGGCTTAACCCTCCGTACTCCAAACCGCTTATATGGCAGTTTGTAGAGAAATTGGCAGAACACGGCAACGGTATAGCACTACTTTTTAACCGGTGTGACAGCAATAAGTTTCAAGACATCATCTTCACGAAAGCAACCGGTATGATGTTTTTGAGGAATCGAATAAAATTCTTCCGTCCCGATGGAACACGTGGGGACAGCCCCGGTTGTGGAAGTGTTCTTATTGCATTTGGCCGGGAAAATGCCGAAATTTTAAGGAATTGCTCTTTACAAGGCAAATATGTTGAACTTAACAATGATAAATGATGAAAATCTTATATTTACTCATGCTCATTGCCGGTCTTTTATGGATCGGTGATTTCTCCATCACCTTAAAGCCCTTTTCTGTATCTTTACCATGCTGGTATAAAACCGTTGGCATACTTCTATTTTGGCTGTCAATGACTATATATGTTTTAGGCGAGCATACTAAAGGCTATAAGGAAGGATTTGATACTGGAGTTAAAAAAGTGCATTGAGATACTTGATAGAAATTGCCACTCTAAAGAAATAAATAATGATGAAACGGTACAGAATCAATAAAACTACTACATTCGTAGAAGATAATCACAGCGGAAATAAAGAGAAATACCTCATTCCTGATTACAAAGTGCAAGTCAAATTTGCGTGGATTTGGATAACAGTTAAGTCCTTCCATGATGAAGATGAAGAATACGCAAAAAATTGTGCGAATGAACTTCTTGAAAAACTTAACGAAAAGATTTGATTATGATTGAATTACAAGGGAAATTCGGCAAAGATTGTAAAATATTTGCCAATACAATAGAAAATGAAGCTATCGGAACGATACAAAACATTTTGAATAATCCGGTTACGACTGGTGTTCCAGTTCGTGTTATGCCTGATACCCATCAAGGAGTAGATATAGTGATTGGATTCACTATGCCGGTTACAGATCGTGTCAATCCCAATCATATCGGAGTGGATATTGGTTGTGGAATGTTATGTGTAGAAATTGAAAACGCAATAACAAAAGATTCTTTTCCGGACATTAATCATGCAATCCGTTCCACCATACCTATGGGATTTGAGATTAACCAACAATCCTTATCCCAACAAGAAAGGGAGAATTTGTTTACCTTCTTATCTATCAGAATGGAACAGTTCTGCTCTAAATTCCAACTGGCAAAACCGGTTATTAGTGAGGAATATGTATCACAACTTTGTAAGAAGGTGGGAATAAATGAAACTACATTCTACAACTCTTTAGGTACATTGGGAGGTGGGAACCACTTTATAGAACTGGGGCGTGCTGAGTCAACCAATAATATATTTCTTACAATACATACCGGATCGCGGAACTTTGGTGTGAAGGTTTGCAAATACCATGCCGAAATAGCCAAATTTGACAAAAAAGCTTTTTCTAATGAAATTCAACGCTTGAAATCCACTGTTGAACCACAATCCATGCAAGCTGAAATACAACGTTTGAAGGAAAAATTTGCCGGGTATTCCGGGTATCTCACAAATGAAGCAATGTTTCACTATTTATGTGACATGGTGATTGCACAAGGATATGCCGCTTTCAACCGCAAGTTGATTATACAACGTATAATCAAAGCTTTGGGCTGGAACACTGCAATATCTGTTGAGACAGTCCATAACTATATCAGCTTTGATGATATGATAATCCGTAAAGGGGCTATTGCTGCATACGCCAATGATTATGTTGTGATTCCTATGAATATGGCAGACGGTATTCTTCTTTGTCGTGGTAAGGGAAACAAAGATTGGAATTATTCTGCACCCCACGGTGCCGGACGCTTATACTCCCGTTCTGAAGCTAAAGAAAGATTATCAATGGATGTATTCAAAGCCCAAATGAGCAATGTGTATTCTACTTCCGTATGTGAAGGGACATTGGATGAAAGTCCTATGGCATACAAAAATGTTCAGGAGATAAAAGAGCTTATAGAACCTACGGTAGAAATTGTTGATACAATTGTGCCCCTAATCAATATCAAAGCTGTATGATAGAAAAGACAGACTTCCCTTATACTCTTGGCGGCTATGTCGAACAGCAAAATTATAAAGGTTTCGACATAGCCGTTTCCATTCGCAGATACAAAGGAATATCAGCTTATGTCATTTCCTCGGAGAAAAGGCTGATCCGTGAAGAATCTGCCACCTTTGCCGACAAAGAAGACATGTTCCGTTGGGGACGAGAAGCGGTTGACCGGTATTTGGAACAGCAAGAACGTAGAAAAGAAGAGAATGCAGTCAAACGGGCAGACTATTATAAGAAGAAAGCTCGTGTGGCAGCATTGAAAGCCTTTAATGCCGCTATGTATTTCTCTGATATAAAGGATGGACTTTATGATAAGGCAAAAGGATTTTTTGAATATGAACTGGATAAGGAACATGCAAAGATCAGATGAAAACACTTGATATTATACAAGGCTTTTGCGATCATGTTTTTCGTGATAAAAAAGGAAACCGCATCTTTCCCAATATTTTTGTCGGGAAATGGGAAGCTGACTTATTGGAAGTTACCCGGTCATGCCTGACTTATGAATATGAAGTAAAAGTAAGCAGATGTGATTTCCATAAAGACAAAAAGAAAAGTGATAAATATGGCAAGAACAAGTTTGATGTTGTCACTTCCGGCCAACGTACCAATTATTTTTATTATATAGTACCGAAAGGTTTGATAAAGCCCGATGAAGTCCCTGATTTCTCCGGGCTTATTTATGCTTATGAAGGATCAGTGCAATGTTATTCTCTTGAAAAGGGAAGATATGCAGTAAAGAGAATTTTCTTTGAAGTAGCCAAACCTGCCCAAAAAGTTTCTGACATGAAAGCGGATGATAACTTCATTCGTAAACTCGACTTATCCATGTACTATCGCTATCACCAAATGAGAAGAGACAATTACAAAAACAAGGAATAATATGGAATTAAGATTAGACCCTGAAATACCGGTCACACGGGTTGTCAACGGGCATAATGTTTTCAATAAAGGCTATCACCACGGATTACGAGGAAAAACCTATGAAGAATACTATGGCAAAGAGAGAGCTGTTGAAATAAGAAAAAGACACAGCGAGGCTTTGAAAGGACATAGATATTGGTCTAATGGAAACGCCCATGCCTTTGCGTGTATCGCAATCACTCCCGAAGGCAAATGGTATAGATTCGAGTCAATAACCCAAGCTGCCCAAAAGTTAAATCTGAATTATGCCACAGTTCGCCGGTATATAAAACGAAAAATCAAACCCCAAAATGGCTGGCAATGGTTTTTGGAGAAAGATAATAACTGGATAAAACATATTGATAATGGAAAAGCTGAATGAGATCGCACAAAAAGCTTATGAATGTGCTGTAAGACGTGGAAAGATTGATCCCGACAATGATAGCAACAACAATCTTCACCGCGATCTGCTTGAAGAAGTTGCCGAGGTATTCGAGTGTACGGGTGAGAAATCTCCACATATTAAAGAGTATTTAGATGTAGAAGAAGAATTGGCAGATGTGATCATTGTTGCCCTAAGTACACTACATCATTTCAAATGTGACATTGATTCACTCATTGAAGCCAAAATGAATTATAATAAAAACAGAATGGATTGATATGGGAACCGGACAATTAATAAAATTGATTGTTGAGACGTTTGTCCTTATCTTTGCACTACCATGTGTCTATAAAGATTTCATGAACTTATGGAAAGAAAAATAGGTGATATAAAAGACAAGAAGTTAAAAGCTGAAAATATCACACTGGCAGCAATATATAACATATTGTTCACCAATGACATAGTTTGTTCCTTAATTGTAGAAATGTTAAGTAAATTACGTAAATCAAGGCTTTGTCGTTTCCGCGTAAAGCAGCAAGGAAATAAACTGGAACAGTTGATGCTTCAATATGAAAAGAAAATCAATAAAATAGCCGGACACCGGGCTTTTTTCATGGCTGATGCCAACCAATATGTTGCAGATGAAGTGCAACCTGACCTGCTTAAAATGGAATACTCCATTAAAATGGAGTTTGATAAATGCCGAATTGAGAACAGTGCCTTACTTGCCAAAGTAGAACTTACAAGATGTATGGCAGAACTTGCTTGCCTATCCCTTGACAAACGGATAGAAGAAGTCCGTCCATATAATAAAGAAGTAACCGGAATAACATATCTCCGACTCACTGACGCATTTAAAGTACTGGATGAACTTTCTGATATTTTATATAGGGGGGGGGTACTGTGACCTCAATCAAAGCGATAATTGCAAAAGGGGTATGGCTATCATACAACGAAAACTTACTGATTGTGATATTATCAGCCGCGCAATTAATGAGTCAGACAAGTTAAATCCTGCTGATAAAGACGGATAAAAATGGCAAAATATCGTATAGGAATATCCGAAAGTTTATTGGGAGATTCTTGCTATTAATGTCAGATCAAAAGGTTTGGCATTTGGTGAAATGATGAAAGTTTCGGTACCAAAGAACGAATTTTAGATTATGCTTGTAAACTTAAAAAAACGGACATATAGTGTTTAACTATTTATAAACTGATTATGAAATTAGAAGGAAGAATCATCGTGGCACAACCGATACAATCGGGTGTATCAAAGAATGGCAATAACTGGCAGAGACAAGACTTTGTTTTGGAAATTCCCGGCCAATACCCTAAGAAAGTTGCCTTTTCAGTAATGAATAGTAATATTCAGAATTTTGGATTGGCCGTTGGGCAAGATGTTGATATTGAAATAGATATTAATGCGAATGAATGGCAGGGAAGATGGTTTAACTCCATTACTTGCTGGAAAGCAACACTCCGTAATCCGGGACAGTCTGCCGCGCCACAACAGCCCCAAACTTATTATCAGGGAGCATCATCCACCACGGCACCCTCACAAAACATGCCTCAACCACCAGTGGATTTCGGGGAACAAAAAGACGATTTGCCTTTCTAAAAAAGGAGAAGGGAGCCGAAATGCCCCCTTCTTTTTATTAATGTTCCACTTTTACGATTTCATTATAAACTATTCTGCTTCGTGGGTTATAATTGACTATTGTTTGTTTATATCCCTTTGTACCCCATCTCCACCATAGGAACTTGTGTTTATATATCCGGCTTATCGCGCTTGAAAGACTGTCTCTCACTTCATAGGTAAATGTGCTATCAGGAATATTTGCATAAAAATCCACCCATTTATCTGAATAATTGAAACTGCTGTCTTTCAGAACAAATACAATACTGTCTTTAGTGACAACTTTTGTGGTTGTGATATATTCGACTTCTTTAGGACGCAGATTCAAATCTTTTATCAGTTTTGCATCCGCACTCCGCAGCTCTTTCAATTCTTCAATGTTAAGCCGCAAAACATGGTTTTCAACCACATTTAGACTATCCCTAATCTTATATTCTTCAAGTCCAGTACAGAGACTTTTCATATTATCTGAAAGTCGGGCACTTTCCATTTTCTCTTCCTGCCACAACCGGTACATCGAAAAGGTTGCCGCAAGGAGTAACCCCCAAATTACTCCTATACCTATCTTCCACCTCATAATCAATCTGTATATACATTTTTACCAACTTCTGCAATAACCACCCATGCACCATTACAGAACCCATATATCTTACCGTCATTCGCCGGCATTTCAGGTATTGTGTTAAGCTTTGTCTCATTGGCAGTGGCTTTGCTAAGAGCACTTTGAGCTGTACTTTTTGCTGCATCAGCCGTTGTTTGTGCGGTCACAGCCTTTCCATCCGTAACAGCCAACATTCCGGTCAGAGTTTTTTCATTGGTTACTCCTGCAAGGAAGGTTTCAATTTCATTGAAGGTATCAATGGCCGTAGTCGCATCAACAGTGCCAACCAGTTCATCCAATGCTGTTTTCACTGCATTTATGGACTGTTCCAGTTGGGATTCTGCCAATTGAGCACGTCCGCTTTCTGCCAAAATATCCGATTTATTCGCATAGCTGCCACTATCAGAACTCTCCAAAAATGAAGATGAAATAGGAAGTTCATTACATCCTACCATAACATACTGTCCGGCTATCAACCCGTCAACATTTATATCACAGAACTCTCCGACACTAAGTGCTGTTTTGTAAGGTACATAATCCTTTCCATTAGAACTTTTATACACAACAACTCTATTGTTTGCTGCATCTCCAAAATTGATGCTGATTGCAAATTTCCCAGTAGATAACTGTACCGGTTGGCTTTCGTACCAACCCTCTTCTTTAAGAGTAAAATTCAATTTTGCCATATCTTCTATATGTCGTTTATATGTTTGTTTCCTATATCAACTCCCAGCCTTTCCTTACCTCATCCATATTTGCAGGAACGCCATTCTCAACATAACTCATTGCAGCTACCACCGCAATAAGTTGTTCCCGGTTGTTTCTGTTCAGAACTGTATGACGAGATATGCCCGAACGTTTTTCGACTGTGGCAATATACACGTCAGTATTGTTTTCACATGGCGGTGCCCATCGCATAATAACATCTTCAAGTTCATTGGCCGTACCATCTTTGTCAGTATCATACTTATTAAGAATATAAGTTTGAAGGGTTTTAAAAGCAGCACGATAACCGTATGCCATAGTTTTAAACTGAAAGAAGCTTTTATCTGTCTGTGTTACAGACAATCCCTGCCATTTCGTATTATTTCTTCGTATATTTAATGGATTATTATTCCGTAGTCCCCGTGTCATTTTTATCCTCCTTTTCTTTTTGTGTTTCAAACAATATTTGTGCGGCCAGTCGTGCTATATCATCCTTATTTTCAATGATTATACTCATAGTCTTTTCCGCTTTCCGAAGCTCGGCCTTTTCCCATGATTTCTCACGTACTGATTTAAACTCGCAGAAGACACAATAAGCAGCCCATAACATAGCAAATACCGGAAATGGAATGACAATACAACAAATAAGATCAATCATAACCAGTGTAAGAAACGGATTAAAATACTTCTTTGCTTTTGTCGCTGTCATTTTATACTTTTTCGAGGTACGAAGTTCTCCGCGCTGCTTTGCCTTCTGAATCCCCGAAATAAAATCTATCCCCATTGCGATTATGATAGCTGTCATACTTACCGCTATCAAAACCAAATGTAAAAACAAATGGTCGTGAATGAATGTTTCAATAATGTCGTTCATATCCTTTTGTGTTTGCGTTTATTATTTTATTCCAATAGTAATTTGTTGATAGCATCAATAAAGGCTGGGGAACATAAACTTGCGTATTCCTTAATCATATTACACTCTTCATCGTTATACTCAATTTCTCCATTGGAGTTGAATATTTTAAATGCGAGTGCATGAGCCTCTATTCCTCTACCAAGTTGATAAATGATATTTGCAAAATCCTTTTTGTAGTTCTCAACGGAGCATCTTGTCTTATCAATATCAACAAAAACCTCAATTCTTTCAAAATTTATCCTTTTCATAATCACTTCCAATCATTGTCGTTTGAAGCACCAAACATCAGACCTCTTCCCAACCAGTCAGAGTTCGGTGACGGATACATAAAATCTGCCAATTGCATACAATGGTGCATAGAACCGCCATTCAACGTTTGCTTTGTTCCATTCGCATATACCTGAACATTATTATAATTGTCATTTGCATTAACCAAGAATATCCTTTGGGTAACGGTGAGACTCAAAAGATAACGGTAGGTCGTGCTTGACGTTATTCTGAATATGACCGTATCGACTGGAAAGCCCGATGTCTCGCCGTTATAATCGTATCTTGGCGAATAGCAAGGAACTATATAATAAGTTTCATTATTTGAAGAAGTCCCGGAAGTCAAAGGAATATAAGTACCGGCTTTATCAGCCCCTTTTGTGTACACATAGGCATAGGAGCCATAAACTACCATAATGCTTCTTTCTCTTGCGCCAAACACACCTCTACACCATAAGTCAGAAGTGTAGAAGCGTAATGATCGGCTGTCTTTAGTTCCTTGATGATACATATCACCATCAAACCACATCCTTCCATCACTTCCAAAACTGATTCCCCCAACCGCATTACCAGCATCATTTACGCAATTCAGTCTTGTAAAAGAGCCTGACACACCTTTCAATGTACCTTCAAAAGTGCTGTCACCTGAAATGACCGCACCAGTAGCATAAAGTTTCCCTGCTATACTTACTTTATATGGTGCATCAGTCGGTGTTGTAGCTCCAATCCATAGCGGATAGTCGCCACCAACAAGCCCTGCCGCAACCGTTGTGTTGTCAGATTTCATAATCAAAAGCTGATTACCCTGCATAAATCGAAGAATAGCGTTTTGAGCCATGATAAGCGGAGTGTACACCGGTACCAAAGAATTAAACTTCTGCCAATAAGTTGTATTTGTTACTGGAATGGAATCACTGGACGTATGAGTTTTCAGACATTTATACGCGTTAAACGTATTGGCACCGGTAGTCACAATAGCAATATCCAAGTACCGGGTACCGGAAGTCAAAGCCTCGTCATTGCGATACTCTATGCCTTTAGCCCATTCGGATTGCCGGAGAATACAGCCCTGAAGCCCGTTTTTCCCCGGTTCCCCATTAGTACCGTCAATTCCATTTTTGGCCTTTCTTCGTATTAATATATGCCCTTGTGCCTCCATACCGGATTACTTCAATTTTGCCAATACTTCTTTTGCGATCTCTTTAGCCTTGATACGATAGTTCTGATAATCAGTATATTCTTTCAGATACTCGGCACGCTTATCTTCGTCAAGTTCCGAAGTTGTATCACGTGCCATTTCCAAATTGGCAAAAATGGCATCACGTTTGTTTGCATCATAACGTTCCATGATAATGGCGCTTACAATGCTGTCATAATCATGTTCCCCTTCAACATCCACATTTTCACAGACATACTGGTCTTCAACCACCACATCTTCCGAACCGGCCTTTTGAACAGCTTCTCTTCTCTCAAAGTCAAAGTAAATGCGTAGCAACGCACCTTCAAGTACAAATTCAATACCAGTCGGCAGTTCTCCTACAAGAGTTCCATAACTTTTCATAAATTACCTCCATTTTTATAATTATTCTTCAAAATAATAAGCACTCTTCCCGTCACCTAACGAACGCCGCTTGACAATCACATTTTCCACTGGAAAAATCTTTTGACCGTTATTCTCCGCTTCGCGAGCCTGATCCAACACATCTTTCAGGTTGTAACAGTTCGTTATGAATTTGCTACGTTGTCCGTTCTGTTCAAAAAGAACACAATATCTTCCTTCACCTTGCTTTGTCTTCACATTCGTTTCAAAGTCCACTACTGTTATAGGGACATTGAGAATATCCATCAATCTTGTTTCTTTTACATCGAAGAACTTCTTTCCATCCTTCGTTCTACCACTCTGTTTGATACCTTTATCTGCAAAACTCATATCATTATTTGTTATTGTTCTCCATAAATTCTTACAATCTCCCCACTTGCACCAGCCCCAGTATGAAGCTCGTATCTCGCGGTTACGTTTCCGGCTTTTTATCCGTTTCACCTTTCGGGCAAAATTCTTTTTCATACTTTTGCGCATCCGAACATTATCTTTCGTGAAGCAATAGCCCAAAAAGTTAATCCTTCTTCCTCTTACTACGTTTTCGCTTTCTACGCTTTTTGTTCCCATTCTTTGTTTCTGTTCCTATCGGAGCGATACAGCTGTTAGCTTTGACTACCAACCCGACTTTTGCACTTTCCCGTTCATACGCACGAATGAGAAATAATGCTTCTGCCTTAGAACGAGCCAGCATAACATTATCATCGCAATATCTATGCAGGCATTTGACATGATATTTCTCCTTCATTGTATGATCTATCCGACTTGCCGCAAAATTGCCGATAGGTTGACTTGTAAATGCTCCAATTGGAACACCTCTTTTTCCGTTCAACTTCATTCTCCAATACGTCAATTAACTCCGTTCCGCTGTCATACGATAAAACAGCTATCTCAATCAGTTTAATAAATCGTTCATCTTTAAATTTCCTTCTCAATGCAGCAACAATAAGCTCATGAAGAATACTTTGATAAAACTTTTTAAAATCAGTTTTTACGAACCATTTGTATTCCGGGTACCGGCGAAGGAAACTTTTCATTCTCCTTACTCCAAAATGAAGTCCTTTTCCCTTAATACATGCACTCGTATCATAAATCAGACTTTTATAAATATCTTCTCCAATCACCCTCATAATCGCATGATGCAATATACGCCACGGGAAATATTTCTGTTTGACAATATCTCGGACTTTTCCAGCATCACTTCTTACCTTCATCACGCTATAATCCGGTGCCGGAAAATCCAATGTCAGAATCATCAACTGCAAAGCTCGGAGGTCTTCTTCTGGGTGAAGATTATGCCGCCTGATAAAACGATTTTTCTTAACCTTCCCATCTTGTGCCTCTCTGTCCGCTTCACGCAAATTGTTTATTTCTGCAATGCGTTCAAGAATATATCCGACTCTTTTAGGTTTCTTTCCACCGCTTGCTTCTATCCGTCTATCGTCAGCCTCTATCCTTTCCGCTATAATTCTATCAATTTCATCATGCGACAGATTTCTCCAATCAATATCATTTCTTCCAATATTCACTGTTGCTTTGTTTTAAAATTTACACCATACTTCCAATTTTGTCTTGTTCAGACTATTTTAATTATTCCGATAACTGCAAGCTGTTTCTACTTGCTTGAATAATTCGCCCGGAGCTTTCGAGAACCAACCTACTAACACCGCTTGTTGCCTTCCGCAAATTGGGCAACCTTTCCGCATTCTTGATTTTCTGACATCGTAACCAATTGATTACTACGTTGCAACGATATGATTCCTGCAAGGTCATGGCTCGGAGAACTCGCAGATCACTCTACGATAAATAAGTATGGCGAGAGCCGATATTCGCATTCGAGTTCGACCAATCGTTATTCGAGTTCGCATAAGCGAGGCCGCAATTCGCACCGTTATTCGCATTACCGCCCCAAAGAACCAGCTCTTGTTCCCCTCTACCAACCGTCCACGCCTTTCGGCTTTCGTCCCGTTATCCGTAGCCGTAAAACGAGAAGGTGGACGGGTTTTAATTAATTGAAATTCAAAGAACTAATATTTCAAAATCTATCATGCAGCCATCAAAGATGCACCGCTAACAAATGTTAAATCTCCAAAATACGCAAGGCGAGAGCAGATATTCGCACCCGAGACCGACCAAGCGTCACCCGAGTACGCACAAGCGAGGCCGCAAGACGCACCGGCATGCGCAGAACCGCCCCAAAGAACCAGCTGCCCAGTAGTGTTTGCCCATGAATAATCAGCCCAATAAGAAGTGCTATTTCCACCAATCTTTTTCGGGAAAATATCAAAATGTTCCCCAAGAATTATTTCCTGCACTTGGCCGGAAGTTGTCTGCCGAGTAGCTTGTCTGTATTCACCATTGGGATGTGCCGCTAATTCAGCGGTAGTTGGTAAACGGTTCCCTTTGTAAATGAAAATTTCCGTTCCACTTTGAGCACTGTTATTGGAACTACCACAAAATACTCCCTGCAAAAATTCCCACTGCCAGCCATAAGGGTCTTCTATACCCATCATATTCACCCGTGAGCAATCCACTCCGGTATTACTTCCATTCACCACAGAAATAGCTATTTTACCCCAATTGTCACCGAGGCTTTTTGTTGCACCGGTTTTCAAAGCAGCTGCCGCAGCCCACAAATCTTTACTGGAGCTACCACCTACACCATAACCAAGCTTCGCTTGAATATTGGTATCTCCATATTGGGATAATCCCAACATCATAATGAGTTTTCGCTGATCGTAATCAGTCAATCCCCATTCCTTACCGTTCACTTGTGCAGCAGTCCAAAATGCGTTGATCGTTTTACTACCTGCCGGTGCAACTCCTGAACGTGAAACAAGTGCGCTACCTGACATGGAGCCTTTGTATGCACCGATACAGTTATACATTCCACCATTTGCCCCACCAATAAACTCACCGCCAATAGGTAGCATGGAGAGCCATAAGATCGGTACACCACTTACACTGTCAGTCTGTACACGATAATACAAACGCGGCCCTATCCACATCACATGCCCTTTGGTTTCATCTACCGTAGTACCATCGGCAAACACCGCACTATTGGTAGGGGATAATTTTGCCGCCCTTCCATCATTCGTTACAAGATAACGGCCACAATACAACTTGTATTCTGTCCATGCGGCTATATTACCTATCACACCATAGTTTGTGCTACTTTGGGTTGATTGTTTGATTGGAATCCCCCAAGCCACTTGCCTCAACATTTGTTCGTCACCATTATTGATAGCATTCATGAAGTTTTCTATGGTAATGCGTCTAACACTACCACCAACTTCCACCAGCACTGTATTGGAGCGTAGAATGGAAGTTACCAATGTTTCATTTCCTAATCCTTTAGTTGCCATAATATTATTTTGTTTTTTATGTTAATTAAAATGACACTCTGCCAAAACATCAACATCATATTGAGTCCCGTTTCTGTCGGTTTCCGTTGTTGTTACAGATATGGAATTTGTCGTAGAATGTTTCAAACTCTTCCAGTTTTCCTTATCCATCACATCCATAGTCCATGATGCGGAAGTGGGAGTATAAGTTAATCCAGTTGTCATATTTACAATCTTGGCACTTACTGTAACGGGCTGGCCGGTATCAACCTCTTTGTTGGAAGAAGTTATATAACACACAATCTGAAATTCATCTGCCGTGTCAACAATGCGTACCCCGGCACGTGCTATCGGTTGTGAAGCACCTGAAGACTGATAAACTTCCGCTATGAACAACTGGGTACCATCCACATCACCACGGGTAACAGTTATACTCTTTTGCCCGTTCTTATCAGCCCAAGCCGTCGTGTCCTTATACCATTTTATATAGTAATCGGTAATGGCATTGGCACCGGCATATAGCTTGGTAGTCAGAGTACAACTTGTTACTTTACTTGTTAGCTGCTCGGTACTTGCAAGAATAGCAAGATAATAAGAACTGGCTCCCATGTTCTGAATGGCAATAGGTAGCTCACCAGTCAAATTATATTCAACACCTGCCGTAGAAGCGACACACGAATAAGTCAATGTATCTCCTGCAACATTCGTTTTACTCGCCAAGTTTCCGATAATTTTAATGGCGCCGGTACCAGTATTCAAAGAGAATTTACCCGTACTGTCTTTTTTCCAACCTCCACTTTCAGCACCATTAAAATTTAAAGCCACCCCGTTGTAAGTCCAACTATGGCCTGACAAACTGACTGCTAACCCACGCGCCGAAGTTACTTTAGGTGTCCGTATCGGCTGATTTGCGGCCACACTCCAATCAGGAGAGACAGCCCCACTTTCTTCATCTACGGCCTGAAACAATGGAATGCCATTGTTTTCAAAAGTCAGCATAAGGCTGTCATTGGAGCGAAGGCGTTTGATCGTAATGCTATTTTGGGCACTATAATTTTCTGCCATATTCCCAACCTCCTTCCGATATAATTTGATTTATGCTTGTATTAGTGTAAACAATACCGTCCAACAACAGTATTCTATCTTCCAACCCTCCATCAAGAGAGGATAAACACATTACTTCCTTCTCATTCAAGATTATGGACTCTTCTTTTACCAAGTGCCCCAATAACAGCACCCCGGCATCCAAAGCCTTTTCCTTATTTGCTACAACATACCTCATATCAATTATTTATATATATGTTCCCGTTACTGTCCGTATATTCATTTGTCCCATCAGTCAATACAGAGAAAGCCTTTTTTTGTTCGGCCTTAATGTACACGTCCAACCAATCGTCAAGATAAGTTTCACCAATACCGGTTCCATCCAACATTATCACAGTTTTTTCCCCTTCCTGCCATTGTACCCCGGTCTTATTTGCACTGTCTGTAAACCATACCATGCGGATAATCGGTGCTGGTATCGGCACAATTTCGCCATTCCACTGTACCATAGCTATATTCCTATGCAGGATTTCATCAGGATTGATGGAAGCCTGACTTGCCGGTATGCACGTAAATTTGGGATAAACACGATTGACGGAGAATTGCTGTCTTGCAACCTCCTTTCCACCAACCTTCACCAACAGCAAGTAATCCCCTTTCTCGATCAAACGCAAATCCATTGTCAGACTGGTTAAAGACAAAGCCACAATTTCGTGATTTGCAGTAGTCAGCCTCGTTTGACTGGATATGCTGTTTACCTGATAAAGTTCAATCGTATATCCGGTAGTTATTTTATTCACTCCCTTTGTTACCATAAGTGGAATGGTGCGCTCGTATGAATTTTCATCCAAAGCCGCATTCCTATTAGCTGTAGATGCGGAAATCAATTTATTGGCTACTTTGTAATCATACAACAAAAGTTTGTCAAGAAATGGATTGTACTGGATTATCTGACTGTCCCCGATAGACAAACCGTATGTGTCTTCACTCTTATCTACCGTTGTCAACATTATGGAGTCAGTTTTTACGGGAATATTCACCCCCAACCGGGTATCAGCTATCACACCTTCAAAATGTAACTCAAAACTTTCACCCGGAGCCACATTTCTACTTATGGTAATGGCACCGCGTGTATCTCCAACCGTATCTATACTGTACTTTCCATTCCATGAACTGATTGCAGAAATATTCTCTCCATTAGCAAACCAGTTCATTTCTGCCAACAAGGAATTGACATAAGGCATATCCCAACTACCGTCAGCAGCATTCGCTATGACTTCCGGTAAAATCACCAGCGGAGTAACCCCACGGTCAGGATCATATTCATTTGCCACCGGATTATAGACCTGATTGGCCGGACTGTTCGGTGTCAATATTTTCAAGCTTACCGCAATGGTAAGCGGTTGAAATTCTTTCCTGATTCTTTTCTTTTCACTTTCTATCATATTGTCACAATTGCTTCTATTGATGCAGTATCATTCGTTGCCGTTATGGTAAACAAGGTACTTACTACTGTTACTGAATTATTTCCTAAATCACTAATTTCCTTTGTGTTATATATCGTTATTGAACCGTTGAAATCTTTATGCTTGATATTCCAAGCCTCATCATCGGCAGTATCTCCACTATCCCTTCGGATAGTCCATTGTCTAACTGTGTCAGTAATATCCTCCCAACCTTTGAAGACCTTGCAGGTAATTTCCATTGATTCACCATAAGCAAGAAAATTATCACCCTGCGTATCAATCTCAATGCGTACCGGTGCATCTATCTGTAACTGTTCGATTGTACCGGTCATATAAATGTTGTTCAGATAAGCGGAATAACCGGTCATATTCAATCCAAAGATGTTGAGATTGCTCAAATCTCCATCCTGCATTGCGATCATACTCTTTGTAAACTCCCAGTCATTTACACCCACCAAGAAACGGCGGTATGTCCTTGTCTCATAAGCGGAAGTCTGGCGTTCTTTGTTTGTAAAATTGCCATAAGCGACAAAATGCAAAGCCTCACACGGATGGAAAGAATATTGCCAACGGTCAGAAACACCACGAAGCACATAGCGGAACCGTTTGTTTGTTCCGGCATCCAATATTTCTGTAATACGAAAATAGATTGTACAGAAACCGGCAAACATACGGTTGCCACGGCTATCATCTATATCAGATACCGCATTATTCCCCGGTGTTTCATAATCATGGAAATATCCCATACAAATATCATCCACGGCCACAGCACCAATTTCACCGTCTTGCAATTTCAAACTTATCGTCCCGGAACGCAGCAAGTTACCATCAGCATCATAATCAGGCTCAACACTCTCTATAATTCCAGCACCGGGAGAACGCCATTTGTCACCAAGAACTATTTCTGCACGGTTGAAACGCAATTCCGGCACTTCTAAAAACCTGCGTAATGTGAGGCTTTCCATATACCCACGTCCCATGCTGTCTATTTTCGCCCCAAAGCCGGTTAACCCCTCTGCAAAACCACTTGCACCAAAAATAGCACCGGCTAAGAAGCTGATAAGCCCAGCTGCCGTATCATTATGGGTACGTGAAAGAAAAAGCTGATTACCCAGTGAACGGATGATAGACTGTATCTGTTGGGTATTCAAGCCACCGGTTCCCTGCCCACCACCTGCAATAGAATCTATCTGATTTTGGATTTTTTCAAGCGATCCAACAGCTTTTTCCTCCCGAAGTGTCATAGTGTACTTCGGTATCATATCTTCTCCCTCTTTGATAATAAGGGTATCAATAATGATGCTACCTTCAATACCAAGATCACTATCAGTGAATAGCATTAAGTCCCCTTCTTTCAAAGTATCATGTATGCTTGCTTCCCCCCTTGCAACAGCTTCATCATGTTGGCGTGCCATGAATATATCATCCACCTTCGGCTCATACGAATAGCGCACATAGTCATTCTTTTCAAGATATTTTTTCGCGGTAACAAGTAACCGTTGTGAAGCTGCCTGAATATAAACGTCCGGCATACCAATATAAAGCAGGACAAACTTGTCACCGGACTTTATATTGTAATCCTTGTATGGGAAATATAATTTCAGACTTTCATCATATACACGGTTACAAGTCAGCACATATTTATTGCCCTTCTTCTCACATTTGGTTATTTCAAAATCCCGGCCACCACACATGCCGTTTTTCATGCTAATGGTAGCTGTTTCAGAAGTCAGGTAATCGTTTATATTGAAACCAACATCTTTTAGCGATATTGTAAAAGGTGGGACATCTTCACCTTCTTTCAGGCTATCCATTGTACCATCATCTGTCAGTTGTTCAGCATCAGCCACTTCGTCAAGATTACCATTATCCCCGGCATCCAACGATACATAAATACCTGCATCTTTCAACTGTTCGGCGGTCATACCTTCCATTGAAGGACATATTTCCTCCAAATCACCGGTACCGTCAAAATAAACACTCCCTTCCCGAATGCCAAGCACAGCAATATTCTTGCTGTCAATATATGGATCAAGCGTTGTCTTAGGAAAATCAGGTAACATCAGATTTTCCACGGCCATGTTATTCGGCAAATAATTGGTAAGGGAACTGTTTGAGAGCTTATTATAATACCGGTTAGGCATATTTCTTGTACTACCGTATGCACGTAATCGGGTAATAATCTGTTGATCTGCATCGGCTGTACGTTGAATTTCGTACAGACCATTTCCACGCCCATACTTGAAAATATTGCCCACAGCAATACCGGCAGTACCGATTGTTATTGTCCGTCCACGAATAACGAAGTTCGCACCAAATTTTGAATTGAACAATTCCAACGCACCCCATACCTTTATATTGTTCACATCAATGTTTACATTGGTAGTGCTCACATATTCAGGGTGTACGACAACCGTCCATTTTTGTGCTCCGGTATATATACGGTCAAGATTTACTTGAACACGGTCTGCCAAATCTTGTATAGACGAAGCGAAGAAACTGAACTTAGGCAAAGAAGTGAAGTGTATCTGATTATCACTTTTCACATAATCAAGAAAATCACATCGCGTCAATTCATCTCCCGGCCAGTTGAACTTTACGTTATCATAGACAAACGCTTCTCCCGAAGTTTTTCTTGCCGCCTTTTTTAATGCCGTAGGATCATAGTTTATCTCAAACTTCTCACCACGGTACATAACATAGTCACCTATCTCAAAAAGAATGGGTACGGCACTTTTCAGAGTGCTTGTCACAAAACATGCACCCATCCATGTACCATTATACTCCAAACCTTTCAGTGTACAACGTACCGTATTGCCAGTTTTATCATAAACCTTCCATGCCATACAGCTATACTTTTTCAACCAATGCAACTATCTTTGTCGGTTCCGCAACACTATACGAGGGGATTATTTGAGTTCGAGGATCAGTTACTCTGAATTTTACCGGGAAGGTCAAGACTTCATCCATATTGGACTTATTAAATTCAAAATCTCCAACCTCCAGTAAGTAAAGTCCTTGCCGCCCGATACCCGTGTGCGAGTTATATATTTTCAAGGTGGCACCGTCACCATTTTCTCCCGTGAGATAGTTTTGAAAGGCCATAATTTTATCGTATGCAGTACCCAAATCTCCCTTATAGCACATCTCGGCTTCCAAGTCGTATGCCTTTAATAGCAGCTTATCGGGTATGTAAGTATCTTCACCGTCTTCATCCGGCCAATCCCGTTTGGGTAAATCTTTCGTTTCCCCACCCGGCTTGAACGGAAATTCTGTGCACACAATTCCAAAATGCGCCAAGCTGTCTTTGACTGGAGCATTCTCGGTAGTTTTCTGCATCAAAATAGAATACGGTTCGTTCATATACATATATTAAAAAAGAGCTTGCCGCAGAGATATTTAGTCTCCACAACAAGCTCTATGTCCTTATACTTTAATCTTATTTCAACGCAAATATAATTGTATTTTCTATATAATCATAGAAAATAATGCCATAAAAGCATTTTTTAGTAGATTATTATACTCAACCCCTAACTTGCTTCCACGTGTATGTTGAAAAACATAAAAATATCATTTGTCATAATTTTATTTATTAATACTTTTGTATTTAATTATAAAAGAGGTTATTATATGTTAGGAGTTTTAGTTTGGATAGTAGTGATTCTTCTGATCTGCTTTAGTGTTACTGGGTGGCATTGGATTATATTTTATGTAGTCATACTACCATTTTCAACATGGCTATTTTTCTTCTATGTCGATTTTCCCGAAAATCGTTTTAATATAAAAAGATTCAAGAATGACATAAAATATTTATTAAATAAATTACATAAGAAATGAAAAAAAATATATTATTCTTTTTGCTTTATACTATTATGTGTTTTACTTCCTATTCGCAGAACAAACAGATTAGTTATTCATCTGTAAATGGGCTTGTAACTTACGACAATGGTTCAGGTACGAAAGCCGATATTGGTGCAAAATTATATATTATACCATGTAAATATTTCAAACAAGATATTGAATTAAAAAATGACTCTATACAAATGGGGTATGAATCTTTGTTACAATACATCAAATGGAAAGAACTTGTTGGGCAAGAACAAGCAATAGCCAAATTAAAAGAATATGACTTTTACATTTCCGCTGAAGAACAAATTAGGAGAGAAGGTGAATTAGCTATATGTTTGGTTGATATTCTCAAATCAAATAAAGTAAAATATAGTTGTACGATTGACAATACGGGAAAATATAAAACTACAATCCCTTATGGTAATTATTATTTTATATTTAAATCCGCAAATAAAAGCGTAGATAAGTCTATACTTAATGGTCGTGGAACATATAATATTTATAAAATCAAATTATATTCTAAATATAAAGATATTAGTACGTCTTTTAACGCTGACTACCATTAAATATTGAGCTAACATAATCTGGCTAATGTTTTCGCGTATAAATTATAATTAGGCTGGCTCCAAAGTCAGCCCAATTTTATTTTGTGCATTTTGCCACTCTTAGCCAAAAGTATTCAGCTTTCGAGATATTTGTTAAGCGCATCTCTCAATTTACGAATTTCATCATTTGAAGATACTATTTCGGATATTTCATCTTCACATGCGCAATCGCACATTGAAATAAGCATACCTTTTATGCCACCTCCCTTTTCTATTTTAGCATCTTTTGAGAACATTTCTATCGGGAGAAACTCGACTACCCCTCCGCTGTCAAAACTTACCGAAGCCGCAGCGTTTTTCTTTTCCCATTCCTCCACCTCACTACATGACATATAAGCCGTTTGACAATTTTCTAATTCTGGCTTCTTTTGCTCTATCATATCTAAATAGAACTGTATAGCCATTAAACCTTTCTCTGTTACCGTATTGTCTTTTGCAATAAGACCATTTACTTTGAATGTTTCTACAACGCATTCTTTGTTGCTCATAAATTCTACTAATTCCATATTGATTTATTATTTATAGTGGATAAAATTTGTATTTTCTTGCTGTAATTGGAACACGGCAGGATAGTTCCTTTTTGAATATTGTTTTCTAAGGTATGATATTAAATTATCGAAGTTGGTAATGAATCCCTCGTTGATTAAATCAGCCACCTTCTTTTCAAGCTGCCACAGTTCGCGTTGTTTGCTTTCATCACCCTGCTTGTTGCGAAGCATTTTCTCATGTGAGTTAAACACAACCCAATTCAATGCTTCCCCAACCTTTTGCATTGCTTTCGGCATAAACTCTTTAGGAACTATCTTCTGAACGGCAGAGCCAAGTTCTTTGTAAGCATCCCCGGCATCGTTTCGATAGCGAATCATTTCATCGTACACAAACCGTAATACTTTGACTTCAAAAGCCGGATTTATCCACATAGCAAATTTGATAAACAGAAGCGGATTCATCCAAACTTTATCGGGTGTTTTGCCTTCTTTCGTATTTCTACCCTTAACTTTTATAAGTAGTTGATTTTCACCAATGAGCATTTTTGCTCTATGGCTTTCATCCTCTGCAAGAGCTTTCAAAAACTCTGATGTATTATCAGATTCTAAGAATTTACTCATTTGCCTTCTCGGATTCCCTTCTACATTATTCCACTGCCGAAGCAATTCAGTTCCGTCAAAATAACCATCACTCGTGCGCTGAACCACAGAAAAACTATCAATGTATCGCACCATTTCTTGATTTGTTTTCATATTATAAATTTAGATTTTACTTAACAAAGATTTCTCCCTTTTACGGGAAAGTTCACGCTTGTTTTCTTCAAGTTCTTCCCAACGATTAATAATTTTGGCTCGTAAGTTTGCATCATAACCACTTGCGAGAAGAAGACAATCCTTTTTGGTGAGAATGTAACAAGACACTTCTTTGCTTCCACCGTTTGGCATAGGTTGAGGTCTTGATGATAATTCAAAACTGAATTGTCGTCTATCTTCCAGTTGTTCAAGGATATTGCGAATATCTCGCATTACATTTGAATGAGTTTTGCCCGTAATTTCTGCAATCTGTAAGGAGGTCATTGTTCTTTTTTTACCTTTTCCCTCATCAATAGGTATTAACTGATTAAAATTTTCCATATCTTTGCACTATAAAGTTAATGTTTTCCCCATCAGCGGCTCGGACATCTCCGCTTTTGGGGAATTATTTTGTCCGATCTTGTAGTAGGCAGGGAATCGAACCCCAATACGCCATTACTCGTACCTACTGAACCCTCCTTAATATAATAGTCACGCTTGACATAATAATAAAGAGAAAGGGCAAATCCCGATGAAGCCTAATGTGGTTGCCTGCCTCAAAGAGAATGCCCTATAATATTTTATTCCAGTTCATGACAACCACGAAATGAACCTAACAGCATTGTTTCCGACACAAATATAGAAACGATATTTTCACCATACAACAACCTAAAAATCAATAAAATAAATTCGGTAAACATCAGTAACAAACGGTAAGAATCGGTAAATAAAAACAGTTATATTTACTCTAAAATTTAGACATAATATAAATAATGCACGTATCTACCGTATTGTGACGAGATATTGGTTACAATTTATGATACCGTTCAAATAATTTAGAAATATAAAAGACTGTAAATAAATATATTGCAGAAAACGTGTTAGTCCCCATTCTTTTTATATCTTACCATAACATTGCCTTCGGATTCTATTTTACAGTTTCCACCATGAACATATACATAAACTTTAGCCACATCGCTTTGCCTTACATGTAGTTTAGCCCGATCATATACACTCACAAAAACTTTGGCGCAATCTTCCACTTCAAGAGTCAATTCACTATCATGGCGCAAATGGAGAGTAGCGGCTGTAAATTTACCGAAAGAAAGCTTGCCTGAACATTTACCGTTCAGTACATATACACCATTGTTGCCTCCGGTCACTGGTTCATCAACAAAAATAAGGTTTTGATGAAGCAGGCTCCGGTCAAAATTACCTTTTATATATTCCACCGTCGGATAATCGTGTTCAATACAAAAATCAATGCCCCGTATATACATTCCGATCAATTCTTGCTGGCTTTTATTGTTTTGCCAGTCACCTTGCCATTGTGTGCAGAGGCCATACGATACGGCATGACCTCTCAATTCACTATTCAATCTGTTCATAATCATATATTAAACTTGTTTACACCGTTTATATTCCTATGTAGTATATCCCTGATTTCTTCCACAAATTCCACATTCTTTGCTGTATTTATCTGTATCATTGTCAGTTGTTGTAATTGTGCTTGTGCTATTACATTATAGGCCGGGAACAATTCTTCAACCAATCTGCGCACATACTCCCGTTTAACACTCACGTCAGCCCGGATTGCATTTATATAAGAAGCCAAAAGGTTAGCGGTATTTTCAGTAACATTCTGTATGCCTTTAGATAAACCACTTCCACTGTCTTCTTCCTCTTCCTTCATACTGATACCATATTTCTTTTCCATATAGTTATTCAGTTTGTCAAGCATGGAATAGTAATCATCGGTTTTCTCACTTACCCCCATTAGATAGTCCGCAATACTTTCCAACTCCTTTTCGTCAAGAGAGAAATCCTTGCCGAAATAACCACTCATTCCATCCTCACCAAAAAGCATCTTTTGAAGCTGTTGCATGGCCGGTTCCAAAATACTTATTTTGAGAATGGAGTTCATAACATCACCCATAATGTCGGCAACCTTATTTTTGAAAGCTTCGGCACCATCCTCGCCTTTCTGCCATGCCTCATACAAGGCATCTCCCAGCTGTGAAGCCCAGTCTTTCAAATTAATGCCATAAAGAGATTCAGCCGTTTCTTCGGCAAAATCCTTTATTTGCTGTTTCATCTCCGCAATCTGATTCTCATAATCAGCCACCTTGCTATCATCCGTCTTCTTCTTGTCAATTTCGGCTTGCCGTTGTTTCTCCAATTCTGAAAGTTGTTCTTGCATCAAGGCACGTTGATACCCGTATGCACCACCTTCATCGTATGCCGAAACACGTTTTTGAAGTTTTTCCGCTTCCTGCTTATATTTCTGCAAAGACATCAAATCGAAGATGTTGATCTTTCCCTTATTGCGTATTGCACCAATCTGATTATTTAATTGATTCAACCGGGTACGGTCATTTTCTGCATCTACAAGTTTTAGTTCCGTGCCACTGCCCAAAAAACGTTCAAGAATACCGTCAATTTGTTCGTATATATATTGCAACTGTTGAGCACGAAGTTTACTCTTTTCAATAGCCTTATCGAGTTTCTTATCATGCGCTTGTGCTATCTTCCCAATCCAATTTACAGCTTCACCAGCAGCGGCAGCAATACCACCAACGATTCCACCTTTGGCGAATCCCTGCCCGATATTGCTTATAGAAGACATGGCATCCTGCACATTACCCATCGTGTCGGCCATACCCTCATTGCCCAAAGCATCGAACATGGAAGACATCTGTCCTGCAAAATTGCCGACAAGATCAGCACTTTCAGCGGCACTTTCTCCCAACCGTCCGATTTTCTTTTCCAGTTTGTCGCTGTCTTTTTCAGAAGTAAAAAGTTCTTTTACATTCTTCGCTAAGGTTTTGAATGGATTTACAGCCAACTGTGCATCTTGCAACTGGGGGATGGCTTTTATCAATTTATCCAACAAAGAATAAGCACCCTTAACATTTTCAATACTACCATCATCTTTCGTAAAAAAAGAAGTAAATCCATTGGGCTTTCCATCGCTATCATAGGAAACCTTTGCATTATTCTTGATTTCCCTTGCGATACGTTCAGCCTCTTTCAAATCAGAGAATGAACGTTGCTCTTTATCTCCAAATATTTTCTCCCATTCAGGTAACAATTGTAATAAGGTCGATTTTAATTCAATCAGCTTCTTATTATATTCATCAAGATAAGCCTTCTGAACATTGTTTAGACCTGACGTATCACCAACCAACTCCCCATTTTTTCCGACACTTAATCCAGTCTTTGATGCGTACTGTTCACTTAATATTCGTATCTTTTCTATCGTTGATCTTGCATTGGCAATAACCTTTGTATCATCAAGTGCAATACTTACCTTATCTTTCTCAAATGCCTCTTTAGCATCCTTCCACACCTTAAAAAATTGCTTATATAATGGGCTGTCTTTACCTCCTAATATACTTTCTGCTTCATCGTCACTCAAAGTGAATGGAAGATCAACAGCCTTTTCTTTGAGTTTCTTTTGTACTGTATCTATTAAATATTGCGCTTCATTCTCATAATCAGTCAAAAAACCAAAAGCATAAGTTGAAGCATCCTTCTTACTTGCACCGGCATTGATAAGCTGCTTGTATATATCCCATTTCTTTGAAACATCAGACACGTACCTTTCAAGTTCCTTTGTGGCCTTATCCGAAGCTTCTTTCATAGCGTTGGCATCAATATCCAAAAGCACTTTCCGTATAGAAACTTTCAATTCCCTACGCTCTTTGGTCTTATCGTCAAGCTGGTTAAGAATCTTATTCAATTCATCCCGATAATTTACAATATTCACCGGTTCTTTACCTTTAAATAAGGAATCAAAAATACCCGATTCTTTAACCTTGCTGGCAGCTTCTCCCTTTCCAACAATGTCAGTCCACTTCTTATATTCAGAATATGCCTCCTTTAGTAAGTTTACCCGTTCTTTCAATCTTTCGGCAAAGGCATCCTTTTTGCTCTTATCCTTATTTGGATCAGTGAGAGAAAAACCGATTTCTTTAGCTCCTTTCTCACCGGCTTGCATTGTGTCGAAAGCCTTTTTATAATCTGATACAATTTGCTTCTGCCAGTCGGGAAGTTTTGACAAGTCAATAGCTCCAATACCTGACAAATCTATTCCGGCTTTAATCAATACCGGCTTCAATTGATTTGTTGTCTCTTTAGCTTCCTTGTATCCTTTTTGTATTCCTTCAATGATTTTCTCTGAATCTGTGGAAACCTTTATTTGGGCTTCAAATTGCCCATCTGTGGCTTCATTGAACTTTTTCTGCAAATCAGAAAAACTTTGACTGGCTTCTGTATATTCAGCATTAATCTTGATATTGAACTCTTCTTCAAGAGTCTTCTCGTTAAAGAAGTCTCGCATATATTTCGGCATCTTCTCGAACGTATCAAAGAAAGAACTTATATCCAAACCGATAGCTATTTTCTGCGCATCACTCAAATTCTCCAAATCCCAGCCGGCAGCTTTCAGCCTCGACTTGTACCCAGATAGGAAGTCTTTCATATCCGGCAATACATCTTCCATATAAATACGCTTAGAGTTTTTCCACGCTTTCCGCAATTGAAAAATATCATCTCTATATCCTCCAGTGAAAGGCAACTCATTATTCAGGCTGGCCAATGCTTTGGGGTATTCTTTGAGAATGGATAGCTGTTCTTTCAGCGGTTTACCCGAAGCGGCTTTGGCAAAATCACCATGTTTGGCTATAACTTTCTGCATGGCGGTGGAATACTCGATATAGCTGCCTGACATGCGGCCAATAATCTTGTTTACCCGTTCCTCCGCATCAATGTAGTCATTGATATTTTCAAGAAAACTGTCATCAAAATAACCGTCAGTCGCTTCATTGGCATGTTCAGACGTACCTTTTATGGCATTCAACAATCTATAAGCCTCTTTTGTATCATTCAAAGCATTCCGAAGCAATATATATTGTTCTGCAAGGCTTTTAACCGTATTTCCTTCATCATCAGTCTTAAACGTTTCATTAAAAGTGTCTGCCCAAACTGGAGAATAATCCTTTAATGCTGTTTTCATTTCTTCAATAGAAGAAATCAGTGAGGCATCATTCGCCTTAAAAGGATCAACATCAGCAAATTTTTGAGCTTCTTTCGTTAAATTCTTGAAACCGTCTTGTGCTCTTGTTGTCAGCTCGGAAATACGCTCGTTCATTTCGTCAGCCTTTTGCCCGGACTTATACCATAATTCAGTAATGGCAAAAAGTCCAGCGAACAAATACATGTATGGATTGAACAAACCCTTAAAAGCAGTCCAAACTTGTTTGGCTCCATAACTAAGCATTGTCATTGCCACACGAGCTTTTCCAGCTGACATAGCCACTTGAAGTTCAGCTTTTGATATATTAAGTAATTGGGTAATATGTCCTGCCTGACCTGATTTAATTTTCCCAAGTGTTATCAACCTCAACGCTTGTTCTTTGTTCAATGCGCCACTAACAGCCAATGCCCTCCATTCTGCGGTAGTCATAGCATTTCTTGAAGCAATCAATCCTTTTTCAGCGGCAGTTAAAGTGCGGTAATTGGAAGCCATCACTAAATCCGCTGCTGTTTTCTGTTTAGCTGCGAGTGTTCCTTTTATTAATGTAGCATTTGCCACTCCCATGGCACGTGATCCTGCATAAACCGCAACCCGATATGTTCCAAACGCAGCTGTGGCCGCTGTTATAAAAGGTACAATTTCTTTCCAATTTTGAGCAAGGGTGGTAAGGCTTTCGGCAGTCCATTTCAATGTACTACCCATTGACTCCGCAATATCACCAAGCATAATGTCAATCGCATCAGCCAAGTTCTTCCATTTGGACTTAACTGATTCTGAAAGAACTTCCTGCATATTATTAAACATGCCACCATCATCCGTAAGTTCCCAAAGAACATCTTTTACATCCTCAAACGTAACCTTCTTTTTCGAGATCATATCAAGCACTTCACCGGCACTGACAATGCGGCCTTCCAACTTGCTGAATCGCTCGGCCAGTTTATCCACCATAGGAATGTTCGCTTCCGTCAATTGTCGTAATTCCGTTCCTTTCAAGAATTTAGCAGCCTTTATCTGACCGTAGGCCAATATGATACGTCCCATATCAACACCTACACCGGCTGATATATCAGCCAGCCTTTTCATGGTATCATACAATTCATTGTATGGTATAGAATACGCGGAAAGTTGTTTGGCATACTGATTCAAGTCCATAACCCCGAACGGAGAAGCAACAGCCAGTTTCTTAATCTGATTGAATATGGTTGTAGCTTTGCCTTCATCTTGCAAGATAGAGGCCATTGCAATTTTCTGATTCTCCAACTCACCACCAATATCAACCACTGCACGTAAGAAATTTTGTGCCGCATAAATGGAGTATAGCCCCAAAAATTCATTTCTTAATTGTCCGACAATACTCAACTGGCTGTTCATTGCTCCATTCATATTGAGAGTGGCTGTCATGTGCCGCCTTGCTGCATTGGCTGATCTCTCACGGGCATTAGCCAAATCCAGTTCCGCTTTGGCGGCACGGGCGGCTCTTTGTCGCGCAAGCTCACGTGCAGCTGCGGCAGAAGCCTCCGCTTTGGTTTGAATGGCTGCGGCTTTGGCGGCGCGTAAATCACTTGCTGTAAAGTTTGTATTCAACCCGGCGGCTTGCAAGGCGGCACGGACAGCTTGTGTGGTACTGGCCTTATCCACTACCACATTGATCTTAAACTTCTCACTTTGAAGCAAAGTCTTCATATCGCCAACCAACTTCTTCTTGTCAAAACCCACATCAAGTTTTGCCTGCAAGTCTTTGGTGATTTCCGCTTTCAATTTTTTACGTTGTTCCGCTGTCTTATCACGGAACAGTATATCAAAATATAAATTACCGAGATCAGCCATATATTATTGTGTTTGTGTTACTTATAATCATTAATGTTAATTGCTGTTTCTCCATTGCCATACTTATCTTTCCAGCGTTTGGCAGCATCCTCTATTTCGCTTACGGAAGGGGATTTGAAGTTCTTCGTATCGTGCTTCTTTTCCTTGTTGTCCTTGTCACAATCTGTAACCACAATAGACACATCCATTGCCAATAGTTCAATTTGTGCATTTGTAAGTACCCAATAAATACCAAACAAGGGCTTGCTTATTGGAATCCCAAATACTCTCAAAGGCTCTGTCAGCCACGGATAGGACTTGCCTATTTCCCACGTTTGTCCGTAGCTGGTTCGTGAAGGATATGCTCTGCTTCCTCTTTTGTCATTGTCATCATCGTGTCCTTCATCGCGGTCAGATATATGGTAGCAGTCAAGTAGTCTTCCACTGGAATTTTTTTTTTGCCGACGGCTATAACCTTCATCAGCTCATGATCTCCATATTGTTTGATATAAAAGAACCATCGCCACAAGAAAGGATAGAAGAACTTGATCTTCCAATATCCGTTCAAAATGATAGCGGCTGCACATTGGCAACTGATCTTATCATCATTTCCCGATTTCTGCATGGTACTGGTGAATTTGCGTATAGTCCCTCTTTTCAGCCATGAAATACCATATTTCTTTCCTCGGACTTCCACATAGTCCACACTGTCTTCCAACACATCATTCAATAGCCTTTCATCCTCCGGTGTAGGAAGTGTTATGTCATTCTTCTTTGTCATATTTTATCGTGTTTTATACGAAAAAAGGTGGTGGCCGGTATCAAGTAGCTCACCACCTTTTCGCTGATATGAATTTTGCAAAGTGTTATATCCTAAGTTTTTTATTCGGACACTTTTTTACGTAAAATGTAAATAGAGGCACCCTTAGCATCATTCAACGGAGAAACAGATACATTAAAGTACCCCGGCTTATCCTGCTCGCTGACGAAGTTGCTATACCCCTCAACATTCGGTAAGAACAAGGCTGTTTGACGGTCTTCACTACGCATGAAGAGTCCTCCGATTACTTTCTTCGGTTCGATATTGTAACCTTCACCTTCATAAGTCTCACCATCAATGGTAGCAGTCATAGTCACCGTTTCCGCTTTCTTGTTCAGTAACAAGTCATTGATCTTTCCTGCCACGGAAGGTACTTGAAACTGAATATCGGAATCTCCAGCATTAGCAATAGAAGTCCAAGTTGCTCCGGTTGTCAACTTGATCTTGGAAACATCGGCAGCTCCGGTATCAAATGTAACTCCGTCAGAGAGTACCGGCAGCTCCATATCAAAAGCCGCTAAAGTTGCGAGGTCACTATTGACTTTGGACACATAATAAACCTCCTTCATCTGATTAAAGAGCACCTTTAACTCTTCCAGTTTGGTAGTAATAGAAATCTCTGCCATAATCGTATCTTTTTAAGTTTGTGTCATTTGTTTATTATTAGCTTCGCTTGTATTATTAAGGAATGAAAACCGAGTCCGTCATTTCCTCCGGGAAGCAATCGTGGACTTACAGCTGAAAACAATTCCGTCACTATTGGAAATTTTGAAACCACTTCCATTTGCATTTCATCCAAACGGACTGTATTCTCAATACCGTTTGAGCGATCATGCGCAAAAACGTTTATCTGACAGTAAGTGTCTTGGTAGGTACTTCCTTTATCTTGGATAGTTTGTGGCAACCGGATAACAACAAAGTCCTTCATCGCCTTTTGTTCAGCAGCCGGACGATCTGTTATGAAAACCTTTTCACCAATGCCGGTTACTGCATCAGCGATTTGTTTTAATATATCCATACGTCTATAAACTGTCCGTCCCATCATTTCATTGGTTTAAAGTTCTTGAATAATGTATTTTGTGCCCTTTGAAATGTTCCGGTCAGAACATCTGCATTCAACACATTCTCCAAATAGGTTGAATATTCAGTACCCGTGCACATTACTATCTCAAATCCTTTACGTGATTCCGACTTATATCTTTTCAAGAAATCAAAGGAGAATGCTTCGCCATAACCTTTATCAGTTTCTATTGTTCCAGTAAAACGTCTGTTCTGATTATCATAACTGACACCTACAAATGTTTCACCTTTAGTCAGCTTTACTCTCACCGGTTGTTTCATTGAATCTCCACTACAAACGAAATAGGAAAATCTACCGTCCATGAATAATCCGCACGCATAACTGGTTATTGTATTACCCGTAAGATTCCGAAAGCCTGACTTGTTATCAAGTGCATCTTGGATAAGTTCTTCACAGCATTTAGTCAAGACATCAAAGATATATCCTGAAACAAGCTCCTTTGCCTTCCTTATTCCTTCATCAAACAATACTTCATTGCTCCGGTTATCCATGCGTTAATTTTTTGCAAGATTGAAATACACAGTTGTTCCCAAATTTCCGGCATAGCTATCAGTAACCATACATTGAGTGAAAGTGCCTTGTCTGTCCGTGACATCTATCAGATCACCGGCCAATATTCCTTCAACAATTCCGGGAAGGCTCAACAGATAATCGCTCTTTATCACATTATCGGTTTTGAATGTCCGCAAATTTGTACTACCTTCCTTTCGGCATATACCTTCATACAAGATCACCTTCTCACCATCACTGAAAGAATCCTCACCTATAATTCGGTAAACAGTACATTTGTGCGGATGCCGTGGATTATTTACTTTCATACTCAAAAATTGACTATTCTGATTTTAGTGCCCTTTACAACTTCTTCATCCCATTTCTCATACAGTTCTTTCGCCATTTCACGGAGTTGCCGCTTGTCGTATGCGCTGGTCTGCCAACCACCTTCCTTATGCTTCCATCCCCCGTCACTGTCTTCGGTATCATTCTTACTGCTTGGAGTGCTTGCGCACCACATGTAAATATCGGCAGTGGCAAGGTCAAGCTGCCTTTCAGTCAGTTCACTTACCATTGTTCCAAAAGCGATTTTCCGCTTGACAAGAACCCTTTTGAGGGCGTTATCCGCTATTTCATAAGCGGTTGCGCCACTCAAAAAGTCCTCAATGGTCATATCTTCCGTATGAGAAAGTTCCTCATTCATTCTTGCATGAAGTTAAGAGTTACACAGTCACAGTAGAGATGAACATATACTGCGGCATTCTCGGCACACACATTTGGGCGGCTTCACTTTCAATATAGATTGAATGGGTTTCAGGATTGGCTCTCTGCGTCAGCTTCAAACGTCCACCGTCATAAGAGGCGACCTTGTTTGCCTCATACCCCAAAGTCAAAGGCTCCACACCTTGAATTGTACCAATCTGACCTACCGGTATAAAGGCAATATTGGTAGCCTTGAAGTTCTCCACTTGTTCAGTGATAAGATCAGGCTGTCCGTCCGCATCCTTACCGGGTTTGTCAACAAAAGCATAGCTGTCACGTGGTACGATTTCATCCACCTTAACCAGTTTCTTGAAAATGGCTTTCAGGCGGTCTTCATCTTCATTCTGTGCATTGGCAATAACCGTACTATCATCTGTTACAGTCGGATAGAGGGAATGACCGATACGTTTAAGAACTGCGGTATGAGTCATTAAATCATCCCACAAGTCCTGCGCCAGTTCCATTCTGATTTTGCCCAAATAATGATATTTACGGCGAATCTCTTTCACTCTGTTCTTTATATCCATAATCGGATCAGAGGCAGAGCCTTGATTTGCCGGAATATGCTCATCCTTAGTCCACCAACGGCTTGTGCCGGCCAATACCTGATAATGGTTTTCAGGGATATTAAAATCAATAGTGATACCCTTCAAACCACGTGGGTTGTTATCAGTATCAATAGTAAATTTACCCGTGGAAACAATTCTCATTCGCTGGTGAGTAAGCGCATTGTAATACGATCCGATAAGACCGTCAGCACTTTCATCAAGCAAGCCCAAGAATACATTCTGCATCTCTTCCGTCAATGCGGACATGCCTACCCGTTGCAACAGTTGTAATTGTTGTCTTACAGTCACACGGTTCAAACGATAGAACTTCTTTTGAGTCGGGATGTTACCCGTCCGTCCTTCGAGTTCTCCCAATGCAGCTTCATAGCCCGGACTTTCCGGATCAACGTAAGCTGGCAGCGTTTTCACGCCGAGGCTCGTAATAAGCTGGGAGAAAGTATAATCCAACTTGGTTGCTTCAAATTCAAAACCATCAATTTGGAGAAGGTCATACTTCTCCTTGTAACGGTCAATAAATTCTTGCCAAGTGTCCCCACCAAGCCCATATTCGATAACCTTGTACAAATCAATAGGAAGTGTATTCATACAATTGTCGTGTTTTAAATGTTATTTTCAAATTCTTCTACTGCACCCATACAATTTGAGGAAGTGTAGTAATCTTTTGCAGGATAGCAACCACTTCTTCGTCAAACATGTACTGATAAATCTCTCCGGCATAGACTACTGTCCCACTGGCCTTCGTGTTTTCACTGGCTACAAGAACATCTTCTTGCAAATAGCCATTAATACCAAGAGTGGTAATATCTGATTCAGCCGCCTTGATCTGTGCGTCCGTATAAGCGGTGAATGTCTTACCTGAAAGATCAAACTTCACAGCTGTACCGGCAGGAATTTTGCCAACCGCAACCCAATCGGAAATGTTGCTCACCATACCACCGCCCGGATAACGGTGACGGATTTCACGCCACACTTTACGGGCATGTCCGTATTTCATGGTGTTCACATCAAACGTGTTACCCATCGTTCCCATACATTTACTGTTTTAGAGTTAATAATTTCAATTCTTCTTCCAGCCTTCCTTCTTGCCTTTACGTTCAAAGTATCTGCTGGCTGCATTGTGTTGTGTTCCACCTGAACCGTCAGAAGTTCTTGGGGCAGTGCCATATCCCCTGCACGCTTTATATTCTGCATCATATTTCGGCAGAAATTCAGTAACCAGTTCATCCACAGTTTTCTTGGTATCGAAAGTTACCCCTTGTAAGGTCTTGCTCAACACATAATCATCATTCGCTTGCTTGGCCTTCATTGCAGCCGTAACCTTCTTTAGCAGGTCAGCTTGAACCTTTTTGCTGTCTTCTGCATCTAAACGTGCTTCCAATTCTTTCAGCTTCTTCTCCAGTTCATCATCGTTTTTCGGTGGTACCGGTGGAGTTGGAGGTGTCGGGGGAGTCGGTTGGGGCTTATAGTTTTTCTTAAAGTCCTCAACTTTGGTTGCGACATCGTGGTTGTATTGCCCTTGCATCCCTTTCAGAAAACCCACTGCTTTGTTCCAATAAGCCTCGTCAGGCTCCGAACCTTCGGCTATGGGATTAAGTTCTACATACGTCTGTAATGTCTGCGGTGAAAAACTGGTTTCTCCAAGTTTCTCGCTTAATGTGGATAAGATTTTTTCTTGTTCCATCGTGTTTATTTTGTGTTTATGTTGAATAAAAAAAGAGTCAGACAATGCTTTTTGCATCAATCTGACTCTTTGGTCTTATTTTTCATTTAATAGTGGGCAGTATTGGACTCGAACCAATGAAGACGAAAGCCAATAGATTTACAGTCTATCCCGTTTGCCACTTCGGTAACTACCCGTTTTGCGGAAGCAGAAGGATTCAAACCTCCGAAGCCTTTCAGCTTGCCTCTTTAGCAAAGAGGTGGTATCGTTCACTCACCCATACTTCCAATATGCGGCCTACAAGACATCTCTGTGAAACCACCGCATTTCCCTTGTACTTCGGACGTTATTCATTTTGTGTAGCGTATCAGAGAATCGAACTCTGGTTTCCACCGTGAAAAGGTGACGACCTAACCGTTAGTCGAATACGCCATTTGTTGAGATACAAGGATTTGAACCTTGAATAGCAGAACCAAAATCTGCTGTGTTGCCATTACACCATATCTCAATATGCGCGAAGAGAAGGACTCGAACCCCCGACAATCAGATTTGGAATCTGACGTTCTTCCAACTGAACTATCTCCGCTTCATTGCGCCCGGTGATAGAATCGAACTACCAACCTTTACATTAACAGTGTATTGCTCTACCTATTGAGCTAACCGGACAATATACCTATACTCACCTGACCTGCGATACCCCCATTATGGCGTACCTGTGGGAATCGAACCACACCGTATAGGTTTTGTGGAAAGAGATGAAATCGAATCACCTTAACCGGATTTTCAGTCCGGCGCATACACCACGTCTGCCATCTTTCCATATTCTCCCTTTATCCCCATACGCCGCATCGAAGGGAGAAACAATGCGGCAACTCCAACTATTGTTGCGGAGATTCGACTCGAACGAATGACCTTTGGGCTATGATCCCAACGAGCTACCAGCTGCTCCACTCCGCGATATTATCCTGAAAACTACTTTGTACCCACAATATCCACATTTATGTAGCTCTTGCATCTACGACACTTCACTCTCAATATAACAACACCATTGACATAGCTTATATCAGTTAGTTTCTGACCGCATATCGGACATAAAACTATCTTGTTGTATATTTCCCTTTGATCTGCATCTTTATCCGCACTAACTTTTATCATACTCCATGTTTTCGTTGCAAATATATGTACTGGATTTCTTTTCTCAAAACATTTTTGATATTATTTTCTATTAAAATGTAGAAAATAATACTCTTTATGCGTATTTTTGTACTGTAATATTAGAATCAGAGCTTATAGGCCGGTCTCCACATGTGTAATGTGAGGATCGGTTTTCTTTTTATGGAGAAATATAGTGGAATAAAAACGGTTAATGCCAGTTTGGTGCTTGATTATGAATATATCCAAATGTTAAGGGACGCGGATAGGAAAATTCCTAATCCGAATAAGATAATCGCACAAGGTGGAGGGCAGGAAAACATGCTTTCCACCCCGGCTGATATTACCATCTGTGGGGGATGCCGTGGGGGAAGTAAAACTTTTACTCTTCTTATGGAAACATTGAAAGATATAAAAAATAAAAACTTCCGTTCTGTTCTTCTCCGGCATGAGATAGACGATCTCTCTGATATGGTAGAAACATCATCCACCTTATATGATGATTTTGGGGAATACAACAAGTCCAAAAACGACATGCGTTGGAATTTCTATAAAGGTGGATTTTTAAAATTCAGCTATCATGCTGACACACTTGACGATTTCAAAAAGCGTTTTCAAGGTAAACAGTTCGCATATATAGGTGTGGATGAAATAACCCACATGGAATATCTCAAATTCAAATACCTTATCACTTGTAACCGTAACGCCTTTCATATCCGTAACCGCTTTATTGGAACATGTAACCCTGATCCTGACAGCTGGGTTGCAAAATTCATTGACTGGTGGATCGGAGAGGACGGTCTTCCAATCCCGGAACGTGATGGCAGAGTCCGATATTGCTTTATGGACGGGGACAATGTTTCAGGTATATATTGGGGAGATACCCGTGAGGAAGTATATGAGCAATGCAAGGATATTATACACGCCTACTGGAAGCCGGAGTATGAGCAATATGGTACACCACAAGAACTGTTTATCAAGTCAGTTACTTTTATTGAAGCAAAACTTTCCGATAATGTAAAACTGATGTCTTCTGATCCGACTTATTTGGCTAACCTTGTCAACCAGTCAGACGAACAACGCGCACGCGATCTTGACGGTAACTGGAAATACAAAGCTGCCGGAGATGATATAATAAAGCTGACTCACATGGAAGCCTTATACCGCAATTCCATGCAGATAGGTGATGGAATACGCCGGGTATCGTGTGATGCGGCATTTGAGGGTGGCGACAGTCTTGTCATGTGGCTGTGGGAAGGATGGCATATAAGAGACATATTTGTTTGCAAACTTGACAGCAAGAAAACAGTCGATACCGTAAAAGCGGTGCTGGAAGAATGGCATGTAAGGGAAGAATGCTTCACCTATGACCTTAACGGACTCGGACAAATATTCAAAGGTTTTTTCCCGAATGCAATCCCATTCAACAACAAAGAAGCCGTGGAAGAGAAATTCAAATACATCTATGCGAATTTAAAATCACAAGCGGCATATCTGTTCGCACAAAAAATTATCAACCGGGAGATTTCCATTGAACCGACTCTTCTTGAACGCAAGTTCTCCGGCAAAGGGTTTGAGAAAGTTCCCCTTAGACAGATTCTCGACAAGGAAAGGAAAGCGATACGAAAGGATGAAGACAGTGAAGAGAAAGGCTGGACTATTATCAAGAAGATTATAATGAAAAAATTAGTAGGCCATTCTCCCGACTTCATAGAAGCATTGCTTATGCGAATGATTTTTGAAATTAAACATAAACGCAAACACATAAAAGGTTTAGGATTAATATGATAGCAGAGATTCTTACAAAAAAGCCTTTTGCAAGGGTTACTCCCGAAGGTTACTTGCAAGGCAGGATTACGAGCGATTTAAGAAACGCATCGTTCACAAACAATAGTGAGAGGCTGACATGGCAACTCATTTCGCAGGCTGATTTTATCCGTGAGTTTTATCCTTCAGGGCACAAGATCAATTCGGAATTGTTTTACCCGGATAGATTGAAATATGACGAAGAGAAGAAACGGTTCTTCCGAGAAAAAGTGTTCCGTGCCTCTTTTCCCTTTCAGATGATAATCACTATTCAACAGCTTGTACATCTATGTGGCAATGACATTCATCATGAGCTGACCGATACCAAAGTCGATGATAGTTCACGGGAAATATTTCTCGAATTTCAAAAAGGATGGCTGGATAAGAATATGGAAATTGCATTTTACGAATATGCCAAAAGTGTAAAAATAACGGGAGATGCAGCAATCGTATTCTATATGAATGAAGGTAAGGTATTCACCAAGAATCTCTCCTATTTTGATGGTGACACTCTTTATCCTCACTACGACTCCATAACCGGTCAAATGACACTGTTTGCCCGACGATACAGTGACTATGACGAAGAGGGAAAGGAACTCATTTCTTGGGTAGAAGTGTGGGACAATAAAAAAATGTACCGTTACCGTCAGGATAAAAGGGGAATAGTCGGAGCAATAAACAAAGTGAAACAGTATTTCGGTATTGAAGGATATACATTAGTGGAAGAACACGATCATGGATTTGCCGAATGTCCGGTTGTATATTATCGGGACAAACACGGTGCTTGCTGGAGCTTTTCACAAGATAATATCGACAAGTACGAACTGGCTATTTCCCATTTGTGTCAAAACAATATGGCATACGCATTTCCGATCATGTTACTTAAAGGAGAAGATGTTGAAATTCAGGGAGATATGTATGGTGCGGTAAAAGCTATCACTATGGGGAAGGATGATGATGCAGGCTTTATGAACCGCCCCGAAGCATCACAATCATTTGAACTTCAAATTAATACATTACTTAAAATGATTTTCATGGGGAGCTTTGTTGTCATGCCTCCCGAAGTAAAGTCAGGAGATTTGCCGGGTGTTGCTATCAAGCTGATATATTCACCATCCTTGGAAAAAGCCATGATTGACTGCAAGGAATTTGACGAATCAATAGACAAAATGAAACGGCTGTTTCTGCACGGATATGGAACAGAAAAAGGCCAACTTACCAAATTCCTCAATTTGAAAATTTTTTCGTGGGCAGTTCCATACGTCCACCAAAATGCAGCCGAATTGGTATCGAACTTGGTACAATTAGTCGGTGCCGGTATTTTATCGAAAGAAACCGGCTCGGAAGAATCCGGTTATGGGAAAAACAATGAATGGGATCGTATCATGCGTGAATATAAGGAACAGCAACAAGCTGACTTGCTATATCAACTGAAAATCAAGAAAAATGAAAGTAAAGAGGGTAATGCAAAATGAACTGTACCAAAACGCGGAGCGCGAAAGCAATCTCGTACTCCGCGCTCCGAATCCAATGTAACTATACATCGGAAAAAGCCGCCTCTGCCTACATAAAATAGACAGAGGCTTTACTTTTTCAACAACTTGGTTGATAAGCTTGTGTTATAACAAGTCAACTTCTACATTGCAAATGTAATGAATGAGTTGAATATGACACTACTTTCGATACAATTTTTTATTATAAGGCTTTCGAGGATATTTCCGGTTAAGCTTCTTTTGCAGATCATCACTGATACTTTCATTCAGAAGAATTTTAGAATTTAGCACCCGGACTTCTCCAGTAAGTTCCATAATAGTTTTGGCTTGTGTCGCATTTTGTTTTGAAAGCTCAACATTGGCAATAGCCAGTTTGCTGCATTCTGATGTAAGATGATTGAGTTTCTTTGTGCTGATTAATGATATTCCAAACATAATATTCTGATATTTAATCTATTAAATAATTATATTGCTGATACGGGAACAGCAAAGCATTTACAATGGCCGTGATACGGTGGTAATTTGTCCCATTCCACATGAAATCCGACTTCATCGTCACAAATGTTACAAGGATAGGAGCTGCCACGCATGACAAAGAACCCTATGGCTCCACTGGCTTTAGCTTGCAATTCCCAATGCTTCATCCAACCCTCTGCCACAGCATACTCCGTCAAATCTGACAGTGCAGTCCAAGAGCTTACAGTACGTCCTACTCCAAAAGACTCCTGAACACCGATTCTTGAAATAATAGAATAACCCTTTGAAATAGCTCTCTGTATATGCTCATTAAGCAATGGCGTTTTTACCGACTGCCTGATAGATGAAAGTAGTTTGTCTTTGGAAAGGTTCAGTAGTAATCCAGCGGCAATGGCCGTTTCAACCTCCTTTGAAAACCGGTCAACATATTCTCTTGCGCGTTGTGTGAAGGTTTTGCCGTATGATTCTCGCGTTATATATGTTATGATTACATCCTTATTGTCCTCATGTGTCGCTACTGCCAAAGTATAAGTATAGTCTTCAATTATTTCAAGAAGGGATAAAATTATGGCATCCACTTCCTCCTGCAACTGTCTGTTTGCTGCAAAACGGAATAATTCAGGGCTGATCTTGTACCGGTATGAAATATCTATAATTTGTTTTGCCGCCTCGATCATCACAATTTGAAGATTAGTGCGCATGGACAGCTCCGCATCCAGACGTTGACGGAGATATTCTTTGGCCTCTTCAATTTCCTTATCAGTCGGTATCCTCATTTTTACGTTCCTCCTTAATACCTTCCTTGATACTATTCATGCTTCTTTCTTCTTCCAGTATCTTGGCATCATTTTCCGGTGATACCGGTTGCTGCAAGCTTCGTAGCCGTTCGGTAAGATCAGAATAGCTTTTAAAAAATTCTTCCATAAACTTAACATCGGGAGTTGCATTACTGATAAGGAAACATACTTTGATCCATGTTTCTAAATATTCTCGAAGTTCCTTATTGTTGGCTAACTCCCGAATCCGAGAGAACATTCCGTTGTCATCCCGAAAACGCATACTCCAAAAACCTGACACTGCCTTAATGCTGATCCAGTCATGTTCACTACCATTATCTCTCGTAACAATAAAGTTACCTACCTGAATACCGTTTGTTTTTTTGCCCATACATGTCTTTATTTAATTGTTTCTCAATATATTGTTTCCTTTTATAGCGCATTTTTCCAATATCAAAGTTATACCTCCACCATTTTTTCCTTATGCAAAACAGATGTGTCGGAATTGGAATGCCCAAATGCACATATCTATATGCAGCCTTTTCCTTCCAATTTCTACTCATAATCAAACATCTACAATTTCAAATTCATCCGCATGTTTTTCTCCAATCCACAGTTTTTTTTGATTTTCAGTAGCCGTCTCATAAATTCTTCCTCTCTTGGAAAGATTTCTTTTCCTGAAAATAGCTTCTTCACCTAATTCGTTATACATTTTTATTGAAGGTGATAATCCCTTTGCCCTGCAAAAGAACAGTCCCGTTTCCTTATGTCTAAATTTTACTGCCATTCTTATTCCTCCCACGGATTTTCATCTTCTTCCTCAACGTAAATCCGTTTTAATTTGTCCGATACTTCTTTTAATTCACGCTTCATTTGATTTATATGAAATTCAACTGGCATAGGAATTTCCAATGCTCCCCGCAGGTTATCAATTCTTTCAATAATCTCTGCAAATTCATCCGGTGCGATCATACTATTTGGTTCTTATTTTTAATTGTTTGATAATCTTCTCCACAGCGTCCAAGTCAAAAACTGTTGTTCTTTTCTCCATGTGGTACGTCCCTTCCAGTTTCTTCTCCCGGAACAAACGCTGGACTTGATAAATGCTTAATGACAAGCAGGCCGCAAGTCCTTCATGGGTATAGGCATATCGTTTGCCATCTTTGTAAACCGGTTTGGCGATCCTTTGCTTATAGTTGCCCCGTAGGTCTTCCCGTTTCTCATAATAGAGTTTTTCCGTCAAGGCTGTTCCATATAAGCCATATACCTGACCGTTCGGGGTTCTTTTTTTGCGATAACCGGCTTCCGAAAGAATACGTCCGAATACTGTCACATTCTCTTCTTTGGCATTATTGTCCTTACACCATTTGCAGTATTTCCGGTACAGAATGGCCGAAGACATCCATTTGGGTTCAATATCGGCAATTTCCTCATATCGGCACAGATAGTTCATTTGATACATGAACTTCATTACGGTACTACTTTCCGACTGATATTCATCCATGACATTTTCAAGTTCCTTACTGTCCGTCAACTTATAACCATTGGCGATAAAACGGTCACGACCTTCCAATATCCAGTTGAATATAGCCGGGTATTCGGCTTCCAAATCCCGTGACAGTTCTTTTTTCTGCCGGGCTTTGGGTATCTCCACTTCAAAAGGAATAATGCAAATACGCCGTCTCATTCCATAGCTCCAATCTTTCAAATATGGCATTTGGTTGGCATTTGCCATCAACAAGGGAATATTGTAAGCAGTAAAGTTGTCACCATAAATAGGCCGGGCTTCGGTAGGCTCACCACTAATAAGACTTTTCAACGTGTCACTATCCTTACCAAACTCTAACGCTTGTATTTCAGAACAGTAGTTCAACCGCTTGCCATTGATGAAAGCGATATTCTTTTTTCTTTCATTTCCAGTAATCAATGCACCTATACCGAAATTGCTGACATTCTCCCGGCCAAGTATGCCCATGATTGTTTCAAAAACCACACTTTTTCCATTGGAACCGGAGCCACGAAGAACAAGCATTGTTTCCATTTTCGCCACACGCCGGTCAACGAAAATACTTCCAAGAAATTCCTGCAAAACTTTTTGCATGTTTTTGTCCGGCAAAACTTCATCCAAAAACATTCTCCAAAGAAAGACATGTTCTTCCGGCTTGTAGTCATAGGGAACGCATGTGGTCTGTACCCAACGGCGGTTGAAAGAATGCGCACGGCGAGCACTCATATCAAACACGCAATTGTTAAATACCACAATAGCATTATCAGGTTTCAAGGCTTTTCCTGCCACTACACGCTTACAGACTTTCAATACGCCTTCCACGCGAGAATAATCGCCATTGGGCATCTTGCATTTACGCATCAAGTCATATATCAGGTTGCCAAAATCATCCCATGCCATCTCTTCATATATCCGGCCACTGAAATAGTAAGGCGTACCATTGAATTTACAAATCGAAGATCGTATAATGGCTGCACGCATTAAGTCCTGCACAGCATCAACACGAGCTGCACTCTTGGACTCTTGTAAGGCAGCATCCAGTTTCTCGCCTTTCATAAGTCCAAAGACCTCATTCAACAACTTCCTATACTTTCCCTTCTCCATGTACAATCTATGAATTTGAATATCCGGCACGAGTTAAAGCCTCAACCATATATGCTGACAAGTTATTTATGGCAACATCACCTAAATATCCGCATCGCCACAAATCAGCACGCCAATCCTCTAAAGACGTGTCACAAGGTATATGATATTTTTGCATAATATCTCGCATCACCGCACAATCTTCATATCTTTCCTCTTCCTGCGCTTTTCTGAACACAGAAACAAAAACGTATCGCCCATAATCAAACAATATAGACTCAAACTTATTCATATCATCATTTTTATACCCGAAAACAAAGCATTTCTACTGTTTTTATACTATTTTTCAAGTGTTTTTATGCCACAAATATAGCTTATTTTCTACATAATTACCGCATAAAAGCTATTATTTTCTACTTAAATATAGAATAAATACGCTTTTTTGAAGTCTTTTTTGTCATATTTTTATTGGTTTCATCATTCAATATCAATAATCGCAAAATATTGATAAACAAAGGAAAACGGCTCTATTTCAATAGAAAATACAGATGAAACATTCTCTCTGATATGTATGGTTTATGTAGGGTTTTAAAGGCAACTATACATATATAACATATTGAAATACAAATCAATGGAAAAATAGTGCATAGTATGTATAGTTTTTTATGCAAACCATATATTATATATTTTTTTCCATACGCAATTTACATATAAACTATACATACTATACATTAAATTTCCATTGACCTAATAATGAATGATTTACACATGTATAGTTATGAAGTAAACTATACATATACTATACATTTTCAGAAGTAAAACTATACATCGGACATTCACTTTTGTAATTTATCATTGGAAAAGCCTTAAAAACATCCATTATTGGCTCCAAAAAAGAAAAAAAATAAAAATCTTGACCGGGATTGAAACATGCTTGGTGTCTTGGGTAGCCGGGGGGGTGCCCTCCCTGCTTTCATTATCCAGTTAACCGGCAAAGAAGGAGAAAAGCCGCGTTTTGTCTTGATTCTCTTTATATTATACTTATAATATTAAATATTATCCGGCTTTTCCGCTTCTTCTGCTTTCCGCTTTGCTCGATCAGCTATAAAAAGGCTACATCTATAACATTGCAAAGGCAGATAATAATGTACTGTTTCTTCTTCTTCTGTATTTTCGTCCTTCTTCATCTGTTGTAAATCGGCTATTTTCATTAATACATCTGCACGGTCTTTCCCCCTCAAATAAGGCAAAGTTTGTTCGAGACCTGATAAAACCGCGTCTTTATCTCGGTATTGTACAACATTCCCGGCTTTTTCTTCCTCTTCTGTTTCTGTGTTTTTCTTTTTCTTCTTGTTTTTGGGGCTGTCATTGTCAGGAAGGAAGGCCGCGCGGTTATCTTCAAAAGACCGTATTAGTTTATTAATGCCGGGTTTATCCTTTGCAAGCTGGGCGGCTCCGCGTTGCGCTGTTTCTATCTTTGTAGATCGTGGTCTAAATATAGTTGCGTATGCTTCGCCACGACTGGCGCCGGATGCTACAAGCATACAAAAGAAAACATCATCCGGGGTTAATTGGTAAATTTGCTGTAAATCTGTCACGCGTTTACTATACACCATATAAAACGATATAAAAGGGGTTATTATATTGGCGTCTCGCGCTCTGTAACTTGCTACAAAGTTAAACAAAGGCTATAAATAAAGCAAATAAGTATATTTAAAGCTGCATATTACAAATATTTCCTTACTTCTTAAATACTTTATATTTATCATTATATTATTTATTAATATGTTGATTATCAATATATTATATCAATATTAATAAATGTAAAAACGGAGCATTTTCTTAAAAATAAAAGTACATTTTGTTTTGTATTACAAATATTATTCGTATCTTTGTAATAAAGAAAAGGAGATAAACGGTTAACGTCTTCCACACTTTCCCGTTTTTACTTCTTCTTTGGTTGAATGTTTAATTTAAAATATAAGATCATGGAAGTATTACTAAACTTACAAAACAAAAATGTAACGTTAAACGCCGTACATGTAGCCCCAGAGGGCACAAACTGTTGCAACCGTTTAAAGGTTCATTTTGATGTGTTTCAAGAAACAGCGAAAAAAGCCGCTATTATAAGACTATCAACGGCAAATAGTTTTGAATTGATTCACTATCAGGATAAACATATAGCGTTATTAATACCTTTTGATCGCATTCAAAAGATTTCGTATTAATAAAAAAGCCGGATCAGTGCGCTAACTTCTCCGGCCTCCCTTTAAACTTTGCGTTTATCGGCTAACGTCTTCCACAACGTTAAATGCAAAGTTAAGGGAAAAACAAAGATAAACCAAGTTTCACCCTTTAAATTTTGCGTTATGAACACAGATTTATTAATTATCTACATTCGCAATTCTCGCGATATTTACGCGCTTACTGAATGGCTGCAAAATACACTTTTGAAAAAAGTAAACCGCGGCTTAACTCCTTCCGTTGAATATCTTGCAAATTGTTCTACTATGAAAAAGATCGTCCGGATGGCTGCAAAAATGCTTTCCGATCAGGATCATAAAACCGCAACCAAGCAAGAAAAAGAACAAGCAGCAAGAGAACACGCGGCCTATATTATCGGATGCGTGGAATATCTTTCTAAATTCTAATAATAACTATTTTTCCGGGGCTGTCATGGCTCCGGGTTACTATTTACTTTCATTATTCACCTTTAAAGCTTTGTATTATGACAACTACAAATAGACTTTCTTACACAGCATCAAAAAGATATGTTCAAGGCGGTACAACCTTTGAAATCAATGCTAAAATATTACTGGCTGATGATTGCAAAAATAATATATGCGATTGGAGTATAACGGCAGATATTTACGAACAACGCAAAAACGGGCGTTTCGTTTGGTGTGCTGGTGGTTGCTGCCATGAAGAAATTCTAAAGCGTTTCCCACAGTTTAAAATGTTCGTTGATCTTCATTTGTCTAATCATTACGGCGCGCCAATGTACCCAGTTGAAAACGGGTTTTATCATATTACGAACAGCAGCAAAGAAACTGCAATTAACTACTTACGTATTACGGAAATGGAATATAATTTGCTTTATCAAGCAGAAGACAAACAATACTTTAAATACCTCCTTTATGTACTTGGTATCGTTGAACGCTGGAAAAGAGAATCTAACGAAGCTTTAAAAAAGCTGGAAGAGTTGACCGGGCAAACATGGGAAAACCCATATAAACCGGAAAACGAACGTTTTACTTTGAAATTGACGAACGAAGAACGTACAACTATAACTAACAGAATAAACGAAGGTTATTATCGCCCTGAAGCTGTACAAGCGCGGAAAGACGAAGAAAAGCGCAAAGCATACGAGAAAAAACGCGCTGAAATAATTAACGATTGCAAAAAGAAACAACAAAAGGCCGAAAATGAAAAGCGGGTTATGTTGGCGGTTCTTGATGCCGGGTTATCATTACGTAATGTAATATATTACGATCATAGTAACGAGCTTGTTTTTAATTGGAAAGACTACGAAACAAAAGTAACGGAGAACGATTTTAATAAATTTGTTTCCAGTGTTAACCGTTCTTTGTTGCCTGCTGGCATAACTTTTAAAATGAAATAAAAATGTTTTGTTTAATGCTGCTTTTATTCGGTGCCGTGGTGTTTATCTCCGGCACCGATCCCAAAAAATTAAAAGACTTTATAAATAAAGACGATCAATCAGACAGATTTTAAATTTATGGAGAAAAAGATATTATATCATATTGGGTTATACGGATTTAGAAAGCTTATAGTTTATGTAATAAAGGATAACGGGATCGTACGTCTGTCGTTAGTCTTAATGGAAACGGTTCATTCCCTTTTCACGTTTGGAACTGTAATTTACATAACATAAACGAATAATACAAATAATTCCACCGCGCCGGGCGGTTTCCCGGCATTCCTTTAAACTTTGATATTATGACTACCTATATAATAGAATCCCCAAACGGAGAAACGCACAAATTAGAAGTATTCCGCACCGCAACCGGGTTTAGTGTTTATGTTGATGGCTCAAATATATGTGAGAGCATAACGGAGGAAGATTTTTTGCAAGAGCTTGAAAACCCTACTTTCTAACATGGTGGGCGTAATTATTTGGCTAATAGTAGTTTTATTAATCTGCTTTAGCGTGTTTGGCGGTCTTTGGCTGCTTCCTATTTACTTGCTTTTTTGCCTTGCTTTAGGCTTTTACTTTGGTGTAAAATATCTAACTATTTAATGTTATGAATGAAAAAGAATTTAACGGCCTCATTTTGGCCGAATTGGTTAAAATAGCAAACGACGTTTTTACAAATGAAATAGAAATAGCTCCCGGCACCTATACCGCCGCGGAGCTTGCAAAGCTGAAAGATGCCAACGGTAACGAGATAAATATAAAATATCTTTGCGTTGACGCCCAACTAAATATAACGGATTTTAGGACTGTACAAATAAACAGCTTTAAATGTTCCTTTCCAGTGGATCAGGTTTTTAATCTTGTTTGGCAATTTGAAAAGCTGATAGGCACCAAACAAGCCAATAAAACAAGGTTTACCAAAATAGAAGAGCGCGAAAATATTGTTTGCTCCTTTGATATATGGATTACAAAAGAGCATCTAAATATCACTAAATTAGTAACAAAAGATTCTCTAAGACCAGCATTTAATTATATTTATCTTGATCCTTACAAATCGGCTTTAGTCGCTTCTGATGGGCGTACATTAAAAGAATACCCCGTAATTATTGAAACATCCGGGCTTTTGCCTGACAGCCTGAAATTATTTATCAATCCCAAGCATTTAAAAGAAATGGTTGGCCGGTGTTCTGTTTGTGTTTGTAATCAGGAAGGCGGCAATATTACAGAAATAACCAACGATAAGAAACAAACCTTTGTTTGTGATTTTGCCGGATATTTCCCTAATTACCGGCTTGTGTACCCCAATCTTTCAAAAGACGGATTTATAAAGATTCAGAAAAGCGAATTAAAAGCGGTTGCCAGTTTTGTAAAAGAAATAGCCAAACGAAACAAAAAAAGCGGTTTTTCACTTCGCACTATTGCCGGAGAGAATAAAGTTTATTTATCTTATAATGATGCAGACAGTAACGGACACAAAGAACTTTGTGTAACATTGGAAAAAGCCGCTTTAATTGATATAAAGTTAGGTTTCTTTGCATTAAACGTTATCCCATTGCTTCCCGGCTGGACTGGTGGCGTGTGGCTGGTGGCACCTGATCGGGCGGTGGTCTTTGATGATAAGATGGCGCGTATAGGTGTGGTTATGCCTGCGTTTATAAATGATTCTATTTGCCCGAACCTAAAATGTAATATAAAGGCTTTGGATCGCGCCAAAGCTCCGATCATCACGGAAAAAGAACCGGTAAGAGAGCCGGAAAAACATTTACCGGCCTTATATGTGGATGCACAAACGAAAACACCGGCGTTTGTCTTTGCTTTGGTAGCTCTGATAGATTTTATTTCCCGTTGGTTTTATCAGGATCAAATAAACAAAGCATTACAGAGGCTAACAATGTTAACCGAACTATCCGGCATTTCTTTGCCTGAACTATTGACCGAACCAGTAAGCGAAGAAACAAACGCAAATGTACCCGAACCAATAACAGAGGATGAACCAGTACGCGCATACACACCCGAACTATTGTATATTGATCGGCCTTTGGTTTTCCCGGTGCCTATCTTCATACATAAACATGAACGAATTATCAGCCGAACCGTTGTGCCCGAACTATTGAATCACCAATGTATAGCGTTACTATTTGTTTCCATGATGTTGCCCGAACTATTACGGCGATATGTTTGGGGAACAATCCGACCAAAGGCAAATGCAGATGAACTATTTTGGGGAGATTTCAGACGTTTTCACACCAAAGGTAATCATCGAATCAGAGACGGAACAAAAGAGGCAAACAAACCTAAATTACAGCCATTTCAAACGAATTATTACATATATCAATGAATCATTATGGAAGAGAATAAACAAGCCAAAAGAAGTTATCGCCGAAACAAACCGGTTACGAAAAGTAAGGTCTATGCTATTAGACTGGATATTGATTTGGTTGATTTTGTCAGAGAGCAACCGAACATGAGTAAATTTATTAATGAACTGATCCGAAAGGAGAAGGAAAATACCCTAAAGTATGAATGAAAAATCAAAAGCTTTTGAACTGATAGAATTTGTTTGGGACAATGAAAAGACTGATTCTTATTTACGAGTCAACATAGCCATGTATGAAGCAGTTAAGTTGGCTATAATATCTCAAATGAAATTCAATAAAGAGGATTTTCAGAATATATTTTCAAAATTCAGCGGTGGTTACTGGTTTGGAGTCAACGCCAACGGTAAGGGCTATGGTGAAAATTTCTATCGGGAAGCTGTTACTTCGGGAAATATTTCAGCCTGCCAAAGCTATGAAGCATTCTGCAATATTAAACCCTTCATAGACTCCAAAGGCAGAAGGTTATACAAAGGGGCAATGTACCGGGATAATGAAAAACGTTATAGGGTGACAGGATTTGATTTCAGCACTAAAAAAGTTTATTTAGTAGGTTATGCCATAAGTGATTGGGAAGAAAAAGGCAAAAAGACTCTTTTCAACTTTACCAACAACGAATGGAACGAATTTAGAAAACAAATAAAGCAATTTTAGCATAATTATGAATCAAAAAGCAAAAGATTATATCAGACGTAACACTTTGGATTTGGAAAGTGACAACCGGATGGATTCTACCGGCTATGTGCAATATGCCATATCAGAAGCAAAAGCCTATGCAGCAATAGCGATAGCCGAAGAAGGAATGAGACAAAAAGCCATTGAAGCATTCAAATTTGCCGTTGATGGTTATTTTATAATTGGCGGTACCGATTATTCAGCCAGTAGATTAAATGAATTTATTAAAAAACTTGACTCTTAATATTTATGAGAATAATAAAATTCAGAGGCAAAAGCCTTAATACAAAGATGTGGGTATATGGTGATCTGAACCATAGAGGTAAAAGAACATTCATAGAGTATGAGGTTGATTGCAAAACAATCGGCCAATTTATAGGCAAAACAGATAAAGAAGGTACAGAAATTTACGAACATGACATTATTAGTGTTAATGGTAAATATCCCAAATTGGTTAAATACATAGATGAATATGCCTGCTTTTGCCTTGCCAATATCAGCGACTTAAATAAAGAATGGATGAACCCATGGCAACAAATTTCACCTGATTGGTGGAATGATTTCAAACGGGAAATTCGAGTCATAGGAAATGCTTTTGATAATCCTGAATTGATGAAAGAAGGAGCCAACCATGAATATGCCATATAGAACCAGTCGTGACTATCAGCTTCTTAAAAAGCTACTGGATGAAGGAAAAGAGATCGTATGTTTTACAGACTTTCCGATAGATAACCGGATTTTCCGCGATGTTTGTAAAGCAAGAAAAATAGGAGAAGGCCGATACTCTGTTACTTGCCGTGGTTGTGAATATGCTTCATTTTGGGAAAATCACAATTACAAATGGACGTTTGAAGATGAAATGCGGATGGCTAATATAGAATTTATTGAACCAAATATTTAATTGATATGAAAGCTGTTATAATATATTCAGGCAAAGGCGGCGTAGGCAAAACCACAACAACCGCAAATATAGCAAGATTGCTTGCAAAACAAGGGAATAAGGTGTTTATCATTGATGCAGATATAAACACCCCGTCAATGAACACCGAATTTGAAGGCGATCATCCGCATGAAATGATTTGGGTACACTCTTCTGGAAATATGTTTTCCAAGTTTATTTACTTGGAAAAATCAATGGTAAGGCAATATCTTGAACTGGCTAAAAAGAAAATACACTCTATCAACCCGGATTATGTTCTTATTGACACGCCTCCAAGTGTTACAAACGTGCATATAGAACTTCTTAGTAGGGTAAAAGTAAGTTATGTGCTGTTTGTCACCCAACCCACGAAATTAAGCAACCAAGATGTATTGCGTACAATGGACTTCTTTCATGAAAGATGTGGGAAGGTTAATTGTGGTATTGTGGAGAATATGTGCTACGGTACAGAACATAATGAATACCCAATAAGACTTGTTGCACAAATACCCATGCAGGACAACATGAATACCGAAAACCTGCTAACCAATGCCTATAATGAGTTTCAAAAGATAGTTGATGAAATCGTACAGACTGATATTGTTGTTCTTGAAGAATATTCCACCGAAAACGGATATGATGAAAACTTTGATGTTACGGATATACACATTACCGGCTCACGAAAACATTACTTTACCCATGAACTTAAATATGATAATGGTGTAGAAAAAACTCTTACTCTACCTGCTATGAAATTTCTGTCTGTAAGAACATGGGATAAAGTAAGAGATTATATCCGGTTCCATGATGATTTGGGACATCTTTGGGACGAGAGAATGAGAAGATGTGATACAGAAAGGGTGGGCAGAGTAGTAAATCATTTCCAAAATGACGATAACGCCTATTTTATGGTTATAAATGCGCCAAACACGGAAGTTCATCTCATTACCGGAGAAATCGGAATCTGTTCTTTATTGACTGGGCAGAGAGGACATTTTGAACTACCAAGAGTCAGTTATCAAACGAGTAAAGGAAACGTGGTGCTGTTCCCTGATGAAATTATGCCAGTAGATATAAACTTGCTACAACAAGAAATAAACGAAGGCTATATAATGTTAAGTGACGGGAGATACTTACCACCGAAAGAAGCGGTACAACAATGTTACAACGCTTTCGGCATAAGGGTTGGCTTAGGTGATAATTGGGAAGATATTTATGATGGTTGGAATAAAGAAATGAAATAAAAATGAAAGACTTACGCATAGCATTCTTGGCAAAATACCCAAAATATGAAATTATACTCAACATGTATAGTCGGGCAAATGATTGCCCGGCAACATGGGAGAATCTTTCAAAAATCCGATTGCAGACTTTTGTTGATTATATGGAAGAACGGCTGGCACCAAACTCTGTTCGCCAATATGCCGCCAAATTAAAAGCTGTATTGAACTTGTATAATGAAGAGGTTGAGCTACCTAAAGACTATAATAAAATCCTTTCGGTAAAAAATGTGAGAAGCACTAATGTTTGGCTTACTGATGAAGAACTTGAACGAATTATCACCTATGTTCCCAAGAATGCCAACGAACAATTGGTACGCACACAATTTTTAATAGGAGCCTTTACCGGTTGCCGTCATAGTGACTATACACGGTTGAACAACCGTAATATAGTGGGTGGAATGATCTCTTATGTCAGCCTAAAAACTAAAACTCATGCCACAGTGCCATTGAAGCCAATCGTGAAAGAGCTACTAACAAATTTGCCTAAAGAAGAAGTTAGTGATCCGACATTCAACAATAATATTCGTAATATTTGCCGGAAAGCCGGAATCACAGAGGCGGTTAAAGTATTCAAGGCTGGAAAGGAAGTGGAAGGTGAAAAATGGGAATTTGTTTCAAGCCACACGGCACGCCGGAGTTTTGCAACCAATTTGTATTTACGCGGTGCCGATTTATACTCAATAAGCCAAATGATGGGACATGCAAGCGTGGAAATGACTCAAAATTATCTTTGCTGTGGTCTCCGTGAACAATCGGCACAAGTTATGGAGTATTTTAAATGAAACAAGCCACGCTAAATATCGGTAGAACTATTTTAGCGTGGCTCTCTTATACTATGACAAAATCCGTTCCAGCATCTCAAAGTCTTTTTCCACTTCGGCATTCAGAACTTTAGCATATTGTTGTGTGGTGCGTACATTTGTATGACCGAGCATTTTACTCACATTTTCCATTTTAACCCCATTGTTCAGGCACATTGTCGCAAATGTGTGCCGACTCATGTGAACGGTCAAATTTCTATCAAGCTCTGCATAATCAGCAACTATTTTAAGCCGCAAATTGTATTGTTGATTACTGATAATCGGAAGCACATAATCATATTTTCTCAATATTTCCATTGCAGGAGACAGTAATACGATAAAATAGTTCTCTTCTGTCTTTAAACGAATATCCAATATAACATACTTATTGCCGCGTTTTTGTACGTCACGTTTGAAATTGAATTTAGCAAGATCAGCATAGGATATTCCAGTATATGCCTGAAAAATAAAAAGGTCACGGACTCTACAGATCGTTTCCGAGTCTATTTGAGCATCTTTCACTTTCTTCAATTCTTCGGCAGTCAAATATTTCCTAATGGCATGTTTGCCACGGGAAAAACGCTCACCCTTATACGGATCATTTTTTAGCAAATCAAACTTTATGGCCTCGTGGATATAACGTTTGTTGCGTTTATGATAGTTATATATTGTCGGCTGTGAATAGCCCTTAGCATGTAACCAATCATCATACAATGTGATATTGGCTTTTGTGAGATCAGAAAAATATATTATTCTATCAAATTCACGTAATGAAGCCGCAAATGTCCGATGGGAAGCTTTGGTACTTTCCGTTATATCTCCACGTTCTTCAATCCTTCTTTCTACAAAGTCAACAAAACTTTCTGATTTATTGGTATATCTCAAAAATCTATCCAGCTTATCAAAATCAAAAACTTCCTTTTTGCTGATAAGTTCATTAATCCAATTTTGGATAACCCGGAGTTGTTCGTCAAGACACTGGTTCAATTGAATCATTTCAACCGAATTGATTATCTTCTTTCGATCATTCCATTGGTCGGAATAGACTTTAACGCCGGTTCCGATCCATTTTCTCTTACCTTCGCTCAAAACTTCAATTTGAACGAGTCCCTTGTGTGTCTTTGTCGCAACCTTTTTACGATCAAAGACGAATCTCATTGTCGGATATTTCATATTCTTTTGAGTTTTGGTATCTACTGATTATCGCTACAATAAAAAAATGGTATCAAAGGCGGTATCATTATAGGTGAAAATATCGGTAAAAATCGGGAAATACTGGTAAGTTTCCGGTAAATATGCACCCAATTTTTGTATGTTTTTCATCTACTTCCAGCATCTTAATTGCCTGATACACAACAAAAAAGGGAGTAACCAATGTTACTCCCTTTCGCGGTGCGTACGGGACTCGAACCCGTGACCCCATGCGTGACAGGCATGTATTCTAACCAACTGAACTAACGCACCA